>Ga0206841_1117_pt1 | contig 16204 bp, 12 predicted proteins | sample Alteio_BWOrgCont_25_FD_152851 | JGI IMG/M metagenome (GOLD analysis project Ga0206841, IMG submission 152851) | Enriched cells from forest soil in Barre Woods Harvard Forest LTER site, Petersham, Massachusetts, United States -... | ecosystem: Environmental > Terrestrial > Soil > Temperate forest >... | reverse complement strand
AGTGCAATTAAAACCTTGTCAACCGATGGGGAAAAATCGGGCTACTTTACAGCGGAATATTCCCATGCTTTTTCCGTGGCAACTTATCTACCTTGTTTTTAAGCATTGAGAAAGCTTTAATAAGTTTTATGCGGGTATCTTCAGGTAATATCACTTCGTCTACGTAACCACGCTCTGCAGCACGATATGGGTTTGCAAAGTGCTCAATATATTCCTGTTCCTTTTCTTTCAGTTTCTTTTCAGGGTCCTTAGCTTCTGAAATTTCTTTTTTGAAAATAATTTCAGCGGCGCCTTTTGCACCCATAACTGCAATTTCAGCACCTGGCCATGCGTAATTCATATCGGCGCCAATGTGCTTCGAGTTCATCACATCATAAGCTCCGCCGTATGCTTTACGGGTAATTACAGTAATACGCGGCACGGTTGCTTCGCAAAAAGCATATAGCAACTTGGCACCATTGGAAATAATTCCGTTCCATTCCTGGTCGGTACCGGGTAAAAAACCGGGGACATCTTCAAATACCAGCAATGGAATATTGAACGAATCGCAAAAACGAACAAAACGTGCTGCCTTCAACGATGATTTAATATCTAACACACCGGCAAGAAATGCAGGCTGGTTAGCCACAATTCCAATACTTTTTCCGCCAAGCCTTGCAAAGCCAACCAAAATGTTTTCAGCATAGTTCTTATGCACTTCAAAAAACGAATCGGTATCAACCACCTCACCAATCACCTCGCGCATGTCATATGGCTGGTTAGGGCTATCGGGCACTATGTTATTCAGGCCCGGGCGTTTTTCATCCTTGGGCTCATAGGGTAGCACTGGTGGATCTTCTTCACAATTCTGGGGCAGATAACTTAATAACTGTTTTATATCTCCAAGGCATTCTACCCCATTAGCGCAACTAAAGTGTGCCACTCCAGACTTTGATGAATGTGTTGATGCGCCACCCAGTTCTTCAGAAGTAACCTCCTCATGCGTCACAGTCTTTACCACATTAGGGCCGGTAACAAACATGTATGATGTATTTTCCACCATCAGAATAAAATCGGTAATAGCAGGAGAATATACAGCACCGCCCGCGCAAGGGCCCATAATGGCCGATATTTGCGGTATTACACCTGAAGCAAGGGTATTCCTGTAAAATATGTCGGCATATCCGCCAAGCGATACTACACCTTCTTGTATGCGCGCTCCGCCTGAGTCATTCAATCCTATTATGGGCGCTCCGTTTTTCATGGCAAGGTCCATAACACGACAAATTTTTTCGGCATGTGATTCTGAAAGTGAGCCGCCAAAAACAGTAAAATCCTGTGCGAAAACATACACAAGTTTTCCATTCACGGTTCCGTAGCCTGTAATTACGCCGTCGCCCAGGTATTTTTCACGCTCCAACCCGAATTCAGTGGAACGATGTGTAACAAACATTCCAATTTCTTCGAAGCTGCCTTCATCCATTAATATGTTTATGCGTTCACGGGCAGTGAGTTTACCTTTTTTATGTTGTGAATCTATACGCACTTGCCCTCCTCCTAATTTCGAGAGGGCTATTTTTTCATTCAGTTCGTCAAGTTTTTTACTCATGCCGGAAATTTGTTTAATAAATGTTTCAGCAAAATGAAGGATTGCAAAGTTAAAAGGAGAAATGAATTAGCGGACGGCAATGCAACTTAACCCTAAATTAATATGGTGAGATATAAAAAAATGTGTAGCTTTCGGCATTATTCTAAAACCCCGCCATACGACACGATGAAAACTAAAAATAAACTTACATCTGTATGCTCAGGGCTTATAACAGCCCTTGTATTAAGCAGCAACATAGCTTTTTCGCAGGCAAATAATAATACCGGCGCTACAAAATCAGATACCATAATGGGTATTCCGTACTTTATAAAATTAGGTGAAGGCACAGGAGGGGTAATGCTTGGAATTTCAAACATTGATGACGTACAAAAGATATTTGGCCCCGGAAAAATAAAAATTGAAACCACCAGGCGCCTGGGCAAAACCTATACAGAGAAAACAATTTCTTATAAGAAGAAAGGATTGAAATTTTTCGCTCTGAATGATTCAACTTCCAAAATATATTGCATAGAAGTATCAATGCCCAATGCACGCACAGAAAAAGATATTTTAATAGGGGTAAGTACACAGGATGATGTACTGAAAGCATACGGAGAACCTTCCTACAGATCCCCTGAAAGCCTTGAATATGATTCGCTAGGGGCTGTTTTTGAATTCAATAATGGTAAAGTAGAAAGAGTACTACTCAGTAAAAGCAGACAATAAGTTACAATGCAACCCATTACAGTTTCGCCTGTAATTCACGAAAGCTGGAAGAACGCACTTAGCGAAGAATTCAACAAGCCATATTTTGCACAGCTAAAAGAATTCCTGGTTGAAGAACGCAATAAGTACACTGTTTATCCTCCCGGTAAATTCATCTTCTCTGCTTTCAATCACACTCACTTCAATAACGTAAAGGTTGTAATACTGGGGCAAGACCCGTACCATGGCCCGGGACAGGCTAACGGCCTCTGTTTTTCGGTAAGCGATGGAATTACAATGCCTCCTTCACTTGTAAATATCTTCAAAGAAATACAGAATGACCTGGGATATCCCATTCCTTTCTCTGGCAACCTTGAACGTTAGGCCGACCAGGGAGTACTGCTCCTGAACGCTACACTAACCGTGAGGGCACACGAAGCAGGCTCACATCAGGGTAAAGGCTGGGAAACATTTACCGATAGTGTAATACAGCATATTTCAAAAGAGAAAACAGGTGTCGTCTTTCTGCTTTGGGGCAAATATGCACAGGCAAAAGAAAAACTGATTGACACAACAAGGCATTTTGTTCTGAAAGCCCCTCATCCATCACCTTTCTCGGTACATTCGGGATTTTTTGGCTGCAAACACTTTTCAAAAACAAACGAAATTTTACGAAAAGAAGGGAAACAGGAAATTGACTGGCACTGATCAGTTCTGTTTTTTCAGCTTTATATCCGGCCACTGTTCAGCAGGGTTCTTTGCCCAGCCAATATAATATATGTAGGTTCCAGTGGTAATATCTATATCACCAACTAACGCTTTATAGTCATCGGGTTCAATGTCTCCATACCCGCCATTCGTCTTTTCTATCTTGAATTTATAAACAGGGGTGCAGTCAGGTGTACCACAATAGGTACTTATGGTTTCCTTGTATTCTTCACCTGGCTTAAGATTTCGTACAATAATATCTTGCCCTTTAACAACAGCCTGAACAAGTGAGAATGTGTCTTTTGTAATATTTTTGAAAATAATTACAGCACTGTCCTGCTTGTTGCTTTGCGACATACCAAGGCAGGGAACTATGATACCAAGGATAAATAGAATTTTACGCATTATATGTTATTTTTTTAATGTGTAACCACCACTTTAGTTGTTGCCAGTTGCTTTTTTGTATTACGCAGTGATATAAAATAAATTCCGTTCTGCCAATGAGTTGTATCTATATTTATTGTTTTTTGACCCTGGTTCAATTTGATATGTTGGATACATTTTCCGTTTATATCATTTATATCTATATACTGTTCCTGGGTCGCAGTTGAAAAGCCTATAGTGAAACTGTTTGATGTGGGGTTAGGATAAACTTTCAGAAAAGAAGGGTTGTTTTTTTGCTCATCTATCCCCAATACATGCGACACACCATTTGCAAAAACATATTCCCCTTGTGGTAATGAATCAAGTGTGAAATACCCATACATATCTGTTGAAGGCCCCAAGTCAGTTCTTTTATACGCACAAAATTCACGCCAGTCCTGTCCTGCATTTTTTCGGTAAAGCAGAATAAGGCTGTCCCTGGTTTTAACCGTTAATGAAGTATCGAGGTAATATGCACCATTTACTGTCGTGTTTTTTCTGCCATCATAATATAGTGTTGCCTTAGCGCTGAAACCTGCAGGAAATATTCCGCTTATCTTCCAGTAACGGTTGGGCGAAATACGATAATGCAGTGCTGTGTCTTTTAATGGATCAGGTGCAGTATAGTTATGTTCCACATATAAGAAAACTGAATCTGTGAGTGAACTCACCGTTATATTAAGTCTTGAGTTAGTAAGATCAGTTGTACCGATTTTATTAATAACCAATGTATCAGGTGCAATGGCTTCGCTCACTTTTTCATCAAGATTCAGGCCAACAAATGCTGGGTTAAAAGGAACCGTTATAGTAAACGTTGAATGCTGGCCTGATGCTGTTATAACCTGTGTATAGTCCTTCCAGGTTGAAGATTTGAAGGTAACCAGCAATGGAACATTATTATAATAGGCAGGAGCCCCGGTAAGTTTTTGTTTCACATAAAGCTTAACACTATAGTTAGAACCTATTGGAGTTATAGTTGTTGAGTCAATAGAAAAATGACAGAAGCCCGGTGCATATACCCATTGGTTAAAGAAATCAGCCAGGTTCATCCCGGATGAAGTTTCAAGGCTTCTTTTTAACGTGTCAGCACTTACAGGTTCAAACATGTGGCTGCTCAAATAATATTGTACTCCTTTAAAGAAAGCTGAGTCACCCATATAGTTGCGCAGGGTGTAAATCACATCAGCTCCTTTTTTATAGGTAGTACTTACCCAATAATTAATATTTCCGTAGGTATATGGCTGAGGCATTCCTGAAATAGGCCAATAACCATGATCGGCAATAGCGCAATAATGCAATACCTCTTCGTGATTTTGGCGTACATAAGAATGGTATTGGGCCTCGCCATACATTTTCTCAGAGAACAAAAACTGGTTATAATTGGCAAAGCCTTCATTAAGCCACATATCTTCTGCTGTACTGCATGTTACCAAATCTCCAAACCAGTGATGTGATAGTTCATGAGCCATTAGTTCAGCTTCGTAATCCAGGGTTCCGTTAGCAGCCAATGCAGGATATGCTATATTGGTAGGATGTTCCATAGCACCTCCTGTAAATGATACTAATGAATATCCGACCTTGTTCCAACGATACTTTCCATAACAAGTCTGGAATATTGATATGGCATTTTTAAGGTGCACGAATGAACTGCGAACACCAGCAGTATCAGCCGCAACACAATTAACAACAATGGGCAGTGTGTCAGTACCGTAATAAGTATCCGTATACTGTACATAAGGAGCTACGTCTACACTCGCCTCATAACTTGGTATTTTGTAAGGCATATGCCACCATCTTGTATGCACTCTATGAACCGTATCTATGGTATCGCCCATTAGGTAACCATTGCAATAGGAAGTATTTGCACTGCCGCAAGTAATATTAAAATCATAATAAGCGCGTTGAACGAAGTTATCGAAACAAGGATACCATGACCTGCCGAAGTTGTGCGGAATAACTGAAAAGCCAACACCTAAGTTAAACGCGTAACCACCTGAAAAATAAAAACCGCCCCAACCAGAAGGGTCTAATTGTGGTTTGCCGTGATAATAAATAGTCAGGTTAGATGTATCACCAACATTCATTACTGAGGGCAGGTTTATTATAAGTAGTGTGTCATTATAGGAGTAGGCAGGATAATTACCATTAATAGTAATTGAATCAATATTGAATCTTAGCAAATCAAAACTTATAGTATTCCTGTTATTCATTTTAGGGGTGAACTGAATAACCGTATTCCCGCGTAAGGTATCAGTAGTGAAATCTGTAATACTGAGATTGAGGGTATAATGAAGAATATTTATAGTGTCGCTACGCAGGCCATTAAGGTCAGGTGACTCGTGGAAGTGCATAGCGCGATTATCATGTTGCAATTTTGCCGAATTATACTGCTTAACTGTAGGCACAAACAATAAGCCCGGATCGTCCGGAGCATCTGATTGAGAAAACAACGAAGGGCTGAAAAAAAAGCAAATAATAGAAAAGAGAATAGTTTTTACTCTCATCGTTAACCTTTATATAGTAAAGTTACTAAACTTTAATAAATATCAATAATCATTCTCCATAGTTAGCCGGCAAAGGAGGAGGCTTTCTTACTGGAGGATTAGGTTTTGATTTACTGAAATAAAAATAACGCTGCACTGCCAGGTCATATACAGGATAAAAATGTATGTAAGATTCTCCGAGAATAGGATAACCCACCGAAAGCTCTGCCCTGGCATTCGAATTAATTATCCATTGTATACCCGGATACATTTCCACATAATACCCTTTCTCAAGCAATGGTGTTTGAATATTTCCCACTACACCATTTACATTCACTTCGGCTCCGTTGTAAGATTTACCTAAGAATTCTACATATACATTGAAGTTGTTCTGGGTATAATCGTTCATGTACACATTTGGAAAAAACCGGTACCCGATAGAAAAATCATATTCCAGTGCTCTTCCATATTGCAACGTTGTTACCTGTGGAGGCCAAATGTATTTAGTTTGAGTTTGGGTAAAATCGTGGGGTACAATATAATCCGTAGTAAATGAAAAGGCCCAGCGGTCAATTAATTTAGTAACTATAATGCCACCTTCATAACCTCCATTATCATCGAGTAGTTCAGGTTCCGCTTCATCGTGCGCAACATCAATGGTTGAATAATCGGCAAACAAGGCAATTCTGAAATGCGACTTCTCAGCGTCATTAGAATATACTCTGTACTTGGCATAAAAATTATAGCCAGCAAAAATGAAAGGATAATAGATGCCGCGTGGTAAGTTATCTGCCGTATATACGTTTCCGCCCTGAGCATTATGCGTATGCTTGGTAAGGTTAGGCGGTAATAATGTATCGTGATGGTTAGATGTAGAAGCAGTGACTTCAATAGTAAGTTTTGAAGTAAGGCCGTACATTATTCTTGTCGCATACATTTGGCGGGTTTGGGAATATTCCTGGTATAGCTGGCTCATTATCCTTCCGCCCAATACACCTTGAGGGACCGTACTGGCAGGTTCAGTAAGCGGGTAAAGCTCCTGGGCACTGGAAGCAATAGAAAATAAAAGGGCAAGAAAAAGTAATGCCTTACATTTCATAGTGTAACAAAGTAGGTGCTTTTAGAATCTTTGCACTGTGCCTTCAGGCTATCCTTCCACTTTTTATATTCATCTGCCGGCAGAAATTCTTTGCCTATAAATTTCATAGTTATGTTACCCGGCATTTTACCGGCCGTAACTTTAACAAACTGGTATGTTGCTCCGCTATACGACATGCAATAATTTTCTGACACCTGGAAAGTAGAATCTGTTTTATATACAGCATTCAAAAACCTTACTGAGAAACCGGCACTAACTACTGCTTTGGCAATCTTCTCAATATCAACAGTACTACCCGGTTTAAAGGTTATGGTTCCCTGCGTATTCTCCAGATCCATTTGTACATCTGCTACAAAATCGAGTTTGCGAATGCTCATCTCAACACTTCTTGTACAAGCAGAACATGTCAACCCGTTCACACCTATTTCAACAGAAACAAACTGTGCGTTTGAATTTGCCGTGAGAAACAACGCCACCGTTATTAATAAAAAAATCAAACGTTTCATATACTTTATATATTAGTACAAATATACTCGTTTCGGGTCAGAATTACTATAACCGGAATAACCTGCAGTTATGGCTTCATCACTTGAAAGAACATGCTTTCAGCGCTTTTATTATAAATACAGTCTTTTAACTTCCAGTAATCTTTATTTTTGTAAAACCGCTCTATCAGTAGTAAATTGATGGTATAAGGGCTGAGAAATGGCTAAAACAGGGCTATTTTACGTTGAGTTATTAACAAAACACCATATTTTTCAACATTTTTAGCTTTTTTCGTCGACAAACGTGGCTATTCATAAGTAATTAGTATATATTCGTGATAATTAATTAACCGTTTAACCCTTTAAAACCAAATCAAATGAACAAAGCAGAATTAGTAGACGCAATTGCTTCTGAAGCAAAATTATCTAAAGCAGCTGCTGAAAAAGCTCTCGACGCTTTCGTTAATCAAACAACCAAAGCCCTCAAAGGTGGCCAACGTGTTGCCTTAGTAGGTTTCGGTTCTTTCTCAGTTGCAAAACGTGCAGCTCGTAACGGAAGAAATCCTCAGACAGGTAAGCCCATCAAGATTGCTGCAAAGAAAGTAGCAAAATTTAAAGCTGGTGCTGACCTTGCTGCTAAAGTAAACAAATAGTCTGCTATTTTTACTTAGACAAAAAGAGCCTTGCCAAAAGCAGGGCTTTTTTATTTTATCAATTACTGCTTCAATTAAAAATATTTAATTTTATCCTGCTTCAAAAACTCCTATGAACGACTGGGTAACCATAGCAACTTTCAATTACCCGCACCAGGCTGCTTTATTAAAAGGCAGAATAGAATCGGAAGATATTTTATGCAACCTGAAGGATGAAATGACCGCAGCAGCCAACCCGTTTTATTCAAATGCCATTGGAGGAGTAAAAGTGCAGGTAAGGCAGAGTGATGTAAATAAAATCATTCCTATTCTCAGAGAAGTTGGATATCCTATTGGTGATGATCATAGTTATGAAACTATAATAATGAAGATTATCCGCTTTACGCAAAAGTTGCCCTTTATAAATAAATTACCCCTGGAAAGCAGGTATACAGTTCTTACTATAGGAATAGTTCTGTTAGCTTGCGGCATTTGCTTCCTTATTTATCTTGTTGCAAAAAGCTAACCCCACTATAAGTCGGAAAGAAAGATAAGAGATAATTCAACCGAAGCATAGCTTATCTTTATTCGCAAGTTTTTAAATCTCAGGGCGTCAAATTCAATAACCGGTGCTAATGATACATTATAAAAGAAAAATCGCTATCCAGACAATAGCATGCTCATTGCTTCTGCTATCCTGCTATCCACAATACATGAATAAAACCATGTGGCAAACCAAGCCCATATTTGTAGATGGAAAAACAGATGATTGGGATGTTCCGTTAAGGTTTTATGATGAAAAAACAAAACTTACCTATTCAGTTACCAATGATGCTGACAACCTTTATATATGTATACGCGCTACAGATGACGATAATGTGAAAGGTATTACACGAAAAGGCCTTCAACTTTGGATAGACACTACAGGCAAAAGGGGGCACCAAATTGGGGTTTTATTTCCTGTAATAGTTCAAAGGGAAAAAGGTTCCGGTAAGAACAAACAGAATAATTCAAGTGATGCCGGCGCCACCACTGAAAATGATAGCAAAACTTCCTATATGGATTTGCCTGATACTATCAGGGAAAACCGCATACATAAAAGATATATGGACAATGCCACCCAAATGCATGTTTCAGGATTCAAAACAATTCCCGATGGTGTTATAGAGCTTCCTGATACCTATGGGTTGAATATGGCTACAAGCTGGAACAGTTATAATGTATTGGTTATCGAAGCAGCTATTCCTTTTAAAACTTTTCTTAAAAATCCTAAAGCCGATAGTACCAGGGCTTTGGGAATAACATTTAGTTTCAACATATATCCTACGTATACAGGTGGCGGAGAAGGTTCGCATGGAGGTGGTGGTGGCATGGGAGGCGGTATGGGTGGCAGAGGTATGGGAGGTGGCATGGGTGGAGGTGGTATGGGTGGAGGTGGTATGCATGGTGGCGGTTCGCGTGGCGGCGGAGGTAGTGGTGGCGGACAGGAAGCTGAAGAGGAACATCTTTGGGCGTCATTCAGAATTGTGACAGGTCATTGAGCATGAAAACAATTCGTCACTTTTTTTCCATTCTCCTATTGTTGTGCCCTGGTATTATAATGGCACAAACAAGTAATATTTATGGGAAAATTGTGAACGATACCAGCCATGCGCCCATGCCTGCTGTAGGAGTAACCGTTTACCTGCCCGACACTTCAAAACAATATTCGGGAGTTACCGATAAGAATGGCGTTTTCGTAATCACTAATGTTCCATACGGAAACTATAAAGTACAGGCTTCCTTCATCGGTTTTCAAACCATAGTCACCAGCATTGTTGCCAATAAAGCCACAGTTAACGTGGGAGCATTGAAAATGAAATGGCTGCCCACAACTATGAAAGAAGCGATAGTACACGCAAATGTTATTCCTGTGGAGCAAAAGGGTGACACCACAGAATTCAATGCCGATGCCTATAAAACTCACCCTGATGCTACAGCCGAGGAACTTGTAAATAAAATGCCGGGGATAAATTCACAAACAGGCTCAGTAACTGTAAATGGCGAGCAGGTTGCACAGGTATTAGTAGATGGTGAGCCATTTTTCGGGAACGATCCTACCTTGGCATTGCGTAACCTGCCTGCTGAAGTAATTGATAAGATACAGGTATTTGATAAATCAAGCGACCAGGCTCAGTTTACGGGTGTGGATGACGGGCAATCGCAAAAAACAATAAATATAATCACAAAGAAAAACAGGCGCAATGGCACATTTGGAAAAGTATATGCAGGGTACGGTACCGATGGCCGATACCTTGCCGGAGGCAACATGAATTTTTTTAACGGTGCCAGTAGATTCTCTATAATCGGGTTAACCAACAACGTAAATCAACAAAACTTTGCCACTGAAGATATAGTGGGTGCCCTGGGTGGTGGTGGTGGACAAGGGCGCGGGGGGCAAGGGCGAGGTGGTTCCGGTGGTGGTGGCATGGGTGCCGGAGGTAGTATTGGCGGAGGATATTCTTCCGGAATAAATAATTTCCTGGTCGGCCAGCAGGGCGGAATTACAGCTACTAATTCCATTGGCCTGAATTATACCGACGCGTGGGATCATAATAAAGTGAAACTTACTGCCAGTTATTTTTTTAATAACTCATTTAATTCAAACAGTACTATATCTACCACCAATTATACACAAGGCAGCGAGAACAGCAATATATTAAATGACACCAATAACTCCGGTAATTTAAACTACGACCAGCGCTTAAACATACGTCTGCAATGGATGCTGGATTCAGGTAATTCAATTATTGCCACAATTAAAGGAACAGCGCAGCAAACAAAAACCTATTCAGGATTCTATGAAAATGATCTATTACAAGGTATGATGCAGAGTTTTTCCAACGATACTAATTCATCAAGCAACCATGCATATGATTTAACAGACAACATTCTTTTCATGCACAAATTCCATAAAAAAGGCAGAACAATTTCGCTGAACCTTGGTTCTGATGTGAATTCCAAAAGTACACCCGGAAATATTTATGCGCTCAACGGATTTATAAGAGACAGTACACTTATTAACCAACAGTTCTCACAAATAACCAGCGGAACGACTTATTCTGCGAGCCTTTCTTATACTGAACCCATAGATACAAATAACCTTTTACAATTTAATTACAGCCCTACACTAAATATTAATAACACCAATAAAGAAACATGGAACTATGACTCACTTACTGATTGGTATACCCAGTTCGATACTTCGTTATCAAACAAATATGTAAGCTCCTACCTTACACAGTTAGGTGGAGTAAGTTACAGGTTAAGCAAGGGGAAGAAATTCTTTCTTATGCTTAGTGCAAACGGGCAATATTCTACATTAAGCGCGCAGGAACAATACCCTGAAGCTGGTGTTGTACCTACAAAAAATTATACTGCCTTTGTACCACGTGTCATGTTCAATTACAGGTTCACCCAAAGCAAGAATATTCGTATAATGTACCGCACAAGCATTACTCCGCCAAGTATTTCTCAATTGCAAAATGTAGTAAACAACAGTAACCCATTGTTGCTGAATACCGGTAACACACAGCTGCGCCAGGATTATGAGCAAAATCTACTTATCCGTTATGGAGCTACAAATACAAAACAAGGAAGTACATTCCTTATCTATGCGAACGGTAGCTATATACAAAACTACATAGGTAATGCCAGTTATATACCACTGCACGACACTACTTTCCAGGGCGGAATATTTGTTCCAAAGGGCTCACAGCTTTCTATGCCAACAAACTTGCAGGGATATGTAACTGCAAAATCATTCATTACATACGGTCGAGCTATACATCCGCTTAAAATAAATCTGAACCTGAACGGAGGATACTCATTTACACAAACACCTGCACTTATTAATAATGTAACCAACTATGCATTGAATTATACAACAACTGGTGGAGTAGTAATTAGCAGCAACATAAGCGAGAAAGTTGATTTCACGTTATCATACAATACAAATTACAGCCAGGTAAAGAATACATTGCCTAACCAGGCGGATGACAATTACCTTAGCCAGGTATATTCAGGAAAAATTAATCTTATAATACTTAAGGGCATTGTATTCAATACAGGTGCAACCGAAACACAATATACAGGCTTAACTCAAACCTATAACCAATCTGTTTTTTTGTGGACCGGTACTTTGGGATATAAATTCCTAAAACAACAAGCCTTGCTTATTTCTGTCAGCGCATTTGATATACTTAACCAGAACAAGAGCATAACACGTACAATAACCGACACATACATACAAGACAGTCAGACTGAGGTACTGAAACGCTATTTTATGCTGAACATCCAGTATAACATACGTAAATTCAGAACAAGCCCCAAACCTTCGCAAGATAGCAGCACGAACACAGGAGGAAAATAAAGCCAGCTTTTTGTATCTTTTTCACTCTTTCTACATTATAGAATAAAGACTCTGTATGCAAAAGGGTTATTTCACCATTTTATTTGTACAAATTTCCCTACTGAGTTATAGCCAGCATCACGCCAATTCATATTATTTCACAAACATCCTCATGTATGAAAATGGATATGCCCAAGTAGAACAAAATGGAAAAACAGGTGCTATAAATATGAAAGGTGATTTAGTTATTCCCTGCATCTATGATGACTTAAGCTCTGGTGACTTTACTCCCTGCGTAAACTATGGTGCTGCCTCCGTTAAAAAACATGGACATTGGGGTGTAGTAGATAGTACGGGAAAAGTAATTGTGCCTTTCATTTATGATGAAATTGAATGTTTCTCTGAGTATGGAACAGCAATAGCAAAGAAGGACGGGCGATATGGTTGCCTGAATAGCAAAGGACAAGTTATTGCTCCATTCATTTACGACAATATGTTGTATTTAAATAACGGGTTAAGGCTTGTTCTCCATAATGACAAAGTCGGTTATCTGGATTCTACTGGCAGACAAATTATTGATTGTAAGTATCTTGACGGGTTAGAGTGCAGGGAAGGACTGATGGCAGTTAATAGAAACGGGCGCTGGGGGTTCATTAACAAAAAGGATAGCACTATTATTCCATTTATCTATGACAGTGTTGAACCCTTCAGTAACGGGTTAGCGTGCGTTTCAATAAATGGAAAATCGGGGTTCATTAATCATTCTAATAAAGTAATTATCCCCTTCATTTATCCAGAGGGGAAATTTTTATTCCATAATGGATATTCACATATCACAGTAAATGACAAAACAGGGATAATTAATAAGAAAGGAGACACAGTTATTCCATTTAAATACGAAAACTATGAATTTGATGAGTTCCAAGCAAAATGTTTTATGATTGAAAGACACCTACCTGGTGAAGATGAAGCTTACGCCTTATTTGATTCAACTGGAAAAACCATAACAGGTTTTGATTACGATCATATATATTATATAGGTAATAACCAATTTATAGTTGAAAAGCAAGGGAAACATGGAATTATTAACAGTAAAGGCCATGTGATTGTTCCAATTGAGTACGATGAATTCTGGAACTCTGATTACAACATATTTTCAGTAGGAAAAGAAGGAACTTTAGGGTGCATTGATTCAACAGGGAAAACTATTATTCCATTTATTTTCAGCAAGAAAGGCACATCCGAATATTTTTCAGACGGGGCCATAGCATGCCTTTTCTTAGATACACTGACAATTGCTCCATATCACGGAACGTGGCGTACAATTAATAGAAAAGGGCAGTTTGTTGACCATATAAAGGGCACTCAATATGTGCGTTTATATTATGAAAACAGGGTATTAGGAACCGAAGGCAGATTACGCAATTTCTATAAAGAGGGAAAATGGATTAGCAGGTACGAAAATGGCAAGACAAGGGCCCTGATAACTTTTAAACATGGGGTGAAGAATGGAAAATACCAGCTCTGGGATACCACTGGTTCACTTATTAAATATGACATTTATAGGGATGATACTTTAATAAAAACAATTATGTCATCTGAGAATATTTATCCTTCTGTTCTATCTCCTGATATCGGTCCGTCCGATACTATTGGCTTTTTTTCGAACGGACGAATACAGTACTCAGGCAAACATGATTCACTGCGGCAATACAATCGAATTGGAGTATGGGTTGAAGGGGATTTGGATGACAATAAAAATTACTTCTACACAACAGGTCTTTATATAAATGGATCAAAAGAAGGTGAATGGAAACACTATAATAGCGGAGACAGTTTGCTTTTTACAGAAGTATATAAAAGTGACACTGTACAGTATCCCAACGACACTGTAATTATTTTCAATTTTGACGGAAAGATTAAGGAAAAGGGATACATGTTGAACAATATGAAAGAAGGTTTATGGACCAGCTATGCGTTTGGGGAAAAAACGTCTGAAAGTGAATATTGTCTTGGTCAACAATGCGGATATACCAAATTATATGAAGATGACAAGCCAAGGTTTGTATGGGGCTATGCACTTATACAAAAAATAAACGACAGCCTCTACTGGTCGATAACAAAAAGGCAAGACTATAAGAAAGGAGTTGGATATCTTATTTCCGTTCCCTCCGGTATCTGGGCTGAATATTACAGCAATGGTCAAGTGGAAGACTCAGGAAGATATGAAGTCAGAAAAACTGCACGTGACACATTATTCTTTAGGAAACAAAGAAAAGGGACTACTGACTACAATACTGAAGTAGATACAGCTATTAATGAAAATTCATTCTCATCTATTCGCGCTGGGAATTGGGTAGAGTATTATAAAAATGGTCAGTTAAAATCAATCGGGGAGTATTACCCCATTGAGTTTACCATCTCTTTCTCAGAAGTGATATCAGATAGTTCCGGCAACTTTAAATATAGTACTAGCTACAGCCCATATTATTTTAAGGACAAAACCTGGAAATATTATAATGAGTGTGGAGAATTAATAAAGGAAGAATACTATGAAAAAATGCGGCAGGTTAAAACAGTGGATTATACTAAATGATTGCGATAACTATCAAGGCAGGCTATACACATAAACATTCTTACCGGCAGCAGTAAGCAGGTAGAATTGCCCATCGTTATTCATGTCAGCTATACTGAAAACCGTGGAACCATATAATGGGAATCCATTGCATATATCACCTTTAGAATCCCATAAGTATATCTTGTTCTTTTCAGCATCAACGGCTCCTATCCTTGTTTTGCCATCAGAATAGGTCAAGGTAATGAGTTTATCTTTCAAGGAATCTCTTTCTGAGAAATGGAACAATTCTGTTCCGTCCAACTTGTAAGCGTACACCTCATATTTGCTCATCAGTACCATATCTTTACCTCCATTTCCTTCTATATCTACCGGAGCAAAATCTTCCAGATGAATATTGTCCTTGATGTATTTAGTGTGTGTTAGATAATCTGTGAGGCTTAGCTGGTAGATAATTCCCATTGAATCAGCCGCAAACAAATATGTTTCAGACTCCTGTTTACCAACCATGACCTTGAATTGTCTAATATGAGCAGGTAATTTATTCTTAAAGTCCATCTTGCTTTTCCCCTTCCTATCAAATGCATATACTTTGCCTCCTTCATCAACAGCAATAATGAAATCCTTATCATCAATTTTAAGGTATTGAAGCGGGCATCTTACATCAGCATCTGTTTCGGGGGCCTTCCAGTCTTTTACGCTTTTACCGCTTACATCATACATCCTAATTTTATCGTCGCCACAAGGCACTACAATTCTATAAGCCCGCTTATCATCGTAATCGAACACCGAAATTGGAGCCGTGGCTTTCGAAGGAATTGTAAGAGGAAGTCCATACAGGCTTTTACCCTTACCATCGAGTCCATATATATGTTCTCTTGTATTAAACACCACTTGTGTTTTTTCATTCTTCATTGCATCGACAACATAGACCTGCCCCATGACATTTTCATCAAGCTGCTTTTTCCAAATAATATGGCCGTTACTACCAAGCAGGTAAATATTGTTTGCTTTATCTTGCTCAAACACAAATTGTCCTTTGGTTTTATAATCGGCAACCCATTGAGGTGCTATAGCCTGTGTTGTATCCAGCGCTGTTTGCCATAATGCACCCGTTTGTTTTTTATATTTCGCATT
>Ga0206841_1111_pt1 | contig 17079 bp, 7 predicted proteins | sample Alteio_BWOrgCont_25_FD_152851 | JGI IMG/M metagenome (GOLD analysis project Ga0206841, IMG submission 152851) | Enriched cells from forest soil in Barre Woods Harvard Forest LTER site, Petersham, Massachusetts, United States -... | ecosystem: Environmental > Terrestrial > Soil > Temperate forest > O... | reverse complement strand
TATGGCGACATGCCGATCGACGAGGCGCTTGAGTTGGAATACAGGCTCGTAAATCTTCGCGAGCGCGGATACGTCGAGCTGCCATATACCGGTCTTTCGGCAGATTATGTCTATCGCGAGACGAAACGTGCCGTCGACGACGTCAAGGATTCGAAGACGGAAATCTGGCCGGGACTGGACGTCGATATCGCAAATGTGGACCTTCAATTCAGCCGTTCGAGCCCGCCAGTTGTGAATGAATGCACGAAAGCATGTTTCCGTGGAGGCGGTAAAGGGTTGGTGATCTCGCGCAAATATTCAGAGATGAGACTGGCCAATCTGGCAGCCGTTGGAGATGCGCTTCGTGAGATAAAAATTATCTGATGCAATGTTTCACGCAACCGAATTTCTACCGGAACTGATGTGAACTCAATGTCGACAAGATCCTTATCCGGTGTGATCGATATTCACTGTCATTGTGGTCCGGACAGTCTTGCCCGGACCATCGATGCAGTCGATCTCGCGCGTTTGGCAAAAGAGCGCGGAATGCGCGGCATTGTCATCAAGAACCACTATGAGCCAACGGCGGCGCTTGCTTGTCTGGCGCGCAAGGCCGTTCCGGAAATCGAGATATTCGGCGGCGTAACGCTGAACCTCGCCGTGGGAGGAATGAATCCTCACGCCGTCGAGCATATGGCAAAGGTGGCCGGAGGAGCGGGCCGCTTTGTATGGATGGGCTCGCTCGACACGGAGGCGCAGGTGCGCTACTCGAAGCATACGCGGCCGTTTGTTTCTATCTCGCGCGACGGGAAGCTTCTGCCGGAAGTAAAGCAGGTGCTTGAGGTCATTGCCCGTCACTCTCTGATTCTGGAAACCGGACATTCCACCTCAGAAGAAGTCCTCATGCTCGTAGAAGAGGCGCGCAAGCAAGGTGTGTGGCAGATCGTTGTAACGCATGCAATGATCGCGCCGATACACATGCAAATTGACGCCATGAAAGAGGCAATCGCATCCGGAGCATGGATCGAGTTTGTCTACAACGGCCTCATTGGTCCTTTCAAAGAGTTTGAGCTCGCCGACTATGCGCGCACAATCCGTGCAGTGGGAGTAGACAACTGTGTTCTTTCGAGTGACCTAGGGCAGCCGGTGAATCCACTGCATCCCGATGGTTTGATTGCATTCTTCGATGGTTTAGAGCAAGAAGGCTTTACGCCGGAAGAAATTGACGTGATGTCCAAGAATAACCCCGCCCTCATTCTGGGCCTTGACTAAGAAAAACTGACACCACCTGGAGACAATAACGATGGACAGAAGATCATTCATTCAGAGTGCAGCGGCGACCGCTGTTGCAGCTGCTATTCCTGGATCACATGCCTTTGCCGCGGCCACGAACTCCCAACCCATGGTCGGCATGCAAGTCGGCGCGGTTTCATTTGTAGATGAGGGCGTAGAGAAGGTCCTGGATGTCTTTCAACAGGATGGTGCGGTGAATACATTGTTCATCGCGACATTTACGTATGGACGGGGAATTGCAGGCCGCCAGGTGCCGGGACAGCCGCTCCCTGACCATGGCAAGCAGGAATACGATACCGGTTCATTCTTCGGAGGCAGTTATACAAAGATAAATCCGCAATATTTTAAGGACACCGCCTTCAAGAGTTTTCGCGCCACGGATTTTGGAGACTACGATGTTCTCGAAGCTGTACTTCCTTCGGCCAGAAAACGTGGGATGAAGACCATTTGCTGGTTCGAGGATGTCTTTCGCAAGGATCTTCCGAACATCGATCAACTTCAGGAGAAAGAACTCTCAGGGAACAACGCAACCACCGTATGCTTCAACAATCCAAACTACCGCAACTGGCTGCTGGGCATCGTGGAGGACTGGTCACGAAGCTATGATATCGACGGAATCATGTGGGGTTCTGAGCGGCAGGGAGCGTTTTCCAATGCATTGAATGCGCACGCGGGGTCGTCACCATCGTCTCCGATGCGCGTCACCTGTTTCTGTCAATACTGCCAGGCGAAGGCGAAAGAGCGTGGCATCAATCCTGAACGCGCGCGTCAGGGTTTTCTGGAACTGGCTAAGTTTGTCGACGCCAGCCAGAAAAGTCAGCGGCCAGTGGATGGGTATTACGTCACCCTGTGGCGCCTTATGTTGAACTACCCGGAGCTGCTTGCATGGGAGATGCTCTGGACACAAAGTCTGCGTGACACATACGCTGCGATCTATACCAAAATTAAAGAGGTGAAGCCTTCTCTGCAGGTGGGCTGGCATATCTGGCATAACAACTCTTTCAATCCCATCTACCGCGCCGAGCAGGACCTGCAGGCGATTGCGCCACACTCCGACTTTCTGAAGATTGTGATCTATAACAACTGCGGCGGCGAGCGCATGGCGGAATACATCGACAATGTCGGCCGTACCTTGTATGGCGACGTCCCCAAAGAAGAGCTTCTCGAATTCCACTACAAGGTCCTGAACTATCAGGAAAAGACGATGACGGAAATTCCGATCGTGGGACTCTCCGCAGACTATGTCTATCGCGAGTCGAAGCGGGCTCATGATGGTCTGGTCGGCACGAAGACCCTGTTATGGCCCGGAATCGATATCGATATTCCCACTGCGGACGGTCACAGCAAGTGCTCGCCGGAAGGCGTTCGCGATGCAGTGCTGGCTGCATTCCGTGCAGGCTCGGACGGTGTGCTTCTATCCCGGAAATACTCCGAGATGAAGCTGGCCAATCTCAAGGGAGCGGGTGAGGCCGTCAGGCAGGTGCGCAAAGCTTGATAGCTCCGAGATGCACCGGCGTAAACAGTGCTGCGATCAACGCTAATTTGGATAAATCTATGGCGCCAGACACGAAGTCATATCCCGTAGTGTCATCACAGGAGTCATGGCTGGCGTCATTCGTCAGCGGCCTCGCCGGCTGGACGCTCGATGGCTTTGATTTCTTTCTGGTTGTCTTCAGCCTGACGGCGATCGGACACACCTTCGGAAAATCCGATAAGACCGTTTCCTTGGCTCTAACTGCGACTCTGGCGTTGCGGCCGGTTGGCGCATTTCTCTTCGGACTCATCGCCGATCGCTATGGGCGGCGAATGCCGATCGCGGTCAACTTCCTTCTGTTTGCAGTAGTCGAGCTGTGCACTGGATTCGCTCACAGCTTCACAATGTTCCTGATCATCCGGGCTATCTTCGGAATTGTGATGGGCGGGCAGTGGGGAGTCGGCGTTACGTTGGCGATGGAGCAGGTGCCTGTGCGTCTGCGTGGCACGCTTTCCGGTGTGTTACAGGAAGGCTACGCAATCGGCTACCTGCTGGCCGCAGCCGCCTTCTTTTTCCTCTTCGACCGTTTCTCCTGGCGGCCTCTATTTCTGATTGGACCGATTCCGGCAATAGCCCTGGCGATTGTTGTCATGCTCACTGTACGAGAGTCGGCAGTATGGCAGAGAACACGTAAGGCAAGCTGGGGGGCGCTGGGGCGCAGTCTCGTCAGCCATTGGAAGCTCTTCGTCTACTTTGTCTTATTGATGATGGCTCTTCATATGAGCTCGCATGGCACACAAGACATCTATCCGACATTCCTGCAGCGCGTCTGGGGGATGTCTCCGAAAGACCGCGCTTGGATATCGGCAATTGCCATGGGCAGCGGTATCTTCGGAGCGCTTGCCGTCGGCTTCTTGTCCGACAAAATCGGCCGGCGCTGGGCAATGTTGCTGGCTCTTATCGGCTGCATCTGCACCATCCCTTTGTGGGCATATGCAAAAACCATTCCGCTGCTGATTGCGGGTGCGATGCTGATGCAGTTTTTTTTGCAGGGGGCATGGGGTGTCGTTCCGGCGCATCTTTCTGAGATGTCGCCCGATTCGATCCGAGGATCGCTTCCCGGGCTGGGCAATCAGTGCGGCGTGCTGCTGGCAAGTGGAATTGTCTATGTAGAACTGGGATTTGCGCGTGGAGGACACTACTCCGATGCGATGGCGGGTACTACCGTTGTGGTGTTCGCACTGGCCGGTCTCATGGTGATGCTCGGCCGCGAAAAGCGAGGAAAAACATTTGGAACTGATGCATAAAAGAAAGTGGATCCGCGTGGAAAAAAAGTATGTGGTGCTTTGTATGTGTGCCCTGTCTTTGGCGACTGCGCTTGCGCAATCGGCTGGAGTCGACGCCTATTCGCCGAAAGAGCTTGAACGTATGGCGCAGCCACTCCATGCACAGGCCGACGCGGGCAATGGAACAGCAAGCCGTGTACTTGCAAATTATCCCGGCCACTACACGATGATTGTCTATCGCGATAAAGACGGCGAGGTCGAGGTGCACCAGCGATTCGCCGACATTATTTTTGTGATGAGCGGCAAGGCCACTCTGATTACCGGTGGAATTGCGCAGAACGGAAAAGTCGTCAAGCCCGGCGAAATACGAGGTACATCGATCGCAGGTGGCTCGCAGTCAAAGCTGGAAGAGGGTGATCTCGTACATATTCCCGCGAATACGCCGCACCAGTTGTTAATTCCGCCGGGGAACTCAATTACCTACATCACCATCAAGGTCGAAACTCCTGCTTCATAAATCACGAAGGGAAATCCATGGATCGCAGAACTTTAAAACATACAGATCTGAATGTAAGCCGTCTCTGCCTGGGAACCATGACCTTCGGTAAGCCTGCAGATCAGGAAGAAGCGACGCGCATGGTGGACCTGTGTCTGAACGCAGGCATCAATTTCATTGATACCGCGAACATGTATCAGCTGGGTCTCGCCGAAGAGATGCTGGGAGTCGCCTTGAAAGGCAGGCGAAATGAGATTGTGCTTACCAGCAAAGTACGAGTGAAGATGGGAGATGCCCTTGACGAAATCGGCCTGTCGAAGCGCGCAATTTTTCGCGCGGTAGAAGACACGCTGCGCCGACTACAGACAGACCATCTGGATATCTACTTCCTACATCAGCCGGACTACGATGTGCCAATCGAAGAGACAATGGAAGCCATGGAAACATTGGTGCAGCAGGGAAAAATTCGCCATCCAGGAACATCGAATTATGCCGGCTGGCAAGTGGTGCAGATGCTCGATCTTGCCCGCGAGAAGAACTATACGCCGGCTTATATTTCGCAGCCCATGTATAACCTGTTGGCGCGGGGCCTCGAGCAGGAGTTCCTGCCGATGGCAAAGACATACGGTGTCAGCACACTCGCCTACAATCCTCTGGCTGGAGGACTGCTGACGGGCAAGCACACGGAATCGCGGATTCCAGAAGGCGGAAGATTCGATAGGAATCGAATGTATCAGGATCGATACTGGAACACGCGCACCTTTCACGCCGTCGACCGGCTCAAGGAAATCGCGAACAGCGCTGGCCGCTCGTTGATCGGCTTGGCCTTCGCGTGGCTTCTGCACCATACCGCTTCAGACGTCGTCATTTTGGGGGCTTCTTCTACTGTGCAGCTTAAGCAAAATCTGGATGCCTGCGCCGAGGGCCCGCTGCCGGAAACCGTGGTCTCCGAATGCGATCACGTTTGGCAGGAGTTTCGCGGTCCTGTTCCGAGCTACAACCGATAGTGAATCAGAATGATATGACCTCGGTTATATCTCAAAAGTCCAGCGAGCCCTTCGACTTCCGCCTGTTTTACTGCACAACGAGAGTCAGTTTCTGGGCAATAGTCGCGCTGCCAGCAGAGGCTGTCACTGTAAGTGTGTACGTTCCAGGTGGCGTAACTGCCGGGTTTGTAGGTTGCGACCCTCCCATGTGACCTCCGCCTCCACAACCGGTGAGCACCGCCAGCACGGTGAATGCACAGATCGCACACAGCATCTTTGTTGATATTCGTAGTTGTCTGCGGAACAGCAGGAGTACTGGCACGCTGCCAAGAGAGAGCAAGCCCAGGCCGGCCATCATGATATTGGAACGCTGTGGCAAATAGGCAGCTTGAGTGGCAGTCGTTGACACCGTTACTGTGAAGTTTACCGAGCCTCCCGCAGGCAGCGTCAGAGTGGCTGGAGCGATGGAGCAACTCGCATTCTGCGGAGCACCTGTGCAAGCAAGTGAGACAGTTCCGTTGAGACCGGTGCCACCGGACAGCGTCAGATTGTAGGTCGCGGGCATTCCACTGGATACGGTGGCAGTTGTCGAGCCCCCACTCCCGGGACTGATGGTTGCCTGTTCGGTGCCGTTACCCGTGAGAGAAACGCCTTGCGGGCTGCCGCTCGCATTGTCGGTGATGGTGAGTGTACCGGTTCGTTGTCCGGTGGTCGTGGGTGTGAAAGTAACTGCGACCTGGCAGGTGGCGTTGATCGCCAGAGTTGTTCCACAGTTATTCGTTTGTGAAAAGTCTCCGCTGGCGGCAATGCTGGCAACACTCAGTGCGGCATTGCCGGCATTGGTTATGGTGATAGGCTGCGCGGAACTCGAAGAGCCCAGGGCTGTGTCACCAAAACTGATGGATGACGTTGACAGCCCGAAGCTCGGTACTGCAGGGATGATAGTGAAGACCAGCGCAGACGAGGTCCCGCCGCCGGGCGCAGGATTTGTAACCGTGACAGATGCAGTTCCGCTTTGCACGATATCGGAATCCGGAACCATCGCGGAGAGCTGAGTGCCGCTGATATATGTCGTCTGCAGCTCGGTGCCATTCCATGACACAGTCGAAGTAGAAACGAAGTTAGTTCCGGTCAGAGTTAGAGTAAGTGCGCTGCTACCAGCCAGTGCGGAAGCAGGCGATATGGCACTGAGCGTAGGGGCAGGATTGGGTTGAGTTGGAGCGAGAACGCTGCTCCGTATCAGGTAGAGCTCCTGATCCGAGAGGTTGCCTCCTGCAGCAATGAACCCAAACCCATTCGATCCCCACCGAACGAGATTGCTTACAGTGGGATCATTCACCTGCGGGAATGCGAGAGTCCCTGTAACACTTAGTGTTTTTTGCCCAAAGGCAGAGATTGTCAGGGCAGATGAATCGTTGCCGTAACTCTGATCGCCGATCCCGTAGATTTCGCCAAGCGTTGTGTCCAGGATCACGCTATATAAGTTCGGATAACTTGTTGCGTTGTAGGTTGTAACAGAGAACGTTCCTACTTGTGTTTGCTTGGAGGGATCCCACACCTGTCCAGCACTGGTATAGAGCAGCGTTCCATCGGAAATCACCTGGCTGCCGGGCATGGTGCTTCCTCCCGGGTTCGTGCCTGTATTTCGCGAATAGCTGAGTCCGGAGTTGCTCAGGTTAATGATGGAAAAGAAGGAGCTTGCAAAAGGCAGCGCATAGATCGTCGGCGGATCACCAGCGAAGGCAAAACTGGTAATGGCTGGAATTTGCTCGGTATAAGTAGTGGGAGTGTAGTTCACCAGGCCGCTGTCGTTATACAGCGAGATCATCGATCCTTGTGCAAGCACGACTTCCTGCGGCGATCCGGGAACTGCATGTAGATCTGTGGCGGGAAGAATCGCGCAGCCTTGGCAGAAAGGATTCGGTGAAAATGGGAATGTACGCTCGACCGCTTGTGTCTGCAGATTGATGCGCTGCACAGTCTGATCGGCAAACAAGGCTACGTAGAGATATTTGCCATCATCCGAAGGCGCAAGCATCCGCGGGTCATTGCCAACAGGAATCGGCGTGCCAGGCGTGCCGGTCGTCGGGTCGATGGGCAGGATGGTGTTTGCATTGGGAACGGCAGAAGCAGGAATTGCTACATATAAGAGATTAGAGCCGGGGACAGAAACGACAGACGACGGACTGATCTTCAGCGTTTGATAGAGCGTCAGCGTTGAGGGGGCGCTTTCACCACCTCCTGGAGCAGGATTTACCACTGTGAGTGGCACTTCACCGATAGCAGTAAGTGACGAGGCAGCAATCGTGACCTGCAGTGAGCTATTGCCTGCAAATGTAGTCTGCTGGGACACCCCATTCAGCTTCACAATCGACGATGGGTAAAAGTTGCTTCCTGTGACCTGCAATGTAGCCGGCCCGTTATTGATCTGCAGGGTCGGCTGGGGGATTGCTCCCGTTCCGACCATGCTGATTGCAGGAACACCATATGCACTATCACCAGTTCCGGTCAGCGCCACGACAAGCTGCGGATGCACCGGATCATTGGAAGTGATGGTGAGCGATCCAGATAATGTACCCGCTGCCTGGGGAAAAAAAACCAGTTGAACAACACACGGAGCTCCGGCCGGCAAGGTTCCTGTGCAGCCATTTTGTGCAGTGGAGAAGCCGCTGCCGCTGATCGCGATATGGCTGATGGCGAGAGGCGCATTTCCATTGTTAAAGAGGAAAAGTCCAGCTGTTGGCCCCTGCGTACCTACCAGGAGATGTCCGAAGTCGAATGGATTCGACGCCGGCTCCAGATCGGGTGCCACGCCCTGACCGGATACCTGAATCACCTGAGGGGAAATTGCAGCGTTGTCGCTGAAAGTGATCGTTCCGGATGAAGTGCTGTCGTCGATAGGGGCAAAGGATAAGGTAACCGGGCAGGATGCGCCCGGAGCAATCGACCCACAGCTTTGCGACGCTGTGATGGTTGAGACTGAGGATGTGATCGAAGTGAAGTCAAGCGGCGCGTTGCCACAGTTCGTGATGGTTACAGTCTGAGTAGAAGAGCTTCCAGCCGTAGTCTGGCCGAGGTTTGTGCCCCATGCGCTGGGGCAGAACGAAGGCGCCGCGGTCGCCATGTTGATCTTCGAGATAAAGGTGTGAACGTATCCGGTAAGTGGATTGGCAGGAGGCGGCGGCTGCGCCTGAAAACTACCCGTTGTCGTTGGAAAATCGCTCGCAAAAGTAGTCCCAGCAACGATGAGGTTATCGTTGGGATCGATAGCGAGCGAGGAAAATATGGATCCGGGATAGCTGCCATCGGTCGAACTTAGAAAGCTGCCGAAGGTAACGGAGCTAAGGTCTGGCTTCATTTCGGCGAGCACCATATCCGAGGCAAAAGTGTAAAACTCCCATTGAGTAGTAAAGGGATCCTGCAAAGGAAAATCCGCAGAGCCGGTCAGTCCGCCGACGAATACGTTCGAATTGCTATCCACCGCGATGCCGGTTAACGAAGTACCTTCGTTGCCGATCGATGGTGTCCCGTTCAAATAAGTTGCCGCGAGAATCGAGCTCCCCTGCCCGTTTAACTTGACGATGTAGCCGGAATTGCAGGTGCAGTTCTGGCCAGGAATCAGGCTCTTCTGGTAGGCGTTTGCGGTGACCGGCAGCGTAGATTCACTGGTGCCGCCAGTGACATAGACGTTCCCATTTTTATCTACCGTCATCCCGCCTAAGGTGTCGGTTCCCGGCACGTAGGTGGCATAGTTAATGGCCGAAGCCGCGGCGTTCAGTTGCAGAATGTATCCAGCGGTTGGGCTTTGCACATTGGCGATGGTATTTGGAAAGTTGGAGGAAATTACTCCTTGTGTTGTCGGCAGTCCCTGTCCTCCCGTGCCCGCGACAACTACCTGTCCGGACGAATCAACCGCAATCCCTGTGGGTAGAAACCAGTTCACGTATAGGGAAAGAGGATCTTGCGCGGCATTTCCAGGTATCACTGTCGAATAAAGTAACTTGCCTGTGGGGTCGACTTTGAGGACGAATGTGGAAGTGTCAGGATAGCCGGGGACAGAGGAGGTGAGAGTGCCTGGTGTGATCTGAAAATTAGGAGCGTCTGTGACTCCGGTAAGGTAGGCATTGCCGGATGCGTCGACTGCCAACCTCCCATTATTGCCGTTAGTATAAGAGGAGCCCTGTCCACCGCCAATCTTTCCCACATAATTAAATGCGGAACCATCCGGTTTCAGCGAAGCCACGAAGTAGCAGCTATATTCCGTCTGATATGAAGACGAGGGAACCGAGCCTGCATGAGGGAAGTCGGTGGAACTGGAAATGCCGCCCACAATGGCGTCTCCGTTAGAGTCGACCGCAATCGTTCCTCCAAAGTCTTGACCGGAGCCGCCAAGGTATGTCGAGTAGATCAATGTATGACCGGTGGGATCGAGCTTGGTGATGAATATGTTGTCGCATCCGGCAAAGGGGTCGCACCCGCCCATGTTTGGCTGCGCCGCATTTTGCGTCGGGAAATCTGTTGAACTGGTATAACCGGTGACATAGATGTTGCCGTTGGAATCTGTAGCAACCCCGGTTACATTATCTGCGCCAGTACCGGCGAGGTACGTCGAAAAGGTGAAGACCGGATCGATAACCAGAGGCCGGGTCGTATCGTATGCACCGAGACGGAAACGCACAGAGCCATCTTTTGCTTGTACGAATGCTGCATCTACCGGTTCACGCCGGTCCGCGGATGTCTGATAGGCGACAGGTTTTTTTAGAGTGAGCGTTTCGCTGCCCACATGAATCTCGAGATCACCGTCACGAGAAATTTCGGTACGCTCCGCTCCATTTAACCGAAATGTGATCGAAGATGGGTCAGCGCCGGCCGCAACCTGAAAATCATGCTCCAACGTGCTGCCATTTCCGTAGAACGCCAAGTCGATTCCAGGATAGATGGCTTTGTATTCGATTCGCTCGTAATTTGAAGCACCTTGAATCCAACGCGAAGGGTCTGCACCCAGCAAATAGTTGCTGTGACTCTTCAGAGGGCTGGAAGCAACGATTCGGGAGCCATCGCCTGATCCGATAAATCGCATTCCGAGCTGCTGATGGCCCTTGTTTGCCTCGGGTAGGAGGAAATCCACTCCTTCGCGAAGAAACATCGTTTCCATGCCGTCGTGATGCGACAGGTATCGATACTGCAGCGGTGCCTGTCCGCGATTCTCCTCGAAGACCAGCGGTAGAGACAGGTTGTGACGCGATGCGCCAAGCGCAATCGTTGAGGGAATACTGATCAAAAGAACAAAGGCAGAAAGAAAAAGACGTACAAGTCGTGCGGGGTTCACCAAGGGTCTCCAAAAGGGGTGCGACTCCCCTAAATTAATCGAGCGGTGTCGATTCAGACCAGCAAATAATAGTTGCCGAGCATTTCGGCGATTCAATCAAGGCAGTTTTAGAGGGAATTGTTTCGAAAGTATTACGGAGGTGGCTTTCATGTGCATCCATGATGGTTACGAAAGTCTCGCCATGGGACAAATTAACCACTTTCTTCATTTGCGGGCATAGTGGAATTTCATTTACAGTATCAGCGGTTCAGTTAAAAAATCCCCCACGACGAACGACATCGCACTCTATTCATAATTTTCATCTTGCAGTGTCTGTGAAGATCTGCCGGCGTGTGTCCGGCAGGCCTGATTTTTTTGGAGGCTTCATGCAGTCTGTATCTGCATCCGCAAAGCGGAGCATGCTTTTTCTTGCCTTGGCTACTTTTCTTTCTCCGCAGCTGCTCGCCGCGACGATTTCCCATGCTCAGCCTCAACCAATGGAACATGGACTGCCGGTGGAATTTGAACCGAACCGCGGACAGGCAGCACCGGAGGTTCGCTACATGACTCGGACCGTGGACGGAGAAGCCCAGTTGATGGCGGATCGTCTGCGAATCGTGCAGGCATCCAAGACACAGGGGCACGCTTTGGAGTTGTATTTCCCTGGTGCGAAGCCTGCTCAGATTCGCGAAGAGTCTCCCGCAGGTGGCGTAGTCAACTATTACAGAGGGCAGAACAGCGCCGCATGGATCGCCCACGTTCCCCTTTACCGCCAGATACGCTATCAAGATATTTATCCGGGAACCGATCTCGTTTTCCACGGTAGCAGCAGCCGGCTTGAATATGATTTTGAACTCAGCCCCGGAGCGGATCCCGGCCGCCTGCAAGTTGCCCTTGACGGCGCGTCAACTGTAGAGCCGCAGCAGGATGGAAGCCTGTTGCTTACATCGGGAGGCCGTACTCTCCTGCTGCTCGCACCAAGTGCCTTCCAGCACGACGGCACAGAAACGCGTGCGGTGCAGGTGAGCTACCGAATGCTCGCTCCGTCGAAAGTTGGCTTTGCGCTGGGGTCGTATGACCGCACCAAAAAACTCATCATCGATCCAGTGGTGACTTATGCAAACACGCTGAGTACGAACAATGGTATCCAGGTGGCCGCAATCGCCACGGATGCAAACGGCGACCTCATCATGACCGGCAGTACTTACGCGACAAATTACCCGGTTGTAAACGGGAAACCCGCTTCGACGAGTGGCAGTCAGCAGGTCGTTGTCACGAAACTGGATCCAACTGGCGAAAATATTCTCTATTCCACTTATCTGCCGGCAAGCGCTTTCACTACGGCCAGCGGAGTTGCAGTAGATGGAAATGGAAACGCCTATGTAATCGGAGTAACAGGCGCCTCCGATTTTCCGGTCACCTCACAAAATCTCGGTACATGTAGCAGTTCCTGTTATGCGGGATTCGTTACAAAGCTCGACCCCTCGGGTGCGATCGTGTATTCGACGTTGCTTGCATCCGGTCTGGTTCAGCCACGGGCGATTACAGTCAATGCTAACGGTAACGCTTTCATTGCCGGCTCAACCCAGGACAATTCTCTACAAGTAGTAAATGCCTTTCAGCCTGATTTTCAGGGGGGCGGTTTCTACGCGGAGTTGAACCCGAATGGTACGGGCTATGTCTTTTCGAGCTATCTTGGCGGTGGCAACAGCGCGAATGGAATCGCACTGGACAAGGATGGAAATATCTATGTCGCGGGCTTGACGGCTTTCCCAGGGCAGACCTCGATTCCTCTCAAGGGAGAGCTTCAGTCTCAAATCGGTGGATTTTTTCTAAACAAGTTCACAAGCGACGGGAAGACATTGCTCTTTGGATCCTGGCTTGGCGGCGATATTAGGATCAGTAGCACGCCCGAAACCCTTTCTGGCATCGTTGTTGGCTCGGATGGCACGGTGTACTTGGCTGGAGATACCGCATCCAAGGGATTCCCGTACACGATCAATGCCAATCGCCACCCACTGGGCTATGGCCTTGATGGGAGCCCGCAGATGTTTGCCATGGCATTGAACCCATCGTTGACTTCGCTCGTGTATTCCACCTACCTTGGCGACGGATTTATGAACGCCATGGCTGTCGATTCCGGGGGAAACCTCTACGCTGCCGGGTCAACAGGAGCTGAGCCGATTCAGGCCAAAAACGCGGTTGTCTCCGATGTCGTGACTGGTGGTACATTTCTGGAATTAGACAACACTGGAAATCCTGTTGAGACAAGCGCCTTTGGCGGCCATGCCACCACCCAGGTCCCATCGGCAATGGCCATCGATCCATTAGGAAACATCTATCTGGCCGGCAGCCCCGGCGGCGTCAACGGCCTTACCTTCGCCGGCGGATGCTCCGGTCCGGACCCGATCGTTGTCGGAGTAAATGCTTATGCGACGCCGGCCAACCCGGGAAATATCTGCTTAACTACGTACGCGGCATTCTTTGCAAAGATTTCCCCAGACCCGAAACCGCAGATAAGTCTCGGATACTTCCTCCCATTCTTGCCGCTGCACAATGTTGGCTCGGCAGACCTGCATATCAGCAGCATCACCTTCACGGGTGGCCTCGCAAAAGCGCAGGGGAACTGCGGCGGTACCATTCCGGCTGGCACCAGTTGTGTCCTCACGGTTACGGATGCGAATGGCAACCTGGCTCAGGGCTCGGTCACCATCACAAGCGATGCATCCCCTGCCGTGCAGACATTTACGCCCTATCTTGATCCGCATGCAGTCGGGAGCCCGGCATCGGACTTTCCCTGGTTCGATCTGTCGCAGCTTTACTTTCTGCCACAGCAGACCAATACCTCAAGTTCTCCCCATTCTCTTCGTATCTGGAACCTCGGGCTCGCGAATCTCACTCTGCAATCCATTGTGGCGACAGGCACGCTCTTGCAGACGCATGACTGTGCTACCACTCTCGCTCCCGGCGCTTATTGCACTGTGCAGGTTGTCTGGAAACCAACGGACGGGTCAACGATAGGAGGAGGCTCCGTCTCCGTGGGATATGACAACTTCCCAGGCAACAACTACTATGTTCCCTCCCAATATCTGACCAGCCCCACGCCCCTCTTGGTTTCAGAGCCGACTAACATCCCCTTTGGCACACAGACTGTCGGGAATCCATCTTTTTACCGTACAGTCACGGTTACAAATGTGAGCGATGCCCAGACCTCTGCTCCCACCGTGTCCCTTAGCGGTGCCAGCGAATTCACTCTGGCTGGCAACACCTGTACGGCCAGCCTTGCACCTCAGCAAAGTTGTATTGTCGCTGTTCTCTTTACACCGGTTATCGATGGCGACCGTTCAGCCACCCTCCAAATCAGCGGCGGAGCCTCTGCCTCGCTACAGCTTTCCGGCACTGGTCAAATAAACTCCGCAATCAGCGTTTCTCCGCTTCAGCTCCAATGGCCTCAGGCTGTATTTGATTCTGGATACTCGCTCGATGAAAAGCTTACGAATATCTCTTCCGTAAGCGTTCCCATATCGAACATCACATTTTCTCTCCCCGACTACTCGGAGACGGACGATTGCTCCGGCTCCGTGCCCGCAGGTGCTTACTGCACCGTACACGTCATGTTTCAGCCGCAGGATCTCGGAACTCGCAACGGCACGATGACCATCAATTTTGGAGGCCAGACGAACGCGCAAACAATTACTCTCCTCGGTAACAGCGTGTACCCTCTTCTGTTGTCTCCAGGCTCGCTTGATTTCGGCACCAATAATCCTGCTGGAACCTCCAGCCCTGCGCAGAGCGTGGGCCTTTCTAATCCATACGGTGTGGCAAAGACTCTAAGCTATACCCTTTCCGTCGATGGCCCATTTACGCTCAATAATCCATGTCCCAATCCAATGCCTGGAAATTACGGCTGCACCATGTCTGTGACATTCAATCCCACCACCGCAGGAGCGCAGACGGGAAGCCTGACCGTCGCCATACCGGGCGTATCCAAGACGAGTTCCATTCCGCTCACCGGCACGGCATATACGCCGCCAGCCATAGGCGTCGCCAACACCCTGAGTTTTGGCGGTGTGCCAAGTGGAACCAGCAGCACCCTGCCGCTCTCGATTTCAGATACGGGCAGCCAGGAACTAACGATCTCAGGATTAGCCATCAGCGGAACGAATGCCGCTGATTTCACCGTTGCTTCCGGTCAGTGCGCCACAATCAATGCAGGCAGCACCTGCAATGTCAATATCAGCTTTCGCCCCTCGGTCACTGGCAATCGGTCTGCCGTTCTCACCGTCACTGGTAACGCTGCAAACAGTCCTCAAACCATCACACTCACCGGGACCGGCCAGGCATCGGCCGTATCGCTTTCGCCTGCCAGTCTGGATTTTGGCAGCCAGAACCAGGGCAGCACGAGCGCTCCTATGCAGGCCACGCTCACGAACAGCGGCAATGAAAGCCTCACTATAACCAGCATTACCTCCTCCGGCGACTTCTCCCAGACGAATAACTGCGGGACGACGCTCGCCGCCAGCGCCAGCTGTCAGATTGCGGTCGTATTCACTCCGTCAACTGTAGGGTCCGAATCTGGAACCTTATCGATTGTCGATAACGCTGCCGCCAGCCCGCAAGCAATTCCGCTTACTGGAACAGGCACAGCTCCCTCGGTCAGCATTGGCACTGGTAACGGAGGCTCCGTCACCAGCACGGTGCCCAGCGGCCAGCCCGCCACATTCAATCTGACTCTGACAGGCAGCGCCGCCTTCAGCGGTAACGTGACGTTAGCCTGTTCTGGCGCACCGCAAAATGCAACCTGCTCGGTCAGTCCGACTACGCTGGTTCTTACTCCCGGCGCCTCCCAGCCCTTTGCTGTAAAGGTGACCACCCAATCCAGCACGACAGCCCATCTCGACAGCGTCGTGAACGTGTTCATGGCCGGTACCGGTGTCGCGTCTCTCTTAATCGGATCATTGTTTCTCTTCAGGAGAAAGCGCTTCTGGGCTCTTCTGATGGTATGCACGGTGGGCATCTTCGTTTCTCTCACCATCACAGCATGTGGCGGAGGAAGCAGCGACACAAAGCCGCCCACCACCAGTACAGCCAACACGCCAGCCGGAACCTACAAGCTCACCGTTACCGCAACTGCAGGGACGGTGAGCACCTCCCAGGTTCTAACGCTGATAGTGCAATAGATGATTTTTTAAACTAAATACAGCACCAGCGGTTGCAGCTAGAAATAAACCCAAGCCGAGCCTGTCCTGAGCGAAGTCGAAGGAGCGGCGGACTGGCCCCTTCGACTTCGCTCAGGGCAGGCTCCGGGGCAAACGAAAAAGCCCCGGTTTTTACTGAGGCTTTTTCATTTCCTTCCCACAAATGCCGTCAGCCTGAGCGGAGCGAAGGATCTCAACGATGCGTCGAGCGGCACGAGTGCCAGCCTCTTCCCACCGCCGTCATCCTGAGCGCAGCGAAGGACCCACACGAACAAGTTCGTGCGAAGCCGAGCAAGGCTCGGCCCGTCTTTATCTTTTAAAGCTCTCCCGAGTTACCAAAGCCATTAAGCACGAACAGCCCAACTAACTTAAAAGCAGGATGCCAGCCCCAACCTACTACACCTACATCCTGTCCAGTCGGACACCCTTGAAAACAAACAAAAGCCAGCCCACCCCATCGGGGAGGGGGAGGATACCCACGCCTGCCAGCACGTCCCAGCTGGAGTCGCTATGTGAATCTCTCTCTGTTTCAAGTCCATTCAATCTCCTTTGGAAGAACCTGAACACAAATCATAAAAAGGATGAATAAATCCTGACGGCTTCCTCATCTCATGATCAAATTTGGAAACACAGTCTGCAAGACCCGCTTCTGTGCTCTACTGTCCATTCATGCCTCGGGCACAGAAATACACCCGGCGGAATTGAATCACTAGCCGTCGGTACTCCTAGGGCAGATCAAGGAGAAGATATGGCAGAGAATGAATCGAATCTGGTTTCTGAACCGGCGCCGGCTCCAGTGCGAGGCACAGCTTTACTCGTTCGGCTCGCGGCCATCGGTGCGCTCCTCGTTGTGATTGTGGTTCTCTTTCTGTATGCGGGTGGCTGGCTCACTCCGCACGCACTTACCCCTGCAGCGCTGGTCAACACCTTTGAGCGTCTGAACGGAGCACATCCGGGATTTCGTCGGAATCACGCCAAAGGGGTCTGTGTTACCGGCTATTTCGAGAGCAACGGACAGGGGCAATCCATTTCAAAGGCCCAGGTCTTCCTTCCCGGCCG
>Ga0206841_1109_pt1 | contig 17352 bp, 13 predicted proteins | sample Alteio_BWOrgCont_25_FD_152851 | JGI IMG/M metagenome (GOLD analysis project Ga0206841, IMG submission 152851) | Enriched cells from forest soil in Barre Woods Harvard Forest LTER site, Petersham, Massachusetts, United States -... | ecosystem: Environmental > Terrestrial > Soil > Temperate forest >... | reverse complement strand
CCCACATCCGCTCCGTTCAAAACATCGCTGCGGTTGGTGATGCAATTGTTCTTTATGACGAGCACGGAGATGCAGTTCTGTCGATTCCTGCGCATGAGTGCGAGAACTTCGTGGCGCTAAGCCCAGACGTAGCCGCCAGAGATCGTATTTCTGCCACGCAACTTTGAGGTCAGGGGAGAGGCGGGCGCCACTGGGATCGTCACTGCACTGCATCACGGATAACGCGTGCTGCCAGTCTTTAGGTTGATCTCTGATTCTGGAGCTGGTGTGTGAAGCGAGATAGAAAGGATATGAAACGAAAACCATGAAGGTTGGCTTGGGTCTTTATCGACATATGTTATCGCGTGAATCTTATGATTTCGCGCGACAGGCTGGTTGCACTCATATCGTGATTCATCTCGTCGACTACTTTCGGAATGGCACCGTAAATCCTCGCAACAATCAGCCGACCGGCGGTAAGTTCGGATACTGGGGAGTGGCGGGGGATCCAGCCGACAACCTTTGGACGGTTGGAGAACTACAAAGAATTCGGCATGAGATTGAAGATGCCGGCTTAGTTCTTGAAGCCATCGAGAATCTCGATCCGGCCATCTGGTACGACATTCTGTTGGATGGCCCGCGACGTTTGCAGCAGCTAGAACATGTAAAAACGATAGTCCGCCGGATGGGAGAGGCAGGCATTCCTGTCCTTGGCTATAACTTCAGCATCGCGGGAGTATGCGGACGCGTTTCAGGCCCGTGGGGCAGAGGTGGTTCTATCACGGTAGGTATGGACGGACCGGTGGATGACACGCCGATTGCGAAGGGAACGGTGTGGAACATGATCTATGATGAACACGCGGCTGCGGGCAGTTTACCTTCCATCACGCATGTAGAGCTGTGGCAAAGATTTGAAGGCTTTCTACAGGAGATGGTCCCGGTCGCTGAGCAAGCTGGCGTGCGCTTAGCGGCTCATCCAGACGATCCACCGATGCCGATGATGCGGCAGCAGCCTCGTCTTGTCTATCAGCCAGATATGTATCAAAGACTGCTCGATCTTGTACCCAGCCAGAGCAATGCGCTTGAGCTGTGCGTAGGCACGGTGGCAGAGATGACCGAAGGTAGTGTCTATGATGCCGTGGATCAGTATAGCCGTCAGGGGAAGATCGCTTACATCCATCTTAGAAATGTCGTTGGCAAGGTTCCTCATTACCGGGAGACATTTATAGATGAAGGCGAAGTGGACATGATTCGCATTCTCTCCATTCTCAAAAAGAACGGCTTTCAGGGTGTGGTTATTCCAGACCATACTCCGCAAATGACGTGTGCTGCTCCCTGGCATGCAGGCATGGCTCACACCATCGGTTTCATCCAGGCAACTCTGGCAATGCTCGAAAGGGGAAACAGTGCTGCGTCTGACAATGGGGGATTGGTTTTGTAGCGCTACCAGCGTGCCAAGCTCTCTTCGACTCAGTAACAGTGTAACTTTGCCGATCTGCCATAAAGTGCGCCGGGGAATCTGGAGAACACAACATGAAGGTATGGAAATCGGACGACGAACTATTCGCCATCGCTCAGCGTGAGCTCTTTACCTGCGTTGTCGGCGATGTGATGGATACGATGCAACTCACCCATCAGTATTTACCTGCGACCATTCGACCCTTGCGTCCAGATATGACCGTAATGGGACGTGCCATGCCTGTCTTATCGGGAGATGTCTTTCAGGAAAAGGTCGAAGGCAGCGCGAATCATCTGAGTGCTAAGCCTTTCGGCTTGATGCTTGAGGCATTAGATGATCTTCGTCCAAATGAAATTTACGTCAATACCGGGTCATCGCCGCGAAACGCCATGTGGGGAGAAATGATGAGTACCCGAGCGCTTAAGCTCGGGGCAAAAGGTGCCGTTGTGAACGGCTATGTGCGTGATACGCGCGCCATTCTCTCGTTGAATTTTCCAACCTTTTCTTTCGGTTCATACGGTCAGGATTCTGCCCCTCGCTACAAGGTATATGACTTCCGCATCCCGATTGAGATTGGTGGAGTTTCTATTCGTCCGGGCGACATTCTCTTTGGCGATGTGGATGGTGTTCTGGCGGTGCCCGCTGAAGCTGAAACCGAGGTCTTTACCAGAGCCTTGGAAAAGGCACGCAGCGAGAAGACTGTGAAACGAGATTTAGAAAATGGCGTAACCGCAGTCGAAGCCTTTGCGCGCCACGGGATTATGTAAGAGTTTGTCGAAATCGACAATTGCATTCGATCGGTATCTAGGGCTGTAACCAAGCAGTTTGAGGGGGACTTTATGAAGCGAAGAGATTTATTAAAGAGTTTGACCATAGCTGCGGGCGGTGCACTTTACTCCGGACCGGCGTGGATCCATGCCGGCGCGGAAGCTGAAGTCAAGCCAAAGCCAAAGTTAGCGACACCGATTCGCGGCCTGACGCGAAGAGAGGGTACGCTCCTCCAGCCTCTGCAGATAACTGTACAAAACGATGGAGCTGGTGCCGTAGCGGTCACAAAATTGGATGGCGTTGAGATCGACCGTCGTACGATTCAAAGCGGCTCTAATGTTTTCGAACTCTATCTTAAACCCGCTACGGGCATACAGAGTTCTACTCTTTCCGTGGACGTCAACGGGACCGTGCAGACGGATACTGTGGAACTGAAGCCGGTTCGGCAGATGTTGATCTATATTCTTCCTCATTCTCATCACGATCTTGGGTATACCGATCTGCAATCTAACGTTGAAGATAAACAGATTCGCAATATAACGCGCGGAATTGAGTTGGCGCGAAAGACTGCGAGCTATCCCGAGGGCTCCAGATTCGTATGGAACCTTGAAGTGTTGTGGGGCGCCGATTTATATATGCAGCGCAGCTCGGAAGATGCAAAAGCCGAGTTGATAGAAGCTGTTCGCAAAGGTTGGATTGGGCTCAATGGTTCCTATGCAAATGAGTTGACTGGCCTATGCCGTCCGGAAGAGCTGCTGCAACTCTTTCGCTATGGAACGCTTCTCGGCAAGCGCTGTGACGTGCAAGTGGACTCCGCCATGATGAGCGATGTGCCGGGATTCTCATGGGGAACCGTTACAGCCATGTCTCAGGCCGGCATCAAGTATTTTTCGGCGGCCCCTAACTACTTTGATCGCATCGGCACTTTCATGGTCACGTGGCAGGACAAGCCTTTCTGGTGGGTTTCGCCATCGGGTAAAGAGAAAGTACTGTTCTGGGTGCCGTGGACCGGCTATGCCATGTCCCATGTGATGAAGGTAGGACCCGACTTTGTCGCAAAGTATCAGGATCGAATGGACGAAGTACATTTTCCGTATGACATCTCCTATATTCGCTGGTCGGGTCATGGCGACAATGCGGAACCTGATCCGGAAATCAGTGAATTTGTCCGCTCCTGGAATGAGAAGTACGAATGGCCACGATTCTCCATCGCGTCGACAAGCACGGCGTTTTCGGCATTCGAGAAGCGCTACGGAAATCAGTTGCCGCAATATCGCGGCGACTTGACCCCGTACTGGGAAGACGGAGCTGCCTCTTCGGCGCTGGAGACGCGTCTGAGCCGCCTAGCCGCCGATCGCCTCACTCAGGCTGGCGCGCTTTCCGCGATAGATGCGCCCAACTCATATGTCCCTTCAACATACGAGGCTGCCTGGCGTGATGTCCTGCTCTATTCCGAGCACACTTGGGGAGCATGGTGCAGTGTCTCCGACTCCGAAAGCCCTTTCACCAAGAAGCAGTGGGCGGTAAAGCGAGAGTTTGCCGTCGATGCCGACAAAACGTCCAACGATTTGCTCAATAACTTGCTCAATCCATCCACGTCCTCTACTGGCGCCTCCCTGGTTGAGATACACAACGCAACATCGTGGGATAGGACCGAGATCGTCTATCTCTCACATGACCTGTCCCCGGCAGGCGACCATGTGGCAGATCACAAGGGAAAGCCTGTTCCTTCCCAGCGGCTCTCAACCGGCGAGTTGGCGGTCCTTGTCACGGAAGTGCCGGCCTTTGGAGTCGCCCGTTACACGATCTCCACGAAGAAAGCTCATAGTGCAGGTGCGCCTGCATTGGTCAAGGATGGAGTTCTTGAGAATGGGTTGATCCGCGCTAAAATCGATCCGGCCACGGGAAACATCATTGAGCTGAACTTGCATGGCAACTCCCAAAATCTGGTAGACCGCCGTGATGGAGGGAGTGTCAACGAATACTTGTTTCTTGCCGGAAAAGATCTTGAACATCTCGGACGAAGCGGACCAGCGACGATTGTCATTGAGGATCACGGGCCTCTCGTTGTCTCGATCAGAATTGAATCCGCCGCGCCGGGTTGTAACAGCCTGGTCAGACGGCTGCGTCTGGCTGCGGGCATGGATCACCTGGAGCTCATAAACATTGTCGATAAGCAGCGCGCTCCGCTGAATCCTCATCCAGGAGTTGGCGGTCCGGGGGATGAGTTTGCGCAGAGAGGCTCGAAAGAAAGTCTTCAGTTTGCCTTTCCGTTTGCTGTTCCCGACGGGAAAATGTCGATGGATATAGCGCTGGGCAACATGCAGCCCGAGGTCGACCAGCTTCCCGGCTCCTGTAAGAACTGGCTGCCAGTTGGACGCTGGATCGATGTTGCCAATAAAGATTATGGCGTAACATGGGCTACGCTGGATGCTCCGCTCGTTGAGGTGGGCGGTATCACCGCAACGATGTTGGGCTCACAGAAAGACCCGAGCGTTTGGCGCAAGCACATCGAACCGACACAAAAATTCTATTCCTGGGTGATGAACAACCATTGGGGAACGAACTATCTTGCTTATCAGGAAGGCCCAGTCGAGTTTCGCTATGCCTTGCGCCCTCATCAGGCATATGACGCAGCGGCAGCAAGCCGTTTCGCTATCGGGCTGACGCAGCCCCTGTTGGCTGCGCGTTCATCGAATCAGGAACTGCATGCAAACTCCCTCCTACGCGTAGAACCGGCCGATGTGCTGGCATTAGCGTTGAAACCCAGCGACGACGAAAAGGCATGGGTCGTCCGCCTTTTTGGCGCTTCAGGCGAAGCGCGGAAAGCTAGGCTGACATGGTCCATCCCCAACGTGGGCAAAACATGGCTAAGTAATTTAGCTGAAGAGCAACTCAGTCCCGCTCCAAGTGCTATAGATGTCGCTGGCTGGGAACTGATTACGCTGCGAGTGGAGCGGGCAGAAGCCTTGGGGCAGTGATGAGGCGCAGACATACGGCGTGGTACGTGCCAAGCCATGGAGACGGGTGTGGCAGAAGCCTCTGTATTACCAGTTGCCCAATACCTGATGCCAGGTGGATCACGTCAAGCGAAGCTTCAGGCGCTCAAATCGATGTCGCTCGTAGCGCCAGTATCGGGTTGCGTTCAACCCACTCGCAAACGCATCAGGAACAGACTGAATGGCCGGAAATAAATGGAAAGGCCTACATCAAGAAAAAAGAGGCTGCTAAGAATATCCAGAACTGCTTTCCTGGCTGACGTTGGGAGGCCCACCAGCGAAGGCCATGCCATAACGTGGATGGAAGAACACGCATGTGATGCACGGATCGAGACACAAAGTAGAAGAGGTACTTAACATGCGCCTGAGCCGGCCAGCCTTTTCTGGCCTGTCCGAATTTATCAAAATCCGCGGCAGGCGTTCTCAAGGGAGGAAAGCGCGCTGGCCACAGTACTGTCCGCAAGATAGTTTGTTTCTCCTTCGATGAGTTGAGCAAGCTCAAATGAAGCCATACATGATCTTTATTCGGATGGAACATCGCTTCCAACGGAGAATATACAAAGCTATGGAACCATTGCTGAATTGCTGGTGAAAGATGATCAATTTCGCCCTGTGCGTCCGGGGAGGTATCGCAGCCGAACCATGCTTTTGCAATACAGAACGCAATCGACTGCATCGAGCGCAAAGTGCCCTCATGGTGTTCGCGCCATGTTGCCCAAAAGGATGTGTCCTCCGCATGGCGATGTAGAAACAGGGCTAACTCATATACATCACGTGCGATCGGAACTCCTCTAACAAGATTTCGTAACGTGTGAAGCGCATAGTAGCCAAGAGCATCTACCTCACAAAAGGCAGGAAATGTGAAGTCTTCCAAAGACCGCATGACACGTCTTTCCCAAAAGCCATCTAGACCTGGCACCGAGAAGTGGGTAGTTTTTTCATTCCAAAGACAGAAGTGAAGCTCGACAGACAGCGGCATATCAGGGTCGAATACGTTTCCGCGCCAGGTCCAATCCCCCTCGCGAAACATCGTTGGCAAATGGTCGGCATGACTGTAGTCCACCGTCTGGCCAGGATAATAGCCGATTGCCGATAATGCAGAGTATGCCTGGTGAATTGCATCCCCAGGGCAATACAGATCAATATCCGACTGCATACGGAGCCGGGGATCGCTCACATAGTCCGGGTATTTGGTAAACCCTTTCATTACCACATACTGAATGTCTGAGCTTTCCAGCGCTTTTGCGACCTCCAGGTACGTTGCTTTTGCTCTTTCGAAGCGCCTCGTATTATCTGCTGCATTTCTTTCCAGGCGTTCCATCACCCAACGCGGAAACCCATTACTCTGGACTTGCAATAGCAGGAATGTAAGGGACGCCCATTCGCAGAATGAGAGAAGAGATTTCCACTCCGAATCACTCAGACCTTGCAGTTGCTCACTCTGGCTGCCGCGTAACTGTAGTGCTGCGACGAGCGCTTTAATCTCTTTCGGGATATTGGGCGTCATATTTCCGTTGATGCAGTAGGCTGAATTCATAGAGAGTTTCAGATATCTTTCACAACCTGCTTTTCGAGCTCACTTATAGCACAATCCAGATCGTTGTAGCGCAATTCTAGAAGCTCCGCAGTGAGAGTATGAATCGCGGCACCCCGTGTCTCTCGAGCGCTCTTCGCCAAACGCGGTCCTTCTGGTGCAGGGTGTTAAAGCGGTACGTTGCGCTTCAGTCCAGGTGGAAAACGGTAGTCACCGCGCTCTTCAACGATCCAGTCTTTATCGGCTTGGGAGGCGGTGGCCATGGAAACTCATCGGAGCGCCAGACGCTCCTCTACCACTCCTACGATGCGCTGATGGATTTCATCGATGGCAGCATCGCTCTCGATTGCGGCCACGCGCAAAACATCGCGCGCTGCGATCTCTCGATATTTCTCATAGACGCGACGGTAGAAAACCTCATCTTCGCGCTCAAAACGATTTTCGTCCGTGCCGCCCTTCGTCATGCGGTCGTTGCGTCGCCGCGCGCGCGTAAGCGATGCCGCAAAATCAGGCAACAGGAGAATTGTCAGGTCCGGCTGTAGTCCTCCGCACATCACGTCATGCAGCTTCAGCACAACCTCGCTGCCGAGCTCGCGTCCGCCGCCCTGATACGCCTCTGTGGAATCGGTGTAGCGGTCGCAAAGAACCACACGGCCCGCTTCGAGCGCCGGTGCGATCACTTCAGCAATCGCCTGCGCCCGGTCAGAAAACATCAGCCCAAGCTCAGCTCGTGCGGCGAGGTTTTCCGTGCGCGAGTCGAGAAGCAGCTGGCGGATGCGGTCACCGATACGAGTGCCGCCCGGTTGACGGGTGACGGTGATCTGCTCGCTGCGCGCTTCCAGCCATGCGGCCAGCTTGCGCATCTGCGTGGTCTTGCCGGAACCATCCAGCCCTTCGAACGTGAGAAAAAAACCACGGCCCATGGCGCGAGTGTAGCAGAGCGTGGCGAGTAAGCACTTCACATGGAAGTAGTCATTCGGACCCTGAGCTGTGTTGCCTTACCGCCACGCAGACAAACGAAAAGGCCCTCTCCGGCATTGCGGAATGAGGGCCTTTTCTTGATTATTTTCCGGTACCGATCAGCCGAAGAGTTCCAGCTTACATACCGCCCAGCTGATTGAGGTCGATCGACTCGTAGTCTTTGCTCTCAATCCCGGCGCGAATCTCTTTCGGCGTCTTGCCGAGCTTGGTCATCTTGTAGGCATACGCGCCCTCTTTCGCGCAGGTGGAGCAGATGGCGCCATGCGTGCCTTCAAAACAGCTGTGCAGACTGGTGTGGCCCAGGGCTTTGTCGCAGCGGCAGTAGCAGGGAAGCTGATAGAGAACCTTCGGCACTTGCGCGGCCTCTTTGTACACTTCCTTCTGCCACGGATAGCGGAAGTAATCGCCTTGCAATTGGTCGCCGGCGAGAATGGGCGGCAGTGCTTCGGTCTTTGCGGGTGGTGCGGGGTGGTACGCTGGAATATCGTCGGCGGGGTTCGACCACTGGGCGTAGCTGGCGATCGTGGCAAATCCGAGGGCCATGCCCAGGAAAATCCGTTTCATGCACTGCTCCTGCAGAATAGATTAGCGCAAGCTGGTGATTTGTAGAGGTAGACGGAAAGGGAATGAGTCGGGAAGCAGGATTGGGAAGACGCGCCGTGTCCGAAAATTCAAAAAAAAGACGGCACGAACGGTTATTTGTCCGTGCCGGGAGGCCAGTGACGCAACTTATAAACTTTGTCCTTGCTGTGAGAGCCCCGCTCGATCATCAGCAATCGTCTTACATTTAAATAGATGCTTCTTAGTGCCGCTGCGCTCCAGATTTTTTCAGCTTCTATGAGATCGCGTACTTTTTCTTCAATTTCATGTAGCTTACGCGATCTCGGCGACGATTACAAGCAATCTATTTGTAAAAAACACGAATGGAAAGAAAAGTTGCGGTCCGAGCAGTAGCTGCATCAAAAGAAAAGATCCATGAAGGGAAGCCGACAAGCATGAGCAACCCCGCGCAAGTGATTGATTCTAAGAATAATGAGGCTGATAAAGAACCCCGCTCCACCCGCCTACGTACCGGCTTGCTGGTTTTGGGTTCTGCTCTATTTGGGGGAATTGCGGTGGTGTTATGGAATCGTAGAACCCTGACAAATATCCAAAATCAGTGTCAGGACAAGGCGCAAAAGCCAATTTCCATAGACGATGATGCCATTTATTGAATCTGAACTTCAGTTTTTGGTAGAAATCGCATCCACTACTTTCGCCAGATGTAAATCGCGTTCAGTCAGCCCACCGCTATCATGCGAGGTAAGCGCCAGCTTCACTTTGTTGTAGCGGATGTCGATATCGGGATGATGGCCCGCGGCTTCCGCCCGCTCGCCTACTGCGTTCACGAAACGCAGGGCCCCGACAAAATCAGCAAAGCTGAATTCACGAACGATCTCTTTGCCCGCAAGGCTCCATCCTGGCAGTTCTTTTAGCTTTTCCTGGACGGCGGCAGGGCTGAGTAACGACATCGAGAATCTCCTTGCTTGGGGGTCTTTATACTCTCGCTTCGGCTCCGCTCAAAGAAAAGGGAGAAAATCGGGCATGCTGGCCGATTTCGGCACGAAGGTCAATCCACAGGCGGTCCGGCATGCTCAAGTAAACGTCGACCACCTGGGGGTCAAACTGTGTTCCTGCACAGCGCTGTATTTCGTTCTTGGCCGCAGTAAACGTATTGGCGCGGCGATAGGGACGATCGGACGTGATCGCGTCAAGCGTGTCGGCGACGGCAAAGATTCTCGCCCCCAACGGAATCTGCTCACTTCGCAGACCGCGGGGGTACCCGCTGCCGTCAAAATGTTCCTGGTGCGCGTACACGATCTCCGCCGCCTCGCGCAGATAGGGAATCTTGCACAGGATCTGGTAGCCGCGCGCGCAATGGTCGCGCATAACGGCCTGCTCTTCCATATCCAGACGGCCCGGTTTGAGCAGAATGGCATCCGGAATCGCCATTTTGCCGATGTCGTGCAGGAACGCCCCGCGCGCAATCGTCCGGATATCAGCGGCTGAAAGCCCCATCGCTCGTGCCAGTGCGACCGTATATCCGGTCACGCGCTTGGAATGGCCTTCCGTTTCCGCATCTTTCAGGTCCAGCGCATCGCCCAGCGCTTCGAGCGTAATGTCATACGAGCGCTCAAGGTCCGAAATGGCCTGCCGCAGCATATCGGTTCGCGCCGCAACCAACTGCTCCAGGTTTGACTGGTACATGGAGTTTTGCTGAGCCAGGCGGCGATGGTCCAGCGCCCGCCGGACGGTCGCAAGCAGCTGCTCTTTTTCGAAGGGTTTCAGCAGATAATCATAGGCGCCCTTGCGTATCGCAGAAATGGCCACACCCACATCGTGAATCGCCGTCACCATCACCATCGGGGTCTCGGGCTGCATCTCACGCAGGCGCTCCAGCAGGCTCATCCCATCCAGGCCGGCCATCATGATGTCTGAAAGCACTAAATCGTATGGGGGATCGTTCTGCAGGCGCTCAATGGCCTCCAGACCGTTGGCGGCCAGCACCGGCTGGTAATATGCTTTTTCGAGCATGGCCGCGATTACTGTCCTGACATAGGGCTCATCATCGACCACCAGAATTCGTTCTGAAGCCATGTGCCTTTTCTCAACTCGCCTTTCGGATGAACGGAGCCGGCCGTCGAGAAACGGAACATTCCACCAACGGACCGCCAACAATGAAATCGCAAATTCCGGGCTCTGGATACTCTATGGTTGCGTTTCCAGTTTGTTCGCCTATCAATCTCGCAATCATCTTCTCTCTCAATACAGGAAATAGATAGAGCGAAACGGTACATCGCACTTATTTTTTTTATGTCAGAGTGATCTTGACATTAGAAAATAGCATCATCATATTGAAATCAGGAAATTAAGTCTCGCAGACTGAGACTGATGGAATCGTTTAAGATAATAGTTTCCCGCTTGTACCTGTAGTTTGAAAGGGCGCTCTTGAGCTTCAACGTTCGTGCATTGTTTGAAGAGACATCCAATAGAATTGTCGCCGTCAAGCTCGAGGAACGTTCGATTGAGCAGGTGCAGCGCGACGTCTATGAAAGCCATCGGCACCGTATCTTCTCCATTGCCTATCACATGACGGGCAACGAACTCCAGGCTGAGCAGGTACTTACCAACAGTTTCGTCAAGGCATTCGCCGTCGCGCCCAAGCCGGATGGCGACGCAATCGATTGCGCGCTGATTGCCGAGCTTCGCACGCATTTTCCCCTCACTCCAGCAGAATCAGCGCCCGTGACCACATCGGCGACGATGAGCGGCAAAAACGTCCGGCGCACCGATCTTGAAGAAGCGATTCAGGATCTGCCCCCAGCCGAACGCTTGCTTTTTCTCTTGCGCGACGTGGAAGGGTATTCTTCGGAGGCGATTTCCCGCCTTATCGACATGCCCCAGCCACAGGTGAACCGGGCGCTCTTCTCAGCCAGAATCCGCCTGCGCGGCATCCTCTCCGAGATGGAAGCGAGCCGCGAGGCCGCCTGATCGGCCTCGTATCTTCCATCAACCCTGGCGGCTCTTCTCTACTTCTTTCGCGGCATGAATCTGCGAGCGCCGGCTCTTTGCCCATTCCACTTTGGTTGTCTGTCGCGTGCGTCCCAGCGCCAGAGCATCTGGCGGAACGTCCTCGGTAATCGTCGAACCCCCGGCAATGTACGCTCCCTGTCCAATCACGAGCGGCGCTACCAGTGTCGAATGGCTGCCCACAAAAGCGCCGTCTTCAATCAGGGTGCGGTGTTTATTCACTCCGTCGTAATTGCAGGTAATTGTACCGGCGCCGATATTTACGCCGCTGCCGATCTCCGCATCTCCCAGATAGCTCAGATGGCTGGCCTTCGACCCCTTCCCCAGGCGCATTTTTTTCGTTTCCACAAAGTTGCCAACATGCGCCTCTTCGCCAATCTCGCTGCCGGGACGAAGACGCGCATAAGGTCCGAGTTCTGCGCTGGAGTGTATGCGGGAGTCATTGATGATGCAGCCCTGCCGTATCAATACGTGATGATCAAGCATCGAGTTTTCAATCACTGAATACGAGCGAATCCGACAGTCCTCGCCGATTTGCGTGTCGCCCAGCAACTGCACAAACGGCTCGATGATCGTATCGGCTCCAACCTTTACATCGGAGTCGATGACCGTCGTCTCGGGGCGGTAAATCGTAACCCCCTGCTCCATCAACTTGTGGGCGATGCTCAAGCGCATGGCCGCGTCCAGCTCAACCATTTCTACAATTGTGTTCGCGCCCAGAACCTCCGTCGCCGAATCCGCTTCAATGGCCACGACTTTCTGTTTTTCCTGCACCAGAATTCTGGCCATGTCCGTCAAATAGTACTCACCGTGCGCGTTGCTGGTGGTCAGTTCGCTGATGTTCTTGAAGAGATGCTCCGTGGCAAAGGCATAGATGCCGGAATTGATCTCGCGGACTTTCTCCTGTTCCGGCGTCAGCGCCTTCTGCTCGACAATTGCTATCGCTTCCGCCGAAGCAGGCGACTTGCGCAGCACCCGCCCATAGTCGTTCGGGTCGTCAGGAGCGGCAGTAAGAATGGTCATCGCTGACCGCTCCGATAGATGGAAGTCGCGCAGCCGCGCAATCGTCTCCGGTTGCAGCAGAGGAACGTCGCCGGAGAGAACGATGAGGTGCTCATAGCCGCTGACAGCTTCGCGCACCGTCTGGATCGCGTGGCCGGTGCCGCGCTGTTCCGCCTGCGTGACAAACTTCACACCCGTGGACGCTACCGCCGCCTGCACTGCGCCAGCCTGATGGCCGACCACCACATACACATCCTCCGGCGGAACAATCTGCGTGGCAGCGAGGATGACGTGTTCGAGCAGCGCTTTGCCGCCGATATGATGCAGCACCTTGGCGCGCTTTGATTTAAGACGCGTGCCTTTACCTGCAGCCATAATCACAATGGCGAACCGCATTTATTGTTCTCCTTCGTTGCCGCCGGGGCTCTGTTGCGGCGGACCTTGTTCTGGCATTCCGGGAATCGTGATGTCGATAGGATGCGGAGCACCCAATCCAAGCTCGGTAAGCGGTGTGCCGAACTCCTGCTGGTTGCCAACTACCAGGACAGCCAGCTTGGATGTGTCGACATACTTCTTCGCCACGCGCTCCAGGTCGGCGGTCGTCACATGCTCTACACCGTCACGGTATTTTTCAAGAAAGTCTGCGGGGTACCCGTAGAATTCAAGCTTCGCCGCTGCCGCCAACACCTTCTCTTTGGTGTCGTAGTTAAAGATGAAGGAGTTGAGCACCTGGTCTTTTGCCCGCTTCAGCTCGTCGTCTGTGAATGGCTTCGTCTTGAGGTCCGCAATCTCTGTCAGCATTGCCTGCGTGGCCTTGATCGTGCTCTCGCTCTTGGTCGCCGCCAGCACGCGGAACATCCCGGGATGATCATAGGAAGAACCATAGCCGCCGCCTACTTCATAAGCCAATCCCTGCTTCGTGCGCACATCCTGAAAGAGGCGCGAGCCGAAACCGCCGCCGAAAATTTCGTTCATGATCGACAAGGCAAAATAGTCCGGATTGTTGCGCAGCGTTCCCAGCCCGACAATCTGCACGTTGCTCTGGTTTACATCGCTTTTGTCGACCACATACACACCACGCTTCGGCCCGGGAAATTCTCCTGTCGGTTTCGGCCATGCCGTACCGCGCGGCAGGCTCTCGAAGGTGTTGCGCAGCGTCTTTTCCATCGTGGCGGCATCGAAATCGCCTTCCACCCCGATGATCATGTTATTGGGCACGATGGTTTTGTCATGCCACTGCTTCAGGTCGGCGAGCGTGACCGCTTTGATCGTCGCCAACTCCGGCTCGCGCGTGTAAGGGCTGTCGGGGCCATACACGAGCTTGGCCGCCTCGCGCTCGGCGATGCCGCTGGCGTCGTCATTGCGCCGGACAATGCCTGCGGCCGCCTGCTGCTTGGCCAGCATCAGCTTGTCGTCTTTAAAGACCGGGTGCTCCAGCAGATCGATTGCGATCCCGTAAACCTGGTCCTCATCCTTGTTCAGGCACGACCACGAGACAGAAGTCGAATCGGTATCGCCGCCGGTTTCTACCTTGGCGGCTTTGGCTTCGAGCAGGTCGTCCAGCTGGTCGCCATCCTTGCTGGCCGTGCCGCTCGTGCGCCACGCGTCGCTGTAAAGGCCAACCAGGCCTGTTTTAGCCGCAGGCTCGTCGCGCGAGCCGCCGCGCATCTCAATAAATCCGTTGACGAACGGCAGCTCATGATCTTCCTGCAGGAGAATCACCAGGCCATTCTTCAGCTCAATCCGCTTAGGCTGTGTCGGATGAAAGGGATGCAGCGGCGGAATGGGAATCTGTTTCCACGGCTGCGCCTGCTGAGCACGGGCCGCAATCCCGGAAACAAGCAGAATAAGAGCTAAGAGAATCAACTGAAAATCTCTGTGTACTCTGTGATCTCTGTGGTGAAGAGATATCTCTGCGAACCTTGGCACTCTTAGCGTTCTTGGCGGTTGATTTGTCTTTGAGAAGGCCTTCACTGAGCACCTCCCTGAGCCTGCTGTGCAGCGCTGCCTTTCGGCGCTTGAAACTCAACCATGGCGTAGGTCCGGTTCGTATCCACAAATGTTTTATTGGCCACCCGGCGAATATCCGCCTTCGATACTGCATCGATCTTCTTCAATTGATTGAACAGCTCCTGCCAATCCCCATACCGTAATTGATAGATAGCCAACTGCTCCGCCAGCCCCTGGTTGTCGCCCAGCCCGCGCAGCAGATCGGCCCGTGCCCGCGTTTTGAACATCGCCAGCTCGTCATCCGAGACGTCAGCCGTCTTCAGCTTGTCGATCTCTTTGTGAATCGCCGTCCGCATCTCTGTGGGCGTGTGTCCTGGATTTGGCACAGCGAAGAAGGCGAACAGGCCGGGATATTTGTCGCCGGGAAAGCCGCTAAAGCCCTCAGCCTGAGCCGCAATCTGCTGGTCTCGCACCAGGCTGCGGTAGAGCCGCGAGGTGCGCCCGTTCGAGAAGATGTCCTGAATCGCGTCGTACACGGCGTCGTCCGGATCGCGATAATCCGGCTTGTGATAGCCCTCGAGATACAGCGGCTGCGTCTGCTCCTTGAGGAGAACCGACTTCTCCGCCGTCTGCGGAGGCTCGACTGTGCTCATCGCCTCCGGCTTCGGCCCTGTCGGGATTGCCCCGAAATACTTCTCCAGTACCGGCATCGCTTCCTCGGCCTTCACGTCGCCAACGACCGCGATCACGATGTTCGACGGCACGTAATATGTCTGGTGAAAAGCAGCCGCTTCGGTAGCCGTGATCTGGCTCAGTTCGCTGGCCCAGCCTACGCCCGGACGATGATACGGATGCGCCACATACGCCGTTGCCAGAAACTGCTCCACCATCCGGCCGATCGGATTCGAATCCGTGCGCATACGCCGCTCTTCCATCACCACATCGCGCTCTTTATAGAACTCGCGCGGCACTGGATTGGCGATGCGGTCGCTTTCCATATACGCCCACAATTGAAAGCGGTTCGACGGCATGCTCCAGTAATATTGCGTGTCATCGAGGCTGGTCTGTGCATTCAGGCCCGTGGCGCCGTTCGCTTCAGCGATTTCGGTGAACTGGTTCGGAATGACGTATTTCTGCGCCTCAGCCTGTGCCTGCTCAAATGCCGCATGCAGCGTCTTCAGCTTTTCCTCGTCGCGCCCGACGCGCTTGCGATATTCCTCGTCATAAGCCGCATAAGTCTGTTCCACCTTGTCGAGCGCGACCTTTTCGGCGGGATAATTGGTGGTGCCGATGTCTTTGGTTCCCTTGAACGCAAGGTGCTCGAACATGTGCGCAATGCCCGATTCGCCGCCCGGATCGTTTGCGTCCCCGGCATCGACAATCGTGAAATAGGAAAACACCGGAGCTTCGGGACGTTCGCAGACGATCAGCGTAAGCCCATTCGGCAATACTTTGGTCGTAATGCGCTTCTCAAAGCTGGACAGATCTTGCGCGTGGGCCGTGAGCGCTGTCGCGCACACCAGGGCAGCCACCCGCATCACAGAAGAAAATTTCATTGTTCCTCGCATAACCGCGTAATTCTGACGCTATCCGGCCCTCGTGCGAGTGTCAAACGCGACAGCCCGCGCTAGTTGTTCTGTGAAAGGGTCGTGTAATCCGCCGCATACACAATGAGGCCCAGATTCGGCAGGGATTTGTAATATCCAGCATCGAGTTGCTGACGGTAGTGGTCCAGCGAGAAATCGAAAACTTTGGTCGCGTCCTTATCCAACAGCTCCAGGTCGACGTCCTTCATCGTCAGCTTGCCGAAGGCCACCGTGCCGCCGCGAAAGTAGATAAATCGATCCGCCGCGACCGGTACCGGCTTAAAGGTCGCACCCGGCTGGCCGAACACCTCGACAAACTGATCCCCCTCAATGCGAACCGACGCCAGCTTCCCTGAAATATGCGGAGGAGGGAACAGCCGCATCACGGAGACAATCACGTCATCGCCTTGAATCAGAAAGCTGGGCTGATGCTTCGGCTGAGCCACACTCGACAGCTTGATCCCAAGCGCATCCAGCAGCCCTTTTTTCAGCACACCCGCCGCCTTCAAATCGGTGAAGTGCAGTTGCAGATCGCCGTCCGGCGTAACGCTCAACGTGGCTTTGCCCTCAAACGGCATATCGAGACCTTTTTTGAGCGAACCCTTCACCACCATCGTCTGGTCTTCAAAATGAACCGCGACATCATGAATCGATGTTTGTGCGTGTGGCAGGACATAGGTGTTGAGCAGCGTCGCCAGATTCTCCGCCGAAAGATAGGTCTCTGCATTGACGATCTGCAGCGTAAACGACTTCTTATCGTCGAGCGACGCGATCTTGCCCGGACGGGGAATCATAAACCCGTTCATGCGCTTCACCGTGAGCGTCACGCCGTCAATGACATGAAAGGAGGTGTTCTGCGCCTGTACACAGACCGTCCCAGGCGCCATCGCCTGAGCGCCAGCAGACGTTCGTCCCGCGCACAGTAGCATGCACCCGGTCAGCAAAAGCAACCGCATCAAACGATGAAATGTCACTGTGTCCGCCAGCCCGAAGAGAGTTACAGTCCATAATTTGGATGCAGAAAAGGGCCGACCCATCACGAAAATCGGGCCCGCTTGCACAAATCCAGACCCGCCCGATATCCTCCACCCTATAAGGAGCATTCCGGCATGAGCACCGCTCTCGCAGAAGCGCCCTCGATTGTTTCCACCGTTCCTCTCATCCGCCGCTGCGCCGTTCTGGGAGCAGGCACCATGGGCTCGCGCATCGCCTCGCATCTGGCCAATGCCGGACTCCCCGTCGTACTCCTCGACATCGTTCCTGCAAATGCGGACGCCGGAAATCGCAGCCGTATCGCCGCGCAGGCCCTGCAAGCGCTGCTCAAAGGAAAGCCCGCAGCTTTTTACGAAGCATCCAGCGCGCGCCTCATCACCGTTGGCAATTTCGAAGACGACCTCGCGCAGCTCAAATCTTGCGACTGGATCATCGAAGCTGTCTCCGAAGACCTTGCCATCAAGCAAGCGCTGCTTGAAAAGATCGCGCCGCACCTTCGTCCCGATGCCATTGTGACGACGAACACCAGCG
>Ga0206841_1108_pt1 | contig 17501 bp, 14 predicted proteins | sample Alteio_BWOrgCont_25_FD_152851 | JGI IMG/M metagenome (GOLD analysis project Ga0206841, IMG submission 152851) | Enriched cells from forest soil in Barre Woods Harvard Forest LTER site, Petersham, Massachusetts, United States -... | ecosystem: Environmental > Terrestrial > Soil > Temperate forest >... | reverse complement strand
CTTTGGTGCCTGCTTCAAACTTCTCCATTTCAAAAACACCCATCGGGCCGTTCCATAATATAGTTTTTGATTGTTCAACTACCTTGCTAAATGCTTTGACTGAATCGGGACCAATATCCAGGCCCATCCAGCCCTCTTTTATATTGCTGTTTTGCGCGGTATCGGTATTGGCATCGTTTGAAAAATTATCAGCGATGATAGAATCTGTTGGCAATAGCAGGTTAATGCCTTTATCCTTTGCTTTTTTGATGAGGCTAAGCGCCAGATCGAGCTTATCGGCCTCAACTAACGATTTACCTATGCTACCGCATTGCGCTTTTGCAAAAGTATAAGCCATGCCACCGCCAATGATAAGGTTATCTACCTTATCCAGCAGGCGTTCGATCAGCTCGATTTTGTCAGATACCTTGGCACCACCCATAATGGCGGTAAAAGGCTTTTCGGGATTATTCAACACCTTTTCGGCATTCGCTAACTCTCCTGCCATTAAATAGCCAAAATATTTGGCATCCGGGAAAAATTGTGCGATGACGGAAGTAGAAGCATGGGCACGGTGCGCCGTACCAAAAGCGTCATTAACATATACATCGCCCAATTTGGCTAACTTTTCTGCAAAAGCCTTATCTCCTTTTTCCTCTTCGGGGTAAAAACGCAGGTTTTCTAACAAAAGCACCTCTCCTTTTTCAAGTTCTTTTGCTTTTGTTACCGCTTCTTCGCCAATGCAATCATCAGCAAACTCCACTTGCTGACCTAACAGATCAGACAGGTGCGGCACCAAATGTTTTAATGAATATTTTTCTTCGGGGCCACCTTTGGGCCTGCCCAGGTGCGACATCAGTATCACCTCTCCCCCATCCGTTAAAATCTTTTTGATGGTGGGCAGAGCAGCCGTCATGCGGTTATCATCGGTAATGTTATAGTCTTTATCTAAAGGGACATTAAAGTCGACCCTTATTAATGCCTTTTTTCCTAAAAAATTAACCTGGTCTATTGTTTTCATAGTGTTTGTAGTGAGTAATTATAAAGGCCGCCAAATTCAGCAAATAATTCTAAATGTGGAACGCAAAAATGAAAAAGGTGTTTTAAGGTAGCAAAATCATTACTGTATCTTAATATACAGTACATAATGCGGGCCGATCACCGGTACTTCAAACTCATCCGAGATAACTTCAAAGCCCAGGTTTTTATAAAATCTTAGCGCCTTTGTGCGAGCATTGCACCATATATAATTTACTTTTTGGCCGCGCAGGTAGGTTAAGGCGAAGTTGAGCAATTGGTTGCCTATCCCCTGCCCGCGGTATTTTTCAATAGTCGCCATGCCACGCAATTGGTAGCCAATACCTGTAAATTCTCCATACTGTTGCGGATGGAATGAGGCTATGCAGGCCAACTCATCATTAACATAATAACCTAAATGAAAAGCTGCCGCAAAGGCATCCGAAGGCCAGCGGCATTCATCTAAAGTTAACCTGTTATCGCGCAATACATCACAGCGGATAGGCAACACAGCTTCTACGGGTATAAATTTGATCATGAGTTATAGTAAGCTTATTTTTTCAACCAGGTCAGCCAGGCGGCTGGAATAACCCATTTCGTTATCATACCAGCCCACTACTTTAACCAGGTCGCCAACTACCGAGGTTAGTTGCGCGTCAAATATACAGCTATGCGTATTACCTATTATATCCGCCGATACAATAGGGTCCTCGGTATATTCCAGCACGTTTTGCATGGGGCCTCCGGCAGCCTGTTTAAAAGCCAGGTTTATTTCGTCAACGGTTGGTTGTTTTTTTAGTATACAGGTAAAATCAGTTAACGATCCGTTTAAAACGGGTACACGTATACCTGCACCGCCAAGTTTGCCCTCCAAATGCGGGAATATGGAGGTGATGGCCTTAGCCGCGCCCGTAGTAGTTGGGATAATGGAAGCTGATGCCGCCCTTGCCCGGCGCAGGTCTTTATGCGGCGCGTCGTGCAGGCTTTGGTCGCCCGTCATGGAATGTACAGTGGTGATATAGCCGTCGACAATCCCCCAGTTATCATCCAATATTTTTACCATTGCCGCCACATTGTTAGTGGTACATGAGGCGTTGGATAATATAGGCGAGCGTAGGTCAACCATACCGTCATTTACGGCCAATACAACCGTTGGTACACTTTTATCGGTTGACGGGGCCGAAATTATCACCTGTTTGGCACCTGTGGTTATATGCTGCAAGGCGGCTTCTTTAGAAGTAAATTTGCCTGTGGATTCAATAACCAGGTCAACGTTTAATTCAGCCCAGGGTAAGGCCAAAGGGTCGCGTTCAGACAGTACCTTTATTTTTTTATCATTGATGTACAGGTATTCTTTATCGGCTTTAACGGTTCCTTTAAAACCATGATGAACAGAATCGTACTTGAATAAATGGGCGAGTGTTTGGGTATCCGACAGGTCATTGATAGCTACAACCTCTATACCCGGCTTAGTTAAAATGCGTCTTAAAAAAATACGTCCAATTCTTCCAAATCCGTTGATGGCAATTCTCATGTGGCTTATAATATAAGCCGCAAATCTAAATAAAATGAGGAAGAACCCTAATTCGTGAAGATTGGTCTTTTTAAATAATCAAATTACGTAAAGCCAAACCATCCCGTTCTGTAGAACGGATAAAAAAGGTAATTGTCCAGTTAAAGGCTATTGAAAGCGCGAATATTGAAACAACCAATACCGGGTTACCATAGCCCCTGAATAAGAATACAATTACAATTGCCATGATATTAATTACCGCAAAGATGAGCGTGGTTTGCATATGCGTAAAACCAAGCCTTAACATACGGTGATGGATATGGTTACGGTCGGCTTCAAAAGGCGAACCGCCGTTGATTATACGTATAATAAAAACCCTGATCGTATCGAATATGGGGCCTATTAATATGGCTACAGTTAATGCCGGTGCCGAATAAATTTTGGCCGAACCTCCTAATGTAAGTTTGTTTAATTCGATGAATTTTATAGCAAGTACAGCTGATATCAAGCCAATAAGCAATGACCCGGTATCGCCCATAAATATTTTGGCCGGCGTTATATTAAACCGCAAAAAGCCAATTATAGCGCCAACGATAGCCAATGCGACAACGGCCAGTTCATATTGATGCATATAGATAAATAATACCGCAAAAGAGCCGTTAGCGATTATGCCTGTTGTAGACGCCAAACCATCAATGCCATCAATTAAATTAAAAGCATTGATAAGCAGCATGATCACCAAAATGGTCAGGCCTACACTAACAAGATAAGGGAGATCAGATATCCCTAATATCCCATACATACTGGTTAACCTTATATCGCCCAATACTACCAGGTTTAAACTAACAATAAACTGTATAAGAAATTTGGTGCTTGAATTTACGCCGGAAAGGTCATCCTTCAGCCCCATAGCAAATAATATTATTGCCGATATGAGCAAATAACTAACAGAGAAAGATTTATCTACAACACTGAATATCATTACCGTGATAGCAAAGCTCACAAAAATAGCCACGCCGCCTAACCGGGGTATGCCGTGGTCATGTTGTTTTCTGAAATGGCCTATGTCATCATATAAATGCCTTGAACGGGCTACATGCAAAATAGACGGGATGGCAAGTAAAGTAATAAGGATTGAGATACAAATTATAAATATGTAATTCTCAAAATGATAAGTATGAAAAAACTCCATGTAATATAATTATAATTAGGGGTATTTAGCTATAATCAGGGTTAATAATCAATATATGTCAATAATTATACCATCTATGTAACTATATGGTAATTTCTTATACAACGCTTTAATATTTTAAATAAAAATTAAATTATATTATTATAACATCTAAATTTCAAATATTTTACAAATGTACAAATATGTAACAATTTAGTGACCATCTGTTAAATATATTGTAATATTTTTCTGCATGGTTTAAGTACTATGGAAAAAAAGGGAAATAATACCCCGTTTTTCCCCATTGCTCTAAAATCATCTACCCATGCTTTTACGCGGTTTCGGTAAGAAAAGTTGCTTACCCCACCTGTACTCATATTAACTATTATTTTATCCAGGTAAAATGTGGTTACTTTATTTAAATGTATAAATCTTAACATTAATTCATAATCTCCCGCAGTCCCAAACTCCAGGTTATATGATCCAAAGCGTTTAAATAACTGCCTCTTGCAATAAAACGTGGGATGCGGCGGCATCCATCCCCAGTTAAAGGCGCCATCTTTATATCTTCCCGAATGCCATATACGTAAAATGTCGCCATTTGGTTTTATATAAATTAAATTTCCGTATACAACATCCGCGCCGCTTTGCTTAAAAGATGCCGCTATATCGGCCAGTACACCTGTATCAGCAAAAACATCGTCAGTATTCAATGTTCCAACTATGCCGCCGGTGGCTAATGCTATCCCTTTGTTCATAGCGTCGTATATTCCCTTGTCGGGTTCTGATACAAAGAAATCTATGCGCTGTTTATATTGCTCAATAACCTGCAAAGTGCCGTCGGTTGAGCCGCCATCAATAATAATATATTCGATATTACTGTAGCTTTGTGCCAGAACCGATTCAATGCAGCGTTTAATTTTGGCACGTGCATTGAAACTAACCGTTATAATAGAAATTTTTAAATCTTGCACTTGTTATAAAAAATACATTATGTTATAGCTACAAAATATGTAGTTTTGAAATTGCCGCGTATCATATTAAATATACGGTATTAATAATAACATAACGAATCGACGATACGTATGCGTTTTTCATTATTTAGCTACCTGGTACTTGGATTAATTTTGATATGCAGTTCATGTGCTTATAAACAGGACCAGATACTTTTTCAGCAAAAAAAGCCAATTCCTGACAGTATTTTGCAAAAAAACATGGCGAATATACGTAATTATCGCATTAAACCCCAGGATATTTTGCAGATCAGGAACTTACAAAATATAAAAACTATTGTTGATCTGCACCCGCCTTTGGGCAATGCCGCGCCGCAGCAGCTTAGCGCCATACAGCCCGAAACATTCCAGGTAGACGATGACGGTACTGTTGCATTAACCGGCCTGGGGCATGTGCCGGTTGCCGGGCTAACACGCCAGGAAGCCACTAAAAAGATTGAAGACCTTTATCATGCTTATTTAAAAGAAGATGCGCTATTGCTTGAATTAAAGATCATCAATTTAAAAGTAACCGTACTTGGCGAGATAAAAAGCCAGGGAAACTATGCTTTAACAAAGGATAAAACAACCCTGGTTGAATTTATAGGTGAGGCCGGGGGAATTACAGACAGGGCAGATGAAAAAAACATTGAGATAATCCGGAATGGTCAACCCGACCCAATAGTTGTTGACCTGAGTGATATGAAATCAATAGCCAACCCGGTGATACTTCAAAGCGGCGATGTTATTTATATAACCGAAAACAAACGGGCCATACGCTCGGATAAAAATCAAAATCTATCTGTTTTGTTGCAACCTGGCTTGCTTATTTTTAGTACTATAATATTGATCTTTTCAATTATCAGGCGTTAATGGAAGAAACCGAAAAGATACAGCAAAAATTACCTAACCAGGAGTTTGACTATTTTAAAATAGGCAAAATTTTGATCAGCCGCTGGTATTGGATAGCGGCCGCGGTTGTTATATGTTATATCGGCGCTGATGTGTATTTATGGTACACGCCAAAAACTTACGCCACCACCTCCACCATGAAACTGGAGGAAAAAAAATCAGAGATCTCCGACCTGGCAATCATTTTGAATAATTCTGATAAAGGGCCCTCAAAAATACAAAGCGAGCTATTTGTTATAGTGAGCCGGGGTCTTATTAAAAACGCAATAAAGGATTTGAATTACCCGATAGGCTTCTATGTGGCCGGAAGGGTGCGAACTGCCACATATGAATTATACCCGGAGAAACCACTTGATATAAAAACGATCCGGCTTGACAGTGCAAGTTTTTTCCAGGGCCTTATTACTTTTCAACCTGTAAACAACACTACGTTTAGCTTAAGCTATCAATCGGGCGGGCATATTGTTAAAACCAACTTTAGCTATAATAATCCGGTAAATATTGGTTCAACCACTTTTACAATTAGTTATCCTGGCGACCTTGATAAAAATATTTCTTACCAATTCAGGTTCAATAACCTTGACGGTTTGGTAAGCAGGGCAAAAGGAGGCTTATCAGTAATGGAGGTTACTAAAAATTCAGGCATAGTTTCATTACATGAAACAGATTCGAATGCTCAATTTGCTGCGGATGCTTTAAATGCAATAATGAATGAGTACCTGGTGTATGATCACGATCAAAAGCAACAATCCGCCAGCCAGATCATATCTTTTATCAATAAACAACTGGATACGATATCGGGAAAGGTAAAAAAATCAGAAACTGCTATTGAAGAATTTAAGCAGCGTTCAAAATTGATGGATGTTGGTTCGGCGGCACAGGTTCAGTTAACCAAGGTCAATGAAATTGAAATTCAACGCAACCTGTTTAAAGCACAATTAAGTACAATTGATGACTTTGAGGAACAAATAAATAAAGCGAAATATGATGAAAGCCTTAACTTTAATACCGAGGGCGGCACAAATCAGCTACCTGTTGCCTTACTTACCAATTTTAACAACTATATAGATCAAAAAAATAACCTGTTGAATACTTATACCCCCAATTCGCCACAGGTTAAAGAAGTTGACCGTCAAATATTGCTTGTAAGAAACGAGATAATTGAAAATTTAAACCGGGCAAAAGTTAGCATCCTGCATAAAATAGAAGAACTTGATCGTCAACTTTCTATAGTAAATGAGCGGGTAGCCTCTTTTCCAATCGCGGAACGCGAATTGGACAGTTTAAACCGCGACTTCGAGATCAATGAAAAGGTTTATACTTTTTTATCTGAGAAAAAACTGGATGCCCAGATAAGTCGTTCAGCTATAGCGCCGGGAGCATCCGTTGTTGAGCCGGCGCAAGCCAATTTTGGGCCGGTTGCCCCTGACGAGCATGGCATACGGCGTACGGCAATAATGGTGGGGCTTATTATCGGGCTCGGATCAATAGTTCTGATAAGGGTATTAAACCCTTATATATATGATAAAGAAACGGTTGAAAGCCTTACAACCATCCCTATTATTGGCGTTATCAGGAAGTTTCCACGCAGGTTAGACGAAAATAGCGGTGATATTTTAGCATTGAGCCAGCCAAGATCTATTTTTGCCGAGTCGGTACGTTCGGTACGTACCAATTTGAGTTTTCTGGCATCAGAAAAAGACAGCAAGGTTATTTGCATTACTTCAGAAGTCGCTGGCGAAGGAAAGTCATTTGTAGCTGTCAATCTATCCAGCACATTATCGCTTATTGATAAAAAAACAGTATTAGTAGCCGCTGATTTGCGCAGATCAAAATTGCATAAAACCTTTCACGTACCTAATGACAAAGGCTTGAGCAATTTCCTGGCCCATCAATGCACTATAGACGATGTAATACTTCATACCAACCAGGATAATTTTGATTTTATACCATCCGGGCCGGTTCCTCCTAATCCGTCAGAGTTATTACATACCGAAAGGATGAAGTTATTAGTAGAGGCGCTCAGGGATAAGTATGATATTATCATAATTGATACCGCTCCAGTTGGGTTGGTTTCTGATTCGATACCATTAATAAGAATAAGCGATATCAATGTTTTTGTAATACGATCAGGAAAATCAAAATTCTATTCGGCCACCATACCGCAACGGATCGACCAGGAATATCACCTGAACAACAGCGTTATTATACTTAATGCTTTTGAAGAAGACTTGTTACATTCAAGATATTATACAACCAAATTTACCGGGGAAAATTATGGCAGCAGGTATTATTATTATTCTGATTATGTTGGTTATGAAAGCTCGGGCTATTATGTTGACAGTGATCAGAAGAGATGGTGGGATATCAGGCGATGGTTCAAATAAAAGCGCGTTAATTAAACTATGTCTTTAACATCAAATACAGGCATAAGTAAATGGTACCCGGTTTATACCCATGCACGTGCTGAAAAAAAAGCTTATGAGGCCTTGATAAATAAGGGGATTGAAACTTATCTGCCCCTGCACCGGCAACTTAAACAATGGAGCGACCGGAAAAAATGGGTAGAAGAACCTTTCATAAGGTCATACCTGTTTGTCAGGATCAATGAGCATGAGCAAACCGAAGTATTAATGACCAAAGGTGTAGCCCGCTTTATATATTTTTCAGGAAAGGTAACTTCAATGCCAGACCGCCAGATAGATGAACTTAAACTATTGATGGCAAGCCCCTATGAGTTAGAAATAACAGAAGAAAATTTACAGCCCGGAGAAAAGATACTGATAAAAGCAGGCCCGCTTAAAGGTATAAAAGGCGAGATCATAGCATACCGGTCGCAAAAACAATTGATATTACGGCTCGAAAGTATTGGATGCTCTATTATAGTGCATGTTTCTGCATCATTAATTGACAGATTTTAATTTTTATATTACATCTTTATAAAAGGCATTTTTGAATAATTAATGCCGTATTGTATTTCAAGCAGTTGATAAATCGCAAGCAACTGATAAATAATAAGTTACGAATTACAAATGTGACTTACGAGGCGAAGCTATGAACAAGCTTAAATTATGTGCAGGATAGCAGGCATGATATCAACCGGGTTAATGCCGGAAGATATACATGAAAAGGTAAGTACGATGTGCCGGGCGCTTCAACACGGCGGCCCCGACGATGAGGGTGTTTTTTTAGATAAAAAGACCAGCTTAGCGTTTGGGCACAGGCGGCTTTCCATAATTGACCTTAGCAAGAAGGGCCACCAGCCCATGGCCGATGATCAAAAAAAGGCCTGGATAACATTTAGTGGCGAAATATATAATTATCTAGATCTGAGGCAGCAACTAATACAGGCCGGGGCTGTATTTTGCTCTGCCACAGACACGGAAGTTATTTTACAGGCTTACCTGCACTGGGGAACGGAAGCTTTCGCAAAACTGCGGGGTATGTTTGCTTTCGCGTTGTATGATGCTATAAAAGCCGTAACCCATTTAGTGCGCGATACAAATGGCATAAAACCACTGTATTACCATATCAATGACGGACAATTAAGCTTTTCGTCGGAAATAAAGGCACTAAAATTAGCCGGTATAGCTACCGAAGAAGACGAAACCTGGCCGGTAAGGCTTTTAGCGTTTGGCAATATACCTGAACCATATACTACCTTAAAAAAGGTTTTCAGCCTGCCTAAAGGGAGTTTTCTAACCTGGGACCATCACCATAACAACCACGCTGTTACGCCGTATCATACAACATCTGCTGTTAGCTATATTACTGATAAAAACCAGGCCGAAGAATACATTCGTGAATCGTTAAAAACAGCTATAAAACGCCAGCTAATCGCTGATGCTCCTATTGGTGTGTTTTTAAGCGGGGGGACAGACTCAAGCCTCATCACTTTATTAGCAGCGCAACATAAACAACAGCAGCTTAAAACCATCTCTATCTTTTTTGACGAAAAGGCTTATGATGAACGGCAATATCAAAATTTGATCCTGGACCAAATTGAGGGCGAAAAATTTACCCATTTGGTAAAGCAAACAGATTTTGACGAGCATTTTCCGCAGATAATTGGCGCGATGGACATGCCCACTACTGATGGTATCAATACGTGGTTTATCAGCAACTATGCGCACCTGGATGGTTTAAAAGCGGTTTTATCGGGCATAGGCGCTGATGAACTTTTTGGCGGCTATCCGTCATTCAGAAGGATAAAGTATCTTAACTATTTACGAAAGTTCCCGGCGGCCTTATTAAATCTCACTAGTCATTTTACAACAGACCGTTACAGGAAAATATCCTTCTTAAAACATAACCATTACCTGGCCGATTACCTTTTGCTGCGCGGCCTGTTTGTGCCTGCTGATATTGCCAAAATATTGGATACCGATCTAAGGCAGGTTAATGAAATTTTATTCAACTCCGCACCTAACATTCCCCGGGAGCCGTATAACGAAGAATTGGCGGCATGGTTTGAAAGCAACTTATACATGCAAAACCAGTTATTGCGGGATACGGATGTAATGGGTATGAGCCACGGCTTAGAAGTAAGGGTACCATTCCTGGATGAAGATTTTCAGAAACTGGTTGAAAATATTTCGCCGGAAATAAGATTTAACAATCATCAGCCTAAAAAACTGCTGATTGATAGTTTTGCAGCTATTTTGCCGCCTGCTATATGGAACAGGCCTAAAATGGGCTTTACATTTCCGTTGCAACAATGGATGAAACAGAACAATGAAATGAGCGATGAAAGTTTATATAAGGGTGCAAAAGCCAACGACATTGTAAAAGCTTTTAAAAACGATAAGATGCACTGGTCAAAAGTGTTCGCGCTTTACCAAATACAGCGGTATGCCTAAAAAAATACTCCTTTTTACTTTACATACCTTTAGCACTACAGGCGGTTTACAAAAAATGACGCGTACGCTGGCTTATTCGCTTTACCAGGTAGCGAAGCTTAATAAATGGGAGTTCAGGCTATGGTCGGTTTATGATTCTGACCATAACCTGATGCCGCAATATTTGCCCGCTCAAAATTTTAAAGGATTTAACGCCAGCCGCCCCCGTTTCTTAACAAAAGTTTTAGGTATAGCAACCTGGCCCGATATTATAATTATAAGCCATATTAACCTGGCAATAATTGGGCTGGTGGTTAAACTGATCAACCCAAAATGTAAGGTTTGGTTAATAGCGCACGGCATAGAAGTTTGGCGGCCATTATCGGCGTTAAAAAAACGCTTTTTGAAACATTGCGATAAAGTGCTTTGTGTAAGCAATTTCACCAAGGAAGAAATGATAAGGTGGCATAAAATAGATCCCAACTTATGCGGGGTGTTAAATAACGCGGTCGATCCGTTTATGAAGCTTCCGGTAAAATTTGCAAAGCCGGAGCATTTATTAAGCAGGTATCAAATAACTACAGAAAATCCCTTAATATTTTCATTAACACGATTGGCTTCAACCGAGCAATACAAGGGACATGAGCAGGTTATAAAAGTCATAAAAAATTTAAAGACCCGTTTTCCGGGCATCAAATATATATTGGCAGGCCAAAGCGATCCCGAAGAAAAGATAAGGATAAAAGAATTAATAGCTAAATACGGGGTTGAAGAACAGGTAATATTAACCGGGTTTTTAGATGAAACTGAACTTGCCGATCATTTTTTATTAGCCGATCTGTTTGTATTGCCCAGTAAAAAGGAAGGTTTCGGAATTGTGTTCATCGAGGCGTTAGCTTGCGGCCTGCCTGTTATTTGCGGCAATTCAGACGGCAGTGTTGATGCCATACGTAATGGCGAATTAGGCAAAGCCATAAGGGCCGACAACCTGGATGAACTGGATAAAGCAATAACCGAAAGTTTAACCACTCCGTTAACCGAAGACAAACGACAACATCTTCAAAAGCAATGCCTGTTGCATTTTAACGAAAAGAATTACAGGAGTTATTTACAGCAATTACTGCTTGATGGATAATTTAACAGAAGAAGACGAAGGATACTGGGATACGGAAATAACGCCCCGCAACAACCTGCTTAATTTACAGTTGAAAGACGTATGGCAATACCGCGATCTGCTGGTACTGCTGGTAAGGCGTGATTTTGTATCATTTTACAAGCAAACCATATTAGGGCCTATCTGGTTTTTTGTACAGCCTATGGTTACTGTTTTGATCTATAACCTGGTATTTAATAACATGGCCAATATAGGTACAGATGGAATACCGGGGCCATTATTTTACCTGGCCGGAACCATTATCTGGAACTACTTTGCTGATTGCCTGACCAAAACTTCGACAGTTTTCAGGGATAACGCGCCCATAATGGGCAAGGTTTACTTTCCCCGGTTAATTATGCCCTTAAGTATAGTCTGCTCCAACTTAATACGGTTTGTCGTGCAGTTCATATTATTTATAGTACTGCTGCTTGTTTACGGCTTAAAAGGCTTCGCGATTACACCAAATATACACCTGCTACTGTTCCCCTATCTGCTGTTATTGATAGCCGCGTTAGGTTTAGGGGCCGGAATGATCTTGTCGTCGGTGACTACAAAATACCGCGACCTGACTTTTGTGATATCCTTTGGGGTGCCGTTAATTATGTATACTACCTCCGTTATTTATCCGTTGTCTACTGCTATTGCAAAACACCCGTCTTATAGCTGGATAATAAAATACAATCCCGTTACCGCTGTGATAGAGACTTTCAGGTATGGCTTTTTAGGCAGGGGCAGCTTTAGCTGGGAGTTATTGGGCTATAGCAGCGCTGTAACATTGGTTATATTGTTAGTGGGCATTATTATTTTTAATAAAGTTGAAAAAACCTTTGTTGATACCATTTGATAGAAATCCAGTTTTTTTTAAGTGTTCCAATTTTTGACAATGGAACACCTGGAACAGTTGGAACACCTGGAACACCTAATAACCCCCCGTCATACATTACCCAATGCCTAAAGTAATTAAAGTACAAAACCTTTCAAAAGCTTACCAACTGGGCGATTTTGGCACTGGCACCATATCGCGCGACCTGGAGCGGTTTTGGGCCAGGATGCGCGGCAAGGAAGACCCCTTTTTAAAAATAGGCGAGGTTAACGACCGCGCCATCAAAGGCACAAGCGATATTGTATGGAGCCTAAAGGATATAAATTTTGAAATTGAGCAAGGCGACGCGGTAGGTATAATTGGCCGTAACGGCGCAGGCAAAAGTACCCTCTTAAAAGTTTTAAGCAGGGTTACATCCCCCACTTCGGGGAAAGTGCGGATAAAGGGGCGAATGGCCAGTTTACTTGAAGTGGGCACAGGTTTTCACCCGGAATTGACCGGGCGTGAAAATATTTATTTAAACGGCGCTATACTGGGTATGCGCAAGGCCGAAATAAAACGTCGGTTTGATGAGATAGTCGATTTTTCAGGCGTTGAGCGCTATATAGATACACCTGTAAAACGTTATTCATCGGGCATGTATGTGCGTTTGGCTTTTGGGGTGGCCGCGCATTTAGAATCGGAGATCTTGGTTGTAGATGAGGTACTGGCAGTTGGCGACGCGGAGTTCCAGAAAAAATGCCTGGGCAAAATGGGCGATATGAGCAAAGGCGAAGGGCGTACGATTTTGTTTGTGAGCCATAATATGGGTGCTGTAAAAGCCTTGTGCAAAAACGGGATAGTATTGAATTCCGGTCAATTAGAACTATCCGATAATATGGACAATGCCGTGGCTAAATACCTGGCCGATTTTTCAAATGAGGAGTCCACAAAATTTACTAACAATCAATTAATATGGCGTGGGATTACTAAAAGAGAATTTAATAACACAGATAAAATTGAATTGAAATTAAATTTCTTTTCAAACTCACTAACTGAAAAATTCTACATTGATTTTGGAATTTCAAAAAACCTAAGCGATTATGTGCTCCACCTTAAGTATGAATGTTATTCTTACAATGGTTTGGAAGCAGGTAAGAACGGTGAGTTTAGTATTATTTTATCAATTGATCCATGCTATCTTGTTCCGGCGGATTATAAAATGACAATATATATGTATGATTATTTTAAAAAACCCATCCTTTGGATAGAAAATATTGAAGTTTTTAGTATTTCCGCAGAAAAAAACTGGGGCGGTTCAAAATTGATCCCGCAATTAGATGGATCTGTAATCCCCCCTTTCAAAATACATATTGAGCAATAAATTATATGATCATCGTATACATTTTTTTTAAATCAGTATTATAGTTGGCAGTTATTACAATCTTAATAAATAATTGATCATATTAACATCTAATGAACGGGCGTTTGAAAAAATATGTAAGAAAAGTTATCTATAATGTACTCACCCTTTTTATGGACAGGGAGAAGTTAATATTCCTGCTCGCTAATGACGAAGAAAAAACATTGCTTGGGTTTAAAAGGGGCGGCTATTTATATGATATTGGCTGGACAAAATCAATAATAACCGGCAATGTTACTGATGCTTCAAATAACCCGCTTCCGTGGGTTACTTATCCGTTTATTGAATTTATCGCTCAAAGGCTTACCCATACAATGGATGTTTTTGAATTTGGCAGTGGAAACTCAACGCTGTACTATGCAGGCAGGGCAGCCAGTGTTTACAGTGTTGAAAACGACAGGCTTTGGTTTGATAAAATAAAAAACACAATGCCTGAAAATGTTAAGCTATTTTATTGCGAACTGGAAGATGGCGGGGATTATTGCAAATACGCGGAAAAAACAGATAAGAAATATGATTTGGTAATTGTTGACGGCAGGGACAGGGTAAATTGTTGTATAAATGGCATTGCCGCGCTTAAGCCGGCGGGAGTTATCATGCTGGATGATGCCGAAAGAAAAGAATATAATAAAGGGATTAATTTCCTCGGCAACAATGGTTTTAAACGGTTAGATTTTTGGGGGACGGCCCCCACTATAAACTATTTGAAATGCACAACGCTGTTTTATAAAACCAATAATTGCCTGGGTATATAGTAATGGACCTGGCCCCAATTGTATTATTCGTTTATAACCGCCCCTGGCATACAGAGCAAACTTTAAACGCACTTGCTGCAAATGAACTGGCAGACGAATCGATATTGTATATTTATTCTGACGGCCCCAAAAATGGTGCTTCGCAAGATGTTTTAAAAAATATCAAAAAAACAAGGGAGCTCATAAAAAGTAAAAACTGGTGTAAAGAGGTTTTTATTATAGAAAGTGAAGTTAATAAGGGGCTTGCTAATTCCGTTGTTAATGGTGTAACTGAAGTGGTGAATAAGCACGGTAAGGTGATCGTTTTGGAAGATGACATTGTCACTTCAAAGTATTTTTTGCAATACATGAATGACGCGTTAAACGTCTATTCGGACGAACAAAAAGTATTAAGCATTGGTGCTTTAAATTTTTTTGCTACCGATAAGCGGGTAAGCGATACCTTTTTTATACCAATACCTGATTGCTGGGGCTGGGCGACATGGAAAGACAGGTGGCAGCTTTTTGAACCCAATCCTCAAAAGCTATTGAACAGGTTAAGAGAAAATGGACTTATCAGCAAATTTAATTTAAATGGGGCATATAACTTTGAAAGTATGCTTATTGATCAAATTAAAGGAAATGTAAATTCATGGGCTATCAGGTGGCAGGCCGTAGCTTATTTAGAAAACAAACTTTCATTATATCCCCGGTATTCGGTCACAAAAAATATCGGCTTCGGGTCTGGCGGTACACATGGGGGCGAAGATAAATTTACCCGGCATATAAAGTTTGCGGGCAAAAAAATAATCGTCGAAAAAATGCCCGTGGCTGAGGATCCGGGCATTATAAAAAAAATGGTTAAAGGTTACCGTAAAACTACCCAACCCGCTCCTGTGGCTAAAATAAAACTTAAGGTAAGGCAATACATAAAATATTTACTTCCCCCCATAGCAACCCTGGCTTATAGAAGTATAAGGCAGGGCAAAAAAACGGGGATGTGGCAGGGCGATTTTGCAAATTGGGATGCGGCAAAGAAAAATTGCGGAGGCTATGATGACCCGATAATATTAGAAAAAACTAAAAATGCCATATTAAAAGTAAAAAATGGTGAAGCAGCAGGCGAACGCGATTCTGTTTTATTTGATACAGTTCAATATAACTGGCCGGTAATTAACTTCCTGTTAAAGATAGCGATAGAAAACAACCGGCAGTTAAGCCTTATTGATTTTGGAGGCTCGCTGGGGTCATCTTATTTTCAACACAAAAATGAAATACCCCCCAGTATAAGTTTAGCCTGGAATGTTGTTGAGCAAAAAAGCTACGTTGACGTCGGGAACAAGGAAATTAGGGATGGCCATCTTAATTTTTATTACTCGATAGACGAAGCAGTAAAAAAAACAAATGCCCATATATTATTGCTTTCAAACGTAATACAATATTTAGAAAAGCCTTATGAATTTATAAGCAATGTATTAGCATACGGCTTTGAATACATTATAATAGACACAACAGCCTTTATTGACGGGCAGGAAGACCGGCTAACTATACAAACGGTGCCCGAATCAATATACAAATCAACTTACCCTGCGTGGTTTTTCAACAATGAAAAATTTGTCAAAACTTTCTCTGTACAATATGCTATGTTGCATCAGTTTAACAGCAGTGTCATTGGCACCGAGTATTTGGATGAGAAAACAACAGGCTATTGGCGTGGTTACATTTTTAAAATAAAAAAACATGAGTACGCTGCCTTACCTTAACCTGGGTTGTGGTCAACACTATCATCCAAATTGGGTAAATGTCGACTTTGCAAAAACAGGCGATGGCGTTATCGGCCATAACTTACTTAAAGGCATTCCTTTTGATGAGAATACTTTCGAGGTGGTTTATCATTCGCATGTGCTGGAGCATTTCCCTAAGGACAAAGCCGCCCTGTTTATTAACGAATGTTACCGGGTATTAAAGCCGGGCGGCATAATCAGGATAGCCATACCCGACCTGGAGCAAATTATCGGTCACTACATCAGGCTGCTTGCTTTAGCCAGGACAGATACCCCAAATGAAAAAATACGCGCCGACTATGATTGGATAATGATCGAGCTATACGACCAAACGGTAAGGAATCAAGGCGGTGGTGAAATGCTAAAATATCTTGCTGCAGAAACATTGAACAATGAAGATTTTGTTTTTGAGCGCATAGGCCACGAGGGCCGGATGATAAGAAAAGGGATGATAGAACCGCCTAAGAAAAAAGTTAAAGTATCTGTAGCCCGGAGGATCTACAGGATAATAAGAAGAACCATTTCGCCTAAAAATATCAGGGGGTCACTTTTCAAAACACTCTTTAAAAAAGAATACGACCTTGCACAGTTAGGCGGGTTCAGGCAATCGGGCGAGATACACCAGTGGATGTATGATAGTTATTCGTTAGGTAATTTATTAAGGGATGCCGGGTTTAAAAACATCACAAAAATGGATTTTGACAAAAGTAACGTTTCAGCCTGGCGATCATTCGAACTGGACGAAGTTGATCATGCTATCAGGAAACCTGATTCACTGTTTGTAGAGGCTATTAAATAGTACATGCACTTAAATTTCACCACGCTTTTTAATACCGGCTACCTGGCAAAAGGCATGGCGTTATATAATTCGCTTGTTAAAAATTGCCCGCAATTTCACCTGTATATTTTCGCGTTTGATGATATCAGCTATAAAATACTCGTAGAAAAAAACCTTGTTAACGCCACAATAATAGCATTACATGAGTTTGAAACCGACACCCTTTTACAGGTTAAAAAAGAAAGATCAATAGCAGAATATTGCTGGACATGTACACCATTTACCATTAAATACTGTATAGAAAACTTCAATCTTGATCATTGCACCTATTTAGATGCCGATACCTTTTTTTATAACGACCCTACCCCTTTGATAGCGCAAATGGAAAGCGATGCCGTATTG
>Ga0206841_1107_pt1 | contig 17527 bp, 23 predicted proteins | sample Alteio_BWOrgCont_25_FD_152851 | JGI IMG/M metagenome (GOLD analysis project Ga0206841, IMG submission 152851) | Enriched cells from forest soil in Barre Woods Harvard Forest LTER site, Petersham, Massachusetts, United States -... | ecosystem: Environmental > Terrestrial > Soil > Temperate forest >... | reverse complement strand
GTAATTTATGGTATTTGATTATCTTTAAAAATCAAATTAAAAGAATAACCCGTCATGAAAAAAAAAGTACTTTATTTATCTTTATTATTAACTATCACATTTGCAGGAACATCAATGGCTGCAACCCGGCCGGCATTAAATATGATGCCGGACACCCCGCACAAAAAGATACAACGCCCTACTACAGCGATGACCAACGACCAGGCTAAAGACCTGCTAAACCTGATGCGCGCGCAAAAAACCGATGCTGACAAAATTACAGTTTTAAAAGCCGGTGTAAAGGATAAGGGAATTACCGTGGATGAACTGATCCCCCTGTTAAACCAGTTTAATACGGACAACGCGAAGCTGGATTGTGCCGAATACGCCTACCCATATACTGTAAATTACAAAGCCTACGCAAGGTTACAGGACCTGTTTGCATCTGAAAGAAACAAGGACATACTGGATGATTATGTGAGAAAGTATAAGTGATGAGAATCAAGAGCCAAGAGCAAAGAAACAAGAATCTACCCGCGTGGCAAACAATTCCATAGAGAAAGGTATTAATCAAAAAGGGCTGCATAAGCTCAACTTATAATTATCTTGGCTCTTGATTCTAATATCCTGGTTCTCAAAAAGCGTTATCATTATTGTATGAAACAAATTCATTGTTATTTATCCCTTTTTACGGTAATGATTTTGGCGGCCTGCTCGCCTAAGGTAGTACCTGTTAAAGCTAAAGTAGTTGCTATAGACAGTGTAAAAACCAGGCCAATAGCGGTTGTTGATACCAGCGCTAAACGGGTCGTTATAATTCCACGCGGCCCCTACGCAAAAACAGACAGTTTTTATACGGTCAAAGCCGATTCGCTGGTAGCGTTGGCAAAAAAGCAGCAACCGGCCATGCTGGTTGATAGTTCGGGTATGGCCATTCCATCTGATTTTGTGGGCACGGTTAACTTTGGTATCCGCAAGCCTAATTATGTAATCATCCACTTTACCGCGCAGGATTCGATACAGCAAACACTCAAAACATTCATGCTTACGGCTACGCAAACCAGCGCACATTATGTAATTGCAAAAGACGGCAAGATATTCCATATGGTGAATGATTACCTGCGCGCTAACCACGCTGGTGCGGGCAAATGGGGCAGCGTAACGGATATGAACAGTTGTTCGTTAGGCATAGAGATAGATAACAACGGCAGCGAGCCCTTTACCGATGCCCAAGTAAAAAGCCTGCTCCTGCTATTGGATTATATGAAGAAAACCTACAACATCCCGACCGCCAATTTTATCGGTCACCAGGATTTTGCGCCTAAACGTAAGCCCGACCCTGGTCCGCTGTTTCCCTGGAAGATATTGGCGCAGCATGGTTTTGGTTATTGGGCCGATGACTTGTTGACGGATATACCACCGCCAACTTTTGACCCTAATATCGCCCTGCGCCTGATCGGTTATGATACCTCTGATTTGAACGCCGCCATAGTGGCCTTTAAACGGCACTTTGTACAAACAGATATTACCCCGCAATTAACACCGATGGATTTGATGGTGCTGTATAATGTGAGTAAAAAGTATGCCCCCTAACCCCCTAAAGGGGGAATTTTGAATTTAGACCGCTAATCGTTCCCCCTTTAGGGGGTTAGGGGGCTTTCCACCCATCTTTCAGCGTAACCGTTCTGTTAAACACCAGTTTTTCAGGCGTTGAATGTTTATCCAGCGTAAAATATCCTTTGCGCATAAATTGATAGCCTTTACCTGGTTCAACTGTAGCCAGGTCGGGTTCTATATATGCGTTAATAATTTGCAGGCTGTCGGGGTTCAGGTAATCCTTAAAGTCGCCATCTTCGTTTGACGGGTCTTCAACCTTAAATAAACGGTCATACAAACGTACTTCGGCTGTTTTGGCATGTGGTACGCTCACCCAATGGATAGTACCCTTTACATGTATCCCGCTGGTATCGTTGCCGGATAGTGTGTTAGGAACGTAAGTACAATATATCTCAGTTACGTTGCCATCGGCATCCTTATTAAAGCTCTCGCATTTAACGATGTAGGCATTTTTTAAACGCACCAGTAAGCCAACGCCCAGGCGGAAAAACTTTTTAGGCGGTTCTTCCATAAAGTCCTCGCGTTCTATCCAAAGCTCATTGCTAAATGGAATATCCCTGCCGCCATCGCCCCCCTCAACCTCGGGATTGTTTTCGCCGTGCATGGTTTCGGTTTTATCTTCGGGGTAGTTGGTGATAATCATCTTGATGGGATCAAGCACTGCCATGCGCCGCCACGCGGTTTTATTCAGATCCTCGCGGATACAAAATTCCAGCAGGCCGACATCTATCATATTTTCGCGTTTGGCAACGCCAATACGTTCGCAAAACTCGCGAATAGAAGCAGAGGTATAGCCCCGCCGGCGTAAGCCGCTGATCGTAGTCATCCGCGGATCATCCCAACTTTCAACGTGGTTGTCATTCACCAGTTGCACCAGTTTCCGTTTGCTCATAACCGTATAGGTCATGTTCAACCGGGCAAATTCATATTGCTTGGATGGGAATATGTTCAATTCTTCGATAAACAGGTCGTACAATGGCCGGTGCGGAACAAATTCCAAAGTACAAATAGAATGGGTTATCTCCTCAATAGCATCTGATTGCCCATGTGCGAAATCATACATCGGGTAAATGCACCACTTATCGCCCGTACGGTGGTGATGGGCGTGTTTAATACGGTACATCAACGGGTCGCGCAACAGCATGTTGGGCGATGCCAGGTCAATTTTTGCCCGAAGCACTTTAGCGCCATCTGTGTATTTCCCGGCTTTCATATCGGCAAACAGTTGCAGGTTTTCTTCAACACTACGGCTGCGGTATTGGTTAGGCTTTCCCGCTTCGGTTGGTGTTCCTTTTTGGGCGGCAATTTCTTCGGCGCTGCTATCATCCACATAAGCCAGCCCTTTTTTTACCAGCGTTACCGCGAAATCATACAATTGGTCGAAATAGTCCGACGCGTATAACTCTTCGGCCCATTCAAAACCCAGCCATTTAACATCTTCCTTTATGCTGTCAACATATTCGGTTTCTTCCTTGGTCGGGTTAGTATCGTCAAAACGCAAATTGGTTTTGCCGTTGTATTTTTGCGCCAGCCCAAAATTCAGGCAAATAGATTTGGCATGGCCAATATGCAAATAACCATTAGGCTCGGGCGGAAAACGGGTAAGCACCCGGCCGTTATGCTTATTGGCCGCTATATCTTCTTCAACAATCTCTTCAATAAAATTTAATGATCTTTCTTCGCTCATGATGTTTCTAAGAATTAGCAAAAATAAGATATGTGAGCAATATTGTGTAGTAATGAATAATTAATACATAAAAACACACCAATTGTAATTACTTTGTGCTAACTTTGATATATGGAAACTAAGCTTATAAAAATTGGTAACTCTTTCGGAGTAAGATTACCTAAATCACTTATACAGCAATACGATCTTTCAACTGATATTGAAATTGACCCAACAGAGAATGGTATCCTGATCAAATCTAAAAAGAAAGCGCGAGCCGGATGGGAAGAACAATTAGCAGTTGCAATACAGAATGGGCATTTACCAGACGACGAATTGTTAGAGGGCTTTAATGACGAAATACTTGACAAAGAGTGGGAATGGTAATTAAGCGCTTCGATGTTTGGTTGGTTGAACTAAACCCTGTAGTTGGAAGTGAGATCAGCAAGACCCGACCATGTTTGGTTATTTCCCCAAACGAAGTTAATGGCTGGTTGTCAACAATAACAATAGCAGCAATGACATCAGCTAATAAACCCTATCCCCAGCGTGTCGAATGTATATTTCAGAATAAAAAAGGACAAATAGCTTTGGATCATATACGATCTGTATCAAAACTCCGATTAATTAAAAAATTGGGCGTGATGGATGAGAAAACTTGCAGGCGGGTTTGTGAATCGTTGACAGAGTTTTTTAGCTTTGAATAAATTTATGAGCCAGCCCTTTAACCGCCCTATACGTGTATTAGTTGCCAAAGTTGGCCTTGACGGGCACGACCGCGGGGCAAGAATTATTGCTACTTCGCTGCGTGATGCGGGCATGGAAGTTATTTATACCGGATTGCGCCAAACACCCGAAATGGTGGTTAATACCGCCTTACAGGAGGACGTGGATGCTATCGGTATCTCTATACTTTCTGGTGCGCATATGACGGTTTTTCCAAAGATTATTAACCTGATCAAAGAGAAGAAAATGGATGACGTGCTGGTTACCGGCGGTGGTATCATACCCGAAGAAGACGCAGTGGCGTTAAAACAATTAGGGGTAGGCGAGCTTTTTCCGCCTGGCACTAATACACATGATATTGTTAAATATATTACCCAATGGGTGCATCAGCACCGCAATTTTTAATTTGTTACGATGGCTTATCAAAATTTGCTTATTGAGCATAAAGAGCGTATCCAATATATTATTATTAACCGGGAAGCCAAGCTTAACGCGTTAAATAAAGCAACCCTCGCCGAATTGCACGACGCGTTGACCGGTGCGTTTAAAAACCCGGAAGTCGGAGGCTTGATCATTACCGGCGCGGGGCCAAAGGCATTTGTAGCGGGCGCTGATATTGCTGAATTAGCTGATCTGGATGTTGATAGTGGGCGGGAATTATCGCGCCAGGGACATAAAAAGGTTTTTGATTTAATTGAAAATGGCAATAAGCCGGTAATAGCTGCCATAAACGGTTTTGCATTAGGCGGCGGACTGGAGTTGGCGATGGCCTGCCATATCCGCATAGCATCCGATAACGCTAAAATGGGATTGCCAGAAGTTACCCTGGGCCTGATACCCGGCTACGGCGGCACACAACGTTTAACCGCGCTGGTTGGCAAGGGCAAAGCGCTGGAAATGATAATGACTGCGGATATGATAACCGCTGCCGAAGCATACCAGTTTGGCTTAGTCAACCATGTTGTAAGTGCCAGCGATCTTTTGCCGAAAGCCGAAGAAATACTCCAAAAAATATTACTTCGCGCGCCGCTTGCTATAGCCGCCGCGATAACAGCTATAAACGCATCATCCCAAAAAGATGTAAACGGCTTTGAAACCGAAATAGACGAATTTGGAAAATGCTTCGGGGCCGATGATTTTAAAGAGGGTGTGTCCGCCTTTCTGCAAAAAAGAAAAGCAGAATTTAAAGGAAAGTAGCTTATATTTTACATTGCACTGACCAAAATACCCAAAAGGTCAAAAATTAAATTATTGCTATTCAATCGATTGAATAATCGTGACATTGGGATGAAAATTCCTATATATTTTGTTATGTTACTTTGTTGTGTGTTTAAAAACAAATTAAAAAAAACACAACAATAGTCATGAAAAATACATTTAAATTTTCAGCCCTGGTTGTAGCATTTGCCGGATTAGCATTGGGCGCAAACGCACAAACCACATCATCATCTACAGTTTCATCTAATGGCGTACGTTTTAGCATTGGCGTTGACGCGGGGTTGCCGACAAGTAATCTATCTAACGCTTACAACTGGAGCATCGGCGGCTCTGTACAGGCGGATATTCCAGTAATAAGTCAATTGGCAATAACCATTAATGCGGGGTATAATAATTTCTTCGGCAAAGATGTGGCAGGTACAAATTTGTCCGCGCCAAATATTCAATTGTTGCCTGTTAAAGCCGGTTTAAAATTCTTCCCCGTTGAGCATTTCTATATCCAGGGAGAAGCAGGCGCCGCTTTTGCCCTGAACAAAACAGATGTTAATTTTAATAATTCGGCGGCATTTATTTATGCGCCGCAAATTGGTTACCAGTTTCCAATTGGCGGCAGTATTATTGACGCAGGTGTGCGTTATGAAGCCAGCACACAATTTAACAGTAATAACGACAACAGTAAAGTAAACTTTGTCGCATTGCGTCTTGCATATGGATTTTAATTGCAGGTCGTGTATTTAAAAAGGGGGTTATCCGAATGGATAGCCCTTTTTTTTTGATATGCATAAAAGAGCAAACCAAAATCAGTATAATTGCGGCACTTAGGGCATATACTGTTAATTTTAGTTAAAAATGCCCGAAAAACCAAATCCGGGTATTAGCTTTGGCAATATTGGGAGATATTTACAGCAAAAAATACAAGTATTATACGTTGTTAACCCGTTATACGTTTAACACATTAATCTGAACACAAAAAAATGAAAGCTATTTTCAATACACTGGTTTGTTTTTTACTTTTTTTAAGTTTTTCGATTGGGGCTTCGGCACAGGCAATACCAGATACTATGCGTTTGTCTTTTGGCATTGATGCGGGTTACCCGGTAGGCAGTATTGCTACCAGGTACGTTGCCAGCGTGGGCGGTTCAATACGTTTTGATTATCCCGTTAGTAAAAGATCATATGTCACAGCCAGTGTGGGCTATAATAACTTTTTTTTAGGCGACGGCTCTACAACAACACAAGAGGCCATTTTAAACGTTCCGGTACCTACACTGCAAACTATGCCATTAAAATTAGGGTATAAATACTATTTAATAAAAACTTTTTATGTACAAGGCGAAGCAGGAGAAACTTTGATACTAAATAAAACGGCAGAATATGCTACTAAAAGCTATGCCTTTACTTATGCGCCGCAAATAGGGATTACATTTAAACTGAAAAAGCCGCATAATTACATTGATACCGGCCTTCGTTATGAGGGTGTTAACAGTTTTTATAATGATAGCGATAAGTATAATTATTGGGCATTACACGTATCCTACGCATTCAATTTATAATTTGCCGTAAAAACCAAAGGTAAAAAATTATTAAATTCATAAAAATTAGCAATTTTGTGTAATTTAACAGGCTAATAACATTTACCTGTTTAATGTTTAATTGCTGATATGAAAAAAATACTCATCATAGACGATGAAGTGAATATTGCGTTATTACTTTCAAAGTTTTTAACACGCAATGGATTTGATGTAAGCACCGCTTCAAGCGGTACCAGTGGCCTTGACCTGCTTAAAAACGGGGAGTTTAACCTTGTGCTATGTGATTTCAGGCTGGAGGATACCGATGGCCGCGAAATGCTTAAACAAATAAAAACGCATTATCCTAAAACTGGTGTTATCATCATTACCGGCTACTCAGACATCAAAATGGCTGTCGAGCTGATAAAAATGGGCGCTTATGATTATATCACAAAGCCCCTCTATCCCGATGAAATATTAAATACCATTACCAAGGCTATGGAAACCCACCATGCCCTTGTTGAAGAACCGGCAAACGCGTCAGCCAATATCAGCCATGCAAACCGCAAACAACAGGATTTGTCGGGAATGGTAATTGGGACAAGCAAAGCCTCGCGTGAGCTTTTGCGCCAGATAGAATTAGTGGCCCCTACAAATTACAGTGTAATTATATTGGGTGAAAGCGGTACCGGTAAGGAAGAAGCGGCCAAAAGCATACACCTTAACAGCCCCCGACATGACCATCCGTTTGTTGCTATGGATTGCGGGTCATTGACCAAAGAGTTAGCGGCAAGCGAGTTTTTTGGACACGAAAAAGGCTCATTTACCGGCGCGTTCGCTACCAAGATAGGCCACTTTGAAATGGCTAACGGCGGCACTTTGTTTTTAGATGAAGTTGGAAACTTATCCTACGAAATACAGGCGGCTTTATTGCGGACCGTTCAGGAAAGAAAAGTAAAACGAATCGGCAGCACTAAAGAAATTGACCTGGATGTACGTATTATTGTAGCCACCAATGAAAATCTACAGGAGGGCATTCAAAAAGGGAGGTTCAGGGAGGATCTATATCACCGCTTTAATGAATTCAGCATATTTATGCCGCCGCTGCGTGAGCGTGGAAATGATATTATGCTGCTGGCCGAGCACTTTTTAAAAACATCAAACCTGGAGTTAAACCGTAATGTGACCAGTTTTTCGCCGGCAGTTGTTGAATGTTTTACTAACTATCGCTGGCCGGGAAATATACGCGAGCTAAAAAATATAATCCGCCGCGCCGCACTTATCAGCGAGGGCAATGAAATAACGATAAAGGCCCTTCCGCTTGAAATTTCAAATTATAAAACCCCGTCATTCGATTATACACCGGCCGGCGAAGCGCAACAGGAAATAAAAGAGCCCAGGCACGACCTTAAAAACGCGGCTCTTGAAGCTGAGTACGATACCATATTAAAAGTATTAAAAGAAGTAAGCTATAACAAAACAAAAGCTGCCGAAATATTAAATATCGACCGTAAAACGCTTTATAATAAAATGAAAGCTATCAACCTTAAATAATATGGAACCAGGAGGTAAGGGTATTGATGCCGGTACCTTGCGCACAATAAGGCACGATATTAAAAACCAGCTTTCAAATATAAACCTGGTATTAGGGCAGCTAAAATACGAGATACCCAATGCCACACCTGATCAACAGGAATACCTGGATATGATAGCAGAAAGCGCTGCAAAAATAGATACCATCCTTAAAACAACCGAATAACCTTGCTATTGGGTTAAAACTTTTTTGCGCTTTTTTGCTTAATACATTACAATAAAAAGCCATGTCTGTTTTTGATTATAAGCAACGCAATAATATTATATTAGTTACCATTATTGTATTGGGCGGCTTTTTATTATATGCCCTAAGCGGTTTTTTTAGTTCCATACTCGGCGCAATTGTACTCTTTACTATATTCCGGCCGTTTTATTTATTCCTCGTTGAAAAAAAGCAATGGAATAAAAACGCGGTGGCGCTCATGATCATGCTCATTTCGCTTATTGTTATCATTTTGCCCTTTTTGGCCTTAAGTTTTATGGTTATTGGTAAAATATCAAGCATAAAACTTGATGCCTTAACTATAGACACCTGGCAGACAAAAATTGATGCTATAGCCGGCTCGGCTTTTAAGCAACCGCAATTTTTTGAAAATACGGTAAAAAAGCTGGGGGCTTATGCCACTGACCTTTTTCCATCAATACTGGGGAGCGCGGCAAACATTATTTTAACATTACTGGTACTGTATTTTTTACTGTTCTTTATGTTTACGCAGATACGCGAATTTGAAGCAGGTTTATTAAGATACGCGCCTTTTAGAGAGCAATACGCGTTAAAATTCGCTACAGCGTTACGTGATTGCACCTATTCAAATGTATTGGGCCAGGGCATTATAGCCGTTACACAAGGCATTTTATTAGCAATGGGATTTTATGCCGCGGAAATTCCTGATCCTATATTCTGGGGTGTAATAGGCGCCTTTATTTCATTTTTGCCGGTTGTGGGCGCGCCAACGCTTTGTATTCCCGCCAGCATTATATTATTTGCCGGTGGTCATCCCGTAAAAGGGGCGCTGTTGCTGGCCTATGGCCTATTATTCATCGGGAATGTGGACAATGTATTAAGGATGATCATTAACCGCCGTATAGCTAATACCCATCCCATTATATCTGTAATAGGTGTATTTATCGGCTTGCCGCTTTTTGGAATACTGGGGCTGGTTTTTGGTCCGCTATTATTGTCGTATTTCTTATTGTTGGTTGAGATATACGAAACCAACCGTTTAGCTGCCGACAGGCTTGAACGGATAAGGGGCGTAAACGAGACTTAACGTAAGTATTTCATACTATTGTAAACAACTGCGAAAAACAAACGTTAATACAAACAGTTAAAAACAGTTAAATAACGTTTTAGTTATATTTGGCAGGATATTTAATCGTTATAGAAATAAAATTGTTCAACTTAAAAATTATATCAATATGAAAGATAACTCAAAAGTTGTTGTTGCCTTATTAGCCGGTTTAGCTGCCGGGGCCGCATTAGGAATACTATTTGCGCCTGATAAAGGTAATGAAACGCGCGACAAGCTTGCCGAATCATTAAAAAACCTTGGCGACTCGATCAGGGAAACCGCTGCCAATGAGATTGATAACCTGGTTGGCATGAAAGACAAGATCGTAGAAAATCTTAAAACTAAACTTAAAAGCGCCGAAGAAGAATACCAGGATGACCTGGAACACGCGTAGGTAGTTAATGGTCATTGGTCAGTAGTCATTCGTTGGCTATTCACTAATGACCAATGACCAATGACTAAAAAAATGGAACCCAAAAAAGAACCGCAACCACCATTAATTGACCAGCTTACCGATTATGCGGAAACCCGCATTAAGCTGGCTAAATACAAAGCTATTGATGGCGGCTCGTCAGTTATAGCCAGTATTATAGCCGATGTTTTAGTGCTTATTAGTATGGTTTTGGCTTTTATATTTGCCAGTTTTACACTTGCTTTCTATTTGGCTACCGTATTTGACGGTTCATTATGGAAAGGTTTTGGCTGTGTTACGCTTATTTATTTAGTAATAGCCATTGTGTTTAAAGTTAATAAAGCAGGTTTTGAAAGGCCTATAGCTAACACGTTTATACGCAAGTTCTTTAAAAACTAAAGTGATGGAATATATACCTATAAGAAGCAGCAGGGATTTAAAGACCGAGATATTCCGCCTGGAAGAACTATCAAAACAACAGGGGGAAACGATAAAAGCTCATTTTAGCAGCCCTGGCGCTATTTTCTCTACTATATTTTCCATGTTTCGTACGCCGTCTGATTCAGATGATGAAAACAGCGGTGGTGTATTTAGTCAGGACTTTTTAGGCCTAATATCCCGTTTTGTATTGCCGCTGGCTTTAAATAAAACCATATTCAGAAACTCTAATTTTATAATTAAAGCGCTGGTTGGCCTTGTATCCCAAAAGGCATCGCATTATATCAATGAGGACTCGGTAGGCAATGTTTGGCATAAGATCAAATCAGCTTTTGATGAACATTCCGGCGGGATCATAGATAAAGTGGGCACTATATTTAATAGCAAGAAATCAAAAAAAGCCGCAAATCATCCTACCCATGTTTCGTTGCACAAGAATGTACTGAAGACAGAATAGGCCCTAATTTAAGAAAGCACAAATTTTCACGAATTATTTCTAATTACACGAATGCCTGTCATGCAATTAAATTGATTATTGTAACTGATCTTAATTTTCCGCCTTGCAATCAATTCGTGAAATTCGCCTTAATACGTGTGGATTCGTGTTAACTCAATTCGTGAAATTCGCATCAATTAGAGAAAATTAGTGTTCTTTAAAAAACCTACTTTTGCACTTTGAATTATTAAAGTGGGAAAAGATAAGTTACGGCGTTTTGCCGAAATAGATACCTTTAGCAACGTTTTCCAAATGGATGCCGGGAAACCATTTAAAGGTGAATGGAATACAGGCGTTTTTAAAAATACAAACCCGGTTGTATTAGAATTGGCTTGCGGGAAAGGCGAGTATACTGTAAACCTGGCTGTATTATTCCCAAACAAAAACTTTGTCGGCGTTGATTATAAGGGCAACCGTATTTGGCGCGGCGCTAAAACCGCGCTGGAAGATGGGGTAAATAATGTGGCCTTTTTACGCATCCAAATAGAGAACCTTATCGATTACTTTGCGCCCGGTGAAATTGAAGAGATATGGATCACTTTCCCCGATCCGCAGCCCCAGCTAAGCCGCGAAAAGAAACGCCTCACTTCACCCCGCTTTTTAAATATGTACCGCCAAATATTAAAACCCGGCGGCTTTATTAACTTAAAGACCGACAATGATGGTTTCCATGCTTATACGATTAGCCAGGTAGAGCAGTTAAAACTCAACTTGCATACCCGTACAGAAGATTTATATCATTCAGCACATGCCGATGAAATACTATCAATAAAAACCTATTACGAAAAGAAATATTTAAAGGATAATAAAAACATTAACTACCTTAAGTTTTCATTCTGATAAATAATGGAACCTAACTTTTTTGATAGTGTTTACCAGGTAGCCCGTTTGATACCTGTTGGCCGCGTGACATCCTATGGCGCTATTGCCAATTATTTAGGCACCAAAGGCTCATCGCGTATGGTAGGTTATGCTATGCAGGCTTGCGGAACGGCAAATCCGCCCGTGCCTGCGCACAGGGTAGTAAACAGGCAGGGATTATTAACTGCCAAATTTCATTTTGGTGGCAACCTGATGCAGGAACTGTTAGAAAGCGAGGGTGTACAGGTAAAAGACGACCAGGTACAGGATTTTAAATCAGTGTTTTGGGATCCGGCTGTTGAACTGGCGTTATAAACCTACACCGATTTTACTCCTTTATAATCGGTAACCACAAAAACTAATAAAACAGCCGCCCCAAAGACGGTATAAAACAGTTTCCCCGCAGCGATATCTTTAAAAAGTGTATAGGCTATAACAATCAAGGCTATCCCAACTACAAGTTCAATTAAACCATGTATCGGTAACGGAATAATTTTAAATAAGCCGCCGCTAAAATCTGTAAGCAATGTTAACGCTAAATGCACACCGCCCAAGGCATAAGTGAAGCACGAAAGCAGGCCGGTAAAGCCAAACAATGTTGGTGATGCTAACAAAAATACCACTACCAGGTAGTCGATAATACCGTGGATTTTTGGAGAGATAAATTTCATAATAAAGTGTTTTTAATTGGTTGTCGTAATTTAAGTAATATCCTTACAATAAAAACGATTAATTTTAAATTTCACGATAAAAACTGCAACAACTCCACCCTATTCCCAAACGGATCTATAAAAGAAAACCGCGTGCGGCCCGGTATTATGGTTTGCTCAATTAATTCAACACCGTTATCCTCTAAATGCTTCCTGGCGGCGGCTATATCATCAACTTCAAAAGCATAATGGCGGATGGAACGGGGCATACCAGGTTCAACGCCTATGTGTAACTCTATATCAGTTAGGGTAAACCAGGAACCCGGCGCATCAAAAACATCATCGGGCCGCGCAACTTGTTGCAAGCCGATAATGTCCTCATAAAACGTCCGCGCCTCTTCCAGTCTTTCTGCCGGGACAGTTATATGAATATGATTTATGCGTTTAAACTCAATCCCCATGTTCGGCAAAGGTTAATACATAGTTGTTATTGTCTTTAATAGAAAACTCGGTTGCCCCGTAAAAAGTAGTTTCCAGGCCTTTAAGCACAGTTACCTTATCTTTTATTTCCGCAAAATAATCTTTTATATTTTTCAGGTTGATATACAGTAATTGCGAAGCGCCGTTGGTACGGCTGATTTCGGGCAGTTCATTTGCCAGGCTTTCAAATGTTTGAAACATAAAGGTAACATTGCCATTTACCATCATTGCCCAAACAAAATCGGTACCCGTATCAGGAACGGTCATGGTTGTTTGAAATCCGAGGGTTTGATAAAAGGCAATGGTTTCGGCCATGTTGTTTACAAAGATGTTGGGCGACAAAGTTTCCATAATTTTAATGATTTGGTAAAAAATTGATTTAATAAATGGATATAAAGATAAAGGTTCCCATATTTAAAAGCTAATTTTGTTAGCATTATTTTATTAAAAAATTATACTAACAAAATAATAGAAGATTTTGAGCTTATGGTACTTAATTATTATTTAGAGCCTATTAAATAATTTAAGCCCACCTGGTACGAAGCAATACTTGCCGAACTATTTGTGTATTTGGTTAATGATGCCGGTGTCCAGTAAGCGCCAAACAGTTCTATATTTTTAGTTACCACAAATCCCATCTTTAGGGGTATAGAAAACCACATGGCCTGGAAAGCCGGGTATTTATTCTGCACGGTTTTAGAGCTGGTACCCGCGGCAATTGTTGTTGTAACAATATAGTTATAATTATTGTAGGCGGAAAAATTGGCTGCAAGACCAGCATCAAGATAGATTTTTAAAATATTGCCCGAATAGAAATTATAGATCAGTTGCGGGTGTACGGTAGATGTAAATGCGGTAACATCAAGGCTGTTTGAAGCTTGATCAACAAATACCGTATAATTAATATTATCCATATTATATTGGTTGTAGGCAAAAGATACCTCCGCCCTAAAAATTAGCTTTTGTGTTTCCTTATTAAAAATAAAGTCCACCCCTCCCGATATTGTTGGCGCCACACTGCTTTTACTGCCACCATTGGGATATACAAAATTTGAGCCCGTGAAAGTGAGGGTATTACTTTTCATACCTACACCTAAAAAATAACGCGAACCGGAAAGATTTTTACTTTCGGATTTTTCGTTTATATCACTGCCATTTATAAGCTGAACAATTTTTAGCAAATCGCCTTCATCAAAGGTAGAAGTATTTATCCGGTCGGCAATTTTAGTGTTACCGGCCTGGTATTTTCCGGCTATGCTTAGCAACTGTAACCGAAAACTGTTAACGTTTACTGTCGACCTCGTTTCATCGCTTAAATAGGCAAAGTATTTTAGCTCGGCTATTTTATTAGCAGGATTATCTAAAATATAATAGCGGGTTTTAATATTATCGGTATAAGCATACAGAGAAGCGTTTTTACCCTTTTTTATCACCCTCAAAAACACGGTATCAATTCTGAAACCGGTATCAATAGCATTTCCCAACCGGTTTAGTGTAACGTAACCCTTGCTAACCGGCACTATAAATTTATCATAATGATCATATCCTGTTATCACAACCGAATTAGCATCGGCTAATGAAATATCTTTTGTTTGCTGGCTAAGGTCCGGCTTAAAATAAAAAACTTTGGGATTGTTAAACCGTTCACGTTGATCGATAAAACCTTTTATAGTGTCATTTTTAATATTTATAAAATAGCCGGATTTATAATTACTCTGGGCTTTTAATAGGAAAGGGATAAAAAATAAAGCAACGATGAACAAGGAATATTTCATAATAACTAAGGTTAGGAGTTGATAAATATAAAAAGTTTTTTGAGAAAAAATAAAGGTAAAGAAACCCTAACTTTAAAGACTAATTTTTTTAGTATAAATTTACCGGATAATTAAACATTCGCTAATTCACTCAATCACTCATTCAATAATTACACCCGTGGGAAAACTAATAGAAGACTTTGAAGCCTATCGTACCAAAATGAACGACAGGATAATGGAAACGTCCAACACCAATATCAAACGCTTTTTCGCGCTGGACACTACCACCTACGCCGATGGTGCGCTGGATGTAAAAACCAAGGAAATGCTTGGCCTGGTAGCCAGTATGGTGCTGCGCTGTGATGACTGCATTAAATATCATTTAGGCAAATGTCACGAAGCAGGTGTTAAACACGATGAAATGAACGAGGTGTTTATGATTGCCAATTTGGTGGGGGGATCGATTGTTATTCCGCATTATCGCAGGGCGGTTGAGTATTGGGACGAATTGAACGGATTGGATGAAATGTAGAGACGCAAAATATTGCGTCTCTACAAGAACATAAAGATGAAACTATGACATCAGAAACTCAAGAAATAAAACGCTGTTCATGGGCCGGAACCGGCCCGTTATACATAAAATATCACGACGAAGAATGGGGCAAAGAAGTTCACGATGATAAAATATTATTCGAGTTTTTAGTCCTCGAATCCGCGCAGGCCGGATTAAGCTGGATAACCATTTTACGTCGGCGCGAAAATTACCGCAAGGCATTTGCGGATTTTGATGTGCATAAAGTGGCGGCGTTTAACGATGAGGATGTACAACGCCTGTTAAATGACGAAGGGATTATCCGCAATCGCTTAAAAATATTGGCAACCATAACCAATGCGCAACATTTTATAGAAGTGCAAAAAGAGTTCGGCTCGTTTGATAAATACCTGTACAGCTTTATGCCCGATGGCAAACCGATAATGAACCAACCGACACAGGTAGTGCCGAGTACACCCATTTCTGATGCCATTAGCAAGGATATGAAAAAGCGTGGATTTAAGTTTTTCGGCACTACAATTTGCTACGCGCATATGCAGGCTACGGGTATGGTGAATGACCATATACCGGGCTGTAGTTTTAAGTGATTACACAGATTGATTTTTTGATTGATTAATAAATGGACAACATATAATTGTATTTTTGAAACACACCTTTTAATGAGGCGATCTAATCGGTGTAATCACAATAAAATCTGTGAAATCATAAAAAATCATGAAAAAACTATTCCTTTTAGATGGCATGGCCCTGATTTACCGGGCGCATTTTGCTTTAAGTAAAACACCCCGGTTTACATCGGGCGGGCTAAATACTTCGGCGGTGATGGGTTTTACCAATACCTTGCTGGAGGTACTGAAAAAGGAAAATCCCACCCATATGGCCGTGGTATTTGACACTTCGGCCCCGACAGAACGTCACACTGATTTTGCCGACTATAAAGCCAACCGCGAATCGATGCCCGAAGATCTGTCAAAAGCAATTCCTTATATATTCAGGCTGATACTTGGCTTTAATATTCCCGTTATTACTTCGGATGGCTATGAGGCTGACGACATTATCGGCACCCTCGCCAAAAAAGCCGAAGCAAAAGGTTACCAGGTTTATTGCATGACACCCGACAAGGATTTTGCCCAGTTGGTATCTGATAATATCCGCATTTATAAACCTGCCCGTATGGGCAATGAAATGGAGATATTGGGGATAAAGGAGGTTTTAGAGAAATGGGAAATTGAACGCGTTGAACAGGTAATTGATATTTTGGGCTTATGGGGCGACGCGGTTGATAATATCCCGGGCATCCCTGGTATTGGAGAAAAAACGGCAAAAACTTTAATAAAGCAATATGGCTCAATGGAAGAGATCATCGCCCATAGCCACGAATTGAAAGGCAAGCTACAGGAGAATGTGATACAGTATGCCGAACAGGGTCTGCTCTCAAAAAAACTGGCTACTATCCTGCTGAATGTCCCCGTTGAACTGGATGAGGCAGGCTTAGAAATATGTGCGCCAAGCAAAGACCTGTTAGAACCCTTATTTGCCGAACTGGAATTCAGGACTTTAGGCAAACGTGTTTTTGGTGATGATTTTACCATTACCGAATTTAAGTCGGTCGGCATTCAAACCGATCTGTTTGGCAGTCCTGTTGCAGAGGGACGTACCACGATGACGGTTGATGTGAGTGATATCGCCGAGCCAGAATTTAACGTAGTTTCTAAGAACATCAATAACACGCCGCATACCTATTATTTGGCAGATACCATTGAAAAGCGCGCCGAATTGATAGCCACACTTAAAAAGCAAACCAGTTTTTGCTTTGATACCGAAACCACCGGCACCGATGCCAATAATTGTGAGCTGGTTGGTCTATCATTCGCAGTAAAGCCTACAGAAGCATGGTATGTGCCGGTACCCGTTGATGAGCTGGGAATAAGGGCGATAGTGAATGAATTTAAAGAAGTATTGGAAGATGCCTCGATAAGCAAAACAGGGCAAAACATAAAGTTCGACATACTGATGCTGAAATGGTATGATGTGCAATTGCAGGGCGACCTATTTGATACCATGATGGCACATTATATTATCGACCCGGATACACGGCATGGCATGGATGTGCTGTCTGAAAATTACCTGGGCTATAAACCCGTTTCTATTACCGAATTGATAGGCGCTAAAGGCAAAAACCAGGGCAGTATGCGCGATGTGGAAATAGAAAAAATCAAGGAATACGCTGCCGAAGATGCGGATATAACCCTGCAATTAAAAGAAATATTTGAGCCAAAGA
>Ga0206841_1106_pt1 | contig 17751 bp, 20 predicted proteins | sample Alteio_BWOrgCont_25_FD_152851 | JGI IMG/M metagenome (GOLD analysis project Ga0206841, IMG submission 152851) | Enriched cells from forest soil in Barre Woods Harvard Forest LTER site, Petersham, Massachusetts, United States -... | ecosystem: Environmental > Terrestrial > Soil > Temperate forest >... | reverse complement strand
ATTCGGAAACCAATTTACGTTTCCGCAGGGTCTCCGAAAGGACTCTGCGTTCGGAATCTACACATACTGAAATGGTGTCCCGCTGGCAATATGAGTTATCTTAATACCCGGCAGCTTTGGTTGAAACAAGTTAGCCGCATACTCCATCCCGGCTTCTTCACTAACCGAGTGACTAAGTACCATCAGTGTGGTTTTTTCTCCCATTGCTAACCCGTCGCGGACACGTTCAACGGTTTCCCATTCACGGGTTTCGCCGCTTAGTATCAGGTCGGGTTTCATTTTTTCGATTGCCGCTATCTGCGCCTTACTATCCATATAACCAAAGGCAAGGTAAACGGTGCTAATAGGCTGTTTTAGGTCGCCTACTAAGCGTACGGAAGGGATATCCAGCCTTTTCTTCACCAATGAAACTATAGACCCCAAAGGCATAGGCGCGGGCAGGGTGATCATCCGGGGACTGGCGGCATCATACTGTTTTTCCCATCCCAGTTTGATTAAATTGCCCATAGCGATGCCATCTGGCTTATGTCCATGCCATTGATCGTGAAAGCGCCAGATGGCTATTTTGTTTTTATTGAGCAGGTCCATTTTATAATGATACACATCGTCATCCTTCAGCCAGTCGGTTGCATCTTCGTTATTAAAAAAAGGCGTTTCGTGCGCCACGATAAAGTTAGCCCCGGCCCTGATGGTTTTGTTAATTACATCAATGGTAGGGAACATGGTAGTCACAACACCGGTAACTTCCTGGTCCATACTTCCCGACCGCAACTGGTCGACTGTACGGGGAAAAGGCGCATTAGGCGTTTCTGACAAGAAAACATCAATTACCTGCTTTACGGTTAAAGCAGCAGGCGCGGCACTTAAACCACGGGCAAGCCCAACGCCGGGTATAGCTGTTATCATGGATGCCCCGGCAAGTATGGTAGCGGTTTTCACAAATTCTCTTCTTCCGTGGTTGTTAAATTTATCAGGCTGTTCCATGTTAAATTGGCTTTTAGTGTTAAAAATAATTGGTTTAGCTAAACTAAGGAATTGACGGGGGATTAGCAATGGTGGGAAGATACTCATTATTGAGTTACCCCACAAAGCTATCCATTTGCAACTATCACAGATTATCGTTATTATTGGTACTGAATGCACCGCTGAGTATTCAAGCGAGATACTCTTTAGTGACGGAAAAAAGCGGTGCAAACCCATATTTATGAAATTTAGCTTATTCCTATTCCTGGTGTTCATTACTGCCTGTGCAAACGCACAGGACAGCATGAAAGCATGGGACAGCAGCGATTTACTTACTTGGAGTGATTTTAAAGGACCTGCCGACGGGTCAAGCAAACTTGCGGCTTTCAGCGTTTTAGGTGCGCAGATGCGTTATAGCCAGAAGCAGGTAAGTGGAGTCTATTCTTTTACTTTCGAAGTAGTTTGCGTGATGAGCAAGAATCAATCGTGGTCAAAAAAAGAAAGGCAAACGCCGCAGCTCCTCAAGCATGAACAAACCCATTTCGATATTGCCGAATTCTTTGCAAGAAAGTTGATAATAACCTTAAACGAACATAAGTTTACCAATAATTTTAAAAACGAAATAACCGAAATTCAAAAGCAAGAGTATAAAGACCGAATGGCAATGCAGGTAGTATATGATAACCAAACCAACCATTCGATAAATAAAGAAATGCAGCAAAAATGGGAAGCCTATGTAGCCGATCTGCTCAACGCCAACTATACTTTAGAAGAAGCACTGCAAAAAATGCCGGTTATTTAGTTGTTCCGCCCCCTCGTGCGATGCAGCGCCAGGCAAGCGGGCAGTGTTTTCACTCCTTGCTTTTCACTTCCCCAACAACCCATCCATAAACGCGTACCGTCCTTTTGTCTGATCAGGAATAGCATGGGTATTCGCATCTATAACCATTATCTTTTCATCGGCCTTGCTTTGCAAGCTATTCCAAACAGGAAGCGCGGGGCCGTTAGGGTTGCCGGTTTTAATAAAATTGGCAAAATAATTCTGCATTGTTTCAGATACCTTATAATCGTCGGGTGTCCAGTTATATACTTTATTAGTGGGCAGGTTGCCCAGCGCGTATTCTATTTCCGCAGAGTGCACGGCACCGGCAGGCGGTTCAGCATTTGCCAAAGTGGGTCGCGGCTGGGCGAACCAATAGCGGTAAACCGGCTTGCTTTGGGTGCGGGCATGCAGGTCGGTCATTTTCCAGGTGCTGAATGCGATAAAACGATCAGATGCCAGGGCATTTCCGGCGGTTTTTACTTCATCTTCTGTGCTTGCCGGGTAATTTTGCAATATATCTGCGGCCTTGTCGCCATACAGGCGCTGAACGGCGGCTTTATAATTTTCGGGTGTCGGCGCTACATTGCGGCCAAGTAAGCTATGAAAGTCAGATTCGGCCGAGTTCCAGCCTGCCAGCAGCGGCACCTGCATTTGCCTGCCTGCGGCAAAAATGACCTGTGGCTGTTCGGGCAGGAAATAACCATCCACCGTGCAACCAAAACGTCCGGTCGCGCTCCACTTAAGTAACGAGTCTGCCGGTATTTTGCGCAGGTCGGCCAGGGTGGCCGCGCCGACTTTGGTTGCAAATGATGTACCTGTTTGTTCGGCCGTTGCCAACGGCGTTGGCGACAGGTTACCCAGCAAAGCCCCGCTCTCTGCAATAGCGCCATTGAACAAACCTTTTGACAGCGGTGATGCCAGGTGACCCGATACCGACATAGAACCGGCAGATTCGCCCGCGATGGTCACCCGGTCAGGATCGCCGCCAAAGGCGGCGATGTTATTTTTTACCCAAACCAATGCCTCATGCTGATCAAGAAGACCATAATTGCTCGAGGCATGATGGGGCGATTCTTTAGTCAGTTCGGGATGCGCGATAAAGCCAAATATGCCCAGCCGATAGTTTACCGTAATGGCCACAATGCCTTTTTTGGCCATGCTTTCGCCGTCATAGCGGTATTCAGACCCATCGCCCGCGCTGAAGCCGCCGCCATAAAAATAAACCAGCACCGGCAGCTTTTCTTTACCTGTTTTGGCAGGTGTCCATACGTTCAGGTACAAACAATCTTCACTTTTACCCGCGCTTCGGAACTTCATATCGCTGTAGATATTGCGCTGCATAGCTTGCGGACCAAAATGATCAGCCATGCGCACACCGGGCCAATTGGCAAGCGGCTGGGGTTCTTTCCACCGCAGATCGCCCACGGGCGGCGCAGCAAACGGTACACCTTTGAACGAGCGTATACCGCTGACCTCTGCAACGCCCTGCAAAATACCATTTGTTGTTTTAACCTGTAGCATCGTTAAGTTGGTTGACGTTTGCGCGCGACCGCTAACAGCGGCCAGCAATGCCGCCGCAACAAAAAAAATCAGCTTTTTCATAAAGGTTACTATATTGGTTTACCGGTATAATACAAAGCTATATTTTTGGCGGAGACTTTTTTATATATTTCTTTTCGTAGTCGCTGAGAGAAACTTACTGAAAATAAAGCCCGCCGTCGCTAAAGCTATGGCGGGAGAAGACGAAGCCCGCTTTCGCGATCTACGAGCGGACTTCGTAGGTCATGCCCATTTTCGGCGGGGCGAAGCCCGCCTTCGCAGTCTACGAGCGGACTTCGTCCGCCGTAGCCCGCTTCGGCGGGCGAAGGCGGAGAGGGAGGGATTCAAACCCCCGGTACCTTGCAGTACACCTGATTTCGAATCAGGCACATTCGATCACTCTGACACCTCTCCGTATAAAATTTGAACCGCAAATATAATCCAGAAATATTTAAATTGGGTGTTTATTCGTTAATTATGTCACGGTCAGCGATACTTATGTCCTATCCAAGCCCATTTGTTAGCGGCAAGCGTAAGACAGGCCTCAAAGGTTAATAAAAATAAAAAAGTCTATTTTTAAATTTAATTTTATCGTCAACGAAAAGAATGTAATTGCCGATAACACTACGACAATGGAAACAAACAAAAGCGAAAACAAACCGAATGAACCAGTTCACCGCCCTTTTTTTCAGACGTTCTTCCACGGTACAAAGGCCGACCTAAAAATCGGCGACCTTATCGAAATTGGTTTTAACTCGAACTACGGACAAAGAAATAAAGCGGAACATATCTATCTCACTGCTACCCTTGATGCTGCTATATGGGGTGCTGAACTTTCGTTAGGCGAAGGGCGCGAAAGAATATATTTAGTAGAGGCAATTGGCGCGATTGAGGATGACCCTGATTTAACCGACAAAAAATTCCCTGGTAATCCAACAAAGTCTTACCGCTCAAAACATCCGTTTAAGGTTGTTGGCGAGATCACTATCTGGCAAGGGCACACGCCGGAACAAGTCAAAGCCATGAAAGGAATAGCAAAGCATAAAGAAAACGGTATTGAGGCAATAGAGGACTAACCAAAAAATCATTACCTTTAAACAAATCTTTAGTTCATGAAAAAATCAATTTACTTGTTGGGCTTTGCCTTGGTTCTTTTAACCGCATGGAGTTACACGAGAAGCTTTGTCGATGTGGCCGGAATTGACCCTTCGATAAAACCCGGCGATAATTTTTTTCGCTATGTGAACGGACGCTGGTACGATACCGCAAAAATTGCGGACGATCAATCAGGCGTAGGTTCTTACAGTTTCATGAACATCCCGCAAAAGCAACTGTTGCAAAACATCCTGGACAGCGTTTCCAAAAGTAAAAATGTTATGGGAAGCGTTGAACAAAAGGTAGGCGACTTTTACGCTTCGGGCATGGATATGGCTACCATTAGCCAGCGCGGATATCAGCCCATTAAGCCAACATTGGCGCGTATTGATGCGATCAGCGATGTGCCGTCATTGATGAAATTCGTAGCGGCCGAACTAAAAACTGGCAACCGTTCAATTATTGGCTTTGGAGTTTCTCCCGACAACAAAAACAGCAAGGTAAACATTGCACATGTTTCTCAAACCGGCATTGGTTTACCTGAAAGGGATTATTATTTTAAAACAGATCCATCTACGCTTCAGATCCAGGAAGCTTATAAAAAATATATCAGCGCCTTGTTTCAATTAACCGGGAGCGATGTTGCGGCGGCCAATAAGGATGCAGCTATTGCTTACGACATCGAGAAACAAAACGCCGCGTCGCATAAAACCAATATCGAACGGAGGGACGTTAAAGCAAATTACCATAAGTTAGCGGTTGCATCCATCAACCAAACACAAGCCAATATTGGTTGGGCAACATTGCTTGCCAATTTAGGCGCGACAACCGACTCTATCGACATGGCGCAACCCGCTTATTACGATAGCTTGAACGGGCTATTGAAATCCGTACCCATAAGCGACTGGAAAATATATTTAAAAGCCAACACGCTTAAGGAATACTCCCAAACGCTTAGCGAACCATTTGTGGATGCCGCATTTGAGTTTAGCAAAGTATTATCAGGGCAGGCCGTACAACAATCGCGCAGGCAGGTGATGACCGACAATGTGGACAGTTATTTAGGGCAGGCTTTGGGGCAATTGTATGTGAAACGGTATTTTAACGAGGATTCAAAAAAACGGGTGCTTGCATTGGTAAACAATTTGCAAAAGGCTTTCGAAAACAGGATCAATCACCTGGATTGGATGAGCGACAGCACCAAACATAAAGCGGTAGAAAAGCTGTATGCGATCACCAAAAAATTAGGTTACCCGGATAAATGGCGCAATTACGATAAGGTACAGATCAGCAGGACCAAATACTTCGAAAATATCCTCGCTATTAAACAGAACGGCTATGAATACCAATTAGCAAGGCTGAACAAACCGGTTGATAAAACAGAATGGAGCACAACGCCATCTACCGTTACGGCCTATTATAGTCCGTCTGCTAATGAGGTTGTTTTCCCGGCGGGTATCCTGCAATTTCCTTATTTCGACTTTGAGGCAGACGACGCTATCAACTATGGGGGTATCGGTATGGTAATTGGCCATGAAATGACGCACGCTTTTGACGACCAGGGCGCGCAGTTTGATAAGGACGGCAACGTAAAAAACTGGTGGACAAAGGAAGATTATGAAAAGTTCCGCGCCAAAACAAAACAGTTGGCCGACCTGTACAGTTCATTCACCGTTTTAGATGATGTGCATGTAAAGGGCGAACTGACATTAGGCGAAAACACCGCCGATAACGGCGGCATTGCCATGGCCTACGATGCCTTTAAATTGACCGGGCAGGGAAAAGGAAATGTTAAAATTGATGGCTTTACCCCCGACCAGCGCTTCTTTTTATCTATTGCCAGGATATGGAGGGTGAAAACAAGGGATGCGTTTCTTCGGACTTACGTAAACACCAATCCGCATTCGCCGGCCATGTGGCGTGTAAATGGCCCGTTAATGAATTTCGCACCATTTTACCAGGCATTTAATGTGCAGCCGGGCGATAAAAATTACAAGGCCGAAGATCAAAGGGTACATATCTGGTAAGGGCAAGCGGGAACAAAATTGGAGGGTTAACACAACTTAACCGAATTTTAGGTTAACCTTTTTAAGTAATTGATAATCAATTATTTGTAATTTTACAGGATTAACATGACTGTGGCTGTCAGCCCGGCCTTTTCCTGATAGGTGTTCATGTTCATCGCGTGAACACTTGTTGGCTTCCGTGAACAGCTCATAATCAAACATTTACCATTTTGTCCGTTTTTGCCATTACCGACAGCTTTGGGTTGGTACCTCATTGTCACATCCCACCGCCGGGAGAAAAAATGTACCCAATTAACTTATTATCGTTGTTTTCCGCATTTTGTTGTGTGTTTTCATCAACAAACCGCGCGGTGGGCAATTTACGCGGTATTAAGAAATCTTCTCGCTTCGCAGGGTCCCGTTGGAGACCCTGCGGGGACGGAAATAGTATGTGATTGATGGATTTACCCTCCGGCAATGGGATAGTTGGTTGTGCCCGTTTCATTCGCTGGTTAAGGTTGGCCTTGAATTTGTCGTAAATCTTGTCAGCGCTGTCATATTTATCCAGCGCAAATTGTTTGGCATAAGCGGCCAATTCATCTGAGTTATATCTTTTCATTTTTTTAATTTATTAATATATGATAATTGTACTCAGAAGTTTCAGATTGTTTCAATAATTGCGTGAAAAAATTTACCTGATGTCAATTAACTGGTTTGTGGCCTGTTCTTAACCAGGTAGGATAGTTTGTCAGAGTCACTGATTAGCTTGTTAATAAAGGCCGTGATTTCTTCGTGCTTTGCCATAAAGATACCGGCATAGCCTTCGACGATACTATCCTGTCCGTTCGCTTTGCAGATTCGTTCCGCAATATTGAAGGTTTCGCGAAGTACAACTCTGCCATCCAAGCGATGATCCGAGAAATGTTGTTCAGCCACGCCGAGAATGATATCCATAATATACGTCACGCGTATCAAGGGGTGCGGATGATCGCTCTCCTCAAAGTATATTGGTAACACCCTGCCGGATAGAAAGGATAGGTAAAAAAGCATTCCGCATAAATACAAGGACACCATTTTACCAAGCCTATCGCTGTCGCGCTTATCAACTGGCAACTTTCCCCAAAATTCATAAATATGAAAATAGATCATTTGCGCCGCGTGCAAATCAGCGTCAAATTCTTTCAAATGCTTTTCGTGATCGTAAACACTGCCTGGCCCGTGAAGCGCGTAAGCTTCCATAATAAAACTACTCAATTGAGGAGAACGCTGAATCAGGTGAGCCAATTCATGGTAATATGTAAACTGGATAGTGATCTGATACATAATAAAATCCGGTGGCGTATCCTGCGGTAAAATATCAGTATAAGTCATTTTTAGATATTCATCCGTTAAGAAAGCTTTATTACCGTTATAAAGTGCCTGGTACATGGTTACAAGCGTGCCACTGTTGAGGAACATGATTGAATCGTCATTTTGTCGTCCGGCGGCTGCATTGACACTGATATCGTTTTTATAAAAGAAAGTTGCCGGCTGAATGGCAAATTCATTACAATGATTATCCAGGTTATCCTGACAAAACCGGTAAAAACGGTCAAATAGTTCTGCAAGGGTGCTGGTAGAATAATCAAATACCCAATCCGACGGTATATATCGCTTACTGGTCAACCGCGCTGCACCATTATTATAACGTTCTAATTCCATCTTTAAAATTCATTAAAAGAGTTTTCCTCAAATTCAGCCTCGTCCGGTTCACTATGCGGTATAATCAGTCCTTCCGCCATCATGCGCTCAACGAATGGCCAGGCATCAGGGAGTACATGGCTGCCGTCGCTACTGTCTGTCATCCAACGGTCGCGAACATGGATGTTGCCTCCAGTTGCAGCAATGAAGTATTGCAGTGCATCCCTTCCCAAACCTATCCGAGGCTCTGGGCTAAACATATTCACTAATAAAAAATCGTTACGTTCATCGTCCCAGTCATCAAAGCTAAAAAACTCATTACACCGCTCTCCCTCAAAAATAAAATAGACTGCTAATTCTTGTTCGTCAAATTCTAATTCATACATACTTCTTCGTTCGCCAGTTCTCAACTGCGCCGCCTTATTCAGTTTCACATTACTCATATTTGCAAACTTACATCAAGAGGAAAAAAAAGCAAGTTGGTTGACTATAACGTACTGTTTGTCAATGACTATAAATTTTTCGTCCTCGCAGGGTTTCCAACGGGACCCTGCGAAGCGAGGGCGAGGTAATTGAGATAATCGATGACTAATCGACGCTAATATATTTATGGATTGTTGCTTTATTCCGCTCAGGCGTGTATTCGGCGGCAATTTCCTGAAGGTTTCGGGCGTCAAGCAATGAGCCACAACCCGCCTCGCGGAACAAGGCGCTTAATTCCTCATCCTCATGGATTTTGTAGGCAGTAAACGTGGATAGTTTGTCGATACCCAAATACTTTTTATCATGTTTTACCAGTCCGGTAAGCTGGCGAAGCTGGCGGCCCTCCGGTGTGTCGTCGTTGGTTAGAAATAGAAAAGAGCGGATCACCAGTTTGTCTTCGTGGATCGTAGTAAGCAGGTAGCCAACTTTGTACTGATACATGTTAAATTCAAGGAGGGTGCAACCATTACCCAAAACAAAGTTCACGGGTTGTTCAAATAGACTAAAGAACAAGTGAGAATGAACATTATTGGCTTGTAACCCCAACCTTTCATCGAGCCGGTTTAAAGCGTGGCGTTGAATGTAAACCGGCAGCATTTCATCGGTCGCAGAAGTAAGTCCAATGGCCGAGGGTTTAAACTTGACCTGCAAAGTGATACCGTTCGGCACTGGGCGCGTCACCGCAACGATTTCGCGTCTGTCGCCATCAATGACCACCGAATTGAGAACCGGTTTATACGAATGAATCAATAGGGTGTTGGTGCCGCCACCTTTGCGGATATTGGTTTGCGTCTTGTCGGCATGTAAAAAACCATCGTGGTAATTACCGCTCCGCACATCCATCAAAAACAACAACCCGGAAACCTGATCTGACAGATAACTATAATAACCATTTTTGGTCATCAGAAATGGGCTAAGAATCTGACGTAGTTCTTCAGATCGCGGGAACCGGTCTTTCGCCATCATCCCAACAAAATGCAATAAGGTCAATCCTTCGCTTAGCATCGTTTTAAGCGGAATGGCATTTTTGATAACCAACGGCATGGCGGGAACGTCCAATAGTGACGAGAGTGTTTTACTATACACTTCCCAGCGAGCCGGGTTGATGATTGCACCCTGTGCCATTTTAATATTGAGCGATGGATAGCGCCTTTCGTAAATAATGTTCAAATCAACTGTAGGAATTAGTTCAAACCAACCGGGGCCAACCAAATTATCGCAAACCATTTTCAGGCGTGACAAATAATCACGCTTATGTTTGGCCTGCAACTTAAGCGGGCTTTCCTGGACTTTGTTTTTGCTTTTTTTCTTGCTCATTGAATGAGGCTGATTGAAACAAAAATACAACGTATTAAACAATAACCATTACCCTATTCCGTCCCAGCAGGGTCTCCGCAGGGACCCTGCGATGTAAAACCTTATTTCCCGACAATTTTCTTTCGGTGTACAATTCCCCAATCTGTCAAATTACTGATGATGGTTTGCAGCGTATCGCCGTGTTCTGTCAATTCATATTGAACGGTTATGGGTTGTGTATCGAAAACGGTTCGTTTTACCAACTGGTTTATCTCTAACTCCTTTAATTCCTTGCTCAACCCCCGCTGGCGCGAATTGAGAAGGCGGGATAATATCGTGTTAATTGCATCAATTTAGAATCCTTGTGAGTTTAAATCTTCAAATAGCTTTTCTTTGGTCAAGCTTGGAATGTTACAATACTGAATTGCTGCCCGTACTTTGTCCGAAAGTTCTAAGTAATCTTTAATTGTATGACCGTCATACTTACCACCATGAACAATTGTACTTCTCATGCCATAAAGTTTCTTAATTTTTTTGTAGTTCTCATTAAATTGATTTTTGTTATTAGATAAAATTATAGCTAAGTGTCTCGAAATTGTATGTGCAATTTGGTCTCTACCAAGATTAAATAAACTCTCTAAACATGTTACCAATGCAATAAAACGAAGCCGTCCATCAGGAAGATCATAAACCACGCTGAAGTTTTTAATTGCAAGTTCTGTTAATTCGTTCGACTCATACTTTGCGACTAATTTACTTGATAGTATTTCTGCTTCTTCGTCATTAAGCGTGTAGTCGCCCCTTGAACCAATAGTAATTCCAGCACTTCTTAAGCCAACTTGCCTTGTTTTAGAGGTTATATTAAAGAACTGTGAATAGCGAATTTCCCCTATCTTGAATAGTCGCATTTGTAATAATAGGTCATTAGCAAAGTTCAAGAATTTTTCAAATTCAGTTTGCTCGATTAGAAAATCCATTGCAGCACCAGTTACATTGAAGTCGGTCAGTTTACGCAATAAAAGAATCCCTGGAAACTCCATGTGTAATATCTCGCCGAAAGGCGGGGTGTGAACAAGGGCATTATGTAGCTCGTGAGAAATACCCTTGAATTCTCTTCCAATCATTATTGTAAGTGGTCTGTTGTTACCCTTGGGAATGTTAAATATTTCAGAAAAATCAGCTTCTAGTTCTGTAGCATCAATCCAATGAAACTTGTAACCTAACTTTTCGAGCGTTGGGTTCAGCTTTAAAACCGTTTTATCTGAATTAAGAACTATTGCATAAGATTCAAAAGTATACTCACCTCTATTTATCATAATAATTTCGTTTTCGCAGGGTCTCGTTGATGACCCTGCGCTATGGAACATTGCGGGCGAAACCCGCCTTCGCGATCTACTTGGCAGACTTCGTCCGCCGTCGCCCGCGCAAATGGTTGGCTTAACTTTATGACATTGGACCCGGCACCAGGTAAGGGGCGCGCTTTTTTCTTCGGTTAAATTTACCCGTTATAATTGGGATCAAATTCCACTATCCATTCAATGCCATATTTGTCCCTAAACATCGCGCCGTAGGTACCCCACGGACTGTCGCCAATGGGCCCGTCTACCGCTCCGCCAACTGATAATCCGCTGAATATTTTGTCAGCTTCTTCGCGGCTTTCGGCAGCCACTGCTATTTTAGACCTGTTCTCGTTTTCGTTTACCCGTCCCATAAATCCGGGCACGTCGTTGGCTATCAATACATTGTGTTTGCCAATTGGCAAAGCAATGGTCATTATTTTATTGGCGTCATCTTCTGCTATCGGGAATTCATCGCTCGCCAGGTCCTTGAAGCGGATGATCTTTGTGAACTCGCCGCCAAAAACTGATCTGTAAAAAGTGAATGCTTCTTCGGCATTTCCGTTGAAGTTGATCCAGGGGTTAATTGTTCTCATAATTTTTATTTTTAAAAGTGATTGTAAATTTTCTTTTGTTTATTTCTACGATAAGGTGGCCAACAGTTCTTCCAGGTTTTGCAAGCTCATTGTGAAGCCTATTGTGAAGCCCTCTAACAATTTCTCCAATCGCTCAAACGATTCGTTGTAAATGGTAATGTCCACTTTGGTTATGCCATTTTGTTCGCTGAAATTGTAATCCCATTCAGAACCCGGCAGTTCACGGTTTTCGTCTTTATCTGCAAACGCGTTGTATAGCTTAAAATTTGTTTTCGGGGTAATCGATGTAAATTCCTGCACCACCCAGCGCTCCTGCCCGTCGGGGCTTATCATCGCGTAAAATCGCCGCCCGCCTACTTCAAAATTCATATACCTGGTTTTGGCGCGCATAGGTGCAGGCGCCACCCATTGGTCCAGCAGTTCGGCTTTGGTAAAGGCATCCCATACTAAAGATTGCCCGGCATTAAATTCCCTGGTTATATAAACCGTTTTCGCTGTTTTGTCAACGTTAAAATCAAATAGCAAATCGTTGTTCATTTTTTATTGATGTTTAGTTAATAATTTTATTGGTATCAATGCTACTTCGTGGTCTTTTCTCAGGGAAATCGCTTTTAAAGTTTATATCGGCTTTTGTATCATCTAAAGGTGTCTGAAACGTAAAAGAGGAAGTCATGCCGAATTTATTTCGGCATCCCACGCGCTAAGTAGTGAAGCGGCTACCTGTCTGTGGGATCCTGATCCGCCAATAGGCGGACAGGATGACTTGCGTTTTTAAAAGCGATTTCCCTGGGTCTGTGTTTTAATTGTTGTTAATAATTGGTCGAGTTGGTTAAATTGAGTTTCCCAGTTTTGCCTGAATTGGGCTAACCAATGGTCAAACTCCTGCATCTTTTTGGCGTTAAAGTGATAATAAATTTCGCGGCCACTTTGCTCGGGTTTGATCAATTCGCATTCGTGTAACACTTTAATATGTTTTGATACTGCCTGGCGGGTCATATCAAATTTTTCGGCCATTGCATTTGGCGTTAATGCCTGGATAGCGATCAATGTTAAAATAGCCCTGCGTGTTGGGTCTGATATGGCCTGGAATATATCTTGTTTCATTTTGCAAATGTTAAATTAAGCAACCTGCAGGTTGCAAATATATATGCAACTTTTGAGTTGCGCAAATTTATTTGCAATTATTTTGCCGAGGTATAATGCGGGAAGTTTAGTGGTAATTGTGGTAGTCGTTCTCGCAGGGTCTCCAACGGGACCCTGCGAGATGGAGCATTGCGGGCGAAACCCGCCTTCGCGACCTACTGGCGGACTTCGTGTCCCAATAACGCAATTCAGCAGGCGAAACCCGCCTTCGCAGTCTACGAGCGGACGAAGTCCGCCGTAGCCCGCTTCGGCGGGCGAAGGCGGAGAGGGAGGGATTCCAATCGAACACCCTTATACCATTTTTGACCTTTTATGTGCAGAAATATTCCGTTTTCTTCGCTATTTTTGAACTGCAAGCTACATTATGCATCCCGGAATGAAAAAAAAGGCGTTTATTCTCTTTTTCTTTTGTATGTGTTTTTCTCGTCTGATGGCGCAGTACGGCTATCTGCTTCATAAGACGCATGGTCAGCGCTACCCTTATTTATACGCGGTATACAGCCGGAAAGTAGATAATCCCGATTCAGTCAGTGCCTTTAGCGAAATTAATGCCATTGCAAAAACAGCGGTACAAAATGGGGATGATGACCTTCTCCTTGAAACAAAGGCTATGAAGGTGTACTACTACTATTACCAAAATGTATATGGGCATTATCCTTCTAAACTGGTAGAACCAAAGATAAGCGCGCTGCTACAGGAAGCGAAACAAAAAAGGGCCATATGGCTGGAAGCCCAGATGGAGAGTTCGTTTGTAGCACAATATAACCATTTAAAACAATCCGAAAAAGCTTTCGAGCATGCACATAGGATGTATGTTATCTTAAATAAAGAGAGTTTTGATGAATGCCCGGAAAAAAAAGCATATTTATGCACTTTCGCAAACCAACTCTATTTGTTCAGGGATTATGGCCTGGCATTGCAATACCTCGCCGTGGCGTCAAAAGACAGCGTGCAAAAACCCTGGGACCAATTTTTTATTCAGTGCCCCAATACTATGGGCCTATGTTACCGCGCGCTTGGTAAACTGGATTCATCAAACTATTACTTCACGATAGCAAAACGAAAAGCTGTAAGTACGGGGAATATCGTTTGGGAGGGTCTTTGTGACGGAAATATCGGTGAAAATTATTTTCTTCAGAAAAATTACGAAAAAGCGAAACCCCTCCTGCAAATCAATGCGGACATTTCCGCCGAACACCAGGATTGGGGGCCTGCCGCAAATGCACTTACTATACTAGGTGACATAAGCCTTCGCCAAAAAGACATAAAGACGGCAGAACAGCAACTGGTGCAGGCACGGACCTACGTACATTTGTCGAACCAGGATAGACGCCTTGCGAAATTGTATCCTTTGCTTTCCAGGTTCTATATACTCACCGGGAACCGGGCTATGGCTGCCGCCTACCTTGATTCATCATTTACGGCCCGGGATAGCATTGACCTGAAATTCAATACCTTGTTTATGAACATGGCCCAGGCAGTGCAGAAAGTGGAACTTGAAAAAGAAGATTTCGCGATTGTACAGTTGAAGAATGAACAAAAAATACGGACCCTTGAGCGGAATATCCTGGTAGTCATCTTTGTGCTTGGGCTGAGTGTGGTATTTTTTATTTATGATAAGCAAAAGCGACGTTACCGCGAAAAGAATGAAGAGTTGGAAAGGGCTGCAAGGGACCTGGATAATTTTACAAAAAGCCTTGCCGAAAAGAACAACCTTATTGAAGCGTTGCAGCAGCAAGTAGGAAGTCCTGACCTGGAGGTACTCAGGCAGCTCCAGGAAAGCATCATCCTTACCGAAGATCAATGGATAGATTTTAAAAAACTGTTTAACAAAGTACACGCTGGTTACCTGCAGCGGCTACAGGTAAAACTACCGTCATTAACGCCGGCTGAAACAAGGTTTGCTGTGTTAAGCAAGCTGAGGTTGTCGGGCCACGAAATGGCTTCTATGTTGGGCGTGGGGGCCGATGCTGTTCGCAAATACCGTAGCCGCCTTCGCAAAAAGCTGGATCTGCCTGAGGAGGAAAGCCTCGATGAACTAATTGCCAATATATAAATACCAACGCACCGGGAATTTTCAGGCTGCTTTGGCATGTGCCGTTCCCAAAATACCCAGGAATGGAGAGTGTATTTCCTTTAGATAGTCAACTTTTAGAAGATTAAACACCAGCCGTTTTAGTACACCATACCCGGTAACGGTTGATATGTCTGTATATGCCTGGAACCCATATTTCTGGTAATAATTCGTTAAGCTGTCCACGCATTCTATGAAGCAAAATTGCTGCTTATTTTCTACGGCTATTTCGAAGCAAAATAACATCAGCAGCAAATTTACCCGTGAATGCCGCAGTTTGGGATCCACTATAAGTCTCGATGCAAAGCAGCATTTATCAGCCTGGGGGCCGGCGAAGTCATCCATTCCCAGCATGGCCCTGTAATCAGTAAAATGCTCACTATTGTTCAGGCTAAGACGTATACATCCAACAAGCTGACCGTCGCGGTACGCCCCCATGTTTATTGAACTTTCATCTATGGGTTCTATTAGTTCCTTATTTGTATGGTCCAGCACATCGCCAAGGTATGCGGCGCGTTTAAGCTCTTCCGTATGTACATGATACCTTAATCTGAAAATCTCTTTCAGTTCTTCTTCTGCAGTTACAATTTTTAATGTGTACATAGCTCTTTGGGGATTAAAAAATTTGTTCAGCAAAATTGCAATGCGGCACGACGTGTTCCAAATTATTCGCGGGACAATGCCGTGACCAGGAGGCAAGGAAAGCGGGACAAAAACGTGACAGCATTGAATATCAATCGATGAGGCGGGTTTTGCGGAGGAAAGGGAAGTATTTGCAGGATCAAAAACTACCCTTCCTATAGGTTTTCATTTCTTCGGAAAGGCCCAAAGTATCGAACCTGCGATCCGAATGAAATATTTTTCTGTCCTCGCAAACGTTTTTCTGTTCTCGCAGGGCCTCCATCGGGACCCTGCGCTATGGAACATTGCGGGATTGTCCGAAAACGAATATTGTTGAAAAAATAATGTCAAAATTATAAGTCTTTTTATAATTTTTTTGTCAATGTTTATATTTTCGTTTGTTTCAATGATAGCTAATATCCTGTTAGCGGTTCGTTGTTATTGTCTGTCCACTGTGTAATTCAGTTCAGTTACCCCACAAGTAAATTGTCGGGTAGTCAAAAGGTTTAGTTTTATTTTGTCTTTGATGTCTACAAACAATGGAATGCCTCGTCCAAGAATAATTGGATTAACAAATAGCCAGTAGCCATCAATTAAGTTCTGTTGAATAAGTGATTGTGTGGCTGTCGGGCTACCAAAAAGCAGGATTTCTCCACCTGCCTGTTGTTTTATTTCGTTTATTTTATCCGAAAGGTTGTCGCTAATAATTGTCGTATCAGTCAAACCCGCGTCTTTCATTGTTTTCGATAAAACAACTTTGTGAGCTTTGTTATACCACTTTGAATGTTTAATGTCGTGCTTGGTCGCATCCGGCTTGTCTCCTGCGGTAGGCCAGTAATTTTCCATCATCTGGTAAGTTGCTCGTCCGTATAATGCCGTATCGGTTTCGCCGATCCGCTTACCGACATGATCAAAAATTTCTTCACCAAGTTTGATCCAGTTCATCTCTCCGTTCGGTCCTGCTACAAAACCGTCAAGCGATATGTGCATAAATGAAATTAATTTTCTCATATTTTCTATTGTTTTTTACGTTTTTTGCTTTCTAATATCTTAATATAGTTTTCAAGTCGATTTAAAGTTTGCTTGCCGCCTTCAATAGCATTTACCTTTCTATTTAATTCTTCAATAATTGCTTTTGACTTAAATACTGACTTCATTGTCAATAATGTTTTTCCTTCAACCTCCTCAAATAAAATTGAAACTGTAAAGTTGTAATCTTCGCCTTGTGCACCAGAATGTTTATAAGATAAAAAGGATGGTTTTTTTACTTCCACGTACTCAATTTTGCTATCCCAATCCCGTCCCATACCATGCATAATAAAATCCCAAATTTCGCCTGGTTCTACATTCATTGATTTTGTAGTTAGCGAAAAATCATTTGGCCCCCACCATTCTTTGATATGTTCCGGAGTAGTCCATACTTCCCAAACTAATTCCCTTGGAGCATCAAGAATTCTTGTATGTATAAGTATGTTCTCTTCTTGTCTGAATGTATTGTATTTTTCCATCTTGCTATTTTTCCTTTTTTTGAATTTTAACCAAATAATTTTCCAATGAGTCAAATTTATTATCCCAATGTTTTCGGTATTGATCTATCCAGTCTGTTACTTCATTTAATTTTTCGAGTTTAGCTTCGCAATATCTTTCCCTGTCTTGTTTTTTGATTGCAATAAGACCACAATCATTAAGGAATTGGACATGCAATGAAACTGCTTGTCGGGTAATATCAAACTCGCTGGCAATAGCATTAACATTGAGTGATGTCTTAGCCAGCATACCTATAATTTGTCTACGAGTTGGATCTGCTATTGCTTGAAATATGTCTCTTATTTGTGTCATAATGCGCAAGTAATTTCTTGCGAATATTTGCGCAAGGTTTGACTTGCGCAAATTTATTTTAAATATTCCTATAAAAATCGATTTACCGTAATGGAGAAAGGGATTCGAACACACAAAATATCTAAAAACGTTCATTTTCAGCCAGTTATGCTGATCTTAATTGCGACTATTAATGAAAGCGAGATAACTTAAAAAAAAATTGCCTGCTAAGAATCAACGCTTTAGCAGGCTATTTGTATCACGAGGCGGAGAGACA
>Ga0206841_1083_pt1 | contig 17939 bp, 15 predicted proteins | sample Alteio_BWOrgCont_25_FD_152851 | JGI IMG/M metagenome (GOLD analysis project Ga0206841, IMG submission 152851) | Enriched cells from forest soil in Barre Woods Harvard Forest LTER site, Petersham, Massachusetts, United States -... | ecosystem: Environmental > Terrestrial > Soil > Temperate forest >... | reverse complement strand
CGGGCGGTATGATACGGTGGTCAGTTTATTGTCTACTTCAATAATGCCAATGTCCACCTCGTGGTTTAGCAAGGCGTTTAAAATATATTCGGAGTTGCGGTTAACCAATTGCACATGCACATTTGAATATTCGCGCTGGTAGCCCGAAAGAATGGACGGCAAAATATATAAGGCAATCGTAGTACTGGCACCCAGCCGCAAATGCCCTGCCGCTTGCGATACATTGCTGAGTACAGAAAGATCATATTCAATTTTGCGTTCGATCTCCGTGGCCTGTAGCAGGTATTCGTTTAGTTTTTTCCCGGCTTCGGTTAGCAGGATGCTATTGCCTTTGCGTTCAAACAAAGGCACTTTATACTGATCTTCCAGCGCCTTGATATGCTTACTGATGGCAGGCTGCGTTACAAACAAAACCTGCGCAGCCTTTGAAAAGCTAAGGTTTGCGGCAACTTCCATAAAAACACGGTGGGCGAAAGAGATCATATTATGTTTTAAACATGTAAGGACAATCTACATAGATTGTCCTTACAATATTAGCTATTTATCCCGATATACGTCTTTACGCCTCAATAGGTTGCCCAATCAAGTGCTTAGCCACCAAATATTCCGCAATTTGTACGGCATTGGTTGCAGCGCCTTTGCGCAGGTTGTCGGATACTATCCAGCAGTTCAGGGTTTTTGGCTGACTTTCGTCCCTGCGGATACGGCCAACAAATACTTCGTCCTTTTCATGCGCGTCAAGCGGCATTGGGTATTTTAAGTTGGCTACATCATCGGTTACGATAATGCCGGGGGCATTTTCTAAAATGCTTCTTACTTCAGCCAGGTCGAACTCGTTCTCAAACTCAATATTTACCGACTCGGAATGACCGCCCATAACCGGGATACGCACGGTAGTAGCCGTAACTTTAATGCTGTCGTCGCCCATAATTTTTATGGTTTCTTTAACCATTTTCATTTCTTCCTTAGTATAGCCGTTCTCGGTAAACACATCAATATGCGGTAATACATTCAGGTCGATCCGGTAAGGATATGCTTTCGGGCCGTCAATGCCTTTGCGTTCGTTCATCAACTGCTCAACAGCCTTTACACCTGTGCCGGTAACCGACTGATAGGTAGATACCACCACGCGTTTAATTTTATAACGGTCATGCAGCGGCTTTAGGGCCACAACCATTTGTATGGTGGAGCAATTTGGGTTGGCAATTATTTTATCGTCGGCGGTCAATACATCGGCGTTAACTTCGGGCACTACCAATTTTTTGGTGGGGTCCATACGCCATGCGGACGAATTATCAACCACGGTAGTACCAACTGCTGCAAAAAGTGGCGCTTGTTCTAACGAAGTGCTGCCCCCTGCCGAAAATAAGGCCAGATCGGGCTTTTGTTTTATCGCATCCTCTACAGAAATTACCTTATACTGCTTGCCCTTAAAAGTAAGCTCTTTACCTACACTTTTTTCGGATGCAACCAATAATAATTCTGTAACCGGGAAGTTGCGTTCTTCAAGAACCTGCAACATTTTGGTGCCAACTAATCCCGTGGCACCTACTACTGCGACTTTCATTGTTTTTTTGTTAAATAATAATTTTAATTAATGAAGTGCAAATATCGGGATTTTGGTTGGAAAAGTTGTAAGGGTTATAAAAGTTGTAAGGGAAACCATTTTTAAAACCTGTCAGCGATTTTACCCTGCGCCACCGCTAAAGCTAAGGCGGCACGCGGTATCCTCCTCCTTTCCCTGAAAACATGGAAAGGCATCGCACAAGGCCCGCGAAGCCCCGTTTTGTCACTATAACTTTTACAACAACTACAACCTTTCTAAGAACCCCTTACAACATTTACAACCAAATTTCTACCTTTGGGGCTAATCTAAATTATGCCCATGAGTGAAAAGATTTTGGTGATTGGAGCCAACGGACAAATCGGTACCGAATTGGTTATGGCTTTGCGGAACATTCATGGGACGGACAATGTTATCGCATCTGATATTCATGCTCCGGCACCCGGCAATAACACCGGGCCGTTTGAACATGTGAACGTAATGGATAAAGACAACCTGCGCAGTCTTTTTGAAAAATATCGTCCGGCACAGGTATACCTGCTGGCAGCTATATTATCCGCTACCGGCGAAAAACAACCCAAGCTCGCCTGGGATTTGAATATGACCGGGCTGATACACGTTCTTGATTTCGCAATAGAATTTAAAACCGCCAAAGTTTTCTGGCCAAGCTCAATAGCTGTATTCGGACCGCATTCGCCTAAAGAAAATACGCCGCAATTCTGTACAATGGACCCCAATACGGTTTATGGTTTCAGCAAGCTGGCCGGCGAGCGCTGGTGCGAATATTATTATGTAAAATATGGTGTGGATGTACGAAGCATCCGTTATCCCGGGTTGATAGGGTGGAAATCTGCCCCCGGCGGCGGGACTACAGATTATGCAGTAAATATATTTCACGAGGCATTGGAAAACGGGAAGTATGAAAGCTTTCTTTCAGCCGATACAGCCCTGCCCATGATGTATATGGAAGATGCTATACGGGCTACCATATCGCTGATGGACGCGCCCGCCTATTCGCTGGGCATACGCTCCAGCTATAATTTGGCAGGCATCAGCTTCACACCGGCACAATTGGCAGATGAAATTAAAAAGCACCTGCCCGATTTTGAGATGAGCTATAGCAACCACGACCCACGACAAGCCATCGCAGATAGCTGGCCCAAATCAATTGATGATAGCCACGCGCAACAAGATTGGGGCTGGAAAATTAAATATGATCTTGCCGCCATGACCGCTGATATGCTGGCAAACCTGGAGAAGGTAAAAGGTTAAAAGCTGAAAGGTAAAGGGCTTTGATATATTATTTGAAAGAAAACAATATTATATTCGCAGGTTGATGAGGCCATGATCTATGAACCATCAACGATGAACTAAAAAATATGGGAAGAGCATTCGAGTTCCGTAAAGAAAGAAAATTTAAGCGCTGGGCCAAAATGGCCGTACAGTTTACCCGTTTGGGCAAAGAAATTGTGATGGCCGTAAAAGCGGGCGGCGGCGATGTGAATACCAATTCGCGCCTGCGTACCGCCGTACAAAACTCAAAGGCGGTCAACATGCCTAAAGATAGGGTTGAAGCCGCTATAAAAAGGGCTATAAGCCGTGATGAAAAAGACTACGAAGAACTGGTTTATGAAGGATATGCCGCCCACGGCGTTGCCGTACTGGTTGAAACGGCCACTGACAATACCAACCGCACGGTTGCCAATGTGCGCAGCTACTTCACCAAATACAACGGCGCTTTGGGTAAAACCGGTTCATTGGATTTTATTTTTACCCGTAAGTCTGTTTTTACATTTGATCCCGGCGACCGCGACCTGGAGGAACTGGAGTTTGAACTGATTGATGCCGGCCTGGAAGACCTTTTTGTTGAAGCCGACGAAGAAGGAAATGATATTGCCGTATTGCATACCGCTTTTGAGGATTTCGGCAAAATGCAAAAAGCGCTGGAAGAATTGAAAATAGATGTTAGATCGGCCAAGCTGGAACGCATACCGCAGTCATTTAAAGAGGTTACTGAAGAAGAAGTTATTGATGTGATGAAATTAATAGACCGGCTGGAGGAAGATGATGATGTGCAGGCGGTTTATCATAATATGGCGGAGTAAGCCCCCTCTAAATCTCCCCCGGTAGGGGAGACTTTTAATTTTGGTAATATTGTGGAGGTTCCCGTTTCATGCTTAAAAAGGCCGTGTGCGCCGGAAAGTCTCCCCTACCGGGGGAGATTTAGAGGGGGCTTGTACGGCGGTTAATAATTAACAACATGCCACTATTCAATACCCGTAAGCAGTCCAAAAAAGTTAAGGTAATCTTTAGCAATGGCCTGCTGTTTGTTGAACCGGAGGGCGGTAAGCAGCAGGCGTTCCCGTTAGAGTGGTTCCCGAAGCTTCAAAATGCTACGGATAAAGAGCGGGAAGACTGGACGCAAACTGCAACTGGCATTCACTTTAACCAATTGGATATTGACGTAACGATTTGAGAATTTTATAATTTGAAGATTTGAAAATGCAATCTTCAAATTTTCAAATCATCACATTTTCAAATTAAACACCCATGACTTTCGACGAGTTTTTTAAGAAGAAAAGAATTGACCTGGATGCCCTTGAAAAAGGCGACCCGGCGCTGTTTTCTGAATTTAAAAAGCATTACCAGGAAATGGGCGAAAAAAGTTTTGATCATACCAAAAAATACTGGTTCAATAAGATACGCAGGGAATACCCGCTGGCTGTTGAGATCAAAACCGAAAAGCCCAAAATTGAAAATCAATTAGCCGAGCAAACGGTTACCGAAGCTTTAATTGAGGAAGGCACCACACCAGTTGCCCCGGCACCGAAGCTGGGCTTTGTGCCGAAGTTTAAAGCGGCAAATATTCCGAAACCTACTGCTGATGAAAAACCGCAGACTGATGATACAGCCCCGGGGACAGCCGCCGAAAATAAAACGCCACAACCGTATAAGCCCAGGTTTAGCATGAAGAATATTCCGCCTAAAGCGACAGAGGAATAAATCGAGAAAGACTTACGAAGTTTTGAAAACTTCGTAAGTCTGGCGGAGAAGAAAATAAAAAGGGCACTGTCACACTGAGGCACTCGAAGTGTAGCGGGTAAAGGCCTTTGCCCACATGCTTCGAGTGCCTCAGCATGACATCCCCAATTTCTCTAATTATCATCATTATTTATCCCGTGTTTATTTTTCTTAACGCCGTCTTTCAGTTTACCGAAGTTATAGTTTAAGCTGGCGCTGAACGACCTGAAATAAACCTGGTTGACATTGGTTTGGGTAAAATCGCTGCCATTTGTTAAGGTGGTGCTGGTACGGTATTGTTCAAATGGGTTACGCGCCGCCGCCGAAAAAGTAAGCTTATTTTTGACGATCTGTTTGTTTACGCTTACCGATGAACTTGTAAAGCCATTTGATGAGCCCTGCAAGCCTGTTGGGTTACGACCATTAATAGCAACGGTAACATTGGCCCGCCATCCATTATTAAAAGAATAACCTGTCGTTGTGGAAATGCTAAGCGTTACAAAATCATTATTTTGCATAATTCCGTTTACCGGGCCGCTTAACCAAAAATACTGGCTGTTGCCATTTAGCGTAAAGTTCCATTGTTTGGTTATGGGGTAATTGATATTTACATTGCCGCCTAAACCGGTAACGTTACCAATATTTTGATAGGTTGTAGAGGTAACGTTGTTGACGGGGTTAAATATGGCAATGGGCAGGTCAAGACCATTGGCCGAGTTGAACGCAAGGCTGATATTTACGGTTGCCTTTTTGGTGAAATGATAACCGATCTGGGCGGTATTGATCACCACACGCTTTAAGTTGGGGTTGCCGCTGGTGATAAAATCGGGGTTAGAGCGGTCGACAAATGGATTAAGGCGGTTAATATCGGGGCGTTTTACGCGTTGCGAAAAACCAAAATTAAGGCCGCTGTGATCTTTAAAATCCCCAGTTGGCCGCGACAGACGGAAATATATCCAAATAGCTTTGATGGACACTTGAGGCCGACGAGATAAAATCACCATCGGTAACCGTTTGCTCAATGCGCAGGCCGGCTTTAACACCCCAGCCCGTGCCTTTATACTGCCACGTATTGTAGGCGGCGTATATATCCTGCTTGTAGTTAAATTTGTTTGACAGCGCTGTGTCCAGCGCAAACTGGTTGGTAAGCGGGTTAAGCGAGTTGTATTGAAAATTACTTTGGCCATCGCGGAAAATACTTTTTACACCCGCCTCCGTACTCCAGTTTTTAAATGCCTGTACATAGTCTACCTGCGCGGTTTGTTCAGCATACGTGGTAATGTCGTCCTGGTTATAATCGGGCATAGTGTAATTTACCAGGTTACTGGTAACAAGGGCGCTATTGCTCGTATTGTTGTAGCCATAATACCGATAAGAAAAAGTAAGCAGTTTTGATTTATCGCCTTTAAATCCAAGCTGGTAATTAACAGATGCATCCAAACCGCTCCCATGACTGTTATTGGTGTTGTTAATATCGAAGTCTTGTATAATGCCCGTTTGTTGCGAAGACTGATAGCTGTTGCCGTTTGATTTGCTGCCGTTAACACTGAACTGCCCTGAAATTAAATTCAGCGAATCTATTTCATAGCTCAATTCCGTGCCTACCGAACCGCTTCGCCCGTGCGAGGTGCTGTTACCCTGCTGTACCAGGCTGGTTGGCGTGGTGCCAGTAGTGGTGCGGGTAGTTAATGTCGTAGTTGAGGGCGAACTGTAAATGCTGCCGCTGCCAAAACCGGATATGCCAAACTTACCGTCTTTAACAGTAAATGAAGAGCCGATGCCCGGACCGCCGGGATAGCGGCCATTAAGGTTAGCTGTTCCGTTATATCCTTCGCCGATCTGCTTATTGGTAATGATATTGATGATCCCGGCCAGGCCTTCGGCATCGTATTTTGCAGGCGGGGTGGTAATGATCTCGATCCGCTGAATGGTAGAGGCCGGCATACTGCGGAGTATATTGATAGGATCGCGCTCCATCATGCCGGATGGTTTGCCGTTGATCAATATCTTATAACTGCTGTTGCCATTTAGTAAAATATTATCATTGGCATCCGAAGTAACATACGGAACTTTGCGAAGCATTTCCAGCACACTATTCACTTTACTTTCAGGGTCAGCCTGCAGGTCATAGCTGATACGGTCAATTTCCTGTTTAACGATGGGTTTATCTGCTGTTATGGCTACGCCTTTTAATTGTTTCGACTGGCTGCTGATCACGATAGCGCCTAAGTTATTGCTTTTACCATTGGTCATATCAACGGGTAAACTCTTCGGCTGGTAGCCAACCGCAGTAAAGGTTACCAGGTATTTTACAGGATTGATACTCATAAAAGTAAACACGCCGTCATCTTTGGTTAGCGTAGCTTTAAGGATTACGTTTTTGTCGGACTTTAAAGTGACGGTTATAAAGTCAAGTGGTTTTTTGGTAGCTGAGTCAGTAACAATGCCGGTGATCTGTAGTTTTGATTGCGCTTTTGTTATTAAAGGTAGCAGTACGGCTATAGTTAATATGATACGGGTAATAAGTTGTTTCAGCCTCATGTTTTGTTTTTTATTTTTAGTACATATCAATGCAAGCTACTATGCATTGCATATATAAGATGCATGAGTTATCATAAATGTTACAGGCATACGACGCGTAAGCTATTAATCAGGTTACAGCAAGGGTAAAAAAATCATTCGCCACGCCGGCGAATGATTTTAATTATAATAAGTTAGGGTTTAACTTTATTGATCCAACAAATGCGCGGCCTTACCGGTTAGACGTACGTCCGCGCTATCAGCCAGTTTATAGGCAATTTTACCAATAGCAACGTTATCCAATACCAAGGCGCTTTTGCCCGGCACCTGCAAATCGGCAGATGTTATTTTATTATCTGGCCTGACAGTAAGTCCAGCCCTTCCTTTACTATCGCCGATTTTCGCATTCAATTGACCAAGGGTATTATTTTCCAGGATAATTGATGTAAACTCATTTGCACATACGTTCATTAGGGGCGCGGTAAATCCTTCAACCGAAGTTGGTGTATATTGACCGTTAATAATTATCGAATTAACATAATTATTCTGGTATTCGTAATTATTGCTCTTTCCTGCTTTAATAAAAGCATTGGTGGTTATACTAACCAAATCGGGGCAATTAATAACAATTCCCCGGCCGCTACCATGATAATCTGTCCCGGTATAATCAATTTGCAGAGTTTGCCCATGCTGGGTTATCGCGATCTTATCATCCATGAACTCATCCACCCATACGCCATAAGGGCCTTTTTCAACCTCTATTCCAATTATATTACCGGCATTATGTTGTATTGTGTTAAAATTTGTAAAGACCAGTTGTTTCATCTGGTAGTGAGGCTTTTTATAATCTTCTTTTACAAACTCAGCCTTTACTGCCATATCATATATCAATACCCAACCCATAACAACCAGGCCGGCCACTATTAATATTTTATTACTCGTTTTCATGATAAATAGATTTTAATTAGGATAATTTTCTGTTTTAAATGCTTCGTAACGTTTCTGCACTTCGTCAAGGCTGATATCTAACAGGTATAAGCTTCTAAAAAAGTCCGGCAGCTCCTGTTGTAAAAAACGCTCTTTGCGGATAGCCTTTATTTTAACAATGGCATCGGGCGCTACAAAAATGCCCATACCACGTTTGTTAAATAATATTTCCTGGTTTTGCAGGTACTCGTAAGTACGCATCACTGTATTAGGGTTTACTTGTAGCTCAACCGCAAGGTCACGCACGGATGGTATCTTTTCTTCGGGCAGCCATTTGCCCAGGGTTATGTGCTCGCTTACATAAGCTGCTATTTGCAGGTATATAGCTTCTTTGTCTTTAAAATTCATCAGCTTATACCTCCTTTTCTTTTAACCTGAAATAAGCGCTTGTCCATAATAGCAAAACGACAATATAGAGAACAGACCAGCCATATTGAGTCAGGCCGGGGTGCGGCTGTATCATCCAAAAATGGTTATTGCTTACTAAACTAACTCCCTGGAAAGGCACACTGCCTTGCGAATCTTTGCCTACAAGTAGCTTTAATAATTGGCTGTTGAATAATACCAATAAAAGTAAGCACGCGAAAAACACAACGCTTGTTTTAATAAAGTGCAATTTTTCGAAAAATATGGCACCCCAAAGTGAAAAACCATGTAATAATGCAAATACATAAAAAACGGTATCAACTTTTGTCCGGTCAGTAAAAACGTTAATTATTTTATCCCTTTCTTCAACAGGAGGGGCCCCTAAATAGATAATTATAGCATCCACCAGGTAAAAAGCGCCTAAAAATATCGCCTGAAATAAAACGAAAGTATAAAGCCATGATACCAGGTACTTTTCGAAATGCGATGCCGGTAAAGTAAGCGCCGGGATAGCTTTCTTTTTATCGCCCATTTCCAGGAAGGCTAAACTGGTAAATATGCTGCCACCAATAAGCATGAAACCCGCAAACACTGTCGATTGGTTGTTCATATTTAAATGCCCGTGGCTGGTGTATGAGCCAAATCCAAGGCAAATAAACAACAGTCCAAGCAACACGGCTATTGATAATAAATAGGTTTTGAAATGCTCTATACTATGCTTTTTAAAAAGCAGCATAAAACGTTTAAGGTTAAATGTATTATTCATGATCAGGCTTTGTTTAAAATTTCGGTTAGGGTTTTGTTGTTTCCGGTTATGGCATTAAAAAGCAGTTCCATATCTACTTTGCTGTAGCTGCCATCGGTATTCAGGGTAATGGCGTTCATCCCGCCCATGCCGTCTTCGGCGTAGATATAGTCCGTTCCGGTTGTTATGCCGAAGCTTACCTTTTCGGCAATTTCGTCCAGACTTTGGGCCAATACGATCTGGCGCTCATGCAATACCAATACGCTGTCTATCAGGTTATCCAGGTCGCGTACCTGGTGGGTGGAGATGATGATGCAGCGGTTTTCTGTCAAAGCAGCCGCAATGATCTTCCTGAACTGGCTTTTTGATGGAATATCCAATCCATTGGTAGGCTCATCCATTACCAATAACGAGGTATTGGCAGATAGCCCAAAAGCGATCATCACCTTTTTTTGCTGCCCGAATGAAAGTTTGGTCAGCAGTTTATCAGCCGGCACATCAAATTCGGCAAGCATGTTGGTATATTGCCTGTTATCAAAATTGGGATAAAAATGCGCTGTGCTATCGGCAAATTGTTTAGCGGTGATGGCGGGGAGGTAAATTTCTTCGGGAACAAAAAACAGTTCCTGTAAAAAGGCAGGGAAGCGCTTGTCAGCTACAAAGCCGTTTACATGGCAGGTACCTTCCCACGGAAAAACCAGCCCGGTTATGTTTTTTAGCAAGGTTGATTTGCCCGAACCGTTTTTACCCAGCAACCCGTAAATATGCCCGGCCTTTAACGATAAACTCAAATCCTGGAACAGCTTATTCTTGCCGTAGCCAAACGTAAGATGTGATATCTCGATCATATATTAGTGTATTAGTTAAATAGTACACTGCAAATGTATGACTTGTTTTTACTAATGCAAATGTTTTGAGATTTTTATTTTTTGTGGGTGAAAATGTGAGTGTAGAAAACGACATAAGAGCGCTGTCAGTCTGAGGCACTCGAAGACTATGCGGGCAAAGGCCTTTATGCAAATGCTTCGAGTGCCTCAGCATGACACCCATCTGGGCAGGGATCTCAAAGCAATGACGGTTTCGTTTATTGAACAGCCTGTTCCAAATAAACCATTCTACCCTCCCCATCCATTCCCTGCAAAACAACTTTAAACTTCTTAGCACGGTCTGAATTGTAAAACTTAAACTTTAAAACGCCGTTGTTATCCGTATTAAGGTCATGGTTCCAATACAGGGTTGTCCTGTTATCGGCCGCCGGACTACGCCCGGCATTATTATAATCGGGTACGCTAAACTCGCGGGTGACATTATACCCGTTAAAAACGTAGTGGTTATAGTCGGATATGCCAATCATTTTTTTCATTTCGTCCGATTGAATTTTTGTATAGATCATAATGGCCCCGGTGTTACCCCCGTTATAGGGTGCAAAGTATACAGGCGGCGGCATAAAACGTATCAGTGCCACTTCGGAAAGTTGCATATCTTTCACGGCACCGAAGTCTACCAGCGCTTCATTCAAATAAAAATAAGGCAAGAAAGCGCTGATATCCGCGGTCATACCTGTGCCGCCAGCAGACGGTGTTTTTACAGGGGTTGAACTTGACGCAGCTTTCGGCGGTGGTGGCGGCCCCTGTAACGTGCTGCCACCCCTGTATATAAATACCGCGTCAGTCCCGCTGTTAATTATTTGTAACCCCGGGAACCTGCCCCGCATATAATCAACAATACTCATATTAAGCGTGGGATTATTTACCAGGTCGAGGGTAAATTCACGATCGGTTTCAAATCTTGGCGAAACGTGTTCGTCTATTAACTTTTGCGTTGGCGTGGTTTTTCTTTCTTCGATATTTATTGTATTTAATAAAATGCTGTTTGCCTGCAGGCGAAATTTCTCTTCGCTTTCGGCCCCGGAAATATAATATTCCGTAAAATTTGGGGCGGCAACGGGCGGCCTGAACGGTTCGGTTTTTGCCTGCTTTAAACTATCGCCCAACGTAGTAAGCATTTTAATTTCTGATTTTTTAATGCGATTTTTTTTATCCGTTGTTTGCATATAAATATCGGATAAGCCGTTATGGTCAAAGTTCTTTAAGATAAAACTGCCTGTATTGTCGGGCATTACAGAGCCGATAAATTTGGTCGAGTCCGCGTTCATGATCAGCAACTTTATATTTAGCGGATCTTTACCAGGTAGCGGATAACCAATAACCTTGCCCGCGATATATTGTGACTGTTCAACCGGGTGGTTTAAAGCAAGGTTTTCATTATTTAATAGTTTCTGCCCTATAAAATGCCGCCAGCCGTTTGTCAGCATTACCAGGTCAAGCTTCGCGGCCAGCGAGTCGCTTTGATTTTTGAAATAATAACCGGGGTTATGAACCGTGCCCTGTAATTCGGGGCTGAGCAACAGCGCTGAGAAGATATCCTGGCTTTCGCCATTCTTCTCAAAAGCATCCCCGTCGGTAACGGCTACCGAAAAATTGCCTTTAACATGCATGCCCGCCTTATCCTTTAACGCGACAGAAAAAGAATTAAGCCTGCGGGGTGAAACCGACAAAGTATCGGCTTTCAGCACGGGCATTTGCAGGTCGTGGTTATTCACAAATACTATTCTTTCGGCTTGCGGCAAACCGTTATGATCAAAAAAAGTAAGGCGCAATATCCCGGTAGAAAATATCTCCTTTTTCAATTCAAATAAATTCGCGCCCTTATCTAACTGTAAAGGATAAGTAGCTACCTGCCCGCTATTTTGAGAAGCCACCAATATACCGCCGGCAAGTTTTTCCTTATCGCCGGAAAAACTTACCCTAACCTGGATGTTAGCGGCATTTTGAGCAGTCTGCAAACTTATCCCGGTCTCTTTAACTTTTGGCAAGGCAATCTCCTGCTTGCTGCCATCGGGGAACTGCACCATTACCGTATACGCATTACGGGCGTCGGCCTCAATGATGAACGCGCCCATGCCATCGTGCTGGGTTGTAAGTCGGGCTACTGTTTTATTTGTGGCATCCCTTACTGTTCCGGTAACCTGGGCGGCCTCGCCATTACCTGTATAAGCCTTATAAGCTATCCGGGTAATATTGCCGTCGATCATATCGCCCCCCTCGGGATAAAAATTGATATGATAAGTGTCTTTGACGATTTTCTTTTCATTAGATGCAGCTACAGCTACAGCAGCATCCAGGTTACGGATATAAATTTGCTGCGTGTAATACCCTTGCGGGCCAAAGTTCATCATCCATGAGGTAAATGCGCTTAGCTTATACCAGCCGGTTTTTATTTTTTGGCCGATCTCTATATTGCCATGCGCCGTTCCGTTCAATAAAGGCAGCTTGTTTTGTGTAATAATATTGCCGGTTGTATCGCTTAGCTGTATGTATATGATCTTGCTCAGGGCCGATGGTTTTCCGTAAGCCATCGTATAAACTTTATACCATATCGTTTCGCCGTTGCAATAAACAGGCTGGTTGGTATGTACAAAAACTTTTTCCTGCGGGTATTTTTTATAGTAATTGAGTAACGAAGATTTAAGATGGGTTTCAAGTGTATCAACCGGGACGGTCTTCACCTGCGCCGAAACGGAGATAGCGGCCAGGAGAAAAACGATAGTTAAAATTTTATTTTTCATGATGCTTATCATTAATCCGGTTTTTCATTGACTGATCAACTTTGGCCTGCTCTGTGTAAAACTATGTTAACCCAACCTTGAGACAATTTTATGTAAGTTATTGATTATTAATCATTTACAAAAGGTTAACCTTAAATTGTGTTAAGTTGTGTTAACCCTCTCTTTCGTCCGATGCTAATTACTATATAATACACAAGCCGAAGTGGCAGGCACATCAATATTTAAAGCTACATTATTTTTAATTCCATTTTGGTTAATTGATTGCCCGTTTGTTACTAATGTCCAATTGCCTGTAGGCAGTGTAACTGTTTTATCGCTGTTGTTTCCGTTTAATATCACTACTATATTTTTCCAACTGTCGCCGTTTGCATGATCACTTATTTGATAAACTATAACTCCGGGCGTATTGGTTTCTAAAAAGCTTAAATGGGTTTGTATCATTTGGGTTAAGGGCATACGGAATGCGGGATGGTCTTTTCGAAGCTTAACCAGCCCTTTATAATAGTTAAACACTTCCTTATACCGGGTTTTACGGCCCCAGTCAATTTGATTAATGGAATCCGGCGATTTATAGGAATTTGCTACCCCCCGTTTTGTCCGCAGCATTTCGGCGCCAGAATGCAATAGCGGAACACCCTGCGAGGTAAGCACAATGGCATTAGCCAGCTTATCCATTTTTATCAGCTCATCTTCTGTTGCCGTAGGGTTGGAAATTTTGAGCCTGTCGAATAGTGTATTATCATCATGGCAGGATACGTAGGTTATAGTTTGATAAGGTTGTGCTGCCCACGGCGCTTTTGAACTTGCCAGTTTGTAATTTATTTGTGTATTGTCTGTTGATGCTACTATGCCAAATTTTACACTTTCTGTTTTCCCGGTATTTCCGCTCACAAAGCCTTTTTGCTTCAGATCGTTCCAGCTACCTTTTAAACCATCACGGATATCATCGCTAAATACGGCTACCTGGTTAAGTTTCGCCGCGTTCTTTTTAACTGCCCGCAATTCTTCCGGCATTGGGCTTGCTCCTGCCGCCCAGCCTTCGCCATAAATAAAGATGGTGGGGTCTATTTTATGCAGGGCGGCACTTATTTGGTTCATGGTTTCAATATCATGCACACCCATCAAATCAAATCTGAAACCATCCAGGTGATATTCTTTAGCCCAATATACAACCGATTCTATTATAAATTTGCGTGCCATCGGCCTTTCTGATGCTACTTCATTGCCGCAGCCCGTACCGTTTGAATAGGAGCCATCCGCGTTATGGCGATAGAAATAGCCCGGCGCGAAAGCGGTAAAGTTCGATCCTTTTATATCGGCAGTATGGTTATAAACCACATCCAGTATTACCCTTAAACCTTTTTTATGCAAGGCCTGCACCATTTGTTTAAACTCCTTGATGCGCACATTGCCATCATAAGGGTTGGTTGAATAGCTGCCTTCCGGCGCGTTATAATTTACCGGGTCATATCCCCAATTGTATTGATTGGCCAATGGCTTGGTTTCATCCACCGAATTAAAATCAAATGAAGGCAACAAGTGTACATGGGTTACCCCCAGTTCTTTAATATGGTCGAGGCCGGTCGCTTCACCATCCGGGCTTTTTGTGCCGCTTTCTGTAAGCCCTAAGAATTTGCCTTTGTTTTTTATACCCGAGTTTGGGTCGATAGAAATATCACGGATGTGCAATTCATAAAGAATAATATCCGTAAAGTTTTTAAGCGCGGGTTTCTTATCATTTTTCCAGGCTGCCGGGTCTGTTGATGGAAGATCGACCACCATGCCCCTGTTTCCGTTGACACCAACGGCTTTTGCATATAGATCAGGCCGTTCTAACGACCATTTGTCATCCTGCAAAACCTGAAAAGTATAATACTTATTTTTCAGGTCTTTCTTAATGGCCAACTCCCAGGTACCGTTGCTGCCTTTTAAAAGATCTGTTGTACTGAGGGCTTTCCCGCCATCGCCTGCCGCATATAAACTTAACTTTACGGCGGATGCTTTTGGCGCCCAAACTTTAAAAACTGTTTTTAACGGCGAATAGGTAACACCGAGGTCGTTACCTGTATAAACAGGGTAATCATCAAATGATGTTTGTTGCCGGGCTGGTTTGAACGATGTGATCAACATTGCAGCAATGATAATTAGTATAAGGCCCGCGTATTTCATAAACATTTATTTATATACTTATTAAAAGTAGCCAGGTCATGCTGAATTCATTTCAGCATCTCATATCCAGGCATACACCATACAAGCGGCCAGCCCATCTGTGGGATCCCGAAACAAGTTCGGGATGACATCATTGTTTTTACTCATTTTAAATAGGTATTACTTCTAAAAATTCAAAGGCGTATTACTATAAATATGATATTCGCCCGGCGCCAATGTTAAAGTATAATTTACTGATGTTATATTAATGCTTGTACCCGTAACATTATCATACCAGGTACCTGTTGACGGGAACGTAATAAACCCGGGCTGGTTAACCACATCAAAGTTTCCTATAATTTCAACATTAGCTGTGGGGTCTAATAGCTGAACGTTTTTAACCGGGCCAAACAGGGTGTATGTAAAATTTGTTGACGCGAAAACAGGGTTCTTGATCTTCATTTTTATCATTTTGGCATACACGTTATACAGTGCTTTCCGGTTTACATCAGTATTATAATTCCATAGTATAGGCTTATCGCCCGTCCTGCCATTTTGGTTTATGGATATATCATACCCCAGTTCTTCAAACTGCCATATCATTTTTGGGCCCGGCGAGGAAATTAAAAATGCCGCAGCAGCTTGTTCGCGCGCCAGGGCTGTTGGAATGTTCGTCACATTATAACTTCCGGAAGAGTTGCCGTAAGTCTCATTATCAAACATCGTGCGCTCCTGGTCATGGCTTTCCCAGTATGCCACTAAATTATAGGGAACTGAAAACCCGTAACCGTTATAAAACAACCCTGATAAGTCCCATGATGGGTTGGGGTAGCCCATGGTGGCCTGCGAAGCGGGGCCACTTAGATTAGTCCAAACCATTGCACCCTGGTTTGCCATTACTGATGTTTCGCTGTTTACGGCGAAATCTTCAAGAATAATGTACATGGCGGGATCAAGGCTTTTCATGTAAGTAATATAATTTGTCCAGATAGCAACCCGGCTTGCATCATAATTTGCCCAGGCGCTTTCGGTTGTTGTATTGGTTTGGGTATACCCTTCGGCCTCGTCAAACCTGTAGCCGTCAATATGGTATTCCTGCATCCAGTATTTCATTACATTTTCGGTATAATATACAGTAGCCGCGCTTTGGTGGTTAAGCTGGTAACCAACGCCATCGGGGTGCGTAGTTGTTTGATCGAACCAGGGGTTATTTGCCGCCGGCTGACTGGCGGACGCATTCCAATACATTTGCGCCATCGGCGATGACCCGAACTGGTCTTCAAGCACAATATCCTGTATAACCGCAATACCCCTGGCATGGCAGGCATCAACAAATGCTTTGTAAGCGTTATGCGTGCCGTAATATTTATCGAGGGCAAGCATAAAGTTAGGATTGTATCCCCACGAGTCATTACCTTCAAATTCATTCACCGGCATCAGTTCAATAGCGTTGACACGAAGGTTTGCTAAATAATTTAAGGTGTCTTTTAAAGTTTGATAGCTATGTGTCGCTACAAAATCGCGTACCAATAATTCATAAATCATTAAGTTTTTTGGGGCCGGGCGTGTAAAATTTGTCACTTGCCAGGTATATGGTGCCGGGCTGGCCTGGAAAGTGCTCACAATACCGGTTTGGCCGTTTGGATATGGCTTTAAGTTGGGATACACACTTGCCGGAATATACGGATCATTTGCAGGGTCTAATATTTCATGGGTATAGGGGTCAGCCACTTTCAGCGTACCATCAATTAAATATTGATATGCATACTCTGTTGCCGGCGTAATATTGTCGATCTCGATCCACCAGTTGTTGCCGTCGGGTGTCTCATTCATCGCGGTAGGTTGCCAGTTATTAAATTCGCCTATAACGCTGACCGAAGTTTTGCCCGGCGCATACAGGTCAAATACAACAGACGTACCAGAGTTGATAAAGTTAGCACCGTCACTCACGCCTGCGGGCAATGGTTTGCCGTTTGGAATGACAGTAGTAGTGGTTGTGCCCTGGTTATTATTGGTTTCCGTTTGCTTTTTACAAGCTACATTGAATACAACCAGGCTGATCGCCAATAAATAATAAATCCTTTTCATCTTCTTCCTTAATTTAATTGATTACTAACCTGTACTTCAGCAAAACTCACTTCCTCTTCACTTTGTACATACAATACGGATACTGCGGCGCAAAACATAAATATCCCCGCTAATACAATGGCATATATAGCCTGCCCTCCAAACATATTTTGAACTATCCATCCACCAAAAATACCGTTAACTATTTGCGGGAACGTTATAAAAAAATTGAAAATACCTATATAAACCCCCATCTTTTTGGCCGGGATAGAGCCGCACAATATGGCATAAGGCATAGCCAGTATACTGCCCCAGGCCAAACCGATACCCACCATTGACAGGATAAGCATATTGGGGTTGGTTACAAAAAAGATGGACAATAATCCCACGCTGCCCGCTATCAACGAAACGGCATGCGTTATTTTTCGGCTGGTTAAACGGGCGATAGTTGGCAGGAACAACGCGTAAATAGCGGATACGCCATTATATATCCCAAATAAAACGCCTACCCAGTTACCAGCATCCGCGAATTTTACAGATGAAGTATCGCCGGGCACCACTTTATAAACATGCTGCGCTACCGCCGGCGCCATAAATACCCACATCGAAAACAGGGCAAACCACGAGAAGAACTGTACCAGTCCCAACTGCTTCATAGTTTTGGGCATGTTTGAGAAATCTGAGAATATGGTTAATATACCTTTCGACTTTTCTTCAGGTTCTTCGACATAAAATTTGGCGTATTCGGCAGGGGGATATTCCCTGGTTTTAAAGATGGTCCACAGTAGCGTGGTAATTAACATAAACGCGCCCACGTAAAAGGAAAAAATAACGTTCGCCGGTACGTGGCCGGGAGCCGCTGTTTTTGATATGCCCAAAAATTCAGAAAATAT
>Ga0206841_1104_pt1 | contig 18432 bp, 17 predicted proteins | sample Alteio_BWOrgCont_25_FD_152851 | JGI IMG/M metagenome (GOLD analysis project Ga0206841, IMG submission 152851) | Enriched cells from forest soil in Barre Woods Harvard Forest LTER site, Petersham, Massachusetts, United States -... | ecosystem: Environmental > Terrestrial > Soil > Temperate forest >... | reverse complement strand
CTTTCCCGTCTTCCAGGTATTTTTCATCTTTTAATAATTTCGCGGGCAAACTTTCCAGTTCATCCATGTTTTTAAAGGGAAGGAATACATATATTTTACGGTCGGCGGTATCTGCATCAATCGGTTTAAAAACGCCTATATCTTTAATGCCTAATTTATGCAGCGCGGGCAAGTATGCGTTTTGTAAAAAGAGGTCAACGCGGCTTTCCTGTGCCGCGGTTTTAAGGTGGTACACCTTTATTTCATAATAATACCTGTCAACGGCTTTTGCGCGTACACAAAAACCTATCATAAAAACCGTTAAGCAAAGGGCCGGGATTTTAAAGTACTTCTTCATAATATTTCAGGTTTGATTTTTAAAACGTGGTAAACTAACGATCAATAATACAAAAACTGCGGTTACTAATTTTAATAAATTAGCATCAACCCCAATATTTAATGTTACGGCCAATACCAACTGGAATATTACCGCACCGCCCAATACCAGCACCAGGCTTAACCACACCGAAGTTATATTTAACCAGTTAATTAATGTTTCGGCAATAATTACCGACCCCAGCCCTACTATTACAATACCAATACCCATGCTGATATCCGCGAAACCCTGGAACTGGGTTATCAAATACCCGCTAACGGCGGTTAACGCGTTCGCTAATGCCAAGCCGATGATCTTCATACGATCGGTATTTACGCCTAAGGCGCGAATCATGCTTTCGCTGTTGCCGGTGGCGCGCATGGCAATGCCGAAATCGGTTTTTAGTAAATAGCCTATCAATAAGGTGATAACTACAACAAATATCACCACTATAAATAAAGTGTTTTGATTGGGATTTGCTGAAATATTGATCAATGTAAATAGCGATGATGTATTAACCAGCGGCAGGTCCGACCGCCCCATCATGGTTAAATTAACTGAATAAAGTGCTGTCATTACCAATATGCCTGCTAACAGGGGGTTTACTTTTAATTTGGTATGGATAAGTCCGGTAATTGCCCCAGCTATACCGCCGGAAAGGATGACTACCGGCAGGATGAGGTAGCCCGGTAAATGATGTATCAGCATTATAGCCGTAACCGCGCCGCCTAAGGTATAACTGCCATCGGTAGTAATGTCGGGTATATTAAATATCTTCATAGAGATATAAATACCCAGCGCGATACCCGAAAAGCAAAGTCCCTGTAATAAAACGGTGAGGTAAAAATCCATTATTTTACAGCTTCAAAATTTGACGGTATAGCGATGTTGTATTTTTTTACAGCGTCCGCGTTGTATACCCGCTTCCTGATCTTCACCATTTCGGGTTTTAGCCCCAGTGTGCTATGCGTTTTTAAGTATTGCGCGGCCTGCTCCCCGGCCTGGTAACCCCATTGGTAAATGTCTGCGCCAAAAGCGGCGACTGCGCCGCGCTGTACCAAACCGGCCTCGCTGGTAAATATGGGCACATTATGCTGGTTACAGTTTTTCAATATCGTTTCAAACGACGCAAATACTGTGTTGTCAGGGTTGGCAAAAAAAGCGTCGATGTTTTTACCTAATAAAGATTGCGTTACCAGTTGCGCGTCGGCGGATGAATTAAGCGGCAGGGCAATCAAAGTAACGTTCAGTTTATCCGCTAACCCTTTTATCCGCTCCATCGCATCGGCAGATTGTGGCTCAGACTGGTTATAGATCATCCCGATAACCAGCTTAGCCCCTTTTGGCTTTAATAATGTAGGAATAATAGAAAACGAAGTATCAATATATTGCAAATCCTCCATCGCGCCGAATAAATTGGCGGGGGCTTTTCCACTGGCGTCCAGCACTTTCATCCGTTCGGGCGTTGGCGAGACCATTTCAAAAATGGCGATGGTTTTTGTTTTTTGTACCGCAGTTACAGTTGATAAAGTGGTGCAGGTAGCCAGCAAATCAACCGGTTGCGAAACAAAGTAGTTTACAATTTGCGTTAAGGTCGGTATGCTGCCCTGCGCATTGCGGTATTCTATTTTGATGTTTTTTTGCTCTTCGCTAAAGCCGTTCTTCTTTAAAGCATCCGTGAAACCGACCCGCGCCTGGGATATGGTGGCATCTTCAAAGGCATCTACAAATCCGATGAGGGGGATGGTGCTTTTGGTAGTGGTATGGCAGGATACAAAGAAGATGAGAAGAATAAAGGCGGAGATGTATTTTAATAGCTTCATAGGGCTAAGTTAAATAATTTGTCTGAACCACGATTAAACGGATTTAAAGATAGCCATGATAACTGTCCATCCTGAAAATCGTTCAATCTGTTTAATCGTGGTTCAGACACCTAATCTTTCAAAAACGGGTTAAAATTCCGTACCCCAATAGCCATACCCGCAGCGCGGCAAACGGTCTTATCACCAAATTTAAAATTGATCTTATCCATCGCCTGGTAAAGTTTGATGCGCTCTTCGTTATCTTCAAACAGGTTGATCTGGTAGCTGCCGGTACATAGGTTGCTTAGCTTTACCCCTATCAGGCGGATGGGGCGATGCTGGTTCCAGGCTTTTTTGAGCAGGTTTTTTACACCGGGGATCAATATATGCTCGGCCGCGGTGAGGGCAATCTTTTCCTGCTGGGTATGCGTTTCAAAATTAGCGTAACGTATTTTTATAGCGACGCATGAGGCTACTTTATTTTCCTTGCGGAGTTTGGCCGATAGTTCCTCGGTCATGGATACCAAAGTGGTTTCAATGACTTTAGGGTCGGATACATCTAATTGAAAGGTGTTTTCAGTAGATATGGATTTACGGTCGCTATGCGGAACGATCTCGCTGTCGTCGATGCCATTGGCTTTGTCGTAAATATAACGGCCTGCTTTACCAAAAACGGTTTCTAAAAAGCGGACGTCGCATTTTTGTAGGTCGCCAATTTTTTCAATGCCAAACTGGTATAATTTCTGACAGGTTTTTTCGCCCAGCATGGGTATTTTACGGATAGACAAAGGTGCCATAAATTCCTTTTCTTTGCCATGTTCTATTCTTAGCTGCCCGTTGGGCTTGGCCTGGTTGGTGGCCATTTTTGCCACCGTTTTGCCCGATGCCATGCCAAAGGAAATAGGCAGGCCCGTTTCCCTGATCACCCGCTGCCGCAGATCGGAAGCTATCTGGTATGGATCGTGAAACTTATCCATCCCGGTCAGATCAATATAAAACTCATCAACCGATGTTTTTTGGTAAAGCGGCACACTATCATGGATAATGGCCGTAACCTGGCGTGAGGCCTCGCTGTACTTGCCGTGGCTGCCGCGTATAATAATAGCATGGGGGCATAGTTTCATAGCCTGTTTCATGGGCATAGCCGAATGAATGCCAAACTTACGCGCCTCGTAACTGCATGATGCCACCACTCCCCTGTCGGCCGAGCCACCGATAAGCACAGGCTTGCCGATCAGATCGGGGTTAGACAGCCGCTCGACTGATACAAAGAAAGAATCGAGGTCGATATGGATGATATGGCGTTTCATTTCCATAGCACAAATATAAAATTAATTTTGATTAATGCTAATTATTTTAGTATAATTGTTTCCCGTAAATGTGAAAGCGATGAAACAGTATGCAGATTATCTATTATTACTATCTCCAAATGGGCATATAAAAGACGTAATAAAGGAACATAAGTTATATGCTGCTAATATAATTGGCAAGTATGAAAGTATGCACTCCATTGCGCATATCTCCATCAAACAAATGCCCCGGCAAAAGGCATTTATGACCGAGCCTGCCCTGTTAGCATTTGGTAAAGCCCTTCGCACAATGCCACCCATAACTTTAACCATTGACGGCTTTGATTATTTTAACCACGGCGAGGATTATAAAACTATTTATGCCAAACTACGCACTAACCATATTACAACGCTCTGGTTTAAAACGCTGAAAAAAAATTTGGGCATCAAAGAATTTATGGTGCCGCATATTACCATAACACGCAATATCCCGGTTTGGGCGTTTAACCAGCTATGGCCGCATTTTAAGGCTATTAACTGGGTTGAACAGTTTACCGTAACCGGGCTAACTGTTTTGCAACGCGAAACCTTTGCCACATTTGCTAGATGGGAGTCGTTTGCAACGTTACCATTTGAGGCTAAACATTTGGTTGAACCAGTTACATCTAAGCGTGAGCCGTTAAAAACGGTTAATATGCATAACGGGCAACTCAATTTGTTTTGAAGAAAGTCATGAACTTGTTTCGGCATGTCACAGGACATTCACTCTTGCAAAGTCGGCAACCTGCTTACGATGTACCTATCCTGTGTTAACCTAAATGTGGGATGCTGAAATAAATTCAGCATGACCCTGTTTTTAAATCATATTCGGTTGTTTTAGGAAATAATTTGCTACTTTAGTAACTCCAATTATAACATCCTGCTAAAATGAACAAACGCAATTTCATACGCTTTGGAATTATTTTCCTGGTTCCGTTATCGTTTATTATTTCGCAGTGTTTTCACGAAACCAAACCCTCAGCTACATCATTTAATGATCCGCGGGGCCCTCAATTCGCGGGATCGGCTACTTGCGTTAGCTGCCATAAAAATGTATCGGATGATTATTTGCATTCAGCCCATTTTCAAACCAGCAGGCTGGCATCGCCTGCTTCTGTACTTGGCAGCTTTGCACCCGGTTCAAACATTGTCAAGTATAACGACAGCATAAGTGTTATCATGGAAAAACGTGATGGCGGATTGTACCAGGCTTGTTATGTAAATGGAAATTTAACGCAGTTACAGCCATTCAACATCGTTTTTGGATTTAAACGCGCCGAAACTTTTTTGTACTGGAAGGACAGCTATGTTTACCAATTGCCGGTAACCTATTATACACAACTGCATCAATGGGCCAACAGCCCCGGCTACAGCGAAAAAAGGCCCTACTATACGCGCATGATAAGCGAAATGTGTTTTGAGTGCCATAGCTCGAACATGAAACAAATACCGCCTACACAGGAACAGATAGACCACAAAACCATTGGCCTGGATAAAAACACCATGATGCTCAGTATTGATTGCGAACGTTGTCACGGTCCGGCGGCACAACACGTTACTTTCCAGATGCAGAACCCGAAGAATAAACAGGCCATGTATATCACGAAGTTGGGGGGACTGTCAAGATCGCAACGTATGGATCTATGCGGCGTATGCCATTCGGGCATTAACCAGGTGGCCTGGTCTACATTTGATTTTAAGCCCGGCGATACGCTGACGAAATATTTTGACAGCCGGTTCCTCAACCAGGTGCCGGATGTAACCCGGATCGATGTGCATGGCAACCAGGTTGGTTTGTTAAAAGGCAGCAAATGTTATATGCAAGGCAAAATTGAATGCGGTACCTGCCATGGTATGCACGATAATGGCGTTAAGACGGTTAAAATGTACTCGCAAATTTGCCAAAGCTGCCATACCGATGCCAACCATAACGTTTGCAAAATGACCGCTCAAATAGGCCAGCCGATAACCAGTAATTGTTTGGATTGCCACATGCCCGTCAGATCATCAAATTCCATTGTAATACACGGCGCAGCTACACAAAACGCATTTTACCAGGCGCGCATGCACCGGATTGCTATCTATCCGGAGGAAACGCAGAAAGTAATGGCGATGATGAAAAAGATGGATTGAGTTGTTGATATCATTTAAATCCCCAATACAACCAAGCAACATAATCTTTAACCAATACTTCGCCAATGTCGATTACTTCTAACGCTTGATCTCTTGTAATTAATGCACCATGTGCTGCTGAATTACAAATCCTAAAGAATGTACTAATTAATTGATATTGCCTGGATGTAATTGCCCCTTTTTCAAATAGTTTTGATATAATTCTTAAAGCAGAATCTTTGTCATCAATTAATATGTTAAATCCTTTTGAAAGATTTTTTAACATTATTTCCAAATCAGCCCGTAGCCCAATTAAAGCAAGACGGGGATCGGTATCAACAATCTTTTTGTAATAACTTAAATCAAGCCCACTTGGTGATGGTTGTAAATCAATTTCTATCATTCTTTTGTTCGCTTCGGTTTCAAAAGATGGAGAAGCGTCATTAATTAATTTTTGTCTTTCTGGAGTACGTTCATTTTTAACCTCAACCGATAATTCTTTAGCATCTGTAATGTCCTGTACTAAAGAAGTTTCTATTGAAAACCCACCAGGCAGTTCAACTTTTTTTGCTCTTACAAGTAGTTTTTGTATTTCTTTCTTGAAATGATAGACAATAATTAGAACTACAATAGGCCAAACAATAGTTCCAATAAAATCTAAAATTATTTTCAGCAATTCATATGATTGATGAGTTGAAGTGGTTGTAGCTGTAAAAGTAACTTTATCATTAATTACTAAATTTAACATATTGAGATATAAAGTTTTAACCAGGTAAATATAACTATATCTAATTATTAACTTAGCAAATCAGCATTATAAATTCGTTTACAACCATACATGGTTCGTACCCATTTGCACATCTGCATATTTGCACATTTGCACATTTTTAATAAAACTCTCCCAAAAAACAAACCTTTTTCTATATTTGCGGTGGGGTAAGTCTTTTACGGCCAGCTCCTCTTGAACTCCCCCAGGGTGGGAACGCAGCAAGGGTAGAGAGTTGTAGCGGTGCGATAAAAGTAGCTTACCCTTTTTTATTTTCTACTTTTTCGCTTCCATAATTTTATTTGTTAACTTTCGCTATACGCTGAGTATGAACAAATTCTTCATCTTATTATTTGTCTTTTTTCTTTTTAGTTTCACTATAAAGGCTCAAAATATTTCCAAACCTAATTTCATTAAAGAGTTTCATAATTATAAAACAGATACATCTATTCAAGTTACAGTTCTTTATAAAAACAGATTTTATTGTTTAGAATTAAATCATCAGGTTTTTGTAGTCGATGCAGAAACAAATCTTATCGACCATAATTATTCCGATAATTCAAAAGAAGTTCAAATAGAAAATCTTTATTTAAAAAACGACACCTTATTCGGAAAAGGCGACTACCATACTTATTTTCTCAATAAACAAAATAAATGGATATCATTACCAAAAGGATACTATCATGATGATGTACAATATGAAGATGATAATTATGTCATAACATCAACTTGTAGTGGTGAATGGGGTGGTTCGTTATATCTTAAAGATAAAAGAACAGGCAAACTATATGAATGTATCTGCCAATGTGCGGTAAATATTATTAAAGATAAGAATGTCTATGACGTGACGGCTTCCATTGACCACATGAGCGGTTTTGCAAATATTTTTCAAATAAAAGACCCTGAAGATTTAAAATTATACAACAGGGATGCTTTACTTAAAAAACAGGAAGATGCTAAAAAGAAAAACCAAAGGTATATTGGTACAATCGGCGAAGATGAAAGCGACTCAAGGCAAGGCACTAATCAATTAATCGACTCAATTGGCATATCGTTAGCCACAAGTTTTATCGTCAAATCTCAAATTTACTACATAACTGAAAAAGATATCATTGATGGTAAAGGGCTTTTTCACAAAGCTGTTAATATTGCTATGATCAAAGATGGTAAGTTGGTTCCGATAGAAGATTTGACTAAATTAAATATTTGGAGTTTTGAGCCTGCAAATCGCAACAATAAAGATTACAGTCTTTTTACCTTTGATAATATTATTCAAACAGGGTTTATTTATATAAAACAAAACAAACTCTCGTTTTATTTCTTCGACAAAAAGTATAACTAACACAATTAATGCTCGATCTACTCATCATTGGCGGTGGCCCCATCGGTATAGCCTGCGGCTTAAAGGCACAAAAAGCAGGCTTAAGCTTTGTAATTATTGAAAAGGGCTGTTTGGTAAATTCGCTTTATAATTACCCGTCGACCATGACTTTCTTTTCCACTTCGGAGAAATTGGAAATTGGCGGCGTGCCATTTGTAACTACCCACAATAAACCCAACCGTGCCGATGCGTTAGAGTATTACCGCAGGATTGCTTTATCAAACCATTTACCCATTAATTTATTTGAGGAAGTTACAGCAATTACTCCCGAGGATGGCACTTATACCATTACCACAACAAAAGACGCCTACAAAGCCAAACGGATAATTATCAGCACCGGGTTTTATGATATTGCGGTTAACCTGGATATCCCCGGAGAAAACCTGCCAAAGGTGATGCACTATTATAAGGACCCGCATTTTTACGCCCTGCAAAAGGTGGTTGTGGTAGGCTCCAGCAATTCGGCTATTGATGTGGCCCTGGAAACTTTCCGCAAAGGTGCAGAAGTAACGTTGGTTATCAGAGGTAACGAAGTGAGCAGCCGCGTTAAATACTGGGTTCGGCCAGATATTATCAACCGCATCAAAGAGGGCAGTATCCAGGCATATTTTAACTCGAACCTGAAAGTGATACGCGAACACGAGGTGGATATTGAAACGCCGGATGGCACCATCACTATCCCCAACGACTACGTAATGGCCATGACCGGCTATAAACCAAACTTCGAGCTATTAAAAAAATGGGGACTTATCCTCAGCAAAGATAAATTCATCCTTGAATACAACCCTGAAACTATGGAAACCAACCTGCCCGGTGTCTACCTCGCCGGCGTAGTTTGCGGCGGCTTGGATACGCATTTATGGTTCATTGAAAATTCAAGGATACACGCGGATATGATTATTGAGGATGTTTTGAGGAAACTTTAGTGTTTTACTGCGTTCTTGTTATTTAACAGGCGTTGTGCCTCTTCTCTATATTTAAAGTCGGGCACAAAGGTTGGGCCGCCAATTTTTATTGCCATATCATAATCTTCAATAGCCTTTTTATAATTTTTCAATTTCAAATAACTGTCTCCTCTATAATTATAGGTTAGCGCAGCGTTTGGGTCTAACATTAATTTGCGGTCATAGTCTGCTATTGCGGCGTAATAATCACCCAGGCAACTTTCAGCATAAGCCTTATTTCCATATGCATCCGTCGATTTGGGATTTATTTTTAAAGCTTTATCACAATTAATGACGGCCTGTTTAAAGTCTTTAAGGTGCATATAAGAAAATGCTATACAATTATACGCTGCATCTGAGTTTGGATACCTGGCCAATATAAAATTATAATCTGCAATGGCCTCGTGATATTTCTGTGTATTGTTTTCTGACACACCTCTGTTTCCGTAAGCCTCCATATTATTTGGATCGAGGCTTATAACGATATTAAAATCATTAAAGGCATCATTATATTGCTTTAAATAATTTCGTGCTATACCACGATTAAGATAAGCGTCCGCAGACTTAGGGTTTAAAATTATTGCCTGGTTATAATTGGCCATTGCCTCGTTATAATGCTGCAAATGTGTTTGTGCAAGCCCTCTATAATTATAGGCTGCGGCATATTGCGGATTTAACTTTATCGCCTCATCAAAACAAATTAACGCTTCATCAAAGAGACCAAGCGATCCTTTTAGAACACCTTTGTTATACCAGGGGTCGGCATTTTTTTTATCCAATTTAATCGCCGTTTCATAATCCGCAAGTGCATCGGTATTTCGTTTTAAGTTAAATTCAGCTAAAGCCTTAATATTGAAAACTTCAGAAGTCTTTGGCCCCAACTTTAATACATCATTACAATCTGCTATTGCATTTTCAAATTGATTAAGGTCAATACATGCAAGGCTGCGATTTATATAAGCAGCTATAAATTGGGGATCATAATAAATTGCTTTTTTATAATCATTAACTGCCCCCTGATAATTCTTTAATGCGTATTCGATGACCCCTCTGTTAAAATAAGCCAGCGCATATTTTGGATTTATCTCAATTGTTTTATTAAGATCTGCTATGGCTTCGGCATATTGCTTTAAATCACTTCTTATTTGCGCTCTATTATTAAATGCCTTGTATTCCAATGGATTTATTGCTACAGCTTTATTAAATGCGTCCAGGGCAGCATCGTATTGTTTCAATGAGCTTTCGGCATTGCCTTTTTCAAAATAAGCGTCTGAATTTTTTGGGTCTATTCTAATTGCATTATCAAAATCATTAATAGCTTTTTCGTAGTTTCCAAGCATGTGATGTACTTTTCCCCGTTGAACATAATTATATGTACTTATCGGATCAGATTGTATCGCCTTATCTAAATCAGTTAGCGCTTCGTCATATCGTTCTAAGAATGCATAAGTTACTCCTCTGTTAAAATATCCATCAGGATAGTCAGGATTAATTGCGATAACCCTGTTAAAAACATAAATAGCATCTTCATATTTACCAAGGTTAACCAAGGCCTTTCCCCTTTCAAAGTAAGCTATCGTATCAAGGGGGTTTAACCTTAAAGCCCGGTCGTAATCTTCAATTGCTTCGTTATAATGAGCTAACAAACTTTTTGCATAACCCCGGTAATAGTAATAAGCGTACAACTTATTATTTGTGGTATCTGCTTCGATAGCTTTGGTTGTATATTTTATAACCCCTTCATAATTATTAGCATTTCCATTCGCAATCGCGCTATCAATGTATTGTTGTACCGTTTGTCCAAACATATTTAGACATACAACCGTTAACAGAAACAAAATAAACGCTCTTCTTATAATGTTCATCGAACAACTTTATAAAAGGTAAAATTTCTAAATAATGATGCAAATTATAAAATTGCGGTCATAAGTTGTAAGTAAATCACATTTCCCTTTGATAAGTAAAAAATAATGCAAACTTTTGCATCAAATTTAAAAACAACGTAATAATGAACCTACAAAGCATAAATAAGCCCGCTGCCAGAGCAAATGCCCCGGTTGCCGCTGCTTTGGTTTCAACTGTTTTTTTGTTTTCCCCATCACGACGAAGGCTATTTATCCCCCGGGTTTAATATTACCGGCCTCAACCCAAACAGGAGTTTTATGATTTAAACTTCTTCAAAGCAAACATTATCAATTACTTACGGCTGATAAACCATTAATTTAACAGTAATTTTTCTACTTAAATGACCATACAAGATTTTGATATACAGGTTGCCTCTGCCCAGCATGCCGATTATGCGCCTTTCATCTGCGATGAAATGGCCGAGTCGGCAAAGGCGCGCGGTACAGGCATCGCGCAACGCTCGCCCGAATATGTGGCTGATAAAATGTTGGAGGGCAAGGCGGTTATCGCTTTGCATAAAGATGGCACCTGGGCTGGTTTCTGTTATATTGAAACATGGAGCCACGGCGATTTTGTGGCTAATTCGGGGCTGATTGTAAATCCTATCTACCGTAAAGTAGGTTTGGCAAAAGCTATTAAGCAAAAAGTATTCGAGTTATCGCGCAAAAAATATCCCGATGCCAAAATATTTGGGTTAACAACCGGGCTTGCGGTAATGAAGATCAATTCAGAATTGGGCTACGAACCGGTTACGTATTCAGAGCTGACACAGGACGAAAATTTTTGGCAGGGATGCAAAAGCTGCGTTAACTATGATATTTTAACCAGCAAGGAACGTAAAAACTGTATGTGTACGGCAATGTTGTTTGATCCGGCTGAAAAAGCAAAAGAGATAGAACACAAAACTGCAAACATGTCGAGAAAAGCAACATTGTTTGAACGTATAGAGAACGCGATTAAAAGTTTCGGACAGGATATTAAATTATTTTAATCCCAAAATGGAAAAGAAGAAAGTAGTATTAGCATACAGCGGCGGATTAGACACCTCGTTTTGCTGCATATATTTAACACAGGATTTGGGTTACGAAGTTCATTCGGTTATTGTTAACACCGGCGGCTTTAGTGATGAAGAATTGAAAGGAGTTGAGGAACGGGCCTATAAAATGGGTGTAACCTCGCACCATGTAGTTGATGAAACTGAGAATTTCTATAAAACCTGCGTTAAGTTTTTGATATATGGCAATGTATTAAAAAACAATACCTATCCCCTATCGGTAAGCGCCGAACGGGTTAGCCAGGCAACGGCTATTGCCAATTATGCCAAAGAAATAGGCGCTGAGTTTGTAGCGCATGGCAGCACCGGGGCGGGTAACGACCAGGTAAGGTTTGATATGATATTTAATATTTTGGTGCCGGATGTGCAGATCATCACCCCTATCCGCGATTTGAAATTAAGCCGCGAGGCCGAAATTCAATACCTGAAAGATCATGGTGTGGAAATGAACTTTGAAAAGGCAAAATACTCTATCAACAAAGGCATTTGGGGGACATCTGTCGGCGGTAAAGAAACATTGACAAGTAATTTAGGTTTACCTGAAGAGGCATGGCCTACTCAAGTCAGTGAGTCTGGAGTCAGAAGTCTGGAGTTGGTTTTTGAGAAAGGAGAATTGATTGGTATTGATGGTAAAAAATTTGACCATCCAACAAAAGCCATACAGGCCCTACAAGCTATCGCACAACCTTACGGCATTGGCCGTGATATACACGTAGGTGATACGATAATCGGCATAAAAGGCCGTGTTGGTTTTGAGGCTGCCGCGCCGATGATCATTATTAAAGCGCACCATACTTTAGAGAAACACGTGTTGACCAAATGGCAGTTAACCTGGAAAGACCAGCTTTCGATATTTTATGGCAATTGGCTGCATGAAGGGCAGTTTCACGACCCTATTATGCGGAATATGGAAGCCTTTTTAACCGATACACAGAAGAATGTAAGCGGTAAAGTATTTGTTGAATTACATCCCTATCGTTTCCAGATAATTGGTATTGAGTCTGATCATGATTTGATGTCGAACAAGTTTGGCAGCTATGGCGAAATGAACAACGCATGGAGTGGCGAGGATGTAAAAGGTTTCTCCAAAATATTTGGCAACCAGGTAATGATCTACAATAAAGTTAATGCCCCCGAGCCCCCTAAAGGGGGAGCCAATAACGATTGATATATTATGGCGAACGACCAACATATAAACGACCATCAAACTCCCCCTTTAGGGGGTCGGGGGGCCGTATTTTCAAAAAGCGAATGTTTGGAACATTACATCTGGGGCGATGATTGCCACGGGTGGACTTTTGTTGATACCGAAGCATTATCTGTTAAACAGGAACTGATGCCGCCTGATACGTCGGAGAAACTTCATTATCATGAAAAGGCTACGCAATTTTTCTTCATTTTAAAAGGGCGGGCCAAGTTTAGTATAGATGGCGAGATTATCGAGCTAAGAGAACAACAAGCCATCCAAATTGAACCGAAACAGCAGCATTTTATAGCTAATAATCAAAATACCGACCTGGAGTTTATTTTATATTCTTATCCATCAACAAAAAATGACAGAAGTGAGATCAAATAAAATAAAGGCCGGCATTATTGGCGGCGCAGGCTATACCGGCGGCGAAATGCTGCGGATATTACTTAACCACCCTAATGTTGATATCGCTTTTGTAAACAGCACCAGCAATGCTGGTAATTACGTTTACGATGCACATACCGACCTGTTTGGTGATACCGAATTGAAATTTACAAGTGACTTGTCAACAGACATTGATATACTATTCCTCTGCGTTGGTCATGGCGATGCCAGGAAATTTTTGGAGGCTAATGAAATACCAGATACCGTTAAAATAATTGACTTGAGCCAAGACTTTAGGTTAGCCGGAAGCTCGAAGCTGAAAGCAAAGAACTTTGTTTACGGTTTACCTGAACTTAATCGCGATGCCATCAAATCAGCGCAAAATATTGCTAACCCGGGTTGTTTTGCAACTTGTATTCAGTTGGGATTATTCCCGTTGGCTGCGAAAGGTTTGTTAAATAATGAAGTACATATTTCGGCAACCACAGGTTCAACAGGTGCAGGGCAAAGTTTGGCTGCAACCTCGCATTTTACTTGGCGAAATAATAACCTCTCAGTTTATAAAGTTTTTAACCACCAGCATTTAAACGAGATCGGCGAATCATTGAACCAGTTGCAACCGGGATTTGAACAAACATTAAACTTTATACCTAATCGCGGCGATTTTACACGCGGGATATTGGCGACTATTTACATGGACACTGATTTGACGGAAGATGAGGCTTTAAAACTTTATGAAGATTATTACGCCGGTCACCCATTTACGCATGTTACTAACAGGAATATTGATTTAAAGCAGGTTGTAAATACCAATAAATGCTTTTTACAGGTTAAGGTAATTGATAGTAAATTATTCATTGTCAGTGTTTTAGATAATTTACTTAAAGGAGCTTCAGGGCAAGCTGTTCAGAATATGAATTTGATGTTTGGGTTGGATGAAACAGCAGGTTTAAAGTTAAAGGGAACGGCTTTTTAGCCCCCTAACCCCCTAAAGGGGAACTATTGTTTATAATTTAATACGAAACGAATGAAACTATTTGATGTATATCCTATAAATAATATAAACATTACCAAAGGTGTTGGTAGTCTTGTTTACGATAACACAGGGCAAGAATATCTCGACCTATACGGCGGTCATGCCGTAATATCCATCGGTCATACCAATCCGCATTATGTACAACGGCTGGAAGACCAGTTGCATCAAATTGGGTTTTATTCTAATTCAATTGAAATCCCATTGCAAAAGGAATTAGCTGAGAAATTGGGACATGTTTCGGGCAAAGAAGATTACCAGTTATTTTTGTGTAACTCCGGGGCAGAAGCGAATGAGAACGCTTTAAAGCTGGCATCGTTTTATAATGGGAAGAAGAAAGTTATTGCTTTTACAGGCTCTTTTCATGGCCGTACATCCTTAGCGGTTGCGGTTACTGATAATCCAAAAATCGTGGCCCCTGTCAATGAAACTGACAATGTAATTTTTGTGCCCTGGTGTGATGAAAAGGTTTTAGAAAGGGAATTCGCGCACAATGAAATATCATCGGTAATTATTGAAGGCATACAGGGTGTTGGTGGCATACAGGTTGCGCCGGCGAGTTTCCTGCAAAAAATAAGATCGCTTTGCGATGCTAATAACGCTGTTTTTATAGCTGATTCTGTACAATGTGGTTATGGACGGACAGGTAAATTCTTCTCACATGATTTTGCGGGTGTAAATGCCGATATTTATACTATGGCAAAAGGCATGGGTAATGGTTTTCCTGTTGGCGGCATTATCATATCGCCAAAAATTGCCCCCGCTTATGGTATGTTAGGCACCACGTTTGGCGGTAATCACCTGGCTTGCGCAGCCGGTTTAGCTGTGTTGGAAGTAATGGAGCAGGATAACCTGATGCAAAACGCGGCAACAGTTGGCGCATATTTGATTGATGAACTGAAGAAATTCAAACAAGTTAAAGAGGTTCGTGGTCGCGGGTTAATGATAGGTATTGATCTTCCGTTCGAGTTTGCCCATGCTAAAAAGTACCTGTTATTTAAGCACCATATTTTTACCGGTGAGGCCAAACCAAACGTGATCAGGCTGTTACCTGCTTTAAACTTAACAAAAGCACATGCAGACAGGTTTTTAGAGGCTTTTACAACAGTTTTAAATCAACCGGTTGGCGTAACTTTATAAGCTATGAAATTATTCTCCTCTGTTAATAATGTCGTTGATATTAAAGCACTTGTTGCAGAAGCTTTACAACTAAAGCAAAACCCCTATGCACATCAGCATTTAGGTAAGAACAAAACTCTGGGACTTGTTTTTTTAAACCCCAGCCTGCGTACACGCATGAGCACACAGAAAGCAGCCCTAAACCTCGGCATGAATGTAATGGTGCTGAATGTAGATAAGGAAGGATGGGCATTAGAACTACACGACGGCGTTATTATGAACGGCACCACGGTAGAACACATTAAGGACGCAGCCGCAGTTATGGGCCAGTATGTGGATATTATTGGGGTACGTTCATTCCCGGGATTAAAAGACCGTGAGGAAGATTACAGCGAGGTTATATTTAACAAGTTTGTTGAATATTGCGGTGTGCCATTGGTAAGCCTGGAGTCGGCAACGCGCCACCCGCTGCAAAGTTTGGCTGATCTAATCACCATTGAAGAATTAAAAACTCAAACCCGGCCAAAAGTTATTTTGACATGGGCGCCTCATATTAAACCGTTACCACAGGCTGTACCTAACTCGTTTGCCGAATGGATGTGCAGGGCCAATGTTGATTTTACCATTGCCCACCCTGCCGGTTATGAATTATGTACTGATTTTACACAAGGCGCCACCATAACCACCAACCAGGATGAAGCATTAGCTGGCGCTGATTTTATCTATATAAAAAACTGGTCGGCTTATGAACCTTACGGACAGGTATTCCCGGGTAATGAAGATTGGATGCTGACGAATGAAAAGCTAAAAGTTACCAATAATGCGAAAGTTATGCATTGCCTGCCTGTCCGCCGTAATTTGGAATTATCTGATGAAATATTAGACGGGCCAAACTCCATTGTGGTTCACGAAGCCGGTAATCGCGTTTGGGCAGCTCAAGCGGTTTTGAAACAGATGCTGGAAAATTTACAGTAACTTTATCATTATGTATATCCCTAAGAATTTTCTGATCACCGACCGGCAGGAAGCTATTAGTTTTATGCAGCGTTATAGTTTTGCAGCTATTGTTACTGTAAATAATGGCATACCTACTGCCACACACCTGCCATTTATTATTACACAAAAAAACGATAAAATTATCCTGTCATCGCATTTTGCAAAAGCTAATCCGCAATGGCGGGACATTATGAATTGTTCGTCGCTGGTGATCTTTACAGAGCCTCATGCTTATATCTCGCCCAAACATTATGAACAGGTAAACAGTGTACCTACCTGGAATTATATAGCTATACATGCCTATGGCAAAGCTACTTTAATAGAAAACGTTGAACAAAAAATTGAGCTGTTAGAACAAACCATTCAATTTTATGAGGCTGATTATTTACAACAATGGACTGCATTGCCAGATGATTATAAATTAAATATGATGAAAGGTATTGTTGGTTTTGAGATTGTTGTTGATGATTTGCAGGCCAAGAAAAAATTGAGTCAGAATAAAACAGTCAAAGAGCGGGAAAGCATAATCGCCGAATTGAGCAACAAGCCCGATTCAAATGAAAAAGAGATAGCAGCGTATATGGCTGATCTGAAATAATCCTCATAATTCGTGCTCCACCATCCTCGTTTCCGTATTAAAATTGCGGATGATCAAACGGTTATCGCTGTTTTTAGTGAAGTATTTTATAGCCCAGCTTAAAAATACGGCCGTTTTGCTGCTAAACCCGGCCAGCGACATGATATGCACAAATCCCCATAAAAGCCAGGCGAAAAACCCGCCGAAATGGAACTTACCAATATCAGCCACCGCCTTATTACGGCCAATTGTGGCCAGCGTTCCCTTATCTTTATAAACAAATGGTTCGGTTGCTTCCTTGTTGATGATATGCATTAAATTTTTTGCTAACCATTGGCCCTGTTGTATAGCTGCCGGGGCAACACCGGGATGCCCGTTTGGATATTCCCCCGAAATTATAGCAGATACATCCCCTATCGCGAAAATATTCTGATACCCCTTTACCCTATTGATCTCGTCAGTTTCTATTCGCGAGGCTTTATTAATTACAGCGGCGGATATGCCTTGCGGCACTTCACCCATTACGCCTGCCGCCCAAAACACATTCCGGGTTTTGATGGTCATGCCATCATCTATCTTTAATGTGAACCCGTCATAACTTTCCACATGCACACTGTTGTATATCCTTACATCGTTAGCCGACAAGTACTTTTTCGCCTTTTTGGAGGCATTTTCAGACATAGCGCCCAGCAGCCTGTCCTTACCTTCAAAAATATAAACCCGCATATCCTGTTTGCTTAGGCCATGATAGTCTTTCCTTAAAACAAGCTTCCGCATTTCGGCGAGTGCGCCCGAAAGCTCTACACCTGTCGGGCCACCACCAACCACGGCGAAAGTCATTAATGCTTCCCTTTCTTCCTTATCCTGGGTTACGGTGGCCCTTTCCAAATGCTGAAGGATCAATCCGCGCAGGTTTAAAGCCTCGGGTACATTCTTCATAGGCATGGCAAAGTGCGCAATCTCCTTGTTGCCGAAGAAGTTGGTATTTGAGCCGGTGGCTATCACCAAATAATCGTAAGGGACTTCGCCTATGCTGGTAGTCAGGGTATTATTTCCCCGGTTTATTTGCTTTACGTAAGCCAGGCAAAAGCTAAAATTATCCTGTTTGGTAAATATCCTTCGGATGGGGAACGCGATAGAATCGGCGGCAATTGCCCCCATCGCCACCTGGTACAACAACGGCTGAAAAGTGTGATAGTTATGCTTATCCAGCAGCAGTATATCAACCGGCGCTTTTTTAAGCTTGTTTGCTAAATTTATTCCCGCAAAGCCGCCGCCAATGATTACGATGCGCGGCCTTATCCTGCTGTTTTGTTGTTGGTTGATATACATAATGTGCGATAAACTTAAGCTTTGCAGATTGATTTAATGCATTAATTGCAAAGCAAAGGTATGCACATTAATAATGCCAAATTGGGATAAGAGTTTTGGAAAGGAAATCACTTTTAAAAACCTGTCGGCTGTTTTACCCTATCCTCCTCCTT
>Ga0206841_1102_pt1 | contig 18973 bp, 15 predicted proteins | sample Alteio_BWOrgCont_25_FD_152851 | JGI IMG/M metagenome (GOLD analysis project Ga0206841, IMG submission 152851) | Enriched cells from forest soil in Barre Woods Harvard Forest LTER site, Petersham, Massachusetts, United States -... | ecosystem: Environmental > Terrestrial > Soil > Temperate forest >... | reverse complement strand
ACCAAAACAAATCCAAAGCAAAACCTGCTCACCAAGCCGGTAAAGCACATCGACATCACGTCGTTCGACGCGCGTCCGATCATCGACGCCATGTCGCACATGTCATTCACTTCGCGCGATCTTGCGAAGGCGACCGAGATTTACAACATGATGCTGGCGGACAAAAATGCAAACCAATTTATAGGGTATACCGTTATATCTGATGAAAAAATCATCAGAGAACGAGGCCAAGACAATTTTTTTACTTTGGATTACGTATTCAATAACGAGGATGAGGTTAGAAAGATACACCAAATAAGAGATGATCAATTGCGTCTGGCAATAGACAGGGGGGATGATATAGTAATTGATGCAATTCATAACGACCACTTAAAACGTTCTAAAATATTAGCACTCACTAAGGCCTCTCAAAAGTATAATTACAAATCTACGGCCATAGTCATTAATCCTCCCGAGGAACATGAACATGTGGATCGATTACTTCAAAGAGCACTCCGCGACCGTCGTTACAATGATGTTACCGAGGTGCATTTTAGATCAATAGCCCCTATAAAAACGGGAGAATTCGATCATACTGTCTATGTAAATGATCGCCCAAAGAGACCACTATTTGGTGGAAATGAAAGTCTAAGCTTGGTTGATATGGCAAAACGAAGAGAAAGTTTTGGAAGTAAAAATCAAAGATAATACAAAATCTAAAGGCAAAAAACTTATCGTAGGCAATGAAATTACTAATGACAACCTCCTCCAAACCCTCTAGATAGGGGTGCACAATGAACTAAGGTCATTATGCAGTCCCTATCCGATATCCAAGCCGCCCTTACCTTTGACGATGTTCTCCTGAAGCCGCGCGCGTCTGACATTATTCCTGCTCAGGCCGATACGCGCACCCGCCTCACCAAAACCATTACTCTCGGCATCCCACTTATCTCCGCGGCGATGGATACCGTCACCGAGGCACGCCTCGCCATTGCCATGGCGCAGCATGGCGGCATGGGGTGCATTCATAAGAATATGACCGAAGCGCAACAGGCCAATGAAGTGCTGAAGGTAAAAAAGTTTGAGTCAGGCATGGTGGTGGATCCACTGACGATTCATCCGGATGCTACATTAGCTGAAGCCCTGGCGCTTATGAGCAAACAGCATATTTCCGGGATTCCCGTTGTTGAAAAATCAGACGATGGCGGGGGCGGCAAACTGGTCGGCATCCTTACTAACCGGGACGTACGTTTCGCTTCCGATCCGAAGCAGAGGGTCGCGGAGCTGATGACTAAGGAAAATCTTATTACCACCGATGCCAATATCGATCGCGAAGATGCGAAGAAATTGCTGCACCGCCACCGGATTGAAAAACTGCTCGTTGTCGATGATAAATTCCGCTGCGTCGGGCTTATTACCGTTAAAGACATTGAAAAGGCTAAGGCGTACCCGAATGCCTGCAAGGACGAGCATGGCAGACTTCGCGCCGCCGCCGCTGTCGGTACGGGAAAAGACGGCATTAAACGCGCCGAGGCATTGATTGCCGCAGGCGTAGACGTGATCGTCGTCGACACGGCGCACGGGCACTCCAAAGGCGTGCTCGATACGATAAGCGCTATTAAAGCGATACATAAAGATATTCAAATAATCGGCGGAAATATCGCCACTCCTGAGGGCGCAAAGGCGCTCATCAAAGCGGGGGCGGATGCGGTAAAAGTAGGCATCGGTCCAGGCTCAATTTGCACCACACGTATCGTCGCCGGTGTTGGCGTGCCGCAGCTTACGGCGGTGATGGAAGTAGTGGAAGTAGCGCGTAAAGCAGGTGTGTCGGTGATCGCCGACGGTGGCATTAAATTTTCGGGCGATCTGGCGAAAGCCATCGCAGCCGGTGCGGATTGCGCCATGCTCGGATCGCTCTTTGCCGGAACCGAGGAAAGCCCCGGCGATGAAGTGCTATATCAGGGGCGTTCGTATAAATCTTATCGCGGCATGGGTTCGGTCGGCGCTATGGCGCGCGGGTCGGCGGATCGGTATTTCCAACAGGAAATCGCCGATAAACTTAAACTCGTCCCCGAAGGCGTCGAAGGCCGTGTGCCGTTCAAAGGCCCGGTATCGGGCGTTATCCACCAATTGATCGGTGGCCTCAAAGCCGCAATGGGCTATACCGGCAACGGCACGATTGCCGAGATGCAGAAGAATTGCGAGTTCGTGCGCATCACCAGCGCGGGTTTACGCGAATCGCACGCGCATGACATCACCATAACGCAGGAAGCGCCGAACTATCGGCTGGAAAATTAGCGCGTGACACCCGGCGCACGTGTACAAGCAGCAATTGAGCTGATCGATCAGGTTTTGATGGCATGGATGTCGCAGAAGCGCATTCCTGCGGACAAAATGCTGGAGGGGTATTTTAAGTCGCACCGTTATATCGGTTCGAAAGATCGTGGGGCGATTTCCGAACTTGTCTATTGGGTGCTGCGGCACAAGGCAGCGCTGGAATGGTGGCTGGACCGGGAAAATCAGCGGTTGCATGGCCGTACCTTCGTACTTGCCGCGCTCATACTGCGCAAAGAATATAATCCGCAGACAATCGTAAGCCTGCCCAAAGATAGTCAGTATTCCCCTCCTCTATTCACCGATGATGAAATGAGGATGTTCGATCAGCTCGTGCGATTTGATCTTGAGCATCCCGACATGCCTGATCATGTCCGCCTGAATTATCCGGAATGGATGGATAGCATCCTTCATGAAGGTTTCGGCGATAATTTCGAAGCCGCGCTGCATGCGCTGAATGAACAGGCGCCGACGGATTTACGCGTCAACACGCTTAAGACCACGCGCGAGCAATTATTAAAAGAATTAAATCAGGAAGGGTTTGAATGCGCTGCCACCACCATATCGCCGGTTGGTATCCGTCTTGCAAAACGTGGCCCGATTTTTGCGTCTCCTGCCTTTAAGCAAGGTTATTTCGAAGTGCAGGATGAAGGCTCGCAAGTGGTCGCGCAATTGGTAGACGCGCAAGCGGGTCAACGTGTGATTGATTTTTGCGCCGGTGCAGGCGGTAAAACATTAGCTATGGCTGCTGCTATGAAAAATAAAGGACGGATACTTGCCTGGGACACGTCGGAAAAGCGCCTGACGCAGATGACGCCACGCATTCGCCGCGCCGGAGTGGATAATGTGCAAACGCATGTCATAACTTCGGAGCAGGATGCATTTATTAAACGTCATAAAGGAACAGCCGATCGTGTATTGGTGGATGCGCCATGCAGCGGTAGTGGTACATGGCGGCGCAATCCCGACCTCAAATGGCGGTTCACACGCCAAGATCTGGATGAGGTGGTCGCATTGCAACAATCCATTTTGCAAAGTGCCGCACGCCTTGTAAAACCGGGCGGACGCGTGATTTACGCTACATGCTCGATCTTAAAAGAAGAAAATGAACATCAGCTCACAAAGTTCTTAACAAGCGTAAATAATTTCAAGGTTGTTTGTGCAAAAAAAGTATGGGATAAAAATACCTTCTCAGACGAAGCCTCTCCGGTTTCGTATCTGGGGTTAACGCCGCATGAAGATGGTGTGGATGGTTTCTTTGCCGCTGTTCTTGAAAAACAAAAGATTGAGGGCACGGCATTGAAGAACGAAATACTTGAAGGGGGGCTACCTAACCAATGACATCTTTTGTTACGTCATTATCCAATCTTTTTAAGCGCTGGTTTCATAAGCGCAATATTATCATTATTTCCGAGCGCAAGGTAAAACACGTTCCTATTAGCGGTGGTTTACAATTTATAACCCTTGCCCTGACACTTACCTCCATTTGCTGGGCATCCTATTCCACCGGAAGTTTTATAGCAGCGCGTTCGGCGCTTAAGCAGCAAGGACAGGCACTGCGCTCTGTTACCAATGCCCATATAGAAAATAGCTTCAGTACCGTCTACCAGCCACAGGTGTCCGAAAATAGCGAACCTATCAATACCACCCCTGCTGCTGCACTATCGGGAATGGATAATGCCAAGCTCATCGCACGTATTACGTTGCTTGAAAATAAGGTTGATGAACTTAAACACACCAACGAAACCATCGTGCAGAGCGTGCATGATAAAACCGCAAGTCATCTCGACACTCTTAAGGATGTTATAAAGCAAACTGGTCTTAACTTAAGTCAACTTAAGAAAGAATATTCCAACGAGGATGCAAGCAAAGCCAAGAGCGAATCCAAAACTTCAGCGCAAGGTGGGCCTTATATACCGGATGAAACCCCTAATATGTCGTCTGAAGTTAAAGAGATGTTGAGTGGCCTGGATGATCTTGCTTTGATGAGCCGGATTGTCGGCAACCTGCCGCTGGCAACCCCTATTCAAAATGCCGAAGAACAAAGCACCTTCGGTCACCGCATCGACCCGTTCAACGGACATCTGGCCTTTCATTCCGGTCTCGACCTCTCAGGACCTATCGGTTCAAAAATCTATAGCACTGCGGATGGAAAAGTGATCGCCGCTGGCCGCAACGGCGGATATGGCAACGACATTGATATCGATCACGGTTACGGCATTACGACGCGTTACGCTCATTTAAGCGAAATACTCGTGCATGAAGGACAATTGATTAAAAAAGGTGATGTTATTGGTATTCAAGGTAGCACCGGTCGTAGTACCGGCCCGCATCTTCATTATGAAGTGCGCTACCATGATCAGGCCATGAATCCCAAGAACTTCCTGGAGGCTGGCCAATATGTTTCGCAAGAATAATCAAACGGGTGGTACAAAGTATAATACCCCAAAAAAGGATACTATTCCTTCCATTATCACCAAGGATTTTAATATCCTCGGCAATGTCATCAGCGACGGTAATATCGATTTCGATGGCATAATCAACGGAAACATTCGCTGCGAGACGCTGGTCATTCGTGCCAATGGCCAGATAAAAGGCGAAGTAGTCGCCAATAACGTTCAGGTATACGGCATGGTAAAAGGTCTTATACGCGCCAAAAACATCCAGCTTTTCGCAGGCTGCAATGTCGAAGGTATCATCATGCACGAAACCATTTTCATTGAGGATGGCGCCAATGTCGACGGTAAATTCAAGCGCACCGACAGGGTAAAACCAGACGACGAAGCAAGCGATTCAGACTTTATGTTTGAAGAAACCTCATCATCCGATGGCGGCGTGATGATAGAAAATATCCGCCTCATCCGCTAATATCAGCGCGAACGTTTTTACTTAATACTGATACTGACTTCTTGCGCTGTAACATCGGCGCTTGATTCCGTGCTGACCTGAATGCGTCCCGATGGGATGCCTGCATCCTGCATCACCTTTAGCACGGCATCGAGATTGCCCGCATAGGCCTTATTAAGGTGCGAAACGCGTGATTTTCCAACGCCTTCATCGGTTGGCACGGTTGATATTACCACATACGTGGCGCCTGCCTGGCGCGCCTCCGCTGTGCCAACCGCTTCTCTGAGCTCCCGGTCGAAATACACATGCCGCTGGTTAAACGTAACCACCAATAGCGGACTCGTTTCCTCTTTCGCCGGAGTAGCGGCATTCTGATCAGTAGGCGCGTTTTTATTCTGCCAGGAATTAGAAGTGGGCTGCGCCTCCGCTTTCGATGGATTGCTTGGCATTACCGGAGAACCTACAGCGCCAATGTCGGCGCGCGCCTGAAACGCAAGAAGTGCCGCCGACAACGCCAACGCATATACAAAATTATACTTCATTAGTTGCTCCTGAAAAATCGCATCACTCTCATGCTAGGGCATTAGAGGTATGTAGCAAAGTATTTATTAGAGTGCGATGCTGATGTGCGGCGCTTTTTTGTCACAAATAAATTTTTTCTCTCAACAAAAATGTATCATTTGACAGGGCAACAAAATCCTCGCTTTATAGCAAGCATGGCTAATGATTTTTACGTAGAAATTTCTGGAAAAAAAGATGGGCCGCATGATTTGGTAACCATCATGCGGCGTATCCGTGCCAATAAAATCGGCATGGATACACTCATTTTTGTCGATGATTCTCCTACAGCCGAACCTGCCAAAAACATTCCCGATCTAATGATGTTTTTCAATCGGGGCAGCGAACAAAAAAACAACAATGCCCCCGGGGTAACGCTATTTACGCTGCACAGCATCCTGCATGACGGATGGGAATTCACCATGCAGCACACGATCATGTCCGTGTTTTCCGGAGGAATTATTCTGGTCAGCTTACTGCTTGCTTATTCTATGATAGATATGTTTGGGCTTGTGGTCGGGGTAATGTCGTCATGGTTCGCATTTGTCCTGTCTTTTTATATGTACTTAGCATTTTCTTTGCGACTCTACCGCGGGCAGCCCGTATCTGCTGACTTCATCAATACCAAGCTATCACCCGTTATACCCACGTTACTGCTTGCCGCCTTCTGCCTGACGATGATGGCGGTCGGAGGACTTATCGTGTTTGTTATCCCCGCCTTTTTCGTAGTGGTGTATTATATATTCGTACCTTTTTTTATCTTGGACCGCCGCATGAACATGGTCCAGGCCATGTACGCATCCCGATTGCTCGTCCATAAATACAAGCATCGCTACTTTAAAACCGTCGCCTGCCTCGTCCTGGCTTTTGTCGGTTCATTGATCCTTATTATTCCCCTTCCCCTCACCCTGCCTATCTTCGCCGGAGCACTGATCAGGGCCTATGAAGAGTTGTCCACAGGATAGATTGTGGATACTTACTTTTCTTAAAGTAAGTCATAAGTTTTTCATAAAGAAATTGGTTGCCCTCATTGCCTGAATGTGATTAAAATAATAGCGAGCTAGGAAAATTATTCCTTATGTTAATGTATTGTTAAGTAGTTTGTTTTAGTATGACCTTAAGTGATGAGGAAAAAATGTAAAAAAAGACCGATTTATCAATATTATTACAAAAAACTTTAGGACGGAAACAAAAGGGGGATACGGAATATGAGCTCATTAACAAATACCTTTAAAGGCATTGGATCAGCGCGTACCGGAATCATTTTACTAGTCGCCGTTGCTATGGTGGCCGGGTTTATTATCCTCGGCTTGCGTGCCTCCACCGGTAATATGGCGCCTCTTTATACAGGTCTGACGCTCGAAGATAGCGCAAAAATCGTCGCTGAACTCGAAAAAACCGGCACTCCTTATGAAATTCTCGGTAACGGCTCCGAAATTATGGTGCCCAATGATCGCGTCCTGCGCCTTAGAATGAACATGGCGCAAGAAGGCATCCCTGCCGTCGGATCAGTCGTTGGTTATGAAATTTTTGACCGCTCCGAATCGCTCGGAAGCTCCAACCTGGTCATGAACATCAATATGCTGCGCGCCCTCGAAGGCGAATTATCGCGCACGATTGCTTCTATTTCCGATGTGGAAGGCGCGCGCGTGCATCTGGTGATGCCAAAGCATGAGATGTTCACCCGCGACAAGGATAAACCAAGCGCCGCCATCACCATTAAAATGCGCGGCGGGCATACGCTTGAACATGCGGAAGTCAATGCGGTGACGCATCTTGTCGCATCGGCGGTGCCGGGACTCGATGCGTCCAGAGTAACTGTGGTGGATAGTAATGGCCGCTTACTGGCCCGTGGCGATGGCGGCGAAGACAGCGCTTCGGCGAGCAATGCGCTTGATTACCGCACCGCTTATGAAAGCCGCACGGAAAAAGACCTGCAAGACCTGATCGAAAAAGTCATCGGCGACGGCAAGGTTCGCGTGCAGGTATCGGCCGACATGAATTTCGACCGCCTTGTCACTAATTCCGAAAAATACGATCCTGATGGTCAGGTTGCCCGCTCCGTTCAATCCAATACCGAACGCGACAATGCTCAGGATAAAACTGCCAAAGACAATGTATCTGCAGCGGCAAAATTGCCCGGCGCCGCATCAGACGCCAGCGGCAATAGCAGCACGCATCTTACCGAACACACAGATGAAACCACCAACTATGAAATTTCTAAGACCGTACAAAATCACGTCACCGAAGGCGGCACTTTGAATAAAATATCGGTAGCCGTTTTAGTGGATGGAACCTACGCAACGAGCGCCGACGGCAAAACCACCACCTACACTCCCCGTACCGATGATGAGTTGAAGAAACTCAAATTACTTATCAACTCCGCTATCGGCTATGATGAGAAACGCGGCGATAAGGTAGAAGTGGTGAACATGCAATTCGCCCAGGAAGCAACAGCCACTTCCGAGGAATCGTTCTTCGATCGCTTCAAACTGCAAATGCAATCCATCATGCAGACGCTTATTATCGCAGTGGTGGCAATCCTCGCCATCGTGCTGGTATTACGCCCGGCGGTGAACCAACTCGTGACGCAATCGCAGTCGGCAAGTTCACGCGTTGCAGCCGAATTATCGACATTGCAAGGCCCCGGCGGCAATCGCCTGCCTTCAGGGGGCGGTGGTGGCGGAGGTGAACAGGTGGAAAGCGAACCTGAAGGTCCCGATACGGATGCACTTATCGACGTGGCCAACATTAAAGGCGGCATGAAAGCGTCTACCATACAAAAAATCAACGGTATCATCGAGACGCACCCTGATGAGACGATGAACGTGCTGCGCCGCTGGGTCGTAGCGCAATCGTAAAAACATAGCATTTGTAGCGAGGCTTTTATGGCTGTTCCACAAACAAAAGACGGCAAAGATAGTAAGGATGAGTACAAAAAACTCATCGGCCCTCAAAAGGCCGCTATCTTCCTGATGGCGCTCGGCGAGGAAACCGCCATTAAATTATTTTCCAAAATGGAAGAAGATGAAATCCGCGAACTTTCTTCTATCATGGCAACACTGGGCGATATTAAGGCGGAAACTGTCGAGCGGTTATTCATCGAATTTGCCGGGAGCGTTTCGGCCGCCGGTTCACTCGTCGGCAACTTCGACAGCACCGAGCGTTTACTGGTTAAGGCGCTCGGCAAAGATCGGGTTGATTCGATCATGGAAGAAATCCGTGGCCCTGCTGGGCGTACCACCTGGGACAAGCTTAATAACGTCAATGAAGAAATTCTGGCTAATTTTTTGAAGAATGAATATCCGCAAACCATCGCCGTGGTGCTATCGCGGGTAAAGCCTGAGCACGCAGCACGCGTTTTGATGAATTTGCCTGAAGATTTAAGCGTGGAAGTCATCACGCGCATGATCTCGATGGAGGCGATTAAAAAAGACGTCATGGAAGGTATCGAGAAAACTTTGCGCATGGAATTCGTAAGCACACTGGCTAAACGCCAGACGCGCGATAGCCATGAAATGCTTGCCGATATCTTTAACAATTTTGACCGCACCTCCGAAGGAAAATTCATGGGCCGGCTTGAACAGGTCAATGCCGAATCGGCCAATCGCGTTCGCGCTCTTATGTTCACCTTCGAAGATCTGGCTAAGATCGATCAATCCGGCATCCAGACATTGCTGCGTGGCATCGATAAGGATAAGCTGGCGCTGGCGCTCAAAGGCGCTTCTGATAAAATCAAAGAACTTTTCCTCAAGAACATGTCGGAACGCGCTTCGAAGATTCTCAAGGAAGATATGGAGTCTATGGGACCTGTGCGTATCAAAGATGTGGATGAGGCGCAGATGTATATCGTAGGCATCGCCAAAGACCTCTCCGGCAAGGGAGAGATTATCATCGCCACCGAAGGCGAAAGTGAACAGTTAATTTATTGAGTATAACGTATGACCTTACAACGCCTGGATTTTAAAAATTTTGGTGACGCGCCCATTCAGGGAGTGTCCGCTTCGGGACAAAAAATATTCCTCCCGAACGGTTCCCGCGAGAAAGCGCATGCGCCGCCGCCACCGCCTATTTTTAGCGAAGAGGATATGAAAACCGCCGAGCGCGACGGTTATAAAAAAGGATTTCTCGAAGGCGTAGCCGATGGCCGCAAGCAAGCCGAGAGTGAACAGGCTGACGTTGATCGCAAACTCGTAGCGCTCCTGGATGGTTTTACCGAAAAACTATCCCCCATATTTGACGACTATCGGAAGACGGCTTTGCAGCTTAGAGAAGATATGCCAAAAATGGCAGTCGCTATTGCTAAAAAAGTCGCCGGTCACGCCCTTGACCAACATGCCGAGGCAGTCGTTTCCGATGTGGCTATCCACGCATGCGAAACGATGATGCAGGAAGCCAAACTTACCTTCACCATCCATGAATCATTGGCCGATACGCTAGCCGGTAAACTTAAAGAACTGGCAGGCCGTATGCCTGCGGCCGCGCAGTTGATTATCTTACGCAGCCCCGATATCCCGATAAGCGATTGCAACATCGAATGGGAACACGGTTCCATGGAACGCTCAACACAGCATATCTGGCAACAAATCGAAAAAGCTATTGATAATATAATCGCAACTTCGGTACGTGATTCAAAGCAGCAATTAGATGTATTGTCTGATACAGTGCATAACCCTACCGGTACAAAGGAGTAATTTATGGTTGATACAGTGGAAACGTCTACCGATGCGGAGAACCTGAGTCTTGAGACGGTATATGATATACCGGTGCAGATCACGGTGGTTCTCGGCCGCACCAACATGCAGGTTAGTCAACTTTTGAAGCTCGGGCGCGGCGCAGTGATTGAGCTTGATAAAAAAGTCGGCGAAGCTATCGATATCTTCGTTAATAACCGCCTGGTGGCGCGTGGCGAAGTGGTCGTGGTCGAAGACCGTATCGGCATTACCATGACGGAAATTATCAAGAGTGAGAAACACTAGGGAGTTGTGAACCGATGCGGCTACTCATCATAGGTGATCTTTACGGACAAATTGGTGCGGCAAGTGCGATCGCACGCTCACGGGGCGCTAAAGTCGCGCACGTAGCCGATATTGACGCTGCTCTTGCGGCACTGCGCGACGGCCAGGGCGCCGACCTCATTATGATCGAGGTGCGTGAAGATATTGAGAAGTTAGTCAATCTGCTGATGCGCGAGCGTTTCAACCTGCCCGTCATCGCCTGTGGCGTGAAAAACGATAAAGACGCGGCGGTGAAAGCCATCCGCTCCGGCGCGAAGGAATACCTGCCGCTACCGCCGAATGAAGAATTAATCGCCGCCGTGCTTGAAGCCATTACCGAAGAAACGCAATCGGTCATATACGCGTCGCAAGCGATGGCGAAAACCATTGCCATGGCCGACCAGATCGCGCCTAGCGACGCCAGCATTATGATCACCGGCGAATCCGGCACTGGCAAAGAAGTCATAGCGCGCTACATACATAAAAAGAGTAAGCGTGCCGGCAACTTGATGATCTCCGTAAACTGTGCCGCTATTCCAGAAAACCTGCTCGAAGCAGAACTGTTCGGCCATGAAAAAGGTGCATTCACCGGCGCGGTGGCACGGCGTATCGGCAAATTCGAGGAAGCCGACGGCGGCACGATTTTACTCGATGAAATCAGCGAAATGGCGATGCATTTGCAGGCCAAGTTACTCCGCGTGTTGCAAGAGCGTGAAGTTGACCGTATCGGCGGAAACAAGCCGGTAAAAGTCAATATCCGTGTACTAGCCACTTCGAATCGCAACATGCAGGAAGAAGTAAAAAAGGGCACGTTCCGTGAAGATTTATATTTCCGCCTGAACGTCATCACGCTCGATATGCCCTCCCTTCGCAACCGCCGCGACGATATCAAGCCGCTGGCAGAACATTTCATTGAAAAATATTCGAAGGCGAACGGCCTGCCGGTCAAAAAACTGGCCGACGCGGCCTTGGCCAAACTCATGGCCTATAGCTGGCCGGGCAATGTCCGCGAACTTGAAAATTCGATGCACCGTTCCGTATTAATGGCCAGCGGCAACATGATCGAAACAGACAATATCTTGCTGCAAGGTGCTCCCGAACCAATCCAGGAAAAAGCTGGCAACACCATCACCATGGCAAAACCCGCTAGCGGTAATACCGGCGGGCTTGTTGGCCGCACGGTCGATTCTGTCGAGCAGGAGCTCATTATCGATACGCTGAATTACTGCCTTGGAAACCGTACACATGCCGCCAATATTCTCGGTATTTCTATCCGGACCTTGCGCAATAAGTTAAAGCAATATACCGAACAAGGCGCCGCCATTCCGCCATCGGCAACCGGTACAGAGTAGGACCTGCGTATGGCTGAAGCAAAAGCAGAAGCCGCCCCGCCCCCTTTCAGCTTCCCCGCTTTCCGCGTGAAGCTTACCGACTTAAGCAAACGCCCGGATATTTTCTTCGCCGTCGGCATCATGTGTATTTTGGTTACACTGATTTTGCCGCTGCCAGCATTCATCCTCGATTTCTCGCTCGGTATTTCCATTACCTTATCCGTCATGATTCTGATGACGGTACTGTTCGTCGAGAAACCACTGCATTTAAGTTCGTTTCCTACCATCCTGCTTATCGTCACCATGCTGCGGCTATCGCTCAACATCGCCTCCGTGCGCTTGATCCTAAGCCATGGGCACGAAGGCACGGCAGCAGCAGGGCATGTGATTCAGGCGTTCGGTGGGTTCGTCATGGGCGGATCGGTCATTATCGGCGCGATTATTTTCGGCATTCTCACCATCATCAATTTCGTCGTTATCACCAAAGGTTCAGGCCGTATCGCCGAAGTATCGGCACGTTTTTCATTAGATGCCATGCCCGGTAAACAAATGGCCATCGACGCCGATCTTTCTGCAGGGCTCATCGACGAAGGCACAGCCAAGTCACGGCGCAAAGAGCTGGAAGATGAAAGTAATTTCTTCGGATCCATGGACGGTGCCAGTAAGTTCGTACGTGGCGACGCCATCGCCGGATTGCTCATTACTTTTATCAATTTCATCGCCGGTATTTTAATCGGTGTTGTGCAAAACGGCCTGACGTTCGACGCCGCACTACATACCTATACCGTACTGACGGTGGGCGATGGTCTGGTATCACAGATTCCCGCCCTCATCGTTTCGACCGCCGCCGGTATCCTCGTTACCAAATCGGGCGTGGCCGGATCGGCGGAAAAAGCCGTGCTTGGGCAATTGGGCCGCAACCCGACGGCACTCGGCATTACCAGCGGCTTTTTATTTATGATGGCAATGCTACCGGGTATTCCCGCCATTCCATTCCTTTTGCTGTCGGGCATTACCGGCTATATCTGCTACTATACGCTTAAAAATCCCGATGCCTTGTTTCCCAAACAGGGAGCCGCTGCCGCCGCCAAACAACTGGAAGGCCCAGGCGGGCAAAAGGCCGAGAAAACACCGGAAGAGCAAGGCAGCGATTTCCTCAGCATCGATGCCATCCGCATGGAACTTGGATACGGGTTGCTACCGCTTATTAATTACCAGAAAGGCCATCGCCTGACCGAGCAAATCAAAGCGCTGCGCAAACAGATGGCGCGTGAACTCGGTTTTGTTATCCCATCGGTACGCATTCAGGATAATATGCAACTTTCGCCCAATACCTATGTCATTAAGGTAAAAGAGATCGAGGCAGGCCGTGGCGAGATCAGGCCGGATATGCTGCTGGTCATGAATCCCGCCGGTGGAAAAATTACGCTGCAGGGTGAAGAAACCGTCGAACCAACCTTCGGACTGCCCGCTATGTGGATTACCGAAAATTTCCGCGAGGAAGCCCTCTTCCGCAATTACACGGTCGTCGATCCGCCGACGATTATCACCACGCATTTGACCGAAATCGTCAAAGACAATATGTCCGAACTTCTATCGTATGCCGAGACACAGAAATTGCTCGACGATTTGGGTAAGACACAGCAGAAACTCGTTTCCGAAACGATTCCGTCGCAAATCAGCGTCGGCGGAGTACAGCGCGTATTACAAAATCTTTTAAAGGAAATGGTCTCCGTGCGCGATCTTTCTACCATTATCGAAGCCGTCGCCGAAGCCAGCAAGAATACACAGAGCCCACTGCTTATCACCGAGCATGTCCGCGCACGGCTCGCCCGCCAGATCAGTCATGCCAATACCAACGAAAACGGCTATATTCCCATCGTCGCCATGTCGCCCGGCTGGGAGCAGACATTCATTGAGGCACTCACCACGATCGGCGAGGAAAAAATGCTGTCGATGGCACCAAGCCGCATTCAGGAATTCATCGCCAATGTCCGCGCCACATTCGATAAATTCGCCACCCAGGGCGAATTGCCAATACTACTCACCAGCCCGACCATTCGCCCCTATGTGCGCTCTATCATCGAACGGTTCCGCACTTCGACGGTGGTATTGTCGCAGAATGAAATTTATTCCAAGGCGCGGATTAAAACACTGGGACAGCTATGATAATTGGGCGGTAGAACTTCATGCTCCTACGCACCTTCACAGCTTCCGATATGCCTTCCGCGCTTAAGATGGTGCGTGAAGTATTAGGCGACGGCGCCATTATTCTCACCAGTGAAAATAATAAAGGCAAAAAAGGAGTGACGGTTACCGCAGCGGCCGAAATAGCGGATGAGCCGGTAGCTCCGGCAAAAGCAGAATGGAAAGTTGAAGATAACGGCGATGTTGAGCAACTGCGCCATGACATTACCGATGTTCTGCGGTTCCATAATCTGCCCGATCTGTTTATCAGCAAAATGGTGCATCGCTCCCTGGATAAAGATTTGGCCGCCATGATCGATTTACAGAGCATCAGCGCCAAGGGCGGCGAAAAGCATCTGCTAAGCCAAGCGCTGGAACAGCTTGCCGATCGCTATTTCGGTTTTTTACCCTTATCGTTTACGAACAATAAAATGCGCATCATGCTGGTCGGCCCGCCCGGCATCGGTAAAACGCTGACAATCGCCAAAATTGCCGCGCAGCTAACACTTAATAAAACGCAACCCAATCTTGCCGTATTTACTACCGATACCAAACGGGCGGGTGGCGTCGAACAATTGCAGGCATTCACCTCTATACTCGGCCTTACCTTGCATGTCGCAAACTCGGCAAAGGAATTACAAAAATATATCCAGGCGCTGCCGGAGCATACGCAAGTGCTTGTCGATACCGCCGGATGTAATCCCTACGATCAGAAAGAACTTGCTGAACTGCAAAGCATAACAAAGATCAAAACCATTGAGCCGATACTCGTGATGCCAGCGGGTGGCGACAGCCTTGAGGCGATCGACATGGCGGAAAACTTTACTAGCCTGCCCATCAAGCGGATTCTGGTGACGCGCGCCGATACCGCGCGCCGCTTTGGCGGATTATTGGCGGTGGCTGCCGCTTATGGCCTGTCGTTCTGCGATATGAGCGGATCATCGAGTATTATCGATCCGCTACAACGGATGAACGGTGCCTTATTGGCACGCTTACTGCTTAAATATAAAGGCCCGACAAATAGGAACTAGGTTGCAATCACGATGAACATGGGTAATGGTGACGTATGACTGAAAAGGCAAGAAACAATATCATCGCAATAGCCTCCGGTAAGGGCGGCGTCGGCAAAACCTGGCTGGCGGTAACGCTGTCGCACTTATTCGCCCGGTCCGGCCGCCACGTGCTTTTGTTTGACGGTGATATCGGCCTTGCCAACGTCGATATTCAATTAGGACTTACGCCAAAACGCGATTTGAGCGGCGTCATTTCAGGCAAATATACACTTAAAGATACCCTTACCCGCTACGATGAAGGCGGATTCGATATTATCGCCGGGCGCTCCGGTTCAGCGTCACTTGCTACACTTCCGGTAGAAAAGCTTGCGGAAATTGGTTCCGAGCTGACGGCGCTTCAAAAGAGTTATGATTTCGTCGTTATCGACCTTGGGGCCGGTATCGAGCAACATGTGCAATATCTGGCGTCCATCGCATCGCGCAGCATCGTCGTCGTCACCGATGAGCCAACATCGCTTACCGATGCATACGCATTCATCAAAATCGCCAATGCCGGTAAGAATCCGCCGGACATCGGCATCGTCGTCAACCAGGCCGCAACGCAAAAAGAAGGCGAAGCGACCTATCATTCCTTGAATAAAGCCTGCACGAATTTTTTAAGCCTGTCGCCACCGCTGCTTGGCATTATCCGCCGCGACAATAAGGTGAAGGATAGTATTCGCAGCCAGAAATCGCTGCTGATTAAAGCACCACATTCGACGGCGGCAAGCGACGTAGCGGTATTATCGATCAAGTTGATGCAGAAGTAACTCACACACAGGCCAAGGCCATGGCTGAGAATATTAGACTGGTAAACATAATACCGTCGCAACCTGTACCTAATGTACAGGCGCCTCAACTGCCGCAAGGCGGATCCTCGCAGGCAGTGGCCATTAATCTTCCTGCCGGAACTGTATTAAGCGGGTTCATTGTAAATCGCGATGCTAGCGGCAACCCGATCCTGCGTACCCCAACAGGCGATGTTACTTTCTCGAGCAATTTTTTTCTGAAAATTGGCAGCGAAGTCAGCTTGCGCGTCGAGACATCGGGCGGCAATACGCTCGCACATATTCTAAGCGTCGACGGCCAGCCGCCGGAAGTGGCGGCGGCGCAATCGGCCTTTGCCAATGAACCCGATGTCATCATCAGCCAGCAATTTACCAATGCCGGATCCGGTAATGCTAATACCCCAGCCAATAACGCAACGGTTGCACAAAGCGGCAGCGTTCCCTCACCGGCGACACAACTATCGACTTCACTTGGAAGCACCGTCTCCGGCACATTGATTTCGCAACCGCCGGAAGTGGTGGCAACGGCTCAAATGCCCGTCGGCACGCAGATCACGCTCAAGATCGTATCACTGGTCGCTGCACCGAACGCCCTGCCGCCGGAAGTTGTTGCCGCCGCTTCGGAGCCATCTTCTATCGCGGCGCAAGCGAGTCAGCCTGCTGCGTATGAACCTCCCCAAGCTAATGCCGCCTTTTATGCGACGTATGCCCGCGCCGCTTCTCCCGCAACTCCATTAGCGGCTGCTCCATCTGCCCCTGTAACAACGCAACCAGTCCAGTCTACGCCAGCGGTGGCAAATGTTATCGCTTCATCACCGCAACAACCATCGGCTCCCGCAGTACAAGTGCCTGTTACCACTACTATTGCGGTGAATGAGCCGACACCTACTCAGCCAGCATCTCCGGTAATTTCCACGACCATCGCAACCCAATCACCCGAACCGGCAATAGTAACCGCGGCCACCAATACGGCAGTACCGCAGGCCAATACACCGCAACCGGCCATACCGCTATCCGCCAATGCCGTACCCAATGCAACGCCCACCATTATCGCAACAGCCGTAACGCCGCCTGTGGCGACGCGAACTACACCTGCAATTAATACGCAAGTAGTTACGCAAGAATCCCTCGCGCCACAACCAGTGGTGACTGGGCCTATTCAGCCCGGGCAGGTAATTACTGCCAAGGTGATCGGCAATGAAACAACCGGCGAAGCCTTGCTGCAAACGCCGGCCGGAGTCGTCCGGCTTCAGCCGGGCACGGTGGTGCCGTCTGGTAGCACTATTACATTCGAGATTACAGAAACTACCGCGCCACCAACCGCAAATACAGGCAATAGCGGCATCATTACTCTGCCAACCGACCCCACACCGCTTACGCAATTGGCGCAGCAATGGACGGCCTTGCAACAAATATTCGATTTACTTGCCGGACGGCCTACCAATACTGGGCTCGATACACCGTCCAGCATATCTCCAGGAACACCGAATATAGCCACCAGCGCGGCGCTACCCAACATACTTCCCAATATAACACCGCAAAGTATATCGGCGGGATTGCTGGTGTTTATATCGGCATTGCGCAGTGGTGATTTTACCAACTGGATTGGAAAAAATAATGTCAAATGGCTGGAAGACCAGGGACAGGGCGATATCGTGAAAAAAGCGGAAGGCGAATTTCAGGTACTCGCCCGCCAATTCACCGAACCGGTAGCGCAACAATGGCAACCGCTATTCTTTCCTGTCGCTGTAGACGGACAATTGCAGCAAGTGCGCATGTATGTCAAACGCGACGGCAAGCAGGGCAAGGACAATAAAAAAACCAAAGATAGCGGCGATACGCGTTTTGTCATCGAAGTGGATTTGTCAAAGCTTGGCGAATTGCAAATGGACGGGTTTGTCCGCCGCAATGAAAAAGATATGCAGTTCGATATGATGATTCGAAGCCTGTTGCCTTTATCCACTGAAATTCAGCAGGATATTTTAAATATTTATAGCCAGACCGGAGCCATCACCGGTTACAAAGGGAGCCTGATTTTTCAAGCAGTCAAAGCGTTTCCCATCAACCCCATGAATGAAATAGTAGCTAGCCAAAACACGGTCATGGCCTGAAAAACTTCGCTTATCCATAGGTTCTCATTGCTGTTTTAGGCGTTTCCCTGTAAGTCATTATCTATGAGCCGATCGACTAAACTCCAACCAAAGCAAGCCGCATCGCTGGATGCGCTGTATTCGCTTATATCCACCGACCTAAAACGCGTGGATGCGCTCATATTAGACCGGGTCAAAAGTGAAATCCCTCTAATCCACGATATCGCACGCCATATCATTGCTTCCGGCGGTAAACGTATCCGTCCGGCGCTAACACTCATTTCCGCACAGCTTTTCAACTATGAAGGGCCAAGCCATATCGTTATGGCCGCCGCGATCGAATTTATCCATACTGCAACGCTGCTGCATGACGACGTTGTCGATGAAAGCAAATTGCGGCGCGGGCTGGCTACCGCCAATGAATTATTCGGCAATAAAGCCAGCGTCCTGGTTGGCGATTTTCTATTGAGCCAGGCATTCCAACTTATGGTAAGCGAATCATCGATAAAAGCGCTTCGGATATTGTCCGATGCCGCTGCCGTTATTTCTAAGGGCGAAGTCATGCAGTTGATGACCGAGGGTGAGCCTCAGACCAGTATTGAGAGTTATTTACAGGTCATTTCGTCGAAGACCGCTGTGCTATTTGCCGCCGCTTGTGAATTAGGCGCCGTAATCGCGGGGCATGAAAAAAGCGAAGATGCTTTACGCGAATTCGGAATTTATGTGGGCATTGCTTTTCAATTGATTGACGATGCGCTGGATTACTCAGCCGATGAAGCAACCCTCGGCAAAACCATAGGGGATGATTTC
>Ga0206841_1101_pt1 | contig 19052 bp, 14 predicted proteins | sample Alteio_BWOrgCont_25_FD_152851 | JGI IMG/M metagenome (GOLD analysis project Ga0206841, IMG submission 152851) | Enriched cells from forest soil in Barre Woods Harvard Forest LTER site, Petersham, Massachusetts, United States -... | ecosystem: Environmental > Terrestrial > Soil > Temperate forest >... | reverse complement strand
ATTGCAGTTCCTGCTCCATTGCCAGTTCTTCGGCGGTAGCGGCAACATCATCACGTTTTTGGCGGCGGAATTTAGCGCGTTGTGCAAACTTGCCTGATTTACCGGCACCGCTCAACCTGGCCAAAGTCGCCTTGATCTGGTCTTGTATATCTTTTTCAGTAGGTTCTTCTTTAGGGCCTCCTGTAGCAGGTGCATTCCGGTTACCTCCTCTAAAGTCGGGACGGTTGCCACCACCTCCCCCGCCGGGACTGGTTATACCATTATTAGCCCTGTTCCTGAAATCGGGACGGTTAGCGCTAACATTGCCCTGCGGCGGTTGATTGCCTTGTTGCTGGCCCTGGTTACCTTGTTGCTGGTTTCCACCACCACCATGCCCACCACCCTGGCTGTCTTTACGTTTTCTTTTACGTTTATGATCAGCAGAATTTGTATTTGACGATGACGCGATAGGGTTACGCTTTGGCGCACTGGGCAGTTGTATTTTACCAACTACATTCGGACCGCTTAAACGTTCGGCCTTAGCCCGGATAACATCAGGTTCCTCATCACTGGTTGCCTCTGTCGGTTCAACCGCTTTAGGCGCTTCGGCTTTTGGAGCTTCAACTACAGGCGCTGCTTTTATTTCTTCTTTAAGAGCCGCAACAGGTGGTTGCGGGGCTTTAACTTCTTCTTTTTTAACTTCAGGCTGTGGCGCAGGTGCAACAACTTCTTGTTTTACAGGCGCAACAAACTCTTCTTTCTTTTCAACCGGCTCGGGTTTTACGCCCTTGCTGTCCAGATCAATTTTACCAACAACCTTAACACCGGGCAAAGTTTCATTGCGCTCTTCATGTTTTTCTGGTACAGGTAACGGCGCGGGCTTTGGCTTTTCAATATGCGGAACGTTATACTGACCCGTATTTTTGATCAGGATCTCTTCGTTCTCAAAATCTCTTGAGCGGCGGTTTTCAACAGGTTTTTCGGAGATTTGGCCGGGTTCGTCTTTCCTTATCTTCCCAATACTGATCTGTTTGGCCTCTTCTTTTATACTTTTATCAAAAGCAAATTCTTTCAACAGGGCGCTGTACATATCCCTGTCTAATTGGGTCATGGGATGCTTTTCAACTTTATAACCTTTTGTGGCTAAAAAGTCAACAATAGTACCAGTACCAATGTTCAGCTCTTTTGCTGCTGTAAATAATTTTATCGGTTTGTCTTCTGACATTTATTATATATTCTTTCCTCTTCTTGCTGCAAAAATACGATTTTAATTTTTGGTTACAGATATTTATTCAAACTCGGCCTGCAGGATAGATAAAACTTCTTTTACAGTTTCTTCTTCCAGGTCGGTACGTTTAACCAATTCACCTACGGTTAATGCCAATACTGATTTTGCCGTATCTAAACCAATGCGTTTAAATTCATCAATTATCCAGCTATCAATTTCATCCGAAAATTCTTCAATATCCACATCCTCATCATGTTCATCCGCTTCGCGGTAAACATCAATTTCATAACCTGTTAATTTGCCTGCCAGTTTAATATTATGACCGCCACGACCGATAGCTAACGATACCTGGTCGGGTTTTAAATAAACCGCGGCTGTCTTTTTCTCATCATCTAATTTTATAGACGTGATCTTGGCCGGCGATAAAGCACGCTGAATATATAGCTGTAAGTTGTTGGTATAATTGATAACGTCGATATTTTCATTCTTCAATTCGCGAACGATACCATGTATACGCGATCCTTTCATACCCACGCAAGCGCCAACGGGATCGATACGGTCATCATACGATTCAACAGCGACCTTAGCCCTCTCGCCCGGTTCGCGGACAATTTTCTTAATAGTTATTAAGCCGTCAAAAATTTCGGGTACTTCCAGTTCAAACAAACGCTGTAAAAACTCGGGCGCGGTACGTGATATGATAATTTTAGGGTTGCTGTTCAGCATATCCACTTTATGCACTATCGCCTTAACGCTATCGCCTTTTTTAAAGTAATCGGCGGGTATCTGTTCGGTTTTTGGCAATAACAGTTCGTTACCGTCATCATCCAGCACTAACGTTTCTTTTTTCCATACCTGGTAAACTTCGCCGGTTACAATCTCGCCTACGCGGTCTTTATATTTTTTAAATATCTCGTCTTTTTCCAGTTCCAGGATTTTGGAAACCAGTGTCTGACGTGCCGCTAAAATAGCGCGGCGGCCAAAACTTTCTAAAGTTATCTGCTCAATATACTCGTCGCCAACTTCAAGGCTGGGGTCAAGCGTCCTGGCTTCTGCCAGTTCAATTTCAAGGTCGTCATCCTCGCTAAAACCATCTTCCATAACCACACGTGTGCGCCAAATTTCTAAGTCGCCATTGTCGGTATTTACAATTACGTCGCAATTTTCGTCATTCCCGTATTTTTTACGGATCATGCTCCTGAAAACGTCTTCCAATACGCTCATCATCGTTGGACGATCGATGTTTTTGAAATCTTTAAATTCCTGGAAGGAATCAATTAAATTAATATTGCTCATTTAAATGATATTAAAACTTTTGTTTCTGTTATTTGATTGATCGGGATAACGCTTTCAACAAGTTCAGCCCTTTTCCCTTTTTCTTTTATTTTTTCTTCAATTATAATAGTGTCTTCACCCATGCCTGTCAAGGTAACCTCCTTTTTGGTACCGTCAGCCATTTTTATACTTAGCTGGCGACCAATATTTTTGGCGTACTGCCTTGGCATGCTCAACGGGAAATCGATCCCCGGCGACGAAACCTCCAGGTTATAGGCGGTTTCAATCACATTTTCCTCTTCCAGGTAAAAGCCTACATGCCTGCTTATCTGCGCGCACTCGGCAATGCCTATCCCTTTGTCGCCATCAACCAATATGATCAGCTTTCCGTTAGCATGTAATTTTACATCTACCAAAAACAGATCAGGCCGCCCCATTTCGGCTATCTTTTCCTCTGCCAGTTCCGCTACTCTTTTTTCGACTTTCATTATCTTTCTATTTCTCCGCTTAAGGCGGAATAAATTGATTGACAAACTAAAAGAGGGGGCAAATGCCCCCTCTTAATTAATTCGGATGCAAATATAATGAATATTTTTGATTTTGTAAAGGGGTTATGGCTTAAAAATCAAATCGGTGTAGCGCAATTTGGATGCTGTTTTTTTGCCTTTCAAAAAATCCCATACGCTACTGCCGCCTCCGTATTGAAAGTAACGTACAAAATAAGCCTGGTTTTTTGCAAACGGGGTATCAGGCGTAAACATTAAGAGGCTATCTTTTACAAGATAATGACCGGCTTGTACAGGTTGATAATCCCTCATGTCCGTATCTGCAGGCATTCTGAAAACAGGGACGAGGCTTTCAAAATGCGCGGTGGTATCGTTAGCTATTTCTTTTATCACTAAATTGTTAAAGCCTGTAATTTGCAGGGATCGGTCATTATTAATAAGCGTAATATGTATAACAGGTTCGGAAGTTTTAGACTTACAGCCCAGGCAGATCAATACCAATAATAATGCGGACAGCTTTTTCATTTAATAACATAGTTTAGGTAATATTACTAATTTTATCAGTTGCAAAGTTAATATGGAATTAAAAGGATCAACATTTACACTTAGAAAATTGTGTTTGGATGATGCTGTATCATTACAAAAACATGCGGATAATATTAATGTATCCTCCTTTTTATTGGACCGGTTTCCGTCACCTTATACACTCGATGATGCGATCGATTTTATTAATTTGAAAATAAAGGAGGATCCGGTAACGAACTTTGCGATAATTACAGATGAGGAAGTGGTTGGAGCTATCGGGGTAGATATGCGGCAGGATATTTATAGCAAAACCCCATTGCTTGGTTACTGGATAAGTGAGCTGTATAGCGGGAAAGGAATAATTACAGAGTCAATTGGGCTTATAACCGATTATGCTTTTGCCAACCTGGATATCATATGCATACAGGCACATGTTTTAGGCAAAAATCCGGCATCAATGCGGGCGCTTGAAAAAGCAGGGTATATTAAGCAGGGTATTTTAGAACGATCTGTGATAAAGAATAACGAGATACTTGATGAGCATTTGTACGCGGCTTACAAGAATTAATAACCATGATAAAACAAAAAGCATAAATAGTAATTTTATAACCATGCTTCCCTTACTAACCGCCCAACAAATCCGTGATGCCGACGCTTATACCATAGCTAATGAACCAATAACTTCGGTTGATCTGATGGAACGCGCGGCAAGGGCGTTTACCTGTTGCTTTGTTAAATATTACCCGGATAAAAAACAGCCCATAGCCATTTATTGCGGCACCGGTAATAATGGTGGGGATGGTTTAGCTATCGCCCAACTGCTGCATGGCCTGGATTATAAATACTTAAGTGTTAAAATAGCCCGCTTTTCGGACAAAGCTTCTGATGATTTTAATGTGAATTTGAAACTGCTGAAACATACGGGAATAACTATTACAACATTAAAATCAGGTGAAAATATTATTGAAGACAGTCCCATAGTTATTGATGCACTGCTGGGCAACGGTTTAAATAAACCGCTTAGCGGCGACTATCAAAAACTGGTTGAATATTTAAACAGCCGCCATAAAACGGTAATAGCGGTTGATGTGACTACCGGGTTTTTTACAGAGGGAGAAATTAATCCGGATGCGGTTGTTTTAAAAGCAAAACTGGTCATCACTTTTCAGCAACCTAAAATTAATTTTTTACTGCCCGAATCGGCTCCGGCTATGGATGCTTTTGAGTTTGTTGATATTGGGATTGATAAAGGTTTTGTCGGATCGCTTAACTCGCCTTACCAGCTCGTTGAAGAAAAAGATATAAAGCAGCTTCTCAAACCCAGGCACCATTTCAGTAATAAAGGCACTTACGGTCATGCCCTTATTGTTGCCGGGCAGGATAAAACAATGGGGGCTGCATTACTCTGCGCGGCGGCAAGCGCTTATGCAGGTGCGGGATTAACTACGGCTTGCGTGCCTGAAAGCGGATTAACTGCTTTAAACAGCTATCTGCCCGAAATAATGGCTAATATCCGTAAAGGGAATAAACTACCTGAAATTGAATGGGACCAGTTTAGCGCGATCGGCATTGGGCCGGGACTGGGTAAGGATAAACACGCGTTAGACTTGTTGAAACAAATTTTAACCAATTATCATAAACCGATTGTAATTGATGCCGACGCGCTTAATCTATTAGCCAGCAACAAACCGCTCTGGAAGAAAATTCCCGAAAGCAGCATTTTAACCCCGCATATGAAAGAGTTTGACCGCCTGTTTGGCGAACATGCCAACTGGTGGCAACGATTGCAAACCTGTATAAAAAAAGCGAAAGAATTAAAACTATATATCGTTTTAAAAAATGACTATACCATAACTGCTACCCCGGTCGGTAAGCTATACTTTAACCCGACAAGTAATGCCGCTATGGCCACAGGCGGGATGGGCGATGTATTGACCGGTATAATCACATCCCTATTAGCGCAGAAATACTCTTCGGAAGAAGCCTGTATCATTGGTACCTATATTCATGGCAAAGCTGGTGACGAATTGGCCCTGCCCGGTTTAATGAATGTTGTGCTGCCGGGTAAGCTTGCCGCGCATTTGCCGGTTACAATGGCGGGTTTAATGAGATAATTGACGGGTAGCACAGGATTGTGAAACTATTTTTTAATTTTATTTTTGCAGGAAGTAAAAATGCATACCAGGCAAATAGCGGTCAGGAAGTAGTTCATCTGGTTTATTTTAAGGGATATATGTAAAGATATACCCAGTGGATGTGCCTTTACAAATTACTCAAAATAGCCCCATTTGTTTTAGTTAAATACATTTTGTTATATTTACATATACAAACAATGTATTGTAAATTGCATTATCATGCCAGCAGATAAGATATCGATACTTTATGTAGACGATGAAGAGAACAACCTATTTTCATTTAAGGCTACTTTTCGTATAAAATACCAGGTATTTACGGCCATTAGCGGCGATGAAGCCCTGAAAATATTGGAAAACAAGCCCATTCAGATCATTATTACCGACCAGCGTATGCCCGAAATGACGGGCGTTGAGTTTTTAGAAAAGGTATTGGTGAAATACCCCGACCCCATGCGTATACTTTTAACCGGCTACGCGGATATGGGCGCTGTAGTAGACGCGGTGAACAAAGGAAAAATATTTCATTACCTGGCCAAACCATGGAATGAAGAAGAACTGGATATGACAATTATCCGCGCTTATGAAAAATACCTGGAAAAGGTTGAGCTTAAAGACATGAATGAAAAGCTGTCCGGGTCAAATGACCAGTTGGAATTTATGTTACGGCAAAAATTGCTGTCCTGAATTGCTTAACGTGACCGGGCCTCGGCAATTAATGAAAGTAGTTTCTCACGGGTCAGGGGTTTTTCCAGGCGGCTATGTACAGCGCGGTATGTCAATATCCTGAAAATATCCTTGTTATTACGTGTTGATGATACTACCACTACCATGTACATTTTTTTGACTTCGGGCGGCAGTTTTTCAAATTCTTCAACAAATTCAAACCCGTTCATCAGCGGCATTTGCAGGTCAAGCAGTATTATGGTTATCGCATCGCTATCAACAGCATCGTTTTCACGGATAGTTTCAAGCGCGAGTTGGGCGTTTTGAAAAGTTTTAACATGCAAATTTGCATCTGTATGTTCAATAATTTTCCGCGCGATAAAACAGTCCAGTTCACTATCATCAATAACTATAAATGATAACTCCATGCCTGGTGTGGTTTAAATAGAAGGAATTGTTACCTTAAAAGTTGTTCCCTGGTGCATAACCGAATTAACTTCAATTTGCCCGTTAAGCTTTAATAACGCGCTTTTTACATTATATAAGCCAAATCCCGACCCTACTTCCTGGGAGTTTGCCCTGTAAAAAAGATTGAATATCTCTCCGATATGGCTTCCTAAAATCCCGATACCTGTGTCTTTTATATAAATTGTAGCCATGCTTTTCTGTACATCGACAGTTACGTCGACAGATTTATTGCTCCTTTTCTTATCCTGGTATTTAAAAGCGTTCGACAAAAGGTTATTAAAAATAAGCTTTAGCGGAACTTCATCACTCCTGAAAACTTCCTGCTGGTTGATTTGGATATTGAACTCGACCTGGCTTGTTTTTGAAAATACCGAATAGATGGGCTTTAACTCATCAAGCAGCTTAGTAAAATCGATATCGGTAATTTTTAGTTCTCCGCGTTGTAAGCTATAGTAGTCATGCATACTGATGATATAGGTATCCAGCTTTTTTAATGATTTTTCCATCAGGAAAAGCATCTCCCGCATTTCTTCCACATCATCGATCTCCCGCGCGATGTTGATGGCCCCTAAAATGCCGGATAACGGCCCCCGTATATCATGACTAACACTATAAGCAAACTTATTCAATTCATTATAAGCCTTTTGCAATTCATCGTTTTTTATGGCGAGCATTGAATTGGCCATATAAAATTTGTTGGCCTCGTCGATAGCTGAAACGATATCAGCCTCGGTCCATGGTTTTTTTACATATCTGAATATATTCCCCCTGTTTATCGCGTTAATGATGGATTCAACATCGGTATATGCTGTTAACAAAATACGTACAGGCAAAGGGTAGCTAACGCGTATTTCTTCAAAAAATTCAACGCCGGTTGTGCCCGGCATACGCTGATCGCAAAAAATAACTTTTATATCGGGATGGTTGCCCAGGCAACTCATGGCTTGCGGGATGTTTACTGCTGTAAGAATATGATAATCAAGCCTTAAAGACGCTTTAAAGCCCACCAGGTTATCCGGCTCATCATCTATATACAATATTTTTACTTTCTCTGACATTGCAGTTATTGCTTAGGTTATGTTGAAAAAACACTTAAAGTTAAAGTATTAATTAACATTCGTTGGTTATTTAAACAACTTATACGAATGTCAGGCCGCTTTTGTGTTAAAAATTATAGGTAATTCTAAAATAAACTCTGTTCCCTCTCCGGGCGCACTATTAACGATGATCTGCCCGTTATGCTTTTTAATGGTATTGTAAGCGATAGATAAACCCAGACCGGTACCTTCGCCTACATCTTTTGTTGTAAAAAATGGTTCAAAGATCTTTCGTTGTACTTCGGTATCCATACCGGTGCCATTATCGGATATTTTTATAAACACATTTTCATCATTACATGTTGTCGTGATAGTTATCAGGCCGCCTTCGTTTTCTCCAAATCGTTTGTGCACAGCATAAATGGCGTTCGAGATAATATTTAAAAACACCTGGTTTAATTTTCCGGCATAGCACTCTATAGCCGGCAGATCACCGTATTGCTTAATTACCCTTATTTTATTATTCAGCAGGTTATTGGCAATAACCATCGTTGATTCCAGGCCCTCGTTCATATCAGCCTTTTTCAAATCATCTTCATCCAGGCGCGAGAATATTTTTAGCCCCTTAACAATTTCGGCCGTGCGGTTAGCGCCCTCATTTATCCCTTTTATTAAGTGTTTGATTTCCATTGTGAGGTAATCAAAATCAAGCTCCTCTTTATATTCCTGTATTTTCTTTTGTTTTTCAGCTTTAGGCAGGTCAGACGCGCCCATATCTTCAATTACGGTAAGCGCCTCCATCATCATTTCGATATCGCGCTTTAAAGGATTAATATTTGAGGTTACAAAGTTTATCGGGTTATTGATCTCATGGGCAATACCAGCGGTAAGCTGACCCAAAGAGGCCATTTTTTCCGACTCGACTAACTGGCTTTGAGTTTGTTTCAGATCCTCAAGTGATTCATTTAGTTCATGAGTGCGTTCGGTTACTTTTAATTCAAGCATTACATTTTGTTCACGTATAATGCGTTCATTCTCCTTGGCTATATTCAGCGCTTCAGCTTGGGAGGCTTCCTTTTCCCGTTTTAAAATGTTTATCCTGTCGGCCAGGGCTAATGATAACAGCGTAACTTCAAACGCCGTACCCACCTGCATGGTATAATTGGTGTAGTTGCTGTATGGCAATATACCCAGGTTGCGCAATACAAATAAGATCAGGCCGGCAAGGAATATGGTCCACGCCAATAAAAACAGTTTGGCAGGCCTGTATCCCTGGAACGAAATGATAATTGCCGCAGCATAGATAGTGATTGTGATCGACAAGGCAGAAATGTCTATCATTCTGTAGCTTGCAAGGTCAAAACCAAATAACCTCAAAACAATGGCTAAACTGTATAGTACTGCAATTACCGGGAACACTTTATGAAGCCGTGGCGTGCGCTCCTTGGTATGCAGAAACGCGGTTACAAACAACACCGCAGATATCCCCGCCAGGCCGGGGAATATAATTATGACCTCGCTAAATAATTTTGGAGAATTGAAAAATATATACCTGTAAGTATACCCCGAAAGCGTAGCCTGCGTAAGGCCGATAAACGCGGTGTACAGTACATAATACAGGTAGCTTGTGTCTTTTGTTGATATATACACAAACAAATTATATAGCACCATTACCAGCAACAACCCGATCAGGGCGCCCCAGAAAAGATCCTCGGAAATAGTGGCCTCGGCAATTTTTTGCGGCGTACCTAAAATTACCGGCAAAACCATTTCCTCTGAACTATGCACCTTTAAATAAAAGGTTTGAACAGTATCTTTTTGAAGATGCACATCAAATAGAAAGTTTTGATGTTTGTATTTCCTGTTATTAAAGGGCTGGGTATCGCTGGCGCTTTGAACAAGGTATTTACTATTATCGGGGGAATAAAGCTCACATATGCTTAAAGTAGGATATTCAACAGATAATAAAAGATCGTTTACAACAGTTTCGTTTTTTATGGAAAATCTGATCCAAAAATTCGAGTTGCTCAAATTCAAATTGGGTACCTGGCTGGTTGATGGCTTAAATGCAGACGAAGCGCGTACGGCCTGGAATGAAAGACGGCCGCTTGTGTCTTCAAGTATAGCGACATGATCGCCAATAACAATGTTATCGCCCTTAAAAACTACAGGTGCTTGCGAAAATGTCTTTAACGAAAAAAAGATTTGCAGCAACGCGCATACCAGGTAAATTCTCTTCATTCAATGAATTTATAAAATATTATTCAATAAACAATACATTTTCAGTCGGCAGCCTGTGTGTTTTTATTGCAGGCCTGGGGGCAATGGCAATTTTTGTTAAAAATACCTCAGCCCTATTGTCCCCAATTTCTGTAAGCGCGACAAACTCTTTTCTTAAATTTTTTAATTCGGCCATACTCTTTGTATCCAATCCTTCGCCGTTGCTATGCGTAACCCGCGGGAAAAGGTAAAACGGCGAAATTAAAGGATGAACGGCTATTCCCAAATTTGTAGCGGCAAGCCAAAACCTTTCCATCGCGCGCCCGCCCTCAAAAAAGTTCTCCAGGTTATATTCAGGCAGGGTAATCATACATAAGGCCGACGCGTTAGCTATTGTACGCTTGGCCAGCGTATCAAAAGCGCCGCCGCCGCCAAGGTCTTTAATTGTGCCCACAACATTCGCATCCTTTATAACATTAAGCGCCGCCAGTTGCGAGTTGCTTAAACCTAACGTCCTCACGTCAATGCCGTCTTTTGTATCATCGGCATCCGCGCCTGTCCACCGCATTTCGCGGTGAACAAAATCATAATGGCCTGCCGGGTTTAAAAGCCGTGTACGATCACACGCGCCAATAATTTTTGTAAGTATATTTAATTCATCCTCATTCGTAAACCAACGCAGCTTCGCGCCCGGGATTGATTCGGCAAATCGCGTTAACTGGTCGAGAGTGGCCGAGGGAATAACAGTTTTAGGCGCGGGATTTCTATTGGTATTGCGTTTAAAAATGGCTTCGTTTAAGGGTTTTAAAGCGATGGCATCACCGTTGCTACTCAATTTTTTAAAGCTGATTGAGGCAACTGGTTTTTGTGTTGAATTACCGGGGAAAAGTTGTAAAACAGGTTCAATGCCCAATTGAAGCGCGTTTATATACAGGTTTTCATAAGCTGCCCCAAAACTGATATAGGAAGCTATTTTCTGAAAATCGCCAAAAGAGTAAGAGCGAAATTCATCATGAAACAAATGCAGTGTGCCGTCTTTATATAACCACTTCCAGGGTTGGTCATTCCCGGTTGACGGCGCTGCGCAGGCGGCATTGACCAGTTTTTTGATAGTTTCGTTATCGGGTATTATGGTATCTGGACTGCTTTTAAAAACCATACCGTTAACCATACCGCGCATTTCACCGGCTGTTAATGGTTTAAAGGGATTGTTGTAATTATAGCCTGGCCTTACCTGTGGTTGCGGCTCGGGAATTAATTCGTCGAGGTCAATATAATATCTTCCTGATCCATGAAACTGGTCAAGCAATATACGGCGGCAAACATCGGCCCCTACTGCGCCGCCTAAAGTTACCGAACTGGCAAGCTGCGGCCAGGTATTGATAGATTGCTCTACCTCTACCATAGAAGCTTTCGCCCTTAGCGAAATATTTTCTATACCCAGCATCTGCAATATGATAGGTATTTTCTCTTCGTTTGTTAACTCCTTTATGGTTTGTGGGTTAACATTCTCAACAGCCCCGTGCAGTATTGGCCGCTGCGGTTCAAGGTCAAAACGTTCTACGTCAAGCATTCCGCGGTCGCTGGTATCCATTACAACCGGGATTTTTAACTCCCTTGCTTTATACCGGGAAATAATTTTGATATCCAGGCCGTCGCATTCATCAACCAGCAAGTCAAGTTTACCGTTGCCGGTAAAAAAATTATCCATATTGGCTTCCGTTAACCCGTCAAAGAAGCAGGTTACCTTTAAAAAAGGATCGATCTCGGCTATTTCACGGGCCGCGATAACAACCTTGGGTACACCCATGTTATAAAGCCCTGTCCGTATCCTGTTTAAATTACTTAGTTCAAGCAAATCAAAATCCGCTAACCGTAATTCGCCAAAGCCCCTTTCCATCGAAAGAGTAAGCGCGATAGACTGCCCAACCGACAGGCCGACAATGCCTATTTTTTTTGTGGATAGAGTGCTTCGTTCAGCCCTGGTTATTTTATATTGGTTCCGGTTGGTGCGTACTTCTATAAATTCATCTTCATCCAGTAAATGAACAAGACGGCGGCTCCACGGATAGTAAACCCATACCCCATAATCATCTATCGCCTTCCCGTTTAAATGTTTGGTAATTAGCGCAGGATAATCATCCGCTTTTATTCGTATAGACGGGTTTTGACTTTTGATAAGCTCCTGTAGTTGTCCGTAAATTTCATCGTGAATAAAAAGTACTTCGCCTTTTTCAAGCAAAGTATTTAATGCTGCTTTTCCGCGTTCGGTACCTGCCCTGAAAAATATAGGTGAATGGACCAATTTATTTTCGGGGCTGATATGCAAATGAACACTATCTTTTAACATGTTGTGGTTATGAGCTGATTGAAAAAATTATTTGTACGATGAAATAAAAATATTGTTAAACGATATTCGGGTATTCGTTATTTATTTTTGATTTTAAAAATGTTTTTTGCGCCTGCGCGATGGTTGCATCCAGGTCCCAATTTTCAAGATTGGAAATTTTAATATCATAATGGATGGTTATTTCTTTTTTTCTCAATATCTCCGTGCGGGTCACATTTAAATTCTCGCGGATATCCATTATCGCGTTCCTGTCTTCTTCATTTGCTTTGCTCATTGTAGGCACATCTTTCAGGATCATGGTGGTAGCAACCAGGTCTAATTTAGGATAATAAAATGTACCGTTAACGCCTATACTATCTTCCAGTTCCATCCCTACCGCTTTTCCCGGAGGAATGGTATAAGGCGCACATAATGCAAAAAGAGATTGTATGCCTATCTGGTAGGAGATGGCGACTGTTGTACGGATCAGGAATATTGAGCCAATTCCATATCCGGCAATTTCGCGCGAGTTCCATAACCCGCATAATTCCCCTGTTCCGTGTTGCGCAAAACTCCAAACCAGGTCAAATATGCCGGGGTCCATATTCCCGGTGGCAAGCTCAATGGGTAATGGTTCTGTCCCGCCTGCCACGTGTACCCTTGCGCCCCCGTAAATTTTCTTCCCATCCATTGACTCTACGACCATTACAAATGCCGCGGGGTTTTTGGTCCATTCATTTTTAGAATAGGAAACTTTGGTAACGCCGATACTGGTTAAAACGTGTGTATGGCCTTCGATAAAAAGCGCACAAGTTTCAGGGTCATCAATCGCCCTGAATGCCCTAAGTCTTACTTCCGGCTTGTCTTTATTTAAAGTATCATCCATTTTAAACGGTTATCCTGGTAACTGCTTATAATATCCTTTAAAGCGTATTGTTTAATTAATAAGTAATGTTGTATAAAAAATAGTACTGCATAATATAAGCCTAAAGCAATTTTTTATTGCTGTTACGCGATTATAGATCCTCATTAATAAAATAAATTAGATTATCTGCAAAATTAGGTTACTTATGCGATAATAATGATATACAGTGTAAATATAACACCTATATTTCGTCAAATCGGCGTTATACGTTATAATTTTTACATAGGCATATACGCCGGGACTCTTTCGGGGCCACGAAAAGATTAAGTAATAGATAAAGTATTGTTATGGAAATAGCGGGTACTTATTAATCCTTCAAAGAGGATCCTCTTATAATAAGCTCATGCTCTAATACCAGGTTGTCCGACGCGCGGCCGTCATTATGGTACATCAGGTCCATCAGTAATTTGGCCGAAACCTGCCCCATTTCATACCCTTTATAATTGATAGTAGTTAAATTAGGTTCGATAATGCAGCATAGCGGGTCGTTATTGAAGCCTGCGAAGGCTATATCGCCCGGAATTTTTACGCCATTCTTTTTTAATACCTGCATACAAGTAACCGCGCATTGGTCGTTAGCAGCAAATACACCATCCGGCAATTGGGGCATTTTCAAAATTTCTTCAGCAGCGGCGGCCCCGTCTATCGCGATCAGGCCGTTAACCAACAATAGCTTTTCATCATATTGAATACCATTATCTGCCAGCGCCTGTTTATAGCCATTAAACCTGTCAGTATATACATTTTGTATCTGGCCGGTAAGGTGGACTATCCTTTTGCATCCCTGCTTAATCAGGTGGGTAGTAATTTCATAAGCAGCTTTAAAATTATCGATATGAATGGCGGGGTATTTTTTATCTTCATAAACCCGGTCGAAAAATATAACCGGCGTTCCCCGCTTTATAAAATTATCAAAATGATCAGCATTGTTGGTATCGTGCGCCAATGAAACAAGCAGCCCGTCAATACGGTTGCTAAACATGGCCCCGGCGCTGCTAACCTCCTTTTTCATGTTTTCGAGCGACTGGCTGATGATCAAAGTATAGTTAGCGCTGCTAACCTCTTTTTCAATGCCGGCAATAACCTGCGACATAAACACACTATTGAGGCGGGGTACGATAACGCCTATAATATTGCTGCGTTTATTGCGCAGGTTACTGGCAAATGAATTGGTATAATAGCCCATTTCATTGGCCATATCCAAAATCCTCTTCTTGGTATCCTTATTTGTACCCGCACGGTCTTTCAGGCCCCTGCTTACAGTAGCGGCAGATATATTTAACTTTTTGGCAATATCATAAATGGTAACTTCTTTGTGGGGTCTGTCCATATCAGGTATAATGCACGGTTGATAATTGCAATTGGCCTTAAAAATATTAGGTTTAGGTAAATCTATTACAAATAATTTAAATAATACTAACGTTACTATAATGAATTATTAAAACGATACAAATATTACATTCAATTTGCCAAAATCATATCATAAAATGTATCAATGCACCATATTAAGGCATAAAACACCAATAAGCCCAATAATTGATACCAATGTTTCCATCATTGACCAGGATAGAAAAGTTTGCTTCATGGTCAGCCCGAAATATTCTTTATACATCCAAAAAGAGGTATCATTTACATGCGAACAAAACAGGCTGCCCGCACCTACCGAGAGCACCATCAGGCAGGGGTCCACACCACTATGCAGCATCAAAGGGTAAACAATACCTGCCGCAGTAAGGCCCGCAACAGTAGCCGAACCCAGGCAAAGCCGTAAAATAGCGGTTATCAGCCATGCTAAAAGCAGCGGGGGCAAACTTAACCCCTGCAAAATATCAGCCAGTTGCGTGCTTACCCCGCTATCAATAAAAATCTGTTTCAATATACCCGCGCTGCCGATAATAAGCAATATCATGGCTATATCCTTTACGGCGTCAGTATATATGCCCATTATCGTAATTAGTTTTTTACCCATTAATATGCCTAAAGTATAGGTGGCGATAATAATTGTTGCTATCATGGCTATATTGGGTTCGCCCAAAAAGTCAGCTATGTTTTTTACAGCTATATTCTGGCTGAATATTTTTGAGACCAGTAAGGTAAGCCCGATTATCAGAACAGGTAAAAGCGACGAGATAATGCTGTTACCGATGCCCGGAAGCTCATCATTGCTTAACTCTTCTACTGCGAATACGATAACCGAGCCGGACTGCATATTCTTTAACGTCCTGGCAAAAAGCGGGCCCGCAATAACAATTGCGGGTATTGCAATTACAATTCCATACAGAAATGTTTTGGCCAAATCGGCGTGAAACTGCACTACCAATGCCATTGGCGATGGATGCGGCGGTACAAAACCATGCATTACCGACAATGAAGCCAGCATGGGCAAGCCTACATATACCAATGGTAATTTGTAATTATAAGCTACCGAAAAAATGATGGGCACCAACAAAACAAAGCCGACATTGTAAAATAGCGGTATACCAACGATAAAGCCGGTTAAGCTCATGGCCCAGGTTACATATTTGTACCCGAATATATTTTTTAAAACCGCCGCTATTTTTTGCGCAGCCCCGCTGGTAGCAACCAGTTTGCCCAACATAGCGCCTAACACAATAATGATAACCAATGATCCTAATGTATCGCCAAGCCCTTTGTTAACCGATTGGGATATTTTCCCCAGGGGCATACCCAGCAACAATCCCGCCATAGTTGATACGATCAAAAAGGCCAAAAACGTATTAACCCTTGCCCATGTAATTAACAGGATAAGGGATAGGATGCATAAGAAAAGGATGAGCAGGGTCATTTTTGATTTTACCGTAGAGACGTAATATTTTGCGTCTCCTGTTTATTTGTTTATCCTATGTAGAGACGCGATGCATCGCGTCTCTACATATACATATTAATGCGAATCCCTGGTAACTTTTGAACCCGAATTTCCTACCAGGAAATCCAAATCAGCGCCTTTATCTGCCTGTTGCACGTGCTTAACATACAGGTTTACATAACCTCTTTGTGAGGCCAATGCAGGTTTTTTCCAATTACTTCTGCGCGTAGCCAGTTCTTCGTCTGATACTTCCAAATGAATGCGCTTATTGGCGACATCAAGTTCTATCATATCGCCGTTTTCTACCAACCCTAAATTGCCACCAATGGCCGATTCGGGCGAAACATGCAGGATAACCGTGCCATAAGCCGTACCGCTCATACGTCCATCAGATATTCGCACCATGTCAATCACGCCTTTATCCAGCAGTTTTTTTGGCAGCACCATATTACCAACCTCGGGCATACCGGGATAACCGACAGGGCCAACGCTTTTTAAAACCATTACACAAGTTTCGTCAATATCCAAATCCGCGTCATCAACACGGGTATGGTAATCTTCAATATCTTCAAAAACCACGGCGCGGCCACGATGCTGCATCAGGCTGGGTGTAGCGGCTGATGGTTTGATAACCGCGCCATTTAAGGCCAGGTTGCCTTTTAGCACAACAATACCTGCTTCGGGTATTAATGGTTCATCAAAATTATAGATCACCTCCTGATTATAATTTACGCCCGAGCCTTCAATGCTTTCTTTATGGGACTTGCCGCTTACTGTAAGCGTATCCATATTTAATTCGGACCGCATTTGGTTGATAATCGTTGGTACGCCGCCCGCATAAAAGAAATCTTCCATCAGGAACTTACCCGATGGCATCAAGTTTAATAATAATGGCATTTTGCTGCCTATATCATCAAAGTCCTCAATATTTAACGGAACGCCGATCCTGCCGGCAATGGCGGTTAAGTGAATAATAAAATTAGACGAGCCGCCAACAGCCGCGTTTATTTTTATAGCGTTCTCAAAGGCATCGCGGGTTAATATTTTTGATATGCGCAAGTCTTCCTTAACCATTTCCACAATTCTTCTTCCAGAAAGCTGCGCCAGCCTTTTCCGGCGCGCATCAACAGCCGGTATGGCCGCACCGCCGGTTAAACTCATTCCTAACGACTCGACCATAACGGCCATTGTGGAGGCCGTGCCCATCGTCATACAATGGCCGGGGCTCCTTGACATGCAGCTTTCGGCTTCGGCGTATTCGGTGTAGGATATTTTTCCTGTTTTTAAATCATCAGTTAACTTCCAAACGCTGGTACCAGAGCCCAGGTCATGCCCATGATATTTACCGTTCAGCATTGGCCCGCCCTGTACAACAATGGTAGGCAGGTCGACACTGGCCGCACCCATTAAGGTGGATGGGGTGGTTTTATCACAACCGGTCAGTAGTACCACGCCGTCGATCGGGTTTCCCCTGATAGATTCTTCCGCGTCCATACTCGCCAGGTTACGGAAGAGCATAGCTGTAGGCTTTAATAAAGTTTCGCCTAACGACATGATGGGAAATTCTACCGGGAAACCGCCCGCCTCCAGCACACCCCGACGTACACTTTCGGCAATATCACGCAAGTGGGCGTTGCAAGGCGTTAATTCCGACCAGGTATTGCATATCCCAATCACCGGGCGGCCATCAAACATATCTTCGGGCATGCCCTGGTTTTTCATCCAGCTTCGGTAGATGAAACCCATTTTATCCTTTGTACCAAACCAATCTGAACTTCTGAATTCTCCCATAACGGTTTTATTGTTTTATATAATTCTTTATTAAAATTATCATTAAATTACTTTAATCCCATTTAATTTTCAACATTCGCCAAAGCATTATTAACCAGCGAAAGCCATATTCTTTCGCCGTTATTGTTCCAGTGCGAATCTGAATAGCGATATATCTGTTCTTTCGATTGTTTAAAGGGTGCATTGGCATCAATAATTTTGCATTTTAACGCCTTATTATTTTGCACCAGCGAAACTAACCGGTTATAGGTGTAATTATGAAAATGCGGATATAATATACTTACCGGGTTAGGGATAATTGCCATATACACCTCATCAAACCCTTTTGACTTATACAGGTCGTAAGTATTATTTATTCCACGGATAATTTCGTTTAGTTCTGTTTTCCCGATTGGTTTAAACGCGCTTTGTTTATAAACGGTATCAATGGTTTCGCCCAGCAGCAGGTATTTGTTATCCTCCGAAACATAGGCACCCTTGCTTACGCGGTTAAACAGCGAATAATACAACTGCGCCTTAAATTCTTTAAAAGGCGTTAAAAACCGGTAATCCCATATATTAAACTCAATATTGGGGTCAATATCATTCAATTTAAACTTTAGCCTTATACGGTCGGCTTGTTTTTCGCTGCCGGCATCTGTGTTAGTTGATACCGTAGCGTTAACGTCAAAAAAGTGTTTTAAATAGGCTGTATCTTCGTACAATATGCGGAGGTTGCGTTCGCTGCATTCAAGCAATAAAACGTTCTTTTTTGTTTTATCTAACGATACCGATGTAACCTGCCGGTAATTTAATTTGGTAAACGTTATTTTGTTCACATCGTGAAATAATGATGGATATTGTAATATCCCCCAGGTATAGCTGTCACTTAACGCATACAGATCAATTTTTTTAGTTTCGCTGGCAGTAGTATCAAACCGGGTTAAGTGGCTTACGCCCTCAACATTTTTAATGCGAAAATGCGGCAAATAACAAAATCCATATAAATCACCGTATTGGTATTTATCGGAACCCCACCATGCCTGCGACTTATATTTTGCCTGTGCAAAAACTTTTGTCAAATCATCAACTGATGAAATGATAAACACACATAAAGTTAAAGCTAACAGGCCAAAAGCAACTATCTTTTTCATAGCTAAAATTG
>Ga0206841_1100_pt1 | contig 19124 bp, 12 predicted proteins | sample Alteio_BWOrgCont_25_FD_152851 | JGI IMG/M metagenome (GOLD analysis project Ga0206841, IMG submission 152851) | Enriched cells from forest soil in Barre Woods Harvard Forest LTER site, Petersham, Massachusetts, United States -... | ecosystem: Environmental > Terrestrial > Soil > Temperate forest >... | reverse complement strand
CAACTGGCCTCCCTCCGGGAAGAACTGGATATCCGCGTTTTCCTTTTGCAGGCTTACGGGGATGGTTTTATCAATAGTTACACCCGAAACCAGCTTGATATGGTTGATGACATTCACCCTTTTTTGGCCGCCAGCGGCCTTGTCCGAAAAGGCAAAGGCCAAATTCCCTTTATCATCGGTTATGCCGGTCCCTTTGAACAATGTTGTTGTATCTGATTTTACTTCATAGCTAACTACTTTATGATCGAACGGCCTGCCGAACTTATCGGTATAGGCCAGTTTGGCGTTTACCAGTCCCTCGCTGTTCTTTGCGGATACATCAATTGTCGAGGTAATAAATACCGCGCTGGTTTTGATATTGCCGATAGAAATGGTTGTATTAAAAAAGTAATCGGGCCCCGCGTTACGCATCCAGTTGGTATAGGCTCGTATCCTGTAATTGCCGGGGACAAACTTATCATCCGTAGCAAATTCGCCGGACGAAATGCCGTTATTGTTTTTTAGCTGCAGGGATTTAATGATCTTGTCTTTGGTATCTATCAGCTCAACATACAATATCCCGCTCAATGCCGATGGCTGGTGATGGCCTCCAACTAATACATAGCCTTTAAACCATATGGTATCGCCGATGTTGTAATTGGGCTTGTTAAATTGCAGGTAGGCTTTCTCGGTAGGCCTGCTGGCGGCCAGCTTTTGCAGTTTGGCGGCGATGGTATCTAAAGCCCCATTATCTTTACCGGGAATAGTGCTTACAAGCGGTGCAACTTCATCTACACGATAGTCCAACGGCAGCATTTCAGCAATCTTTTGATCAGCCCAATAGCCCGAAACTAAAAAACCATTTTGCGGTATTACCGTACCGTTCCTGTCAATAAAAATGGTATCAGTTAATGGTTCTAATTTTGATAGCTGGTCTTTTGAAGTCAGCTTAACCGGCGATTTGACAAGTGTACCCGGTGTAACTGTCACGTTTACAGTCCCTCCTGCTGTAAATGTTGTGGAATTTGACCGGTTATAAATGGTGTTTGGGGTAGATACATATTCATAAACCGGCTTATCACCATGATAAAGAATGTATAAGGCTGTTGTGTCCCCAGTAGTTCTTTTGTTATATGCTGGTATCAGTGTTTTAAGGGTATTAAAATCGGTAAGTACGAAAAGAGAATCCGCCGAACGGACAGGCAGGGCATTTTCAGGCATATCCCGCATGGCCTTGTCGGTAGTTGTATATAAATTAAATCCCAGGGCAGATGAGGCGCGGTCATACACCGATTTGAAAAATTGCCGCTTCGACCCTAAATAAGCTTCCCGGCGGTTATTATTCCATCGTTTTTGCTGCGATTCGGAGCCTGGTAATTCTTCAAAATAAGGATAGCCGGTATATGAGAAAAGCAGGTTTTTGGCATCAAATTTAAAGCCTGTTAACAGGTAGTTTAATTTATAACCGAGCCCGTCATTCTCAATAGCTAACAATTTATCGGCGCTTGCTTCTAATATTCCTGTGCTTTTATCAAAATGAAAGTTTAATATTTCGGGGTTTAGTATTTTACATTTATCAGAATTGGCCGACTCGCCGATAAAATATTTTATAAACTGCTGCAAATATTTTTCCCGGTTAGGGTCGCTGGTTTTTATGGTAACCGTATTTAATAACCGGTTGTATTCCAATAACGTCGCATTGATCTGCGCGGAGTTTGCGCCAACAGTAACTTTACTTACATAGGGCATAAAGCCGATCATCTTTATAACCACTTCGTAGCTCCCGGCTTCAATGTTGTTAATGCTGAATTTTCCGGCGCTGCTGGTCGCGGTACTGTATTTTGTGTTGGTTAAAAACACGGTCGCACCGGGTATGGCCTCTCCTTTTTTATCGGTAGCCGTACCTGATATAGAATAGGTTTGCTGCGCTTTTACGCCGAACGAAATCAGCAATTGAAAGCAAAAGACAAGCGATAAGGTGAGGTGTAGCTGTTTCATCTTTAAATGATTACACAATATTTAAAGATACGATTTTTTATTGGCAAAAGCAAATGTTTGAACTAATATTTTCGGGGTTTGAAAGATGGGTCCTCCACAAGCGTTATACTGTGTACCTTTGAGAAACCCCTCCCTGCCCCTCTCCTTTGGCTACTGTGTGTACACATCTTTTTAAACAAAAATGTCATTTCGAGAGAGCAGCAGAGGCATGCGGGTGGCGCGAAAGAGAAATCTATACACCCGCACAGTGGGAATTGCTTGTGTATAGATTTCTCGCTATCGCTCGAAATGACATCGATTTTTGTTGATTTAGCTATAAATAATAATTTCTACAGCCAAAAGATGTGTACACACCGTAGCTCCCAAGGGAGGGAATCGCACAAGGCCTCGCTTTTTAACCACCCGACCGTCTTCCCGTCACCTCAGGGTCTCTCGATAGAAGACTCTGCGGTGACGGGAACTCAACTTTATTTCAAAATCGTGCCTTTCAGTAAAATGTGGGCAATGGTGAAATAGATGACCAGGCCAGTGACATCCACCAGGGTGGCAACGAACGGTGCTGAAGACGTGGCCGGGTCCTGCTTTAGCTTTTTCAAAATAATGGGTATCATCGACCCGCTTAAAGTGCCCCATAGAACGATCCCGATCAGGGAAAAGAAGATCGTGGTGGCCATCAGCAGCCAGTGTGCGCCGTAATTATACCAGCCCAGCCGCTGCCAGGCCGTGATCCGCAGGAAGCCGATAGCGCCGAGAATAACGCCCAAAGAAAAACCCGAAAGCAGTTCGCGGCGCATTACATAAAACCAGTTCTTTACCGTCAGCTCGCCAACGGCCAGTGCCCGGATGATGAGGGTGGCCGCCTGTGAGCCGCTATTCCCGCCGCTGGAAATGACCAGGGGGACAAAAAGCGCCAGCACTACCGCTTGGGCGATCTCATTTTCAAAGAAACCCATAGCAGTAGCTGTCAGCATTTCACTTAAAAAGAGGATGATCAGCCAACCGGCCCGTTTCCTGACCAGCGAAAAAACGGAGGTTTTCACGTAAGGGAACTCCAGCGCTTCTGTACCGCCAAAACGCTGCATTTCCCGGGTATTACGCCGCTCGGCTACGTCTATCAGGTCGTCGATGGTAATTACGCCTAACAATACATTCTTTGTATTGGTTACCGGCAGCGCCGTCCGGTTATATTGCTTGAAACGGGCCATCGCAACATCAGTCGTATCGGTTATATCAAGCTTAACAAAATGCCGGTCCATGATGTCAGATATGGTTTTCGAGGGCTCATTGAGTACCAGCCGCCGGATAGGGATATCATCGGTCAGTTTCCCCGCCTTATCGGTTACATAAACCACATCCGCCGTATCCGAATCTTTATGGTTTTCCCGAAGATAGGCAATTGCCTCTTTAACAGTCATGCTTTCATTTAACGTGCAAAACGAAGTGTTGACCAGGCGCGCCACGCTTTGTCGGGGGTAGCCCAGCATGTCCTGCGTAGCTTTACGGTTGTCCGCATTGAGCAGTTCCAGGTAAGCAGACCCTTGCAGGCCGTTTAAAGCTGAAAAGAAATTATAAAGATCTGTGGAATTGAGCTGGTTCAGCAAAGAAGCGGCTTGTTCTTTTGAAATAGCCCCGATAATTTTTTGTTGCAGGTAAGCGTCCAAATATTTAAATAACAGCAAACGGGAGGCTTCCGGCAAAGCGGTAAATGTTTCTATCGCCGGTTTAACCGGCAGCTTATTCAGCATATGGGCGACCTCGGAAGGATGAAAATTATCTTTATCCCTACCGGTGAAAAGCGCCGCCAGTTTATTTTGCTGTACCTTATTCTTTACTTCGCTTAGTTTGATCATCGCTTTTTCGTGTTAAACAGCAAAATGCTGCCGCTGTTAGCCAAAGATAGCGCATGCACACGAAATCTGGTTATCAAACGGTTTTATAAAAAATCCGGCTTAGCAAGCGGGGCACGAGTACTCATACCCTCCGGGCCTTTGCGCTGCATACTCGCGCCCGCTTCGGAATATATTATAAAACGTTAACCCTGAATTCGGTTAAGTTATGTTAACCTCTTGGAGGTTCATCATAACACAAATGCTCGCAAAGCATCACCCTGCAAGCGCCCGCTGGGATTTAGATTCGACAACTTTTTAAAAGTTGTCAAATCTTTTCGCAATCCAGGGCCCGGCAAGCCAGGATATTTGAATTATATTAGGTCTATTTAATTATTAAACATAATCCGATATTTTAAGCGACATTTATATAAAAACCCTTTGAACCAATGTTCGAAAATTAATTAGACTCAATATAAAAAGGCTTACAAAGTATTACCTTGTAAGCCCAAATTAACTAATCTCTAATCTCTAATCTCTAATCTCTAATCTCTAATCTCTAATCTCTAATCTCTAATCTCTAATCTCTAATCTCTATCTCTAATCTCTAATTAACAACTTAATGCAACTCCTCTTCATCCGGTTTATAGTTTGCTTCCAGTTCGGCGAGTTTCTTTTTGCCGTAGGCGAATTTAGTGATGAGGTAGAACAGCACGGGCACGATGAATATAGCCAGCGAGGTAGCGGCCAACATACCGCCAAATACAGTAACGCCAATGGTTCTGCGTGCTATACCACCCGCGCCTGAAGCAAATACCAACGGTAAAACACCCAATATAAATGCCATAGAGGTCATGATGATGGGGCGCAAACGCAGCCTTACCGCTTCCAAAGTTGCTTTTTCAAGTTCCATACCGCGGTCGACACGTTCTTTGGCAAATTCCACTATCAGGATGGCGTTCTTCGCCGCCAAACCGATGAGGGTTATCAAACCAATCTGGGCGTAAACGTTGTTATCCAAATTCTTATTCAGCGTCAGGAATAATATCGCCCCAAAAGCGCCCAATGGTACGGCCAGCAATACCGAAAACGGCACCGACCAGCTTTCGTACAAAGCCGCCAAAAACAGGAACACGAACCCAATGGACAAGGCGAATATGTAAATGGTTTTTGAACCTGACAATTTTTCTTCGCGGCTAAGGCCCGCATATTCGTAACCAAAGCCTTGCGGCAGGGTTTTGGCTGCCACTTCTTCGAGCGCCTTTAATGCATCGCCGCTGCTATAGCCGGGTTTGGCCGTTCCATCAATTTCGGCTGCGCGGAATAAATTAAAGTGTGTTATCAGCGGTGCATTTTCTATCATTTTATAGCTGGTAACCGCGCTTAATGGTACCATAGTACCCTGCTGGTTACGCACGTAATATTGGCCAATATCATTGATGCTGGTGCGGTAGTTGGTGTCGGCCTGCGCCAGTACGTGGAACGTACGGCCATAAATGGTAAGGTCGTTAATATATGAACTGCCCATGTACACCTGCAGCGCGTTGTTGACGTCGGATAGCTGTACACCCAGCTTCTTGGTTTTTTCGCGGTCAATTACCAGTTGATAGGCCGGTGTTTTTGCAGTGAAGAAAGAGAATGCTTTCCCAATTTCAGGGCGTTTGTTTATCTCGGCCAAAAAGTTCTGTAATACGTTATCAAAATTTTTAACGTCGCCGGTTGCCTGTCTTTCTTCCAATATGAACGAAAAACCAGCCGAATTACCCAGGCCCGGGATGGCCGGTGGTGCAATAATGTTTACGGTGGCTTCTTTAATTACTGACAGCTTTTTTTGCATCCGGGTGATGATGTGGAAAACATCATGTTCTTCGCCCGAGCGTTCGTCCCATGGCTTAAGCTGTAAAAAGATGGACGCGCTGTTTGACTTAACGGCCCCGGTAAGCACGTTATAACCGCCCAGGGCGGCGTAATGATATATTTCGGGCACACTGTCGAGCATTTTCATCATACGGTGCATCACATCCACTGTCCGTTCGGTTGATGATGCTTCGGGCAGGTCAAAAGTGAGGTAAACACGGCCATCATCCTCCAGCGGGATGAAACCGGTTGGCTTATTTTTAAACAGTAGCAACACACCCACGATGATACATACCAATATAATGATGACAAATTTGGAGTTTTTTATACCCCGGTACACCCCGTTACGATAGTGACCGGTTACGCGGTCGAACCAGGAATTAAACATGAAAAACAATTTATCCAGGCCCTTTGATTTATTGTCGAGTTTACGGGGTTTTAACAGCAGCGTACATAATGCGGGTGTTAATGAAAGCGCAACAAAAGCCGATATGAGCACCGATATAGCGATGGTAATAGCGAATTGCTGGTAAAGGCGACCTACAATACCGGGTATAAAGCCTACCGGCACAAACACCGCGGCCAAAATAAGCGCTATGGCAATAACCGGCGCCGATATATCTTTCATGGCATGCGTGGTGGCATCTTTTGCCGACATGCCCTTTTCGTCCATATAATGCTGGACGGCCTCGACCACCACGATGGCATCATCCACCACGATACCGATTGCCAGCACGAAGCCGAACAGCGTAAGCGTATTGATGGTAAAATGCAATGGGATGAAGAAAATAAATGTACCGATGATGGACACCGGGATGGCCAGTACCGGGATAAGCGTAGTGCGCCAGCTTTGCAGAAAAAGGAATACCACCACTATAACCAGGCACAGCGCGATGATGAGCGTTACCACCACCTCATGAACAGAAACCTTTACAACGGTAACCGACTCGAAAGGCACCACATAATCCACATCGGCCGGGAAAGATTTTTTTAGCTCGTTCATGGTGGCAAAAACATTGTCGGCAGTTTCCAGCGCATTGCTGCCTGGCGCCTGGTAAACCAGCAGGTAGGAAGCCCTTTTATTATCGACAAAGGAGTTACCGGCATAGTTAAATTTGCCCAGTTCGATCCTTGCCACGTCCTTTAAATGCACGATAGCGCCGTTGTTAGGCTGTGTTTTTACAATGATGTTGGCAAATTCATCAGGTGTTGACAGCCTGCCCTGCACCAGTACCGAGTATTCAAATGTTTGGCCCTTCTCCTGGGGCGTAGCGCCAACTGAACCGGCTGCAACCTGCGCGTTTTGTTCCTGCAAGGCGTTGGTCACGTCGGTGGCGGTCATGCCCAGGGCGGCCAGTTTATCGGGTTTAAGCCATATACGCATACTAAAATCATCGGCGCGGCTAAATACGTCGCCCACTCCTTTTGTCCGCAATAAGGCATCGCGTACATATATATTGGCGTAGTTATCCAGGAAAGTAACATCATGGCCGCCTTTTGGAGCGTACATAGCCACCAGCATTAAGATACTGGGGTTACGTTTACGGGTGATGATGCCCAGCCGCTGCACCTCTTGCGGTAAGGCGGGCGTTGCAATAGAAACCCGGTTTTGCACGTCGAGAGTAGCCACATTAATATCGGTACCCACCTCAAAATAAGCTGTCATGGTCATTTGCCCGTTGCTGGTGCTGCTGCTTTGCAAATAGGTCATACCAGGGGTGCCATTAACCTGCACTTCTATCGGTGTGGCAACCGTTTGCTCGACTGTTAGCGCATCGGCACCGGTATAGGTGGATGTAATATTAACTGTGGGCGGCGTAATATCAGGGTATTGCCCAATGGCCAGCGTGGATATGGATATGATACCAACTGCAACTATTACCAATGAGATAACAATAGCTGTAACCGGTCTTCGTATAAAAGTATCTGCGATCATTCTTTTCTATTTAAACTATTTCAATGTTATTTTCCCTTTGGAGGAGTGGCTTGTCCGTTAGCAGGTATAGCCGGCGGTATCCCGAGTGTAATTTTACCACCATTGCGCAAACGCTGGAAGCCTTCGGTAATTACTTTATCCCCGGGATTTATACCATTCATGACAATAACATCCGTTCCGACGCGGTGCCCAAGGGCCACCTTGCGTTGGGCTGCAATGGTGTCCTGCGACACAAAGACGAAAAACTCGCCCATCTGCTCGGTTACAGCCTTGTATGGGATAAGCACCCGGTTGCCAGATTGTTCGTTCAGCACTTTTAACACCACAGCCATACCGTCTTTTAACAAATCCTGGTCGTTAGGGAACTCGATCCTTACAATAATTGTCCCGGTTTGGTTGTTTACGCCCCGGTCTATGGTCAGCACCTTGCCCGGTTTTGAATAGGTGGTAATGCCGTCAGACAACTGCAATTTAAAGGTTGAGTCGGTGCTTTTGGCCTGCAACCGGTAAAACCGATTGATGTCCTTTTCGTCTATCACCACGTTAACTGCAATAGGGTTTTCGCTCGAGATGGTATTTAATAATGTAGTGCCTGGGCTAACCTGAGCGCCAAGCCTAACCTGCGAAATGCCTATCCTACCGGTAAATGGCGCAGTTATAACAGAATAAGAAAGATCGGTTTTCGCCGATTCAAGCTGGGCCTTGGCAACAGCAACCTGCCCCTTGCTGGTTTCAAAAGCGGCAACAGCCTGGTCAACAGTCTGGCGGGCAACGGCGTCGTTTTTCAACAGCATATTATAACGGTCGACATCTTTTTGCGCTTTAACCAAATTTGCATTGGCGCTTAACAGGTTTGCTTCGGCCTGGTCAACCGCCGCCTGGTATTTGCGGCGGTCAATTTCATACAGCTCTTTTCCTTTTTGCACTACGTCACCCTCTTTAAAGAATATGCCTGTTATAAACCCGCTTACCTCGCTGCGCAACTCAACCACATTTAATGCCGATACGGTGCCCTGGTAGTTATCATAGTATACCGCGTCGCCCATTTTAGCTTCCGCGACATTTACAGGTGTTGGCGGGACAACCGCCGCCGCGTTTTGTTTTGTCTTATCGCCACAAGCGCCTATTAATAAGGCCAGGGGCGCGATCCAAAATATATATGTTTTTTTCATCCGGGTAATTTTCGTTTTTTATTGTATTTTTAAGCGTATTAATATTATTAAAATGTAGTTAAAGCATGCCTGAAACACATCATAAGCATATAACTAAGTGTGCGAAACCGCATCCAAAATATATCATTGAACATTCAAAATCCCAAGCGCTTTTTCCAGGTCTATTTTGCTTGACAGTAGCTGGAATAACGCGTTATAATAGTTTAGTTCGGCTGTGCGCAGGTCTGATTGCGCTACAATAACATCAAGGTATACCTTTATACCCTCGCGGTATTGATAGCTCACTACGTTGTACACATCCTTTGCCAGGTCGACGTTTTGTTTCAATATCTGCCAGTTGGTATAATTGCTTTTATAACCGGCCAGTGCCTGGGCATATTCTGTATTAATGGTATACTGTGAATTGGCGATGTCAAGGTCGGCACGCTCCACCTGTAGCCTTGCCTTGCTTACATTTTGCAGCCTTTTTGTCCCCTGGAAAATGGGGAAATTCAAGGTGAGGCCAGCGTAAGCGGACGGGTAATTTTGACTATAAAGAGTTGAAAACCTGGTGCTTAAATAATTAAGGTCGTATGTTCCAATTGCGGATACAGATGGTAAAAACTGCCACCGGTAATAGTCCACATTAATGTTTTTTAAAACCTTTTCGGTTTGTAACAACTGGTACTCAATACGTTTATTATAATCCAGTTGCTGGTTGGTATCAATTACGGCCTCCTGTTCGTACCGGGTTGAATCATAGGTTAATTTTACCGGGTTTGCCGGGTTTAAACCCATGATCTGTTTAAGGTAGGCTGTTTTACTGTTTATAGCTTCCTGCGTTTGCTTGCGGGTGGCTATTTCGTTATTTAAAGATATGGTAGCCTGCTTATAATCTATTTTGTCGGTAACTCCTGATTGATAGCGGTTTACAGCATCTTTTAAGCTGCGCTGCAGGCGCACGATATCTTCATTAATGATATCCAGTTGCTTTTGCGATAGCAGAACGTCGAAAAACGCCTTGCTGACATCAGAAACCACGTTGATCTGGCTGCTTAGATAGTTTTCCTTATAATACTGGCGTGAGTAACCTGCCGTTTTAGCGGCCAGGTTCACCTCGTTATTATAGATAACCTGGCTGGCCTGCAGGCCCAGGCTTGAATATTCGTCAATAGGCGATGCAACACCTGTCGCTGTAGTTATCGGGCTGCCTTTAAAGTAATGTTCGTAAACGTTTGATGAACCCAACTGCGGCAGCCAGGCAGAAAGGCCTATTTTGATGTCGCGCTCGTTAATTTCCTGGTCAATGGCAGCCTGCCTTACTGCGGGCTGGTTGCGCAGCGCGTACACAATACATTGCTTTAAAGTGAGGTCGCCTTGCAGGGTATCGGCCTTAGTTTGGGCAAAAACAACAAAATGTAAAGTGAATGTTAAATTAATTATCAACAATATTTTTATTTTTTTCATGCGACGGAATGACCTTGAGGTCTGTAAAACTTAAATGACAGGTATTGAATTCCTGCCGGATTTGTTTAACTTTATTAGGGAATGCGAATATGGGATATTTATATACAATATAAAATCGCAGGTTGATTTTTTACTTAATTACTACATAAATTAGCTTTAGAAACAGCTTTTTTGAACTTTTTTAAAAAAAATGAAAAATAGAAGCAGTAAATAAATAAAAATTTTAATTAATTTGCGTGTTGGGAATACCTGTTGCTTTGAGAAGGAAGCGATGTTAAAAAAAATTACATACTAAATATAGGTTATAAGCTTATTCATGGTATTTTTACAAAAAATTTAAGCAGGGTTAATACATGGTTAAAAAACTACATGATAAGATTGCTCAATTTAAAGATGCAGCAATGATCAGGGAAAAAGGATTATATCCTTATTTCAGGCCCATTGAGTCTGGACAAGACACAGAAGTTATTATTGACAATAAACGTGTGTTAATGTTTGGTTCTAATTCTTACCTGGGCCTTACAAATCATCCAAAGATCAAGGAAGCATCAAAAAGGGCTATTGATAAATATGGTACAGGTTGCGCGGGATCAAGATTTTTAAATGGCACGCTTGATATACATATTGAATTAGAAAGAAGATTAGCTGATTACGTAGGAAAGGAAGCTGCTGTGTTATTCAGTACCGGTTTCCAGGTTAATTTAGGGGTGTTATCGAGCATTACCGGTCGAAACGATTATTTGATATTGGATGAATATGATCATGCTTCGTTAATTGACGGGAGCCGTCTTTCATTTTCAAAAGTTATAAAATACGCCCATAACGATATGGATGATTTGCAGCGTAAGCTGAGCATCCTGCCCGAAGAAGCGGTAAAGGTTATTGCCGTTGATGGTATATTCAGTATGGAAGGTGATATTGTTAAGTTACCTGAAATAGTTGAGATTGCCGATCAATACGGAGCAAACATTATGGTTGATGATGCCCATAGTTTAGGCGTTATTGGTCATAAGGGTGCAGGTACAGCGTCCCATTTTGGTTTAACTGATGAGGTCGACCTGATAATGGGTACGTTCAGTAAATCATTAGCCTCATTAGGTGGCTTTATAGCCAGCGACGCCGAAACTATTGATTATTTGAAGCATCGCGCACGTTCATTGATGTTTAGTGCCAGCATGACACCCGGATCAGTGGCCAGCGTAATTGCCGCTATGGATATTATTGAAGCAGAACCTGAGCGTATTGAAAGGTTATGGGATAATACCAATTATGCCATGAAGCTTTTATTAGAAGAAGGCTTTGACCTTGGTCCTACCGAAAGCCCTATATTGCCTATATATGTCCGCGATAACGATAAAACATTCCTGGTAACCAAGCACCTGCAAAATTCGGGCATATTTGTTAACCCGGTTGTTTCACCTGCTGTACCGTCAGACTCATCATTATTACGTTTTTCATTAATGGCTACACATACATTTGCACAAATAGATGAGGCTGTTGAAAAAATAGCCAAAGCATTTAAAGATGTTGGTGTAATAAGTACCGTTAAAGAAAAAATATGAAGAAAATAGTACCGGTTTATTCAAAAAACGAACTGGCTGCTTTTATAGATTTTCCTCATGATCTGTACAAAGACGATCCGAACTATGTACCTGAGTTGTTTATCGCACAAAGAGACCTGCTAACAAAGCATCCTTTTCATAAACATAATTCACTGCAATGCTTTTTAGTATATGATGGCGAGCAGGTTATTGGCCGTATCGCTGCTATATTAAATAATAGCCATAACGAGTATAATCATGTTAACGACGGCTTTTTCGGCTTTTTTGATTGTATAAACAACCAGGAAACAGCCAACCTGCTTTTCAGTACTGCTGCCCATTGGCTGAAAAATAAAGGGGTTACCGAAAAATATATTGGCCCCGTTAATTTCTCAACCAATGAAGCATGTGGTCTGTTAATTAAAGGCTTTGACACGCCAGCTGTGTTAATGTTTACCTATAATGCCCCCTACTATGCCGACCTTATAGAGAATGCAAGTTTTTCAAAACAAATTGACCTGATTGCATGGAACTGGAAAGGACAGGCCTATGATGATAAATCTGTCAGGTTATTAGACAGTCTGCAGGAACGTTTGAAGCGCAGCAATATCATCATCCGCAAGGTAGACTTGAAGAATTTTAAACAGGAAACCAAAAACCTGCAGGAAGTTTATAACAACGCCTGGGATAAGAATACCGGGTTTGTGCCGCTTAATGATGAAGAGTTTAAATACCTGGCTAATGATCTTAAATTGATCCTCGACCCTGATTTTTGTTTGATAGCCGAACAGGAAAGTAAAATAATCGGCTTTGGTGTAGCCTTGCCCGATTATAACCAGCTATTCAAAACAATAAAAAAAGGGAGGTTATTCCCAACAGGCATATTCAAACTGTTATTCAATAAAAAGAAGATAACCGGTATACGGATATACGCGCTTGGCGTTATTGAGGGCTATCGTAAACTGGGTATTGAGGCTTGTTTATACGGTACTATTATAAAGGAATATAAGCGCAAGGGCTTTACTACTGCCGATGCGGGCTGGACATTGGAAAATAACGATTTGATAAACAAAGCCATAATCGCTATAAAGGGCGATCCGTATAAAACCTACCGTATCTACGAAAAAGCGATATGAAAGAACGGGTGCTGATAACCGGCGCAAGCGGATTTGTTGGTTATCACCTAATTCTGGAAGCGCTTAAAAATAATCTCGAAGTGTTTGCAGCCATACGCAAAACCAGTAAAATTGACCACCTGGCACACCTCAATATTAAATATACCTATCCTGAATTTGATAACCCGGAAGCCTTAAAAAAAGAACTTCAGGAAAAACAATACCATTATATTATTCACGCCGCCGGGACTTTAAGGGCCCGTACCTTCTCAGAGTACGATCAAATTAATGCTGAATATACATACAATCTTGCTTACGCGGCCGCATCATCAAGGGGTGCATTTAAAAAGTTTGTTTTTATAAGTAGCCTTGCCGCCGTTGGGCCATTGGATACCTTTGAAGGCATCATAACCGAAGATACTATGCCCAACCCCATTACTACCTATGGCCGCAGCAAACTATTAGCAGAAAACCGCTTGAAAAGTATAAATAAATTAAATTATACCATACTTAGGCCCACCGCAGTTTATGGCCCAAGGGATAAGGACATTTTCATTTTTTTAAAGCAGGTTGCTAAAGGGATAGAGCCATATATCGGGCATATTCAACAAAAACTAAGTTTCATATACGTAACTGATCTGGCAACAGCAGCTATAAAAGCCTTACATACCGGCGATAATAAAATCTATATTATTGCAGATGGTAATTTTTATAATCGCTATAAAATGGCTGAACTGACTAAAAATATATTAACGATTAAAACAGTAAAATTTCATATTCCCGTAAACTTTGTAAAAATGATTGCCTTTATTGCTGAAAAAGTGGGTTCTTTGAGCAAAAAAGCCCCTGTTATTAATCGTGAAAAACTTAACGAGTTAAAAGCTGTTAACTGGTCGTGCGCTATTGAAAAAGCAAGGGTTGATCTGGGGTTTATTCCGCAATATGATCTGCAAGCCGGATTAACAGAAGCATTTGACTGGTATAAAGCCAATAACTGGCTTTAATTTTATAAATTTATATAAGTAATACAAATATCACAATGAAAAGCAACATTCAACCCGCTGAAGGCAAGTTGGGAATTTTACTACCGGGATTAGGCGCGGTAGCTACTACACTCATCGCAGGTGTAGCCGCTGTAAACAAAGGAATATCACAACCAATTGGTTCTGTTACACAAATGGGCAACATCCGTTTGGGTAAAAGAACGGAGAACCGCCGCCCTAAAATAAAAGATTTTGTACCATTGGCCAATTTAACCGATATAGTTTTTGGCGGATGGGATGTATTTGAAGATAACGTTTTTGAATCGGCAATGAATGCGAAAGTTTTGGAACCGGGCTTATTATATTCAATAAAAGCCGAGTTGGAAGCAATTAAACCAATGAAAGCGGCTTTTGATCATGAATATGCTAAAAATCTTACCGGTACTTATATTAAGGAAGGTACGCGCTATGAAATGGCTCAGGCAGTAATGGAAGACATTAAAAACTTTCAAACCATTAATAACTGTAGCCGTATCGTCTTAGTTTGGTGCGGATCGACAGAGATATATTACGAGGCAAGCGAGATACACAGCACGCTTGCCAAATTTGAGCAGGCATTGCTGGACGATGATAAACGTATTGCGCCAAGTATGATATACGCCTATGCGGCTTTAAAAATGGGCATCCCGTTTGCAAATGGCGCGCCAAATTTAACGGTTGATATACCGGCGCTTATAGAACTTTCAAAGCTAACACAAACACCTATCGCAGGTAAGGATTTTAAAACCGGTCAAACCCTGATGAAAACCATTTTAGCGCCGGGCCTTGCCGCACGCGCTTTGGGTGTAAACGGTTGGTTCTCGACCAATATTTTAGGAAACCGTGATGGCCTGGTATTGGATGACCCGGATAACTTTAAAACCAAGGAAGTTTCAAAATTAGGTGTGCTTGAAGATATTTTACGCCCGGAAGACAGCCCTGAATTGTATGGCGATATCTACCATAAAATACGCATCAATTATTATCCTCCGCATGGTGATAACAAGGAAAGCTGGGACAACATTGACATTTTTGGCTGGTTAGGTTACAAAATGCAGATCAAGATCAACTTTCTTTGCCGCGATTCAATTTTAGCCGCCCCTATCGCGTTGGATCTTGCCCTGTTTATTGACTTTGCAAAAAGGGCGCATATGAGCGGTATACAGGAATGGTTATCGTTCTACCTTAAATCGCCGCAAACCGCCCCCGGGTTACAGGCTGAAAATGATATATTTAAGCAATTAATTAAGTTAGAAAACACCTTGCGCCACCTGATGGGCGAAGACCTGATAACACACCTGGGGCTTGATTATTACGAAGACCTGGTTGAGGATGTTATTTCATAAATTAAGCGCGACCGTTTTTGGCATTGGCTACATCGGCAACGGCGCCGGAACGGTTGCCGCTTTAGTTTGCGCTACCTGCTGGTACCTGGCATGGGCGGGAAACTATCCTGCTCTTATTTCCGTAATAATAACTGTTGTAATTATTGGTTTAGGTATTTGGAGTGGCAATATGGTTGAGCCCATTTGGGGCAAAGATCATGGTCGCGTGGTGATTGATGAAGTCGCAGGTATGTGTATAAGCTTGCTTTTTATACCAGTAACTATATGGTATGTTTTAGCAGGTCTTATCCTGTTTCGTTTTTTTGATATTGTTAAGCCATTATTTATTAAAAAACTGGAATTATTACCCGGCGGATGGGGCGTAATGATGGACGATGTTTTAGCTGGTATTTACGCAAATATTTTACTCCAGCTCTTTATGCTGTTTCATCCATTTAACGGTTAATTTGTTTAAAAATCGCCTTTGCATAATCTATTATTTGACTTTTTGACCACAGAAGTAAACCATTGTTTTTCTACTTTTGCGCAATTAAAATAAACCGTTTGCTATTTTAATTGTCAGACCTGAATTATCACAAAAAACTGTATCGTATAGTTAATAAATGAATTTTAAATATCGTAGTAAGGAGTTTATATTTTTAATCTTCTTTTTGTTATGTACCCCCCTATTATTTGCTCAAACCACCCGCGTTAGCGGTGTGGTAATTGATGCCAGTAATAAGCAACCAATGCCATTTGTAACTGTATCATTCCAGGGTACAACTATCGGTATTCCTACTGACAATAATGGCAAATACAGGATAAGCACAACCAATACGGCCAGCAATAAATTAAGAGTGGCATTTGTTGGATATAAAGATGCTACAATAGATATTGTGCCCGGCAAAGACCAGGTTATCAATGTAACCTTGTCTCCTGAAACAGAAGAACTTGCCGAAGTTGATATCAAAGGCGGTAAAGTTAAATACCGCAACAAGGATAACCCGGCGGTTGAACTGATACGCAAAGTTATTGAGAACAAGAATAAAAACCGGCCCGAAAGCTATAACTATGTTGAATACAGGGAGTACGATAAAATGCAGTTTTCATTTACCAATGTTTCCAATACACTTGCTGACAAGAAGTTTTTCCAGAAATACAGATTTATATTGGATAATCGCGACACTACATCCGTGCCCGGCATAAACCTGTTGCCTATCTACCTCGAAGAAAGGCTTTCACAATACTATTATAGCAAAAGCCCAGAAAAGGAAAAAACAAGGATATTAGGCCAGAAAACGGTTGATTATGGCGGCTCGGTAGATGCTGAGGGCTTAGGTTCGTTTTTTAAATATATGTATAGCAAAGTTGATATTTATGATAACAATATCAATATCATGACGAATAACTTTCTAAGCCCTATAGCTGACGAATCACCAACGTTTTACAAGTTTTTTATTACAGATACAATCACTACCGAGAACAATACCAAGCTGGTTGAATTAAGCTTCACCCCGCGAAATTTACAGGACATGCTTTTCCAGGGTAAAATTTATATCACCCTTGATGGCAATTACGCGGTACAAAAAGCAAAGTTGGGTATCAACAAAAACATCAACCTCAACTTTGTAAAAACAATGGAGGTTGACCTTGATTTTGTACAAAATCCCGATGGGCGTTACCATTTAAGCAAAAGCAATACTTTGGCCGACTTTGGTATTAGTAAAAGTAAAAGCAGTGGTGTATTTGGGTTGCGTACCATTACTTATGGCAATTATATCGTTAATAAACCACATCCCGACACTACTTATATCAATGATGCAGAAGCCAACGCTTCAGATGAAGTAAAACATAGAAGCGAGCAGTTTTGGGAGCAAAACCGTTTAGATACGCTTACAAAAACAGAGGCCAATGTTTATCACAATATTGACAGCCTCAAAAATATGCCGTCGTTTAAGCGTACACTTGATATTGCTACCTTGCTGTTTGCAGGTTATTATCCGCTTAAATACTTTGAAATTGGCCCCTCAAATACATTTTACAGCTTTAACCCGATTGAGGGGTTTAAATTACGCTTTGGCGGACGAACGACCCCTGAATTAAGTAAACGATATTACTTTGAAACCTACGCCGCCTACGGTTTTAAGGATGATAAATGGAAATATTTTTTGAGCGGCACTTATTCATTAAATAATAAATCTATCTATAAATTTCCGCAGGATTATCTAAGGGCCAGCTTCCAGCGTGATACCAAAATACCAGGCTTAAACCTGCAGTTTGTGCAGCAGGATAACTTTTTCCTTTCGTTTAAACGGGGTGTTAATGATAAATACCTGTACAATGATTATTATAAGTTTGATTACGTACATGAATATGAAAGCCATTTCTCGTATAGTTTAGAATTCAGGAACTGGAAACAATCGCCTGCCGGTTCGTTATATTTTATTAACAATACAGGTACCATACCCAGTATGACCACAACCGAGGTGGATTTGAATTTACGTTATGCGCCTAATGAAGAGTTTTATCAGGGCAAAATTTACCGGGTGCCAGTGCCAAGCAAATACCCCGTATTTACTTTAGATTATACACAAGGCATCAAAGGCGCGTTTAATGGCTCGTATAATTATCAAAACCTGCGTTTCCGTATTGATAAAAGGGTTTATTTGTCGCAGTTAGGCTATGCCGATGTATCGGTTGAAGCAGATAAAATATTTGGCCAGGTACCTTATCCCCTGCTTGACATTTTCGCGGCTAACCAAACTTATGCTTACAGTTTATACTCCTACAACTTAATGAATTTTTTAGAGTTTGTTGGCGATCATTACGAAACAGTAAATATCGATCAGCATTTTATGGGTTTCTTTTTTAACAAAATACCTTTGTTCAAAAAGCTAAAATGGCGCGAAGTGGTTTCATTTAAGGCGGCCTGGGCCGGTTTAAGCGATCAGAATAATCCTGCCCTGCATCCGTCATTATACCAATTCCCGGTAGCGGCTAATGGTCAGCCAATTACTTATGCCTTAAACGGCTCACATTTTCCGGCGGCGTAGGGTACTTGTCATCACCATCATTTACTTTAGGCAGTGGGTTAACTTTGACTAATTTACCGGCTACCGGCGTTGCGGTCGAAATATATAAAAACGATAATAGTATAAAAAGTGATCTCATTTTACTCTTCCTTATTCTCTTCCCTGGTCAAGCAGGTTTTGCCTGGCGCTTGTTAATCTTTTAAAAGCAGTTATATTGGTTAATACAGCCAATATGGTAATGGGTATGGTAAATATCGACATGGTTTCAAACACATGATACCTTATACCCGGCATATATAATTTATAATCGCCGCCAATATATAAGGAGGTTACGCCGCAGGCAATTGCGCAAACGCCGATTGTTACTACCCGCTCGGGCCGCTGCATTAAACCACCTTTGCTTTCAATGTCCAATCCCTCGGCCCTTGCCCTCACATAACTCACCATCATCGATCCTATCATGGCAATAAAGGCAAATATCGAACTTAAAAAATAATGATGTGCAACCAGGTAATAACAAATTCCAAAAAACATGATCAATTCGCTGTACCTATCCAAAACAGAATCATATAAAGCGCCAAAGGTTGATTTCATATTACCTAACCTCGCTACCTGGCCGTCAAGCATATCGAACAGGCCGGCAAATAAAATTAAACCGCCAGCCCAGCCAACATAACTCAGGTCACCACGGTTTCCTTCCTCACCGCCTACAACAAATATTACAGCAACGCCAATATTTAAAATGAAGCCGATGCTGGTAACCATATTAGGGGTAAGCCCCAGTTTGATCAGCACCTTAACAAAGGGGTCGATTACCCGGTATATGCCCAATTGCAGATTTGTACGTATGGATATTTGTTGTTCCATTTGTTAAA
>Ga0206841_1098_pt1 | contig 19225 bp, 21 predicted proteins | sample Alteio_BWOrgCont_25_FD_152851 | JGI IMG/M metagenome (GOLD analysis project Ga0206841, IMG submission 152851) | Enriched cells from forest soil in Barre Woods Harvard Forest LTER site, Petersham, Massachusetts, United States -... | ecosystem: Environmental > Terrestrial > Soil > Temperate forest >... | reverse complement strand
TCCAGGCGCTCTGTATTATCACTATCATGAAAATCGGTCAGAAGCCTGATTAATTCGTTATCAGTTCCGTTAGTAACACTTTTCCTGCTTAAAGAACAACCTGCCTCCAACTGATAAATAAACGGCCAAAGAAATGGCTTGCTTTCGACAGCTTTATTATTTATGGTGCGAGGAAACCAGGAGCCACTTGTTGATTTGATAACAGAGATTAGTATTTCTCTGAATATCTTCGGCGTACCACCATTTTCGGAGATACTTATATTATCAATATTACCTAATGAATCTATCGTAAATTTTGCAAATGTTACCGATATTAAACAAACATCAAAATCGCCTTTTTTTCGCGCTTCAGTATATTTTTCTTCCCAAAGTTTAGCCAATTCTTTATCGCCAAATTTATACCGGGCTTCCTGTATATTTTGCCCATATGCATTATTTATAATTAGTATTATAAAAATAGAGAGCGCACCAGATATTATATTTTTCATCTTAATTTAATTACATTTTGTCCCGCTTGTGCCTGCTTTATACCCTGCATTTGTTGATGCTACATCTGCAGCGGTCATTCCGTAGGTAACTAATATAGCATTAAATGCACTTGGGTTAGTCGCCTGAAGATCTCCATAACCAGCTAAAACCAATGCCAATGCATCATGATTGGCATTAGCCGATAAGGGGGGATATAAATTGATTAATAATGCAACTTCGGCATTAACATAGTTTTGAGCCATGTATACATGTTGTATAAGATTATTAAGGACACTTGGATTTACATATAAATAAGCATGGTAAGTTTCATGAATCACGCTTTCTAACAAATATTCCTGAGAGGCGTTTTGAAGCTGAGACGTATTAAACACAACATCCATATTATTAAGTTGGGATCCCGATATTATCGCGTCTGAACCTGAATAAGAACCTGTTATAACAGCGTCAGAATAAGTGATGTTAACTACATCACTGGTACAAAAGTATTTCTTAACATATTTGTAAAATCAGTTTGTAAGCCGTTCGAACTTGTCAAATTACTTATAATTGAACTTAAGCAAACATTTTGTACATTATTAGTTATAGTTTGCACCGCATTTGAACTGCTACTACTCCCGCCTCCGCCACCCGTACTTCCTCCTGTATCTCCTGTAACCCCGCCCGTATCGCCAGTGTCGTCATCACCATCATCGCCCGGATCATAAGGAGGACAATCAACATAATATAAAGCATATTCCGAGCTACACGCCGGAGTAGCATATAGTACACTATTGCCAGCCGGTGGGCCACCACAATTATCTTCGCAATATTCATCAAGCCAGCCGCAAGGGTCGGCATCCTGTGCCACATTTGTCTGTAAACCAGCAACCTGTTGTTTGGTTGTTGGGCCAGCGCCCATAGTAACAATCCCGGTTATTTTGCCATTAGTAAACAGGTAGCCGTTAATATACTTTTTATCCAATGTATAATAAAGTATTTGCCCGCTAAACGTAGCGGGTATTTGCCGGTAATGTAAATTGCCGATAACGGACTGATGCGTTAAATGATAGTCTTCAATTACCTTCATAAAAACATTTAGCCGCGTACCATTATTCAGTTTAATAAATAACGCGCACGATTTGTTTTTTATATAAAGCGTATCGCCGGCCTTTGGTTTTGTCAATAACATGGTTCCTGCATCAGGCTGCATATCAAATTCAACTACCTGGCTGTTGTCGGCCCGGTTTTTAATAACATAGCTATTCCAGTTAACATTTAGGTTTTGAATAAGGCTGTTTGCGCCAGTGGTGCCTGTAGAATTAACAGAAAGCAGGCTGCTGTTTGTGCTAATGCCCGCGTTGTAAATAGCCTGTAGTTGAGTTAAGTCGGTTTGACTAAGCGTGGTTGGTTGTTGAGCCGGGGTGCTTAAATCCTTTCGGCAACTGTGAACGATAAATAAGATGGAGATAAGTGCAAGCGCTATACCAACGCGCACACTTACTTTTTTAAGGTAAGGTTTTTTCATAATGTAATAAATTTGGTTTAGGGGTCTGTTATTGCAACAAACCTGTTACCGAAAGTAGTAATAAGTATCAGAAAAACAACAAAATATTAAAAAATATTTTATTTGCTTAGGGCATGGAAAGTCTTAACTTATTTTTCTACCTTATTAATAATAACACTTTGGTGTAATAAACGTAAACGATAGCGTAAAACCAACAAATAAATAAGTATCCCTGCCGCTTGAATCGCCACGTTGCGTACCTGTAGCGCCTATATAAGTACCCGTATTTTCGCCCGACCTGTCGGATAATATGGCCGATAACGGCGGTAATTTACTTTTATCAGGGTAAACGCCATTCACATCATCCAGGTAACCGGTATTGGTGTTGCGGTAGCCAATATCCGCGGCAAGCGTCCATGCGCCAGCGAAATTGTATTTTACGCCTGCACCATAAGGTATAGATATGGTTGTTTTTGAATAAGGCTTGGTTTCCCCCTCTGTTTCCAACGGCCGCAGGTTATACACCTGCCCGTTATAGGTTGCCTGCGGGTTATATCCTGCCAGTGAAAACCCGACGTAAATAAACGGCGTGTACAGGCTATGACTGATCGACGGCACATATTTCAGGAAATTAAACTCTCCCATTACGCTTATCTCGCTTAATTGCGTCATAAAGCTCAGGTTTCTTAGGCGTTGCTGCGCGCTGCCGGAGGTGCTGTCGGCACCCGATATAGTACCGTAGGTATAATTTATTTTTGCCGATAAATAGGGATTGAAATTATATTTTACCATTGCGCCCACTGCCGGGCCGGTAACTTTTATGGGGTTGGTTTGGTTCAGGTCGCCCATATAGCCCGCACCACCGATAAAGCCTCCAACTTCCCAGCTTTGCGCCTGTAAATTGCAGGTAATGAACAGTAAAAGTATGAGTGTTAAAATTTTGGGCATCCGCAAATTTAGTAATTGCGGGCATCAAGGCCCCACAATAATTTGTTTCTTAACGTTGATAAGTAGCTTTCATTACTTAAACGGATAAGATTTAACTGAAAATTTGCCTTGCGGACATGGAATTTTACAGGTTTTTCAATTGTCGCCGTCCTCGAATCGCAGGATATTAAATAGTTGATATTGCGCGATTCTACTTCAAAGGACAATACGCTGGTATCGGGCAGTACTATGGGGCGCACATTTAAATTGTGCGGCGATACCGGCGTTACTACAATGCTGTTTGATTGCGGGAATATAATAGGCCCCCCGCAACTTAACGAATAGGCCGTCGACCCGGTGGCAGTCGCTATGATCATACCGTCGCCCCAATACGAGTTTAAAAACTCGCCATCTAAAAACATATGGGTAGTTATCATTGCCGCGTCGTCACGCTTATGGATGGTAATATCATTCAGGGCAAAATTATCGCCCCCAAATAATTCCTTGTCCGATTCAATACTTAACAGCCCACGGCTGTCTAAAGTAAATTCTTTATTGACCACTGCATGTATGGCGGCTGCTATATCGCTTTTATTTACGCTTGCCAAAAACCCAAGCCTGCCAAAATTGATACCAATTACCGGCACACCCGAATCGCGGATAACGGATACCATATCCAGTAACGTGCCATCGCCACCTAATGTTAAAAAAACATCGATAAACCCTTTTATCTGGTCGTCCTTTTTAAGCAGGTCGTACTTTACCGTATTTATCTTCCCTTTAAGGTAATCATTTAACTGCTGATGTACATAAATTTCAACCTTATGCTGCGACAGGATATCAAATACCTGCTGTATATAAGGCAGTACTGCCGCATCATTAAATGGTCTGCCGTATACTGCTATTCTCATATTGTTTGGTCAATGGTCCATAGTCCATGGACGATAGTTATAGTCAGTCGTTTCTTTATTTCCATAACAACAAAATTTACTATGGTCCATGGTCTATTAACTATGGACTAAAAACTAAAGGTTTAGGTAATTCATCAATGAATCATACCGGTCCATTGAGTTGTCATTACTATCGCTATGGTTAAAGGTAGCCTTTACATCATATTCATACCGCAAAAAGGTAGCGATTATAGCTGATATATCCTGTTTGTTTACTTTAAGCGTAACCTCCATCTTAGTAGAATCGGCAAAAGTGCGGGTATAAGAGCTTAGTATCTGCGCGTTATCCGACTCGACAATTTGCGACATATGCGCCAGCGAATTATTTTTATTATTGATCTCCAGTACGATGATCCCCCCCGGTTGTGAAACTGATGTTAGCCGGGCAAAATATTCATTCATGGCATTAATGGATATCATGCCCAAATAATTCTTCTTCACATCAAGCACGGGCACAACGGTTAGCTGCTGCTCATAAAACAGGCGGATGACATCATAGATATGCTGATCTTCCAGCACATATGGGTTTACCAGCGATAACCCCAACGTGCCGATTGCTACCTGGTTATCGGTTTCGGCTATCATATCGCTTTCGGCAAGCAGGCCCAAAAACTGTTCGTCATTTACAATTGGCAGGTGCCTTACCCGAAATTCTATCATACGCTCAACAACCTTCTGGATCGAATCAGAAGTATGAATGGGCGGGATAGCGCCAGATATGAGTTCAACTGCTAACATTTATGCTTTAATTTTATCTAAAAAACCTTTCAATAACCGGTTAAACTCCTGCGGATGCTCCATCATCGGCGCGTGGCCGCATTTATCTATCCAGTGTAATTCCGCATGGGGCAATAGCTGGTTAAATTCTTCAGCAACTTCCGGTGGTGTAATTTTATCATTCCGGCCCCATATTAATAATACCGGTAAATGCATTTTACTTAAATCCTTTTTCATATTATGACGTATGGCCGATTTAGCCATGGCCAGCAGCCTGATCACACTATGACGGTCGTTCACTAATTTATAAACTTCGTCAATAAGTTCCGTCGTTGCCGTTGCAGGGTCATAAAACGTATACTCCGTTTTTTCCTTTACAAACTGGTAATTTTCGCGCCTCGGGAATGACCCCCCGAAAGCGTTTTCATACAAGCCCGAACTACCCGTAAGCACCATAGCCTTAACCAGGATGGGATGTGCCAGCGTATATATCAAAGCAACATGCCCGCCTAATGAATTACCCAGCAACGTAACATTGCGTAACTTTTTATACTTTATAAACTTGTGTACAAATTTAGCCAGCGTTTTTACGCCCGTGGTTAAAACAGGCAGGTCATACACCGGCAACATAGGTAAAATTACCCTATAGCTTTTGCTAAATTCTTCAATAACAACTTCCCAGTTGCTCAGGCCGCCCATTAACCCGTGCAATAGCAGCAACACCTCTCCTTCGCCCTCATCGATGTAACGAAACCCATGTTCCTCTTTAAGCACGAAATCCATATATAGTTTTAATTCTTTAGTCTTTGTTAAATGTTATAAAAATAGCTTATTGCCGTTGAGTTGCAACAATTATTTATTTTTAGTTGACTGGGTTGGAAATGTTGTAGACGTTGTAAGTGTTGGAATGAGTTATAAATTGGTTCAACCACTCACTCAATCAATTTTTATCCCAACAACTGCTTCACCACTTCCGAGATCGCCCTGCCATCGGCTTTACCGGCCAATTCCTTATTGGCTGCGCCCATTACCTTGCCCATATCCTGCGTTGATGTCGCGCCTAAGCGGCCAATCAGTTCCTGCAAATAGCCCTCAATCTCAAAACGGGTCATTTGTTGAGGCAAGTAAGGCTCAATTACCTGCATCTCTTCCATCTCAACCTGGTAAAGGTCGTCGCGGTTTTGTGTTTTATAGATCTCAGCCGACTCCTTTCGCTGTTTAACCAGCTTTTGCAGCACTTTGATCTCTGCATCCGGGGTTAATTCTTCCGCCGCGCCTTTTTCAGTACGCGCTAAAAGTAAAGCCGCTTTTATAGCCCGCAAGCCCCGCAGCCTGTCGGCCTGCTTAGCCAGCATGGCTTGTTTTATATCCTGGTCTATTTGTGTTATGAGAGACATGTTAGGGTTGAATTAGAGAGTTAATGATTGTTTTTAGTCCGGAAGTCGGAAAGACCGTAAGTCCGGAAGAATTTTTTCTTATGTTGCGTACGCTATGGTTTCTTTCGGACTTCCCGACTTACGGTCTTTCCGACTCATTTTCTAAAGAAATGATTAGCATTCGCTTGCGCGGTTGCCATAACAATCAGTTCATTAATATTTACATGCGGCGGGCGCGAGGCGGCAAACCATATGGTTTCGGCTACGTCTTCGGCTACCAACGGCTCAAAGCCATCGTATGTTTTCTTTGCCCTTGCTTTATCACCTTTAAAGCGTACCAGTGCAAACTCTGTTTCCGCCGCGCCGGGATGAATAGCCGTAACTTTTATACCGTAGGTTAACAGATCAAGGCGCATTGCTTTATTTAAGCTGTCAACAGCGGCTTTGGAAGCGCAATACACATTCCCGTTAGGATAAACCTCCTTGCCGGCTATTGAGCCTATATTGATGATGTGTCCATAGCCATTAGCAATCATCCAGTTTGATACCACTTTGCTTACATACAGTAACCCTTTTATATTGGTATCTATCATCGTATCCCAATCATCAAAGCTGCCGTTTTGTATGGGGTCAAGCCCCTGGCTTAAACCGGCGTTATTTACCAGCACATTTACCTTTTTCCAATGAGCTGGCAGGTTTTCAAGGTTACTGACTACTTCATCCTTATCGCGCACATCAAAGGCGCAGATAGCTACCTCTACATTATATTCCTTATTGATATGGGCCGCCAGCTTTTCAAGTCTGTCTAACCGCCTGCCGGTAAGTATCACGTTATAACGCTCACGGGCAAATATGTGGGCGGTGGCCTCGCCAATCCCGGAGGTCGCGCCTGTAATTAATGCAATTTTAGCCATAGGGTAATTATATGATCGTTGCGAAATTAAAGGTTTTTGATGGAATAATTATTTTAAAAGGTAAGCAGGTTAAAATAATCTACTCAAAATACAAAGTAAACATCAAAGTATGCAGCGTAAGCTTACTAATGGGGCTTGAAAAAGCGTTATTTTCATGATATAGCACATTGCCGAATGAATTTGACAATTTTATTTCGGGCGAGAGTTTAAAAAACTCGAAATAGATATCACATCCCAATCCAGCCTCGTACGATCCGTAACCGCCAATGTTATTAACCAGCTTATCCAATGGTGCCGCATCGGCATCTGAATTAACTTTTGAGCCTATGGCCTGCGAATATTTTACACCACCCAGCATATAGGCCCTGAAGTTGCCTATCCGGTCGGATTTTATCTTTATAAGTAAGGGAACATCAACGGTGGTAGTTGATACAGTTTTAGTTATGGCAGGGGTGGTGTCGTAAGTATAGTTAAGCAGCTTGTCAATAAATATCAATGATGGCGTTATGCGGATTTCCAGGTTATCGGTTATGGTATACCGGGTTAAAAAGCCCACCCCAAAGCCCGGCGAATAACTTGAGCTTATGCTGTTAACATTACCTGTCACGGGCTGGTAATTGTTAATTGGGTCTAAATACGGGCTGCGCCAGTTGGGGGTTTTATCTATTTTATAATACGAGTTTACCGACGAAAAACTAAACCCAAAGCTCAGGTCCCTTAAATCGGCGCCGCCACCCCAGGCATGCACAGCTATATCCTCGTTTTGCGCGAACAAATGATTGCCCATCAACAGCAAAAGTACTAAAAGCAGGTAACGGGTTTTATTCATTTAATGCCTGTATAAATGGAACAGATACCAAACGCCAAAGGCCTGCATTTGGTATTTTTAAAGCCCACCTTGTCCATCAACGCGGTAAAAGTTTCACCATCCGGGAAAGCGGCTACCGACTCGGGCAAATAAGAGTACGCCCTTGAATCTTTTGAAAAAAGCTTGCCTATGCCGGGCGTTATATAATTAAAGTAAAACTTATACAATTGCTTTACCGGGAACACTTTTGGTTTTGAAAACTCCAATACCACGGCCTTTCCGCCGGGTTTTAAAACGCGCTGTATATCAGCCAGGCCAGCTTCCAGGTTTTCAAAATTACGTACGCCATAGGCTACGGTTACCGCGTCAAACTCATTGGCGTTAAAAGGCAGTTTTTCCGAATCGCCCAGCTTTACTTCAAAATGGCTGCCCAGGTTGCGTTTGGCTATTTTTTGCTTGGCGATGTCAAGCATGCCCTGCGAAATATCAACACCTATAATTTTGTCGGGCTTTAATATGGATAACGCCTCAAAAGCAAAATCGCCCGTGCCTGTAGCCACATCAAGTATTAATTTGGGCTGATCTTTCTTCAACTCATTGATGGCCTTTTTACGCCAGATAATATCAATCCCCAGCGACAGAAAATGGTTCAGAAAATCGTAAGTCTTTGAAATGTTGTTGAACATATCAGCCACCTGTTGCTTTTTTGTGCCCTGCTGATCGTGGTATGGGGTTATGGTTTCGCTCATTAAGGGCAAAGATAGGGTTTTTGGGGAATGGATGATAGTTCATGGTTCATAGAGAAAAGCGATTTTAAACTTTAAGCAGGCATTTACCATAGCGATCGGTTTAAAACTCATCGCTATCTGAGGATATTCATTTCCAAACAGTTAAGTCTGATATAATTACCTGCTTTTTTTATTAAAACTTTATTGAGAAATAAACTCCGCATTAAGTATAAATTTTATTCACCTAATTATCAGCAAGTTAAAAGTAAATTATAAATATAGTTTGCAAACTATATTTATAATTTACATCTTTATCGCGTTAAACTACTTTAAACACGTTTGTCAGGTTAAAATGAAAGAATTAACAAAAGCAGAAGAGCAGGTAATGCATATTATATGGGAACTGAACGAAGGAATTGTAAAAGACTTTTGGAATATGATGCCCGAGCCCAGGCCTGCTTATAATACGGTTTCGACGGTAGTTCGCGTGCTGGAAAGTAAAGGTTTTATTAATCATAAAGCTTATGGTAATTCCTATGTGTATTTCCCGGTAGTGGACAGAAAAGACTATAAAAACTTTGCCCTGGATAAAGTGATCAATAGTTTTTTTGACAATTCGTACGAAGACCTGGTTTCATTTATCGTTAATGAAAAGAAAATGGAAATAAGCGACCTTGAAGAATTAACCAAATTGGTAAAGCAACTAAACAGTAAGAAATCATGAGCCTGTTTTATTATCTCGTCGAAGCGAATACCTACCTGCTGGTTTTCTATGCTTTTTACAAGTTTGTATTGCAGCGCGAAACTTTTTATACGCTAAACCGCGTATACCTGCTTTTTACAAGCCTGCTGGCATTTGTATTACCCTGTTTTACCTTAAGCGGTTTAAGGCATCCGGCTGTTGAAGTGCCGGTACAATATGCTTTCTCAGTAGTCCAAACAACAGCCATAAAGGCTAAGCCCGAATTTTGGACAATACCTGTTATTTGCATTGCATTATATCTTGCGGTTGCATTATTCTTTCTGGCCCGGTTAGTTTTTAAGTTATATCAAATATTCAGCCTGGTTAAACAAAATAATGTCCGCTATGAAGATGGTATTAGGAAAGTAGAGATACCTGGTCAACAGATTTCTTTTTCATTTCTTAATTACCTGTTTGTTAATCCCGAATTGTCCGGCATAGCTGTTATTAACCGGCATGAGCATGTGCATATCCGTCAGCATCATACAATTGATATTTTGTTTTTCCAGCTTTTGCAGGTTGTAAACTGGTTTAACCCTTTAATTATGCTGCTTCAAAAGGAGATCAAAGCCCTGCATGAGTTTATAGCTGATAAAGAAACGTTGAATAATGAAAGTGATGCGGAAAGCTATTCGATGTTCCTGATCAATCATTCTTATAATTCGGCTTACCAAAGCCTGGGCAACCAAATGTTTAGCCAGCGGCTGCTGAAAGAGCGCATAATACGACTTTACCAGGAAAAATCGACCAGCAATGCAAAGTGGAAATACCTGTTGCTTATCCCGCTTTTACTGTCGTTACCCTGCATATCATCGGTGGCGTTTGCGAAATCGTATGGGATATTTGATTTGATGCCACAAAAAAAGCAAGCTGCAAATTTCGTCCGTAAGTTCAATTCTGAAAATATCGGCCGAAAAGAGCAATTGAAAACATTAACCACCCCGGTTAATCCGACCTTAAAATTAAAAACAGCCAAAAGTAACCATAAGAATGCCCAAGCCGAGGTTGAAGAATACGCCTTAATTAATATTGATGCCCGTACCGATACCGTTAAGATAAGAACTGCCCCGGGCAAAGTGGTCAATACATTTAAAGGCATTTACGTAGTTGATGATAAAGTTTACACCAACGACGAATTGCAAAAGGCTTTAAAACCGACGGGTAAATTAGATATTATTTTACCCAACCGACCTGCCATCGGTTATGTAACAGAAAATGATGCAGATGCTATCAAAATGTGGGGCCAACGTGCCAAAAATGGTGTAATGTTTGTCCGGTCGCGAAAAGACACAACTATAGCGACAAAGTAAAACCTATAAAATTTATAAAAGCAATTAAAGCGGCTAAACAGTCTGCTGAGGCAATGCCTTTGACTAAAAAACCTAAAATTAAAATCAAGACACATCAATAAATCCAATTAATCAACGATCATGAAAAAAAGCTTATTTAAAAAACTATTGTTTTTTACCCTGTTAACCATTTCATATTCTCTAAAAGCGCAAAGCGGTTACACCATCAAACTGGAAATGACCGGCTTTAAAGATGGCGTTAAGTTTTATCTTGTTAATTTAGATTTAGGACGCGCGGTTGATTCATCTTATTTACAAAACGGAAATCTTGCTTTTAAAGGACACGTACAAACGCCTGTAGCATGCAGGATACATACTATTGATAATAAATACGTGGTTTTATATCTTGAAAATAAAGATATAACCATAAAAGGCAGCTATGCTGATTTTGAATATTCAAAAATCGAAGGTTCAGAGATAAACAGGTATTGGGTCATGTCAAGAGATGCACAAAAAAACTTTTCTATACAACGGGATAGCTTGTATAAAAAATTCGCTTTAATTGGAGAATCTAACCCGATATTGGGAAAAGAACTCATTACAAAAGCTAATAAAATTGATAAAACCGTGCTGCAATACCGGCTTAATTTTATAAAAACCGAGAAGCCAACTTATTTTACCATGCACGAACTCTTTTTTATACGTAATGACCTGGATCGCGATTCGTTAAAATTTTTATATAATAAATTTCCTGAAAATCTGCGCAATTCAAAAGAAGGTTCAGTGATACTGGCCTATATAAATAATAAAGCACCAGAAATTGGAACCAGGTACATTGATATCGAAGGGTCGGACGCGGACGGAAAAAATCACAAGCTTTCTGATTTTGCTGGAAAATATGTCCTGCTTGACTTTTGGGCATCCTGGTGCGGCCCTTGCAGGCAAGAAAACCCGGTAACACTTAAAGCTTATAATCTATATAGATCAAAAGGCTTTGAAGTTTTTGGCTATTCAGTAGATGCAAACAAAACAGACTGGGCTGATGCAGTTAAGAAAGATAAGCTAAACTGGCTAAATGTTAATGACCCGGGAGGAGATTATAGCAAAGGCGCTGCCAGTTATCACGTAAGGGCTATACCCGTAAATTATTTAATTGACCCAAATGGAATTATTATTGCAAAAGATTTAAGGGGCAATGACCTGGAAAAGAAGCTGAAAGAAATATTTAAATAACCACGAGCAACTATTTCTCCTTTAACAATCCCTCAATATCCAACCTCCTTGTAAACATGGTCAAATCGCCATTTTCATCCTTTGGCCATAGTTCACTTGGCCTGTCCCAATACAATTCAACACCATTTTTATCAGGATCATCCAAATATATTGCTTCTGATACCCCATGATCTGACGCGCCGGTTATAGGGTATTGGGCATCTATTAATCGTTGTAATATGGCGGCAAGGTCTTTACGCTCAGGGTACAATATAGCTGTATGAAATAATCCGGGTGCATATTCCGGCGCGGGTGGTGCGCCCTTGCTTTGCCAGGTATTTAAACCGATATGATGGTGATACCTCCGGCAGATATAAACGCGGCCTGATCGCCATACATTACCATTTTTTCAAAGCCCAACAGGCCGCAGTAAAAATCTAACGACTGCTGTATATCGCTCACTTTTAAATGCACATGCCCGATGCGGGTTTGGGCGGGGATTTTATAATTATCCATATTAAATGTTTAAACATCAAATTTACAACAAACAAATTCTACCTTTGTACAATGATTGTAAAATCTGCCGAATTTATCTGTAGTAATACGCAAGTTTCTAAACTGCCGCCACCTGTAAAGCCGGAATATGCTTTTATTGGCCGGTCTAACGTGGGCAAGTCGTCGCTCATTAATATGCTGGTTGCTAAAAAGGGGCTGGCTAAAACCTCGCAAACACCGGGTAAAACACAGTTGATCAATCATTTTTTAATTAATGATAACTGGTATATTGTCGATTTGCCCGGCTATGGCTATGCCCGCGCGTCAAAAAGTAAAAAGGCCGATTGGGACAAATTTATCCATACTTATTTAGACAAGCGTGAAAGCTTGCAATGTGTAATGGTATTGATAGACAGCCGCCTTGAGCCGCAAAAAATAGACCTGGAATTTTGCGACTGGCTGGGCGAAAAAGGATTGTCGTTTGTGTTGGTATTTACCAAAGCCGACAAACAATCCACCGTAAAAACCGACCAAAATATTGCTAAATTTAAAAAAGCTTTATTAGCTACATTTGACGAAACGCCGCGCTGGTTTATCACCTCAGCCGAGTTACATACAGGCCGAGATGAGCTACTGGGGTTTATTGGCGGGATTAATCAGCAGTTTGTGGTGCCGGAATATAAAATATCGAATAATGAATTTTGAATATCGAACAATGAAGTTGCCAGAATTACTTCATTATTCGATATTCGTAATTCGATGTTCATTATTAATTTAATAAATGAAAAAGTATCTATCCCTCGTTACCTTCTCCCACACCATCTTCGCGATGCCGTTTGCTATAATTGGCTTTTTTTTGGCAGTTACCACCACCAGCTATACCTTTAAATGGCAGCAATTGGTATTAATGATCTTGTGCATGATACTGGCCCGTAACTCGGCTATGGCATTTAACCGTTATTTGGATCGTGATATTGATGCCAAAAACCCGCGCACCAAACAGCGCGATATACCGACCGGGCGCATCAGCGCCGCGTCGGCATTAATATTTACTGTTATTAACTGCCTGTTGTTTGTGGGAGTAACCTGGTTTATTAACCCGTTGTGTTTTTATTTATCGCCTGTGGCTTTGATGGTAGTATTGGGTTATAGCGCTACCAAACGCTTTACAGCGCTTTGTCATTTGGTTTTGGGATTGGGGTTGTCGCTGGCACCTATCGGGGCGTATTTGGTAGTGACCGGGCAGTTTGCATTAACACCGCTATTCTTTTCGTTAGCGGTATTATGTTGGGTTAGCGGGTTTGATATTATCTACGCCATGCAGGATGAGGATTTTGACCGCGCCGAAAAATTACATTCCATTCCTGCGTATTTGGGCAAAACAAATGCTTTAAAATTATCAACTACGCTGCATATCCTATCGGCTATATTTATTGTGATGCCGGTGTTTTTTATCCACCCGGGGGTATTGTATTATATAGGTATCGCCTTTTTTTGTGTGATGCTTACCTACCAGCACCGCCTGGTAAAACCCGATGACCTTAGTCGGGTCAACTTTGCCTTTATGACCACCAACGGAATTGCAAGCGTGGTGTTCGCGGTTTTCTTTTTGCTGGATAGAATTTTTTGATTTCGGATCCCGACAGCTTATCGGGACGGATTTAAACTAATCGCTCATCCCAAAAATAGTCTTCCGTTCTAACAAATGATACCTTTTCGTTAAAATCATGGTGATTGGTATTAATAATATAATTATATTCTTTTGGAATTACAGCCGAAGGCACCTTTAAAATAAGCGACTGGCCTTTTTGATACCATTCGCTTCCTACCTGTTGTAATTTCGGATAAGAGTCCAGACTTCTCCAGGTTTTTGGCAAATTTATCTGCAATATTTGTGTGTAAAGGTTTTCTTCATCAGCTATCGAAATAGTCATCACTTTATACTTAAAAACAGGTTGTATAGAGTTTTCGTTAACAATAAGTTCTAATGATGAAAGAGACCTCGAACTTCCAGTATAAATTACAAGTTGGTCATCAAGGTTCCACCTGTGTGCCCTGCCGGAAGCTATAAGTTTATTTGAGAAGGATTCTTTGACAATTTTGAATACTTCCATTTTAATTAAGCGTTATCCCCATACTCCATACCGGTTAATCTGTCGTCAATAAATTTAATTCCGCTATGTGTATCCATAAATTCGATAGGCGCTCTTTTATCGAAGAAAAAATTTTCTTTTTCAAGCCACGCTGTAAAGTTTTCTTTTGTCCCAAAAACTTCAATACCATGTTTAATTAGTGATAAAGCCATTACCGCATGTTCTTTTATCCGGGGTTTTATAATGCTATGCGGTTGTTTGTATAAGCGAAAAGTTTTTACACTTATATCCAACCAATCGGATATTTTTTCGTCATTAAGCAAGGTTAAATCCTTGATTGCCTGTAAATGCTTAGGCCCCACTTTATCGGTTTTAATCATACCGAGCGTTATATTGGTATCTACCCTTGACGGGATACCTTTTAAAAGGTTTGCTTCTAAAACTGTCATAATACAAATATAGGTAAAATTACCTTATGAAACAAGGACTTTTTTCCTTTTATTTCATCCCCTTAAAACTCCCGTCATCCACATTTTTAATAAACTTAATAACGCCATCCATATATACCTGCTGATCATCCCACATCGATAAATGGCTACCGTTGGGGCAATACAGGTATTTTCCGTTTTGCACCTGGGTACTCATCCATTTCATATATTCAGGATCCATCGTATCGTATTTAGCGCCTATCATTAATGTTGGTATGGTTAGGTTTACAATATCCTTGCTCCTGTCCCATGTTATCAGCCTGCCGCCGGTTTTAAACTCGCTTGGGCCTTGCATCATTACATAAATTTCATCATTAACGTGTTTAAAGGCGCGGTTAACCGGGTCGGGCCATTCGGCCAGGCGGCAAATGTGTTTATGGTAATACTCGCGCAATACCAGGTCCTGGTAAACAGGGTCTTTATACAGGCCTTTATCCTCGTAGCTTTTTAAGGAGTCGACCAGCGATTTCCGCATCTGGTCGCGTAACACACCGTTATACTTTTCATAAGCAGGCATGCTGGCCATCATATTACTAATAATTAACCCTTTTAAATTGGCCTGGTATTTCAGGGCGTAATCCATAGCCAAAATGCCGCCCCATGAGTTGCCCAGCAGGTAAAAATTGCTTTTATCCAAATTCAATGCCTTGCGCACCTGCTCAACTTCTTCCACAAATCGAGGCGTTGTCCAAAGACTGCTGTCGCGCGGCCGGTCGCTGTAGTAAGAGCCCAACTGGTCGTATTCTATCATCTCGAAACCCTCTTTTGGGAAGAAGCTTTCAAAGCATTCCAAATATTCATGTGTCATGGCTGGGCCGCCGTGCAGCAGTAATATTTTTATACGCGGGTTGGTGCCGAAACGCTTTGTCCACACTTTGAATTTACCTACCGGCGTTTCAATAGTCACCATTTTTATACCGGCTACCTGCACACCGGTATCAACTGGCGCGAAGTATTCGGCTACGGACACGCTTTTTTGTTTACAAGCGCAAAAGGATAAGGTTAGGCCAAATAATAAAAGGTTGAGGAGTTTTTTCATAGGACTAAGATAATGAATTTATAAATGCTTATAACTGCCTTATAATTTCAACAGCATTACCAGTATAGTATTCGGTTTTGTTGGATAGGATAGCGATTTATTGATTGCGATGTCCTGTATCGCTTAGGAGTTTTATTTTTGTTCCAACTGGAATATTATTGAGTAACTGTGGGTTTCACTTATCAATTTAATTCTTTCAGGAATTCGTCTTACTAATATATCCCTTATTAAAATCCCTCCGGCAACAACCTTTCCGGCAAATTGGTTTTCTCTGCGAACAACTTCCATAAAACCGTCTTTATTTGGCTTAAGTATTTGTTCAAAATAATTAACAACTACTTCTTTCAAATTGAACTCAATAATTGAAGCATCTTTTCTTAAAAGTGTGCCATCAAAATAGTCATAGATACCATCAGATGAATATATAGTTGTGTCCGATCCTTTTATATCTGCGAATTTTGTATCTAAGAATACACTATCTCCTTTTATTTTTAAATATATAGCTCTGTGAAATTCACCAGGTGTGTTATGTCCTGCTATTGATGTTACTTGATTATTAACCTCTAATTTGGGATCAATGCCAAAATAAAATCCATCCATTTTATTTTGACTAAATGACTGCTTACCAATGATCGCAAATAACAAGGTTACATAAAACCACTTCATGGAATGAATTTAGCTATTACAATTAACTTATTCAAAAATTAAGCAAAACTAAATTCTGAAAATATTAAATCTGCATATTTGCACATCACATCCCGCACATGCGGGACACATCAAAAATGATCCACAAAAAAACACGCACCTACATTCCCACCGACCTCGAAATAAAATGGGAAACGCTGGAACCGCTTTATAAAGAATTATGCGCCCGCCCTATCAACTCGGTTGACGAACTGGAGCAATGGCTGCGTGACCGCAGCGAACTGGAAGCCGCTTTGGAAGAAGATTTTGCCTGGCGCTATATCCGCATGACATGCGATACCAACAACCCGGAAAAACTGCAAAACTTTCAATACTTCGCTACCGAAATTGAGCCTAATGTTGCGCCCTACAGTAACGAGTTGAACAAAAAGCTGGTTAACAGCGAATATGCCGACAAACTGGATGGCGAAAAGTTTTTTATTTACCTGCGCGGTGTTAAGAAATCATTGGAGTTGTTCCGTGAAGAAAATATACCTATCCAAACCGAGATACAGGTTGAGCAGCAAAAGTACCAGTCTATTACCGGCTCTATGTCGGTACATATCGGCGACAAGGAATTTACCTTAGAGCAGGCCGCTGTAATTTTAAAAGATACCGAGCGCAGCAAACGCCAGGAAGCCTGGGAGAAGATAACCGCGCGCCGCCTGCAGGATAAGGATAAACTGAACGATCTTTTTGATCATCTGCGCACGTTAAGGCATAAAGTAGCGCTGAATGCGGGTTTTGAAAACTTCCGAGACTATATGTTCCAGGCATTAGGCCGCTTCGATTATACGCCGCAGGATTGTTATGCTTTTCATGAAGCGATAGAAAAGGAGATTGTGCCAATATTGCGGGAACAGGCCGAAAACCGCAGGAAAGCCTTAGACGTAGGTACTTTAAAGCCCTGGGATATGGATGTGGACATTTCCGGCAAGCCGGCCTTAAAACCATTTCATGGCGGCGATGACCTGATCGAAAAATCCATCCAGTGCTTTACAGATATTAACAGCTATTTGGGCGAGCGGCTGGAAATTATGCGCGAGAACAGTCTGTTTGATGTTGAAAGCCGCAAGGGCAAAGCGCCCGGTGGTTATAATTACCCGTTATCAGAAACCGGTGCGCCCTTTATCTTTATGAACTCGGCCAACGGCTTCCGCGATCTGACTACGATGGTGCACGAGGGCGGCCACGCGGTACACACCTTTTTAACTGCCGACTTGGAGCTGAATGATTTTAAGCATTGCCCGTCGGAAGTGGCTGAACTGGCTTCCATGTCGATGGAGTTAATATCGATGGATAACTGGAACGTGTTTTTTGACAATGCCGAAGACCTGAAACGCGCAAAGCGCGACCAATTGGTTGATGTGCTGAAAACACTGCCCTGGGTAGCTGTTGTCGACCAATTCCAGCATTGGATATATACCAACCCCAATCATACCGATGCGGAACGTACCGAAGCATGGAAACAAATTTATGAGCCATTCGGTGCCGGGTTTGCAGACTGGAGCGGTTTGGAAGAAGCCGAAGAAAACCTCTGGCAAAAACAACTGCATATTTTCGAGATACCTTTTTATTATATCGAATACGGCATGGCCCAATTAGGCGCTATAGCCGTTTGGAAAAACTATAAGGAAAACCCTGAAAAAGGCTTGCAGCAATATTTAGATGCCTTAAAGCTGGGTTATACAAAAACCATCAAAGAGATTTACGAAACCGCAGGAATTAAATTTGATTTCAGCGCGGCGTATGTAAAAGAATTGGCGGAGTTTGTGAAAGGGGAAATTGAGAAGTTGTAAATAAACCACCTGTCATTACCAGTTATAGATTTTCCCGAATTTGATAGTGTGGAAATGATATAAAGAGCGTTGCCAATCTAGTAACCGTATTTGTGCGCAAATAACCACATTGAAAATGACCCTATGAGCGTCCCTGGTCAGACTTACGAAGTTTTGAAAACTTCGTAAGTCTTATCGGTTATTTTTATCCTTTAAACACAGTATACACAGGAACATTTACCCTGTAACCTTTCCATCATTTATTTCGTACAAGTCACCGTAAGTTAATTTTATAGAAAATTGTTTTACTTATTTGTAAATAATTGTTAATAATTTTGATTTTTATTAACTTTTAGCTACTTTTGTATTATAATTGATAACTCACACCTGATTTATATTAAATTATTGAAATAGACTCAAAAAGTATGAGAAAACATTTTTGGTGGATTGTGTGCATGATGTTGCTGTTTTCGGCAACAGTAATTAGCTGGAAGCCTGTAGGCGATCCTAAATTATTGACACCTGGTAAAGTAACTGCTTCGGCAAAAGAAGTATTTGAACAATATGTAGCTACTATATATAAAACTGCCAACCTACAGCAATCAGGTTTGGATGTTAACGTGTTTCAAAAAGCATTAACGGGATTCCTCAATTTAAAATTAGCTAAAAAATTACCTCAAAACAGTTCGGTTATTACCGTGGTAGATTTTAATAAATCGAGCCACGAAAAGCGGATGTGGATTGTTGACGTATTAGCCAAAAAGCTTTTATTAAATACCTGGGTTGCCCACGGCCAGGGAAGCGGCGATGATATGGCTACCCAGTTTTCGGACAACGACGAATCGCACCAAAGCAGTTTAGGATTTTATCTGACTAACGAAGTATATATGGGCAAGCATGGCCGCTCATTACGTTTAGACGGATTGGACGAGGGCTTTAACGCCAGCGCCCGTGCCCGTGCCATCGTGGTGCATGCCGCTGATTATGTTGGTGAAAGCGCCATTGAAAAAATG
>Ga0206841_1097_pt1 | contig 19371 bp, 13 predicted proteins | sample Alteio_BWOrgCont_25_FD_152851 | JGI IMG/M metagenome (GOLD analysis project Ga0206841, IMG submission 152851) | Enriched cells from forest soil in Barre Woods Harvard Forest LTER site, Petersham, Massachusetts, United States -... | ecosystem: Environmental > Terrestrial > Soil > Temperate forest >... | reverse complement strand
GTGGGAACACTACTAGACATCATTCGAAAGGAAGACCACAATGCCGCACGTCATCGTAAAGCTTTGGCCGGGAAAGTCGGATCAGCAAAAGGCTCAACTCGCACTGGAGATCACGGATAGCGTTATGTCCGTTCTCAATTACGGAGCTGAATCCGTCTCTGTCGGATTCGAGGAAGTCGGTTCACAGGATTGGGCGGACAAGGTGTACGCCCCCGATATAAAAGCGAAGTGGAGCCAGTTGTACAAGAAGCCTGACTACACAATGTGATCGCGCTGCGCGAATGATCGATAACACTTCGCGCCCCGGAGTTCTCACTCTGCTCGAAGGGCTTCAACAGGATTGATCGTGGCTGCGCGGCTGGCAGGCAGGACAGCGGCCAACATGGCAATCATCAACAGAGACAATACAGATATGGCAATGGAAAAGGGATCGGCACTACTGGTCTGAAACAGAAGCGCGTCTGCCAAATGAGCGCCTGCTAAAGCGGCGACCATTCCCGCCAGAACTCCGATGCCCGTAAAACCAGCCGCTTCGCGCAACACCAGAAGCAGAATTCTCCCTCTGCTCGACCCGACCGCCATCCGCACCCCAATCTCGCGCGTACGCTGCGCGACCGAGTAGGCGATGACCCCATAGATACCGATGGCTGCAAGTGTCAGCGCCAGCGACGCAAAGATGCCGAGCAAAACAGCGATCATTCTCTGCCGGGCCAGAGAATCGTAGAGGACCTCATCGATGGTTTCGACATGATAGATCGGCTGCGTAGGATCAAGCTCACTGACAGCCTTGCGCACTTCGGGAAGTATGCTCATCGGGTCTGTGTTCGTGCGGATAAGAAGGACCGCATGCACACCAAAACCGGGAAAATACAGCACAGGTTCGGCCTCTGTTTCGACCCCCAGATCGCGAGCATTCGCGACCACGCCGATGACAGGCACTTTATCTGGATGAGGAGTGAGGACATTCATCAGGATGCTTGAAGTCAACGGGTCTTTACCCGAGAGATAGCGCTGGGCAAACGCCTGATTGACGATGATGAGATCCGAATTATTTTCGACGTCTTTCTGTTCGAAGCTCCTCCCTTGCTTCAGTTGCAGGCCCATCGCTTGGAAGAATTCCGGACTGACAATGCGGATCTGCTCCATCGGTAAGGCGCCCGGAGCACGGGCAGGTTCACCGGCGACAAAAAATCGCGTCATTGCATGCGAGGCCTTGAACGGAAGAGCGATGGTGATTCCCGCTGACACAATGCCGGGCGACTGTTTCAGCTTGTCTATCAATCCTTCGTAGAAGTGATTCGTCGCCGGGGTCTGATCCTGATACCGGGGTTGGGGCAGCGTGATCTCGAGGCTGAGCAGGTGATCAGTACGGAAGCCCGGATCCACCCGGATCAGCTTTTGAAAGCTTCGGATCAACAGCGCTCCCAGAAACAGCACAACAACGGCGATCGCGATCTCTGTGGAGATGAGCGCACTTCTGCTCCAGCTTCGTGTGCCTGTGCTGCGGTCCCCCGGTCGCAGTGAATCGGCCAGTTGATTTGGGGTCTTCATCATCGGCAAGAGCCCAAAGAGAACGGCGGTGAGCAGGCATACGCTTGAGGTCACAAGCAGGACCGGAACATTGATCTGAATCGAGCGGATCAACGATAGGTCTGCACCCGCCGCATGCGCAAACGCCACACGAAGTAGCGGGAGAACGAGCGCGGCAAGTACGGTTCCAAACAGACCTCCGAACAGGCACAGGATGAACGTTTCGGAAAGTTGCTGGGTGAACAAGCGAAGCCGGCTCGCTCCCAGCGCCTGCCTTACCGCAGCCTCGCGGACGTGGGCAGTGGCCCGCACTAAAAGAAGGTTCGCGACATTGGCGCAGGCGATACACAGGACTAGAACGACGCAACCGAGGAGCGTGAGTATCGCGGGTCTGAGAGATCCCACGAGTTGCTCACGCAGCGGAGTGAGCAGCACACCGATATTTCTGTTCGTTGCCGGATAGACCTTCGCCAACCGCGCAGCGATCGTGTTCATGTCCGTTCGAGCTTCCGCTAAGCCGACACCTGCCTTGAGCCGGCCCAGAACATCGAGCGTGTGCCCCACTCGACGGGTCTGCGATTCTTTGTCCATCAGGGAGAGCGGCATCCAGAACTCTCCCGTCGTGGGATAAGCGCCACCCGTAGGAAGTACGCCGATCACGGTATAGCTGACTCCGTTGAGAGTGATGTTGCGACCGAGGATACCGCGATCACCGCCAAAATAGCGCCGCCAAGCCTCCGCGCTGAGCACAACGACATGATTTGCATTCGGGGTGTCGTCCTGTTCCACAAACGTGCGGCCCATAAGGGGCGCAACACCGAGAAGCGCGAACAGGTTGCTCGACGCGAGGACGGTGTGGACCTGTTCCCCATGATCCTGCATCACCAGCGCCATGGTGTCGGAGCTCGCGCCCGAATAAGCGGCGACCTGCTCGAAGCTCGTCTGCTGTCTGCGCCAGTCCTGATAATCCAGGAAGTTGACCTCGGCGCCACCAACAATCTGGGGATGAGTCTCAAAGATGCCGATAATGCGATCCGCATGCTGAAAGGGTAACGACCGAAGCAAGAGCGCATAGGCGGCACTGAAGATCGCAGTCGTTGCTCCTACGCCTAGAGCGAGCGTTAGAATCGCAGTGACAGCAAAGGAGGGCGACTTTGCCAGCCGGCGGAATGCATACCGCACATCCATGCCAATACTTTCCAGAGTGAGGGCGGCATCCGCGGCCATGACGCGCTCCTTCATCGCGGTTGGGTTTCCAAATCGAAGGAAAGCATTCCGACGGGCTGCTTCCGGCGACATACCCTCAGCAATGCTTTGCTCAATACGCATCTCAATGTGGGACGTCAGCTCGGTTTCGATTTCGCGATCAACTTTGGACCGGGAAAACAGATTAGAGATGCGACGAAAGAGCGACATGGCATTCCCTCACCCGTACCGCAACATCGCACGCACGCCTTTCACGATGTTGATGACAGGAGATTACCCCTAGAAAACTAGGGATGTCAAATCGGCGAATCTCGGAGGACAAGTCCGAATGTTTTCGTTGTGACGGAAATGGGCCCGCTGGCGTGCGCAATCCTCCGCGACTGAAAAGCAGTTGCTCAGGAAGAAGACATCACAATAGACTTCAAAAAAGATCTCGCAACAGTCCAACTGTAGCCTCAAAGGAAAAGGGGTAGACCGTGTTAAATCGAAGGGACTTTCTTGCCTCCTCTGCGATTCTTCCAAGTGCTTTTATTCAAACTTCGCAGCAGATTACTCACGTGGATACTCTGCAGAGTGGTCCCCCGCTCAAAAGTTCCGTAGTGAAAGGCGCAGGTCTTCCCTCTGAGGGGAATAGCCCCGGAGCCAAAGCAAGAGTGCATTTCAACGGTCCGACAAAGCAACTTGCGGCGGTAGCATCTGGCGTTGTCACGCTCGAGCCTGGCTCCAGGCCGCATCCGCCTCACCGCCATCCCGAAGAAGAATTCGTAATCGTTACTGCTGGAACCGGGGAGATCGAAGTCGACGGGGTAGTGACGCAGGTAGCGTCCGGCGACATGATGTACGCCGAAGCTAACGTATTGCACGGAATCGTGAACACAGGACAGACTACGATGACGTTCTACTTTACGAAGATTCTTGCGAAGAACCCCTAAGCTTGGCTAGTGGTAGTCCGCGGCGAAGGCGTCGGCCTCGTGGTTCATCTCTTCCTGTGTGACAGCGTGCGGGTACAAGAGCACCCTGTACCGGAAGGTGGCGCTCTGACCTTTCTCGATGGTGTAGTTGAAAGCGGTCTGGCTGGGGTCGAATATCTTGCGCCCCAGCGGATTCGCGGCGAACAATCCGTACCCACGCGCATGCCAGTAGGTCGGATAGCCGGGATTGGCCGGGTGGTCCACGATTGCGATGGCGACGGTCTTGTTGTCTTTGGAGCCGGTCAGGGTACACCAGCGTCCGCGCGTTCCCCATGCCTGATCGCCGCGCTTCCCTTCACTGGTCAGATAGATTCCGCTTGCGCCCGCAGAACCAGCATTATCCACTTTGGTGGCAACTCCATTTGCATCGGTGAAAACACCGCCCTTTTCTGTAGGTGATTCGAGCCAACTCGCAACGCGGATGCCGAGCAGCCCTTCCTTATCATCGTTGAAGACGACGTGGTCGAGCGCCTTCAAAGTTGTGATCTGGTCGATGACCCGCGCATCTCCTTTTGTGGTGAAGACGTATTGCGTGGTTTCGTCCAGAATGTTTTCGCCTGTGCCCGTGGTCCACACTGACTCGACAACGAGTTCTCCCCGGTCGCGCCCGCTCTTCGCCGAAAGGATCTTCTCCTGATAGATCGACCCCATCTTGCTGCGATTCTCCGGCTTGATCGCATCGGAGTTGTTCCAAAAGTCAAAACCGTTGACGTTGCCATAGTTGAACCACATTCCCGCATGGTGCGGATGATCGACGCGCTCGCCCGCATTCGGAGTGAGCGGATAACCACGCGTCACTGCAGTTCCGCCGGGAGCGATGAGTGGAAACAAAACAGGCTTCTTGAGCGAGGTGGGCCATAAGTAGGAGGTGAACGGCTGGCCGTCGATTGTGATGTCGACTCGGCGCTGAGCCTCGTCCGGTATCACCTGAATTCCCTTCTCCGATTGCTTTGCCAGCACGTTCCCGCCGAGCTCCAAAAATGCCAATAACGAACAGAGGACAAGCCAGGAGCCTTTAGCCAGCATAGGGCTTGCCTCCAACCAGCACCTGCTCGTTCTTATCGTCGAAGGTGACCTTTTCTCCGGTCTGGATTGCGGCAACATTCATGCATAGTGCGACCGAGTGGCTGTAGCCCGCGTCAATGCTGGCGTTCGGCGTCTTCCGCGAGCGTACGCACTCCATCCAGTTGCGCATGTTGGCAGAGGTCATGGGATCGGCCCCGGTGTCGGCGGCTGTCGATGCCGGACCTGCATTCTCGCCAAGAGAAAAGCTTTCGAGCAGGTCTTCCTTCATTCCCATTTCCGCGGCTGCCTTCGCCTTCAGGCCGCCGTCGGGGGTGACGCGCTGCGTATCCATGTCGAGCATGCCGCCGACGGAGTAGTAGAGCTCTTTGACGCCTCCCGCCGCATTCGTCTGCCGCGACGTGTATAGAACCTGAAAACCCTTGGAGGGATCATCCAACGGACCGTAGTCGAAGACTGCCGTCATCGTGTCCCAGTTCTTGCGGCCGTCTCTCCACGCATAAATACCGCCGTTGGCTACGACACTGCGCGGATGCGGATATCCGCTGAACCAATGAACGGTATCAATCTGGTGGACGAGCCATTGGTCCGGAATACCCGAGGAGTAGGGCCAGAAGAGCCGGAACTCGAGATACTTTCGCGCGTTGAACGGCTCGTAGGGGCGGTTCATCAGGTAGCGTTTCCAATCCGTGTCTTCTTCCTTGAGGAGAGGCACAAGATTCGGGCGCCGCCAGCGGCCCGGCTGGTTAACGTTCCATGTCATCTCGACCATGACGATGTCGCCAAACTTGCCGGACTTAATATATTCAGCGGCTTTCTGATAACTCGGCGTACTGCGGCGCTGCGTACCCACCTGCACGATCTTTCCGGTCTCTTTGACCGCATCGCGAAACGAACAGGCATCGGCCATGGTGTGCGCGGTTGGTTTTTCCACGTAAGCGTCGCGCCCAGCCTTCACCGCCTCCACGCCGTGCATAGCGTGCTGAAAATCAGCGGTCGCAATCAGAACGGCATCGACATCTTTGCGGGCGTACAGTTCGTCATTGTTGCGCACGGGGGCGACAGAAACGCCAGACACCTTCTGGATGTAGGCTGCGCCTTCCTCGCGCTGTTTGCTCCAAATATCGGAGACAGCGACGAACTCGAAATTCATATCTTTCGAATTCAGATGGAAGGCTGGAATTAAGGCCCCTTTCATGCGGTCACCGCAGCCGATAACGCCTACGCCGACTCGGTCATTCGCTCCTATGACCCGCGCGTAGCTCTTCGCGCTCCACGAGATCGCCGCTCCGGCGAGCGCTGCTCCAGTGATCTTCAAGAAGTCTCTGCGGTTGCTGTCCTCTACTGTCATGGTTCACCCCTTGATCCTGTTGTCGAGCAATATGAAAATCGAGAGCTTGAGATCTCTCCCGAAATGAGAGTACGTCAGAAACTAGAACGTGAGTTTGACAGCACCCTGGAAAACCCGAGCCCCATACGAATTGAGGGTAGAAGTGATCTGGCCAAAAGTCGATGAGACCAGCGACGATGTTGATCCCAGATTGCCGCTCGTGCTGCCCGGCGCAGCGAAGGCCGGATGATTTAATACATTGAAGGCCTCCAGCCGCAAGTCCAGATTCAATCTTTCATGAAGCGGGAAGGTTCGGCTCACTTCACTGTCAAATTGGATGTATCCCGGCCCACGATAGGCGAAGCGTCCGGAATTGCCAAAGGTGCCGTTAGCATTTTGTGTGAATGCAGAGGCATTGACCCAGGAACGATTTCCCATGCTCGTTTGCGTGATCTTCTTATGCGTGTAGATGTTTCCCGGACTGGTCACATTCGGGCGGTCGTTGCCAACGTCTGTGAGTGAATTGTCGACACCGGAGGTGACGGTGAACGGCGCACCGTCCTGGATATGAATGAGAGGCGCAAGCTCCCACTTGTTGATGGCCAGGGCCTTCCAGCCCGTTAGAGAAAAATTGCTGGATACGACCATGGTGCTGTTAAAGATATTGCGGAAATCAAATCCGCAGTTCGATTGATCCCCTTTTATGTTGGCCGGATTCTGCACCGTCGTACCGGCGATATCTCCAGGATTGTCTTGAATGTCAATGCAATGTGACCACGTGTAGTTGGCAAGGAAGCTGAAATTGGACGACAGTCGATGCTGAATAGAAGCCACCATTCCATGGTAAAAAGCGTTGGCGCCGGAGGCGGCCAGAATCGAGCCGCTGCCGCCGCCCGCGTATCCTGGTCCCGATGCCGGGTTCTGCAGTGTCAGGTAGAAACGCGAGGTCTGATTGCCGGTAGTGGAGCACGGCTTGGTCCCGCATGTTCCAGGAATGTAGACCGCCGGGTTCAGAGGGTACCCATATCCATCAAAGCTGGTTTTCGCTCCGATGTAGTCGATCTGAAATTGCCAGCCATAACTCAATTCCTGCTGCATGCTGGCCGTCCACTGGATCGTGTAAGGCGGATGGAATTGCTTTGGCAGAACGATGAATTGAGCCTGATTCGCGAATGTTGTGGAGGCCGGCGGGTTAAACGGCAGCGGGAACGGGTTGCTGGGTGTGCTGCCGTTCGACCATGGACTGCTGAAACTCATGGGAACCCCCACAGCAACATTCGAAATTGCTGTGGCGAAGGGCGGGTTCTGATTGACTCGCTGCGCCGTGAAGAAGTTTGGCTCGTCATAAATCACCGCTGAACCTGCACGGAAAACAGTCTTGCCTTGACCGGTTGGGTCAAGAGTGATTCCAATGCGCGGAGAGAATTGCCAGGGCGAGTTCTGCGTGAATGCCGAAGGCACCCCTGCATCGCCATGATAGAAACTTCCTGCCGGAGCATTTGGAAACACAGTGCTGTGCGTATTGCTGAGGAAGGACGCCATGTCAAACGTAGATCCCCGGTGGAAGTAATCTACCGGGACAAACTCGGGGTCCCAACGTACACCTGCGGAGAGAACAAGTCTTTTGGTTGCGTGATACGCGTCCTGAACATAGAGACTGGGAATCGGCGCTCGCAATGCATTTTGCTGGGCCTTGCTTTGTTGGTAAGTATTCAGTGCGCCGGTCAGAAAGTCTAAATTTGCATCCGCGCCGGTGCCTCCCGGACTATTCCCTGCTGGCCCTTTCTGACTGTAAACGCCGGTGATGCCGAAATTGCCATTCGACTCATACAGGTTATTGATGTTCAGCTGAGATCGAACATACTCTCCTCCAAACGCAAGCTGATGCTTGCCAAGCACCATGTTCACATCGTCCGCAAAAGAAAACGTGTTTACGTTGAAATGAGCCGAAGCGCAGGTGCCGCAGTACGTGCTCCACTTGTTTGTTACAGTTAGTTCTAGAAAGTTTGTACTGGGCGCATAGGAATTGATTCCCAGCGTACTCGGTCCAATACCGTCGGCGGCAGCGCCTCTGTCGTCGCGCCGCCTCGTCGCCGTAGCGTGGAACGAATTCACCGTATGGGAGCTGATGATGTACGTTTCGCCGATGGTAAGCCCCTGCGCGCGCTCATAGTTTCCAGGCTGTGTCGTAATCAGAGCATTGGTGGGAGAGAAAAATGCAGGGCTGGTGTAGTTATCGTAGAAGTACCGGCCATACAAGCTGTGCTTTTGATTGATGGTCGAATCGATACGACCGATCACCTGATCCTCTGATTGCTGTGACGGAATCGCATAGTTCACAATCCCGCAATCATTCGTGGCTGGCGGCAGATATTGCATCAACTTGAGGGAGCTCGCGCTGAACAGAGATGGGCTGATCTGGTTGTTGGGTAGCGCCTCTCCTGTGAAAGGGTTCAGCAGTTGAATCGCCTTGCCGCTCGATTGGCAGGCCGCGCTTTCCGTAGTGGAAAAATCGCCCTGGAGATTGGCTGCTGTAGGAACAAAAGCCTGCGTCAACGCTTGACTCTGGTCAGCCTTAAGATGCTGATATCCGCCGAAGAAAAACAACTTATCGCGAATGATCTTTCCGCCGAGCGTTCCACCATATTGATTCTGGTGCAGCGTATCTTTCTTGGTCGAAAAAAAGTTGGTTGCATCGATAAAGTTATTGCGGATGAACTCAAATGCTGACCCGTGCCATTCGTTCGATCCTGAGCGAGTCACCACGTTGACCAAGCCACCCGGGTGTAGACCGCTCTGTGCCCCCAGCGCCGAGGTTTCCACGCTGAACTGGCTCACTGCGTCGGGGAAAGGGAATGGGAGATTGACATTGGTCATGTAGTCATTGTGATCGCCACCATCCAAACGGTAGTCAGTTGCGTTGCCCATGCCGCCACCAACCGAAACGACGACAGAGCTGTAAAAAGTCTTACTTCCCTGAAGATCGCTGCCCTCGTTCGCGTTTGCAGAGCCACCCGACAGGGTGATCAGTGAGGTGACCTGGCGACCGTTCAAGGGCAATTCCGTGAGGGTCTTCTGGTCGATGGTCTGCTTGAACGAAGGATCTTCGGTCTGAAGGGCAATTCCGTTCGCCAGGACTTCCACTCTCTGGTCCGTCGCACCGACAGTCAAATTGACATTGACACTAATGCTGCTGCCTACTTCTAGAACAATACGAGCCTGAGTGTAGTGCTCGAAACCCGGAGCCGACACGTCCAGGTTGTAAATACCAATTGGAATATTGGGAAAGCTGTAAAGGCCGTCTGCCCCGGCGGTTGTTTTGTGTTGCACTCCGGTTGCGGAATCGATGATTGCGACCGAGCTGTTCTGAACAACGGCTCCCGTTGGATCGGAGATGGTGCCCTGGATGTTCCCCGTACCTGCAGTCTGAGAGTTCCCTGTTCCTACGAGAAGTAGTGTGACGGTCAGGAAGATCCAAGCCGAGTGAAAACATCCCAGCCGTATTCTTGCCAATCGATGTGCTTGCATTTCGTGCCTCCAAAGTCATTCTGTGCAGTTGCGAGTGGCGCCTTTATTTACTGGCCAGCCATCACTGTCATTCGGTACGAGCGTTACCACTCCGCCTATGCCTCGCTTTTTCCCTCAATGGCAGACTGGCCCCGCTTTCTCGTGCTGGAAACTGGAAATCGCATGAGAAAAAATACGTCATGAGGTCTAACCACCATAAAGGCGGGAACAGTGTCGTGAAGCGAACATAGAACTGTCAAGAGCAAAACCTAGTAACCTTTCGGATGAATCGGCAGTACGAAATTCAGACCGAAATTGGAAACCGCTTTTTCCGGCGGTATGGAGTGTCAGTACAGAAGAGAGAAGTTTGTATCGTCCGATCAAAAATCGCTATTTCAACCGAAAATCTGCACATTTGGAGGCTTGGCGACGAATCTCTATCCTCATATTCCACGGATTTCCATGATGCTTTTGACGTCGATAGCTACGCGCGTTTTCCCAATGTGAAACCGGCATTATTTTGTGCATTGAACATCTTTTGTCCCGGAGACCGAGTATTGGTCAGTGGTTAGACCTCCGTTTGTGCAAGTTATCCCGGAATTACTTCAAGCAGGTAAGGAAGTTACCGACTGCCTACTTGTGTTCGATTTCTGAATAGGACGCTCGGCGTCCGGAGAGATTAGGTAAACGCTGGCGGGTTTATCGTTACCTATCTTGAGAATCGCTGTAAACTGACGCTCAACGAGTGCATTGCCCTGTTCCCGACAGTTGAGATATTCCAGGCGATCGGAATGATGGAATCGTGAATTGTGCCATGTCGGCCTGACGCCGCCCATTTCGCGCAATTTACGATCTGCGAATCGATCTCAGCGTCGATGCTCACCGGCGCAAAATGCGCGGATTGGGAGGATCGGATGAGGAAGAATCACCTAAAGATCATCGCTTTGGCATTTGCTTTGCAGATTGTCTTATCTGTCGCAGGCGTGCAGGCAATTGCCCAGACCGGAGTAGCTGCCTATCCAACAATGGCTCCCTTGGACCAGTATCTGATATCTGACGAGAAATCTGAGATCGCGCTAGCTCGCAGTGCTGCACCGAGTTCCATTTCCGATGGAGCCGAAGTGATGGTGCTGGGGCACGAGGGATATACGACCGCGGTGAAGGGCACGAATGGCTTTCTCTGCCTCGTGGAGAGGTCGTGGGGGCAGAGCACCGATCAGGCGGAGTTCTGGAATCCGAAGATGCGTGCACCCCACTGCTTCAATGCGCAAGCCGCGAGGAGCTTTGCACCCATCTATCTGATGAAGACCAGGCTCGTGCTGGCAGGAAAATCGAAGCCTGAAATCGCGCACGCAATCGTGACGGCACTGGATAAGCGCGAGGTGCCCGCGCTCGAGCCTGGCGCGATGGCTTACATGATGTCGAAGCAGCAGTATCTGAACGACCAAGGTAAGAGCTGGCATCCTCACGCGATGTTCTTTTCCCCCGGAGACATGACGAAGAGCTGGGCAGCCGATGTTCCCAACTCACCCGTCATGGCGGCGAATGACCCTGAGGAACGTGTGACGATTTTGTTCGTCCTGGCAGACAAGTGGTCCGATGGAACGGCGGCTTCGTCGAATATGCCCTGATCCGCAGCCTGCACAGTTTCAGACGAGACGCATTGGCATCAATCGTCGAAAAACCCAGCGCATAAAGCGCGCTATTGTGGAATTGGAGACTTCTATGCAATCCCTATTGCACGACTTGCGTTATGCGCTGCGGCGGCTGTCTAAATCGCCAGGGTTCGCCTTGACCGCAATCATCACGCTGGCCTTCGGCATCGGCGCAACTACGGCCATCTTTTCCATCGTTGAAGGGGTGCTGCTACGGCCCTTGCCGTTTCCCGATCAGCGCAGACTGGTCACACTCGGCGATATCCTGGAGGGCGTAAAGTATGGGGCCGATGCACCCGGTGTCACGGCGCCCGGAACTCGCATCTACATACGCGACACCCATGCCTTCTCCAGCCTGGGTGGTTACCAGCCTTCGACCTATGAACTCTCCGATCAGAACTTCCCTGTTCAGATCAACGCCGCACGACTCACTTCAAGTATCTTTCCGGTACTCGGCGTCTCGCCCTTGATAGGACGCACTTTTACTCAGACGGAAGATGACAGCAGTCAGCTGCTGGCAGTCCTCAGCTACCAGACCTGGCGCAGTCGCTTCCATGGCGATGTTCACGTTCTGGGCCGGAAGATTCTCCTCGACCGCAAGCCTTACCAGATCATCGGCGTGATGCCGCGCGAATTCGAGTTTCCCCTGGTGCCTGGTCAGTTGAACCGCAGCGAGCTTTGGGTGCCCATGAGCTTCACCCAGGCTGAATTGATCCAGGGTGCGGGAAACTGGGGCTACTACCTGGTCGGGAGGCTGAAGCCCGGCGTAACCTCCGCGCAGGCCCAGCAGGACGCTGCTGGTGCGGCGCAGGAGATCATGCGCAGTTTTCCTCCGGCGCTTCGTAGCCGTCGCCTTCATCCGCTTGTCCAACCACTCGATGAGACCACGGTAGCTCAGGCCAGGCCGCTGGTCCGAATGCTCTTCCTCGCAGTCATCGTGGTGCTCTTCATCGCCTGCGCTAATCTTGCCGGCCTGTTGCTGGTGCGTGTCATCGGCAGCCGTCGCGAGATATCCGTACGCTTTGCGCTGGGCGCCGGCAGAACAGCAGTTTTGCGCCAATCCCTGGTCGAGGCTCTGGTGCTCAGCACCTCCGGCGGATTGCTGGGGCTGCTTCTTGCATGGATTGTCTTGCGCATCGGCGTCAGATTCCTTCCGGAAACCCTTCCCCGCGTCAATTCCATCAGTCTGGACTGGCGGGTGGTTGCTTTCGCCTTAGGATTAGCTCTGCTCACCGGCCTACTTTGCGGGATTCTTCCCGCCATTGCCGCCGCTCGCACTCCTGTCAATGAAGGTCTGAAGGAAGGAGGACGCACCGGCACAGCGGGAGGTGGTCATGTGCGCCTGCGCTCGGCCCTGGTTGTTGCGGAGCTCGCGGTTGCCCTGGTGCTGCTCACAGCCTCGGGCCTTCTGCTGCGCAGTTTTCAGAATATGCGCGCGATCGACCTCGGCTTCCACATCGATCACACGCTGACTGCGGCGTATAGCCTGCCGCGCGAGCAATACTCGACCCAGGCCGCCATCGATGCCTTCAACGTAACCATGCGCTCCAAACTCGAGCAGTTACCCGGGGTACAGGCTGTTGGCGCTACCACCATGCTGCCAGCGGCTGACGTAGAGTTCAAAGGCACCTTTACTCCCGAGGGCTATGTTGCTCCGAAGGGAGCCGGTTTGAATCTGGCATGGATACCGCAAGTGATGGGCAATTACTTTGAGGCTCAGGGGATTCCGATCCTTCGCGGCCGGGCCTTCACCCAGGCTGACGACGCAAGCGCTCCGCTGGTCGTGATCATCAACCGCTCCCTGGCTGAACACTACTGGCCTGGACAGGACCCTATTGGCAAACGCCTGCACCGCGGCCCGGCAGAGGCCAATCTACCCTGGCTGACCGTCGTGGGAGAAATTGGCGACGTCAAGGAGCTAGCAGCCGACGTGCCGACAGAAGAGCAGTTCTACATTCCTTCCGGTCAATCTAAGGCGGATGCCGGATCATTTGCATCCCCCAGCATGCTCACCGCCAACAATGGCTCTATCGTCGTTCGTGGCCAACTGCCACCTGAGCAGATTGCGGATTCTCTGCGCGCCGTGGTCCGCTCCATCGACCCGCAACTTCCACTCACCCAGGTCGAATCCATGGATCGCGTGGTCGGGGAGGGGCAAGCATCGCGGCGCTTTAACGCCGTGCTCGTCTCCGCGTTTGCGGCTGCGGCTGTATTGCTGGCCCTGCTCGGGATATACAGCGTCATCGCCTTCTCCGCCGCGTTACGCACCCAGGAGATGGCCATTCGTTTAGCGCTCGGTTCACAGCGCGCCAGCGTGATACGGCTGATTCTCGTTTCCGGCGCCAGGCTCGGATTGGCCGGCTGTGGAATCGGCGCAATCGGTGCTGTCCTGGCCGCACGCCTAATGCGCTCCATGTTGTTCCAGGTGGATCCAATCGATCCAGCTGTCATCGCACTCTCGGCTTTCTCCATCCTCTTGCTTGCGCTCGCAGCGTCGGTCATTCCCGCCCGCCGCGCCGCTTCCGTGGAACCGGTGGAGGCCCTCCGATCCGAATAGCTCGTCCCAGCAGTTGCTCCAGAAAAGCTAGTCTAAGAGACATTCCTTTTTCGCATGCAGGTAACCGTTCACCGATTACAACAATTTGTTAAGTGGAGACCAAAGAGGTATAGCCAAAGCAGCGCCGTCCGATTAAAGTTCAATCATTGAGTAGCACTTGGGGGAGGGCTACTGAATTGTGACGCCAGTGAACAAACTGTTCACTGGCGTTTTGCATTTTTGGCGGACTTACGAGGAAAGCATCATAACAGCGACCATGGAATCGAATAGCTCAACAAGGAAAAGCAAAAGGGCGAAATCCCTTTCGGAACCCCGCCCTCGCTCATCCGATTTTCGAAGATCAGGTTCGGATACCCGATCACAACATTGTCAATCCCGGAATTCGTCGGGACCTGCGAACCGAGGCCCGCTTTCCCGTGCTCTTCCGTTATCCACTTGCTGTAAGAGCTTTCTCGGCCTATTCGCAAACATCCGGTTTCCCGAATCCTTACGCGAGTCCCGTTGCCGGTTCCCTTGATAACCCTTGTCCGCTCTCTTCTTCTGGAAGATTGCTCTTCCGTTGATTTAAAGCATACTCCCGGGACCGCGAAATACAAGGGGTTCAGGCACATTTTCCGATGTGGAAATGGCGGGCATATTGTGGAAATGCAGTCCGGAGAATATCTCTATAACAGAAGGCTAGCGTATTCAGCCTCTTCTGGACGCAAAGGAAGGAAGCCGTCCGGCAACCTTCTGCCAGAGCAGCGAGCGCACCTCATCGACGCGGAAGATCCAGTAGGAAATGGCCCCTGTGATCGCGGTTGTGACCACTGCGATGGCACCCTGGACGACATAAGAGAAGCTGGCAATGTGATACACCGGCCACAGGAAAACGAGACTTCCTATCGCAAGGAAGGCAAATAGCTGATACACCGGCTTGCGATCCACGCTTGCTGTGCCCGCAAACAGCTTTGCATTAAGTCGCAGCAGATAAAACAGCTGCAGGATTTCGCTCACCAGCCAGGTCACCAGATATCCAATAAGTCCGAACTTCATCATCATCGGGACCGCGATCAGAATCTGCACGCTGTAGGCGAGGATCGTCATATACGAGATGGCCTGCACCTGGTTGCTCGAAAACTGAAACTGATACTTGTGCTCCTTGATGCTCAGCACAGAAACAGTGAGCCCCAGCAAAAGACAGACGTTCGGATCGAAGAGGTTTCCCTTGTGCAGCCAGACTTGCAGGAGCAGCGGCGTCGCCAGCATCGTGCCAAAGGTGATCGGCGTCGTCATGAGCAGGATAATGCGCTCGGAAAATTCATACAGTTTATGCAGCTTCTTCCAATCACGCTGCCCAAAGGTGATCGTGATCTCCGGACCGATGGAGTTGGTCACGAGGTACAGCAATCGCCGGCTCATCGAGTAGACGGTGCGCGTTACGCTATAGAGCACCACCGTTGCAGGTCCCAACAGACGCTGCATCAGCAGCGTCGGCAGCTGATACGCCAGCACATTGGACGAATACAGCAGCGCATACTGTGCGCTCGGCTTCAGCATCGCGCCCAGGGAGCCCGGCTTCCAGTAACGCAAGGTAGGACGAATATCAGGTGCTAATCGACTGAAATCAACAATCAGGAACAGTGATCCGACGAGGGTTAAGACGAGCTGCGCTCCCGCAATTAATGGGAACGCGGCGTGCTTCACCGCGAGGCCAACCTGCAGCAGCATGATAATCAGTTGGTTGAGATTGCCGAAGTTCTGTCCACGGTGCGGCAGGCCAATCACCATGTAGCTGCCGTTGAAGAAGCCGAATACCATCCCTGAGATCACCTGGCAGCCCAGGATATAAAGCGTCCACTGCGCCTGACGTTGCGGAATGGTCAGATGCAGAAGCGAATTCAGTGGAATAAAAAATATGACACTTAGCGCCACGCCGAAGATCACGAATGCAACCAGCAGGATGCGCAACCCCGCCGATTGCACTTCCCTTGTCTCCTGCACCTCTCCACGGTTGTAGTGGATGGTCATCTGCATATTCGTAAAAGTCTGCAGGCCGTAATTAAACGTAGTGAGATAAGCTACCGCCGCGCTCAGCGCCAGCCATTGGCCGTAAAGGCTTACGCCATAGGAATGAAGAAAGGCAGGCGGCAGCAGCAACTGAGAAACAATTGTCACCAACTGTCCGGCATTCTGGGCTGCAAAAAGCTTTCCGATGCGACGTAAGCTCATAAAATCGTGCCGATCAAAGACACTAAGACTCCAGTTTCGGAATGGTCGATCAGTTCAACTTCAAAAATGGACGGCTCAACTTGCAGGACGGGTCAAGCTACATGTCGAAACTACATCTTGTAGCGGCCCAGGTCTTCGTCGTTCAGATTTTCCAGCCAGCGCCGCAGTTCTTCCTGGGTCGCCTGATCGGTGGGGTTCGGAATGACCTTCGCCACGCGTAACACATCCTCATCGACATAGATGGGGCAATCGGCGCGCAACGCCAATGCCAGAGCATCGGAAGGACGGCAGTCGATAGTCACTGCTTCCCCATCCTGCTCCAACCACAAGACCGCGTAAAACGTATCGTTCTTCAGTTCGGTGACGACCACACGCTGCACCGTGGCATTCAATCCCTGGACAAGGTTCTTCAACAGGTCATGCGTCATCGGCCGCGGAGTCGAAGCCTTCTCAACCTCGAGCGCGATGGCATTCGCCTCATACAGCCCCACCCAGATGGGCAGAACCGTATCCCCCTGCACGTCTTTCAGGATCACAATCGGCGCATTGGTGGCTGGATCGACCATCAGGCCTCGGATTTTCATCTCGATTTCCATGCTTGGTGTCCTCTTATGCTACCGATTCTCCTACTAGACTGTTGGGAAAGCTTTTCGTAACCCGCACCGGCAAGTAACTTCCTGCCGCCGGAAGAATAGGCTGCCCGGTCGTAAAATTCAACGTTTTATTCTGCGAGGTACGGCCAATCACCTGACCTCTGGCCTGATTATGCCCCTCAACTATCACTTCCAGAGTTTGCCCTATATGATTGCTGTAATTGGCCCTCTGGATCTCGCGCTGCCGGTCAAGCAGAATCTGCAAACGCTCCGATTTCATCTCATCCGGAATGGAATCCGCCATCGTAATGGCCGGAGTGTTCGGCCGTGGCGAATATTTGAAGGCAAACACCGCGTCGTATTGCACCTCGGCGAGCAGAGTGATCGTCTCTTCAAAGTCCTGCGGCGTCTCTCCCGGGAAGCCGACAATAATGTCCGTCGTCATGCTGATCGGGCGCTTCGCCGCCTTGATCCATGAGATGCGCTCCAGATACCACTCGCGCGTATATTCCCGCTGCATCATGCGCAGCACATCGGTTGACCCGCTCTGCACCGGCAGGTGGACGTGATCGCAAAGTGTCGGCACCGCATCAATCGCCTGCACAATATCCGGTGTAAAATCGCGCGGATGCGACGTCGTAAAGCGAACTCGCCGAATCCCCGGAATCTCACCAACAGCGGCAAGCAATTCCGCGAACGACCGCTTCCCTTCCGAATCACGGTACGAGTTCACGTTCTGGCCCAGCAGCTGGATTTCCGTGTATCCGCTATCGGCCATACGCTGCGCCTCGGCTAATACTGAAGTCGAAGTCCGGCTGCGCTCCTTGCCTCGCGTATACGGCACAACGCAGTAGGCGCAAAACTTGTCGCAGCCTTCAATGATGGTGATATAGCCCCGATGCCGGTTGGTGCGCGCCGTAAACTCCGTCTCAAATGTTTCGTCGGTCTGGCGGTCATCGAGGCCGGTAATTCGTTTCTCGCCAAGCTCCAGGCGCACCAGCATCTCCGGCAGCTTGCGATACGAAGCCGAACCCGAAACCAGCGAGACATACGGAGCGCGCTCAAAGATCTTCTCGCCCTCCTGCTGCGCCACGCATCCGAGCACGCCAAAGCGCTTGCCCTGTGCGGTTAATTTCTTGTAATCATTCAGGCGGTTGAAGACCTTCTGTTCCGCCTTATCGCGGATCGAGCAGGTGTTGTAGAGAATAAGGTCCGCAGCTTCCTCTGTCTGCACCTGCTGATAGCCCTGCTGCGTGAGCGTGCCGATGACTTTCTCGGAGTCATGCACATTCATCTGGCAGCCGAACGTCTCCAGATAAAAGGTCTTCGGATGCGCCGCCGCCGCTGTTTCCCTAGACGCATCAAGAATTTGAAAATCCGACATAACTCTTCTGATTATATCGCCCCACCGTTTTTCGCCGTCGAACCAACCTGCACATGCGAATATGGTTACTTCTAAGTTATCTGGCACGATCCATTACGAATCAGTTTCCTCGGAGCTATAAAGATCATGCAGCTGCCCACCCTCGACGATCTCCATCGCGCCACAGAAGTAGTCCGCACCGTTATGCCGCCAACGCCGCAATATAGCTGGCCGCTTATGAATCATCGCGCCGGAACAGAGGTATGGGTCAAGCATGAGAACCACTCCCCTGTCGGAGCGTTCAAACTACGCGGCGCTACCGTATATATGGATTCGCTCAAGCATTCCGGTCCATCCGTGAAAGGCGTGATCGCAGCGACGCGTGGCAACCACGGACAAGGCGTCGCCCATGCCGCCGCGCGCCTCGGTCTGACCGCGACCATCGTCGTCCCGCACGGCAACAGCCGCGAAAAGAATCGGGCCATGCAGGCTCTTGGCGCCGAACTGATCGAGCACGGAGACGATTTCCAGGCCGCGCTCGAACACGCAACGGCGCTCGCCGAAACGCGCGGCCTGCACATGATTCCGTCATTTCATCCGCTGCTGGTGCATGGTACCGGCACCTATGCGTTGGAGATGTTCAACACAACACCGGAGCTCGATGCCGTCTATATCCCCATCGGCCTCGGCTCATCCATCTGCGGCGTCGTCTCCGTTCGCAATGCCCTTGGACTCAAAACAAAGATCGTCGGCGTCGTCGCGACAGACGCTCCGGCCTATGCGCTTTCGTTCCGAGAGCGCAAGCCGGTCTCGCATCCACGGCCCGTCTCGCCGACGGCCTCTCCTGCCGTGTTCCCGTTCCCGAGGCGCTCGACATCATTCTCGCCAACGTCGATCACATCGTCGAAGTGACCGAGCAGGAAACAGCAGCCGCCATACGCGCCTACTACGAGAACACGCACAATGTCGCCGAAGGTGCGTCAGCCGCAGCTCTCGCGGGTCTGCTCCAGGAGCGCGAGACCCTTCGCAATAAGCGAATCGGCGTTGTGCTCACCGGCGGAAATATCGACCGTGAACTCTTTCTCGAAGCCTTAGGGAACGCATGACAGCGAAGACGCTCACTCCGCTCTCGCACGGCTCGCCCCATCACTGCTTTGGCTGCGGCGAGATGAACAAGTCCGGGCTGCGCCTGAAATTCTTCGTCGACGATGACCAGCAAGTCGTGTCAACCGTGCGCCTCGCGCGCCGATTCGAAGGGCCGCCAGGACACGCACACGGTGGCATCATCGCGACATTGCTCGATGAAGCCATGAGCAAAGCCAACCGGCAACATGGCATCGTCGCCATGACGCGCCAGATGGAGATCGACTACCTTCGCCCCGTACCTTTGCAGACGCCACTCACCGTCACCGCCCGTCGCACAGC
>Ga0206841_1096_pt1 | contig 19387 bp, 15 predicted proteins | sample Alteio_BWOrgCont_25_FD_152851 | JGI IMG/M metagenome (GOLD analysis project Ga0206841, IMG submission 152851) | Enriched cells from forest soil in Barre Woods Harvard Forest LTER site, Petersham, Massachusetts, United States -... | ecosystem: Environmental > Terrestrial > Soil > Temperate forest >... | reverse complement strand
GCAAATAGCTCCAATGCCATTTTTCTTCCTGGTAGCCTTTGCTGCGGCCTGCATTAAACGGCTGGTAAAACCCATATTTTGAGGCATTTTTCACCAGCCATCCATACATTTTTTTACCGGCGGCGGTTTTATAATAATTGAGCTGCATATTGGTAAAATCAATTTCTGTACCCCAATGGTGCCTCGACGTGCCGGGCATTGACCACCATCTTAACAATTTGGATGCCCGTTCAGTTGTGTTTGTTATACCCGCAAACTGCGGATCATTCCATTTGGATCCCCATTTATAACATTGGTCGTCAAACGACCGTGTGCCCGAAATTATGCTTAGCTCAACACCATCTTTTAAAGCTGCTGCGTACATTTTTACATAGGCGCGGTAAGTTATCTTTTGCAAATAGATAATCCTTTCTGAGTAACGGCTGTCAACTTTTATGAAAGCAGTATCCCGGCTATAGTCATATCTCCCGGTTAAAAATGCTTTGGTTATAACCCTGTTTTGCGCGTAATTAGGCGGAATAAAAAAGGCAATAGCGAGTGCGGTCAGGATAAATATCCTTGCAAAAAATGGCATATGTGATAAGGGTTAGGTTTAGCTATTCAGCTTTGTGTTTACTATATTTTTCTCGTAGTACAGTCCATATGGGCATTTGCCGCCTATCGTTCACAACTTGTTTATAATAGTTATTATAACCTGCCTGTGTCATTAAATGCACCTCGTATTGATGGTTTTTGTAATTGGGGTTTGTTGTTTCGGATAAATGCGCAACGTCCCATCCATCAAAATCTGCAGCTTTATATTTAGCTATTTCCTGGGGGCCGGCATTTTTATCATCGATCCATACACGGAATTTTTTACTATCCTGCCAATTGGCGAGTTGCTGGTCGGTTGGTGACCGTTTAGGAGATGGCAACTCTAATTCGCCATATTGTATTTGCTGTTTGTTTTGCTGCGTCCTGCTCATTTGGTTAAAAAGGTCCTGCAATCTTAGCCTGTCGGCATTTGATGTTGAGAAATTTATACCCAGTTGGCCATGCATTTTTGAAGTATCCGGCGGCAGGTTATATTTCTTTAAAATAGCAGCATATTCATCCAATACGCCTTGCGGTGCATCATGTTTTGCCGGAGGAACAGGTTTGGTGATAAAAAGAAAGTCGGGCGCGGCTTCGGTTTTTGCTGTTTTATTAGCCGAATATTGTACTATGGGTGTTTGATAATTATCCGCTAAAACCTGTTTGCAATCTTTAGCATAATACGCAAGGGTCATTAGTTCTGCCTTGCGAAATTCACTAACTTTAACAGGATTATTGGGATATTGGCTAACTTCAACCTCTACCAACTCTGATGGTTTGTATTTGGCCAGTTCATTATTGCTGACCCGTTTTCCGTCGATCCATAAATCATATTTGGATATATCCTGTAGGTCAGCAAGCCTTTTTGAATCCGGCGAGTTTTTTGCAGACGGCGTTAATACCGGGCCAAATAAAACCGCCTGGTTGTTTTGTTGCTTTTTGCTCATCTGGTTAAACAGGTCCTGCAATTGATGCTGATCGGGAAGGGTAAAGTCTACTATTACTTTTCCCACCGCCCCGGCAGGCAGGTTGTCCTTTTTTAACAGTGCGGTATATTCATCCAGTACACTTTGCGGCGCGTCAGTTTTTGCAGGGGCGATTACTTTTATGCCCCTTACAATCACGGGTGTTCCTTTAGGTACGTCATACCTGGCGGCGGCTATAGGTTTATGTCTGTCATTTGGCAACATTTCCTGTTTTTTATCAGTTGCCGCCTTATCAGCATTTTTTGCCTGCGCCATAACCTTATGGCTAAATAATAATACAACGCCTGCCAATACAGGGGCCAGCGCCAACTGTTTAAGCAGCGCTATTTTCGCGGAGGTATTTTTTGTCATCATGATCAATCGTTTTTTGGTGGTTAGGTAATTGAATTGGCTGGTAAGGTACAGGCTGCCGCATTGGGCAGATTTAACCAGCACTAAATATTGATAAGCGGGTGTATTATGGTAATTTTTAATAACTTCCTGGTCGGCTAAAAACTCATGGTTAAGCTGTATGGCCCGGCGATATAAAGGGATAAACGGGTTGAACCAGCATATCACCTGCAACAATTCGACCAAAATAACATCCAGCGAGTGCAATTGCCTTACATGCGCCTGCTCGTGGCAGATAATTTCGGGCTCGATCAAGCCGTCCTGGTAATCTTTTTTATTGATAAACACATACTTTAAAAAGCTGTGCGGGGTAACTTCTTCCTCTAATAGTACCAGGCTGGTATCATGGTCGGTTATGATGGTGTTTTCAGTAACCTTGCGGCTGATATGATAGCTATTACGAATGAACCTTATTAATAAAGCCATAAACGCAATTAAATACAAACAGATCAGGGCTTGCGGAAGATAGTTTAACAGCCGAAAACCCAGTGTATATTGCGGAACAGGTGTGTTAACGCTGGCAGGCGCGATTGCAGGCCCTTCCTGCTGATAAACCTTAGTATTCAATATTACAGAAGTTGTTTTATCAACAACCGGCTGAGAACCCGGTGTTGTAATTGTGGTTGAAACCTGCTTATTGAATTGCTGTCCGGGAAGCGGCATTTGCGGCACACAAATAGTTATGAACGAGACTATTAATGAAAATACCAGGCTGAACAGCAGGTAAAACCTGTTAAACCTGTACAGGTTTTCATTGCGTAAAAATACCCGGTACACCAGCAATAATACGCCGGAACATAGGATGAAATTTATCATGTAGGTTATCATTTTTTTTCCCTCCTTTTAATTTAATAGTTATTTTTTGGCTGCATATTTTAATAATAGATATATGCCCTGTATCCATCCGGATTTTTATATTGATAGGCGATACGCGTTCTTTCGTTTTCCTTGTTGGTCGAATTGAAATAATCAACCGTCATTAAATTAACATCATATTTATGGTGCAAATTTCTATAGTGTAGAAGTTCCAGGTCGGCTTTAGAAAAATGTGCGAATTCCTGGGGCAGGTGTTTTTTCAGTTCCGATACGTCAACGCGTTTGGAGTCAATCCACACTGATACAACTTATTATTGTTACACGAATCAAGTTGCGCCTGTGTTGGTATAACTTCCGGCAATGTCCATTCGGATTTTTGAAAGCCTATTTTTTGCTGTTCCTGCTGCTTTTTGTTCATTTGTTTAAATATTTCTTCAAGCCGGCCCCTGTCTGTTGGTGATAAAGCTGGCCCCAGCTTTGAGTTAGCAGGGTATTTCTGGTCATCGGCATACCGGGCAACTATCGCTGCATATTCTTTTAAAAGTTCGGGCGGTGCGCCTTTTTTTGTAGAAGGATAATCATTGCGAAATTTAACCAGGTCAAACGGTTTCTTCTTTTTCACCGAATCATTGGTTTTCAGCATTTCCGGCGTTTTAAACAGTTCGGTCTTTTTAACCGGCGCTAACTCAGCGGCTGTTTTATTACAGAACAATAAGAAAGCAATAGTTACTACCGGGATAATTGCCAGCCGGGCAAACCAGGCTGTGGCGGCGGAGGTGGTTTTAGTCATCATAATAAGGCGCTTTTTGGTGGTTAAGTAATTGAACTGACTTGTTAGGTATAAGCTGCTGTACTGGCCTGCTTTGGATAATAACAAACATTGATAGGCAGGCGTATTATCATAATTTTTAACAACAGTTTCATCAGCTAAAAACTCATGGTTAAGCTGTATAGCCCTGCGATAGAATGGAATCAACGGGTTAAACCAGCATACCGCCTGCAATAGCTCAACCGCAATTACATCCAAGGAATGCAATTGCCTTACGTGCGTTTGCTCGTGGCAGATGATTTCGGGTGCTATCTGCCCGTTATTGTATTCGTATTTGTTGATAAACACATAGTTTAGAAAGCTATGCGGGGTAACGTCATCATCTACCAATACCAGCTTTGCGTTGTTAATTGACCGGACCGCGCTTTTAGATACCGTGCGGCTGATGGTATACAAGTTACGGGTAAACCTCAATAACATCACAATAGCTACTATACTATATAGCATAGGTAATACATCAGGCAGGTAATTATGTACCGGCGCTTGTATAACAGGTTGCTGAGCCGGGCTATCAGCCACCACGGCCGGGGCCATTGCAGCCGAAAAGTTTTGAATAACAGCAGGCTGGTTGATATGCGCTACAAGCGCCGTTTCCGCAGGATATACGTGGATAGTAACCAACGGCACAACCAGCGAAAACACCAGGCTGAACAGCAGGTAAAACCTGTTGAATTTGTACAGGTTTTCGTTGCGTAAAAATACCCGGTACACCAGCAATAATACGCCGGAACATAAAATGAAATTTATTAGATAGGTTATCATTGCTTCCCCTCCTTTTAATTATAATTATGGTTTCTTAGCTAAAGTATATATTCCCCAGAAATCAGTTGGATTGTATAAAAAGCCGACGTTAGGGCCGGGTGTCGGCGGCGGTGGTAAGTTTGCGTTTAAACCTGCTGCGGGTATAACCATGGGAGCGGGAAACTGGTTCTGGCCCATGTCCTGTATCGCGCCCGACCGTATGTTGTAACTAAATTTTACCGGGTTATCGATAGAAAGCGCGAGGTATTTTAGGGGGATAGCAAACTCTACAATGGGCTGCCGTTTTATAAATTTAATATCGGCTTTGATGCCTTCCATATTATAGATAGACACAACCGAATCGGGGATTTCTTTTATGCCAACAACCCTTATCTCTTTCATCGCGTCGTTTACCATTTTATTTGTTATGGCCTCAAGAGATTCAATTTCATGCCGGTTGGCCACACTATCATCATCCACATAATTGCCTACTGTAGCTATCATACCCATGATTTGTTTGGTAGTTTTCAAATCCTGGGCAATAGGGAAAGTAAGGGCAACATTATCAGGTGCTTTTTCTCTTTTCCTGTCAGTGGCATGGCTGACCGTTATGGTAAGACCGCCCGATATAAACTTTTGTGCTACGCCCGACCCTAACCCACGGATAACGAAATACAGGTTATTATCGTCATTGGCTACTGTATAATAAACCCTGCTTGATGAGTTATAAGCCTGCAAAAACCCCTCGGTTTTAGTAGCGTTTAAAAACGGGCTTGTCCATTCATTCATTTTACCATCTACCTTTACATTATCAGGTGCGCGGACACTTATTTCCTGTATTTGGGGTTGTTTTTGTGCGACGGTGGTTGATGAGATGGCCGTTAATAGTAAAGCAACTGTGGCTTGTTTAATAGTTGGGTTAATTAATTTTTTCATGACCGTACAGGTTAAATTATTAGGTATGCGGAGTACAATTAAATTTTTCTTAAACTAATCGTTTTAGCTATTATTATCCCGGTTACTCTGCCAAATTAGCAGATAGCCGGTCTTTTTTTATTTTTTTATCAATGTGTGTTCTCCCCAAAAATCGTTTATCATGAAAAGCATACCCGTGGTAGCCGGTAACAGTTTCATACTGCGCTGATGTCCATTTGCCGTTAACTTTTTTTACAAGATTAACAATCTGTCCATATTGAAAATGAACTTTATTGGCCGGGTAGCCAAGAATTCTATCTGCCTCGGCCACCCCGGATAGTTGGAATATTTTTTTATCAGCTTTCATTACATAAGCCGGTACAATGCCTACAGGCCTGTCTTTAATATAATAAAAATTGGTGCCATAAACATTTATAGTAACCTCATCACCTGCTTTCAACAGGTTATTTAACTGCTTTTCCTGATCGTGGGAAGTTTCTATCAAATATTCATCGTTGTTATGTTTAGCCAGTATACCGATAAACTTGTCGTTTTTATCTTTAAAGCCACCTGTTATTTTAACATTGATGGTTTTGCCCCATATTGCCTGGGCCAATTTGCGCTTATGTTTAGCATCATCTGTTTGCTGGTAGGTTACATAGGCTTTTATCTGTTTAGTCAGTCCTGCCCAATGCGCGGCTGTATAAATAGTAGAGTCATGCGGAACGGGGAATTTAACAGAATCGGTTTGTTGCTTTACCAATGCCGGCTTTGTAGCGGCGATAGTTTTGTTGCAAAACAGCAAAAAGGTAACGGCAATTACCGGGATAATAGCCAGCCTGGCAAACCACGCGGTAGCCACAGAGGTTGTTTTTGTCATCATGGCCAATCTTTTTTTAGTGATCTGATAATTGAACGGGCTGGTTAAACTCAAACTGCTTACCTGGCTGGCTTTAGTGAGCAACAGGTATTGGTAAGAAGGTGTATTGTTGTAATTTTTAACAACAGCCTCATCAGCTAAAAATTCGTGGTTGAGTTGTATCGCTTTGCGGTACAAGGGGATAAACGGGTTGAACCAGCATATCACCTGCAACAGTTCAACTAAAATAACATCAAGCGAATGCAATTGCCGTACATGCGCCTGCTCATGGCAGATAATTTCGGGCTCTATAGCGCCTTCGCGGTAGTCTTTTTTATTAATGAATATATATTTTAAAAAGCTGTGCGGGGTAACTTCTTCCTCTAATAGTACCAGGCTGGTATCATGGTGAGTTATGATGGTGTTTTTAGCAACCTTGCGGCTGATATGATAGCTATTGCGAATGAACCTTATTAATAAAGCCATAAACGCTATTAAATACAAACAGATCAGCGCTTGCGGAAGATAGTCTAATGGCCGACCTAACGTATGTTGCGGAACGGGCGTGCTAAGGTTGGCTGGGGTGATTGCAGGCCCCTCCTGCTGATAAACCGTTGTATTCAATATTACAGAGGTTGTTTTATCGACAACCGGCTGATAAACCGGGGCCGTAATTGTTGTTGAAACCTGCCTATCGAATTGCTGTACAGGAAGCGGCATTTGCTGCACATGAATAGTCATGAACGGCACAACCAGCGAAAATACCATGCTAAACAGCAGGTAAAACCTGTTGAATTTATACAGGTTTTCATTTCGTAAAAATACCCGGTACACCAGTAATAGTACGCCGGAACATAAAACGAAATTGATTAGGTAAGTTATCATTTCTTTTCCCTCCTTTGAATTTCAAGGTCGATAATGCTTTTAAGGTCTTCAAGTTCGGCGGGGGTGATATTGCTTGACGCGGTAAAGAACGAAGCGAATTGCAGTGCCGAATTGTTAAAGTAGTTTTTGATGATGCCATTAACCTCTTTTGAGAAGTAGGCCGACTTTTTCACCAGCGGGTAATATTGCCGCGAGTTGCCAAAAGTTTCGTAAGCCACAAAGCCTTTTTCCTGCATCCGTTTTAATAAGGTGGCTATGGTGGTACCGGCAGGTTTTGGGTCGGGGTAGCTTAATAATATATCTTTCAGGAAAACTTTTTCATGCTGCCATATCAGCTCCATGAGTTGTTCTTCGGCGTTGGTTAGTTTCATACTATTCTACTTTATTAGAGTTTACTCTACAAGTGTAGAGTAATTAATTTAATAAAGCAAATAATTTGAGAACTATTTTTTTAAGGAGGTTTTTTGTGGTGTTTGTACTACGGATAATTAAGGTGTAAGTTACGAAAAAAATGCCGGAATAACAAGCATTTATTACAATATCGCTTTGAAACCTATTGAATCTTCGGTTTATACCAGATATTAAGCTGCTTGTTTGCGCTTATAATTATAGCCTTATTGCGGCGGGCCAGCACCATACCATTTTTAGCGCCTGCCGCGCCAGTACCTGCAATAGTGATTACCACGCCTGCCGGGGTGATTTTGCGGATAAGGTTATTGTTTGAATCGGCCACATAAACATTACCAGAGGCATCAACCGCCAGGCCTGCCGGGCCGTTAAATGAGGCGGCAGTACCCGTACTGTCGGCCGCGCCTGCTACGCCGCTGCCTGCCAGTGTGCTTACTATACCGCCGGGGGTTATTTTGCGGATAAGGTTATTAACACCATCAGAAACATAAACATTCCCCGCTGCATCGGTAGCCGCACTGTTGGGGAAGTAGAAACCGGCAGTACCCGCAGGCCCGTTTGCCGATCCCGGCTGCCCGTTCCCGGCAAAAGGGCTGACTACCCCTGCGGAGTTTACCTGTAATATGTTATTACCTAAATAATTGGCAACAAATAAGGTTCCGCTTGCGTTGATAGCAATGCCTGTGGGGTTACTAAATTCGCCGTTTAGCCCGGCAAGGGTAGTTACATCGCCTGCAGGGCTTACCATACGGATAAGGTTATTGCCAGCATCGGCTACGTAGACATTGTTGGCTGCATCAAGTGTAACCCCCGACGGGCCGAAAAATGTTGCTGTAGTGGGCGGCCCGTCGGCCATACCTGTACTGTCGCTGCCTGCCAGTGTACTTACTATGCCTGCCGTGGTGATCTTACGGATAACATTGTTACCCGCATCGGCAATGTATATATTGCCCGATGCATCAAGGGCTATACCTTTGGGTTGATCAAAAGAAGCTATAGCGGCGGCACCATTTAATGATCCCTGGGTACCGCTGCCCGCAACGGTGCTTACTAAACCAGCGGGGGTTATTTTACGGATAAGGTCGTTACCATAATCGGCCACGTAGATATTTCCGGCTGCGTCAAGCGCTACGCCTGTGGGGCTGTAAAATGTAGGCAAGGTATCAACTTTTGCAATGCTGTCGGCCGTACCGCTTGGGTTTAGCGGAATATTAGCATTGCTGATACCCGTTTTTGAACAGGCTGTAAAAATACAGGCTGTTAATACAAGCAATGCGGTTAGATGAAATAACTGTTTTACTGAACGTATCCTCATATATCAATAAATGCAGGTAAATATACGTGGAAATGATTTGTAGAGACGCAATATTTTGCGTCTCCGGCTGACAGGTAGAATAAACATTATCGGGGCCGCATCGTAGAGACGCGATGCATCGCGTCTCTACGATCCATTGCGTCTACATTAAATCCCATCCAACCTTTTCTCATAGCAATAAAACCGCAAATTTGGCCTGAACCCCAGGCCTATCTCCCCCGCAAACTCATAACCCAGTTTCGGAAAAAGCTGCCGGGTAGCTTTATTGGCCGAATTGGTATCAATGCGCATAACTTTAATTTCCAGCCTGTTTGCTTCAAGTTCGGCCTGGCGCATCAGGAGGCTGGCTATGCCTTTTCCCTGGTGATGGATACTTACCGCAAGGCGATGGATAACGATGGCGGTTTCGTTTAGATCCCAGCCAACCAACGCGTATTCAGGTTCCTGGTCGGTGGTGATGGCGGCTATACCGGCTACATCGCCGTCTTCGTCAGCTACCCAAAGCTGGTTACGCGTAACATCATTTTCAAAAACTGCCGGGTTAGGATAAGTGGCATCCCATTGAAAGTTACCAGCGGCGTTCATTACCGGCACTACTTCGGTTATGAGCTGCATTATTTGCGGGATGTCGCGTAGCGTAGCGGGGCGGATGAGCATAGTTAGTAAAATCCAAATATAAAGATGAAAATGTTAAATTTGAAAGTTATACCACACGCAACAAACTATTAAATGATCAAATACACCAGCGAAAGCCGCTTTATACAGGCTGTAGATTGTATAATCTTCGGGTTTGATGGTGACGAATTAAAGATATTGCTCATCCATCGCGGGTTTGAACCGCAAAAAGGTAAATGGAGTTTAATGGGCGGCTTTGTAAAAGGTGGCGAAAGCATAGACCAGGCATCAAACCGGATATTGAAACAATTAACCGGGCTTGATGGCATGTACCTGGAACAACTGCATACTTTTGGCGATCCCTCACGCGACCCGGTAGAGCGGACTGTATCCACCGCTTATTTTGCCCTGATCGATATTCATAAATATGAGAAACAGATCAGCAATGATTACCATCCCGAATGGTTCTCGCTAAAGGATTTGCCCCAGTTAATATTTGACCACCGCGAAATGGTTGAGCTGGCCCAGCGGCGCATCCGTTATAAGGCGGCTATCCATCCTATATTATTTGAACTGCTACCCGAAAGGTTTACCATTCCGCAGTTACAGAATTTGTACGAAAGCGTTTATAATACCACGATTGATAAAAGGAATTTCAGTAAAAGGTTATTAGCTACCGGTTTGCTCATCAAACAAACCGAAAAGGATAAATCAGGTTCAAAACGGGGGGCGTATTATTACCACCTGGATATGCAAAAATATTATGCCAACTTCCAGGCGTTTTTAAATTTTATACCTAATCCAACCAATCTTATTTTTTGATTTGGCCATTAGAGGCTGTCTCAAAAGGAAATTGATATTAAAATATTTGAACAATACAGGCTTTGTGTTTCTCTGTGTGAATTCTTGGTGCCCTTTGTGGTTAATTTAACCACAGAGATTCACAAAGGCAGCACAAAGAAAACAGAGAGAAACTATAATTTCGCGGCCATATTTAAATTATCTTTTATACAATCCTGTCTTTACTGATTTTGAATTTATCAATAATTATTATACTTTAGCTAACTATTAATTGTAAAAACCACAATTAATAAAATAAACCTAAGAGTCAAATTATGAAGAAGTTATCCTTTATTCCTGTTGCATTGCTGTGCGCTTTTATTTCAGTTAACCTGCAAGCGCAAACCGTCAAATTAACGTTAGACCTGACCAAACCCGGTGTGAATGTTAGTCCGAAGCTATACGGACTAATGACCGAGGAGATCAACCACTCGTACGACGGCGGGCTGTATGCGGAACTGATAAGGAACAGGATATTTAAAGATAACCCAACAACCCCCGAAGGCTGGAGCATGATACAGGAAGGCGATTCGAAAGCGGCCATCCAGTTAATAGGCGCGAACCCCGAAAACGTACCCGGCAACGAACAGCGCAACGCTATCAATACGTCGCTTACTACATGTTTAAGGCTTACCGTTGAAAATGCGGGTACGCGTGTTGGCATTGCTAACGAGGGTTTTTATGGTATCCCGGTAAAATCACAAACAACTTACAGCGTTTCTTTTTATATGAAAGGCACAGGCAGGCCTATTCCGCCGGCACGGCCCGGCTTCACCCCTCCTGCCGGAGCGCCCGCCCCGCTGCCTGCTATTGAAGATAACACCGCCGGCCCGATAACCGTTAGCCTTGAAAGTAACGACGGCAAAACAGTTTACGCCTCGGGCACAGTTACCGCTATAAAAAGCATCTTCTGGAACAAATACGAAGTTAAATTAACAACAGACGCTAACATAAAACCAACGCTTGACGCGCACTTTGTTATATCGACCAAACGCATGGGGGTTTATTATTTCAACCTGGTTTCGCTGTTTCCGCCAACTTATAATAACCGTCCTAACGGCAACCGTATTGATATTATGAAAATGATGGTGGATATGAAGCCATCCTTTCTTCGTTTTCCCGGCGGTAACTTTTTGGAAGGGAACTATTTAGGTGATGCTTTCCCCTGGAAAACAACTTTAGGCCCTTTAGAAGACCGCCCCGGTCATAACGGCAGTTGGGGTTACCGCGCCTCGGACGGCCTTGGCTTCCTGGAATTTTTGGAATGGTGTGAAGATGTTCATATGCAGCCATTACTGGCTGTGTATGGAGGCTATTCGCTTCGGGGCGACCATGTTGATGCAGGCCCGCTGTTAAAACCTTATGTCGATGACGCTTTAAATGAAATTGAATATGTAACCGGCAGCGTAAATACGTATTGGGGTGCAAAACGCGCCGCCGATGGCCACCCCGAACCATTCAAGCTCTCGTACGTTGAGGTAGGCAACGAAGACTGGTTTGATAAAACAGGCAGCTATGACGGCCGCTTTAACCAGTTCCGCAATGCCATTAAAAAGAAGTACCCGCAATTGCAGGTTATTTCAACTATCGGCGATGTGCAATACCCGGCGTTAAAAACAACGCTCGGCGCTAAGCCCGAAGTTGTTGACGAGCATTATTACCGCAGCCCGTATGCTATGGAAGAGGATGCCACACACTATGATAAGTACGACCGCAAAGGCCCTAAAATATTTTGTGGCGAATGGGCCGCGCAGGACGGCCAGCCGACCACCAACTTAAACTCGGCATTAGGCGACGCGGCATGGATGACCGGCATGGAGCGCAATTCAGACCTGGTAGTGATGTCGTGCTATGCGCCCATGTTTGTAAACGTAAGCAAGGCCACCCAGCCGCGTAGCTGGCAATGGAACTGGAACATGATAGGCTATAACGCGCTTAGCAGCTATGGTTCGCCATCGTATTATACCCAAAAAATGTTTAATACCTATCTGGGCAATAAGGTTGTGCCCATAACCGCAGATGGCATACCCACCCAAACCCGCAAGGCCACCCGCCGCGACAGCACCAGCGGCAATATGCCAAAGCCAATACCGGCAATGTTTTACGTGGCTACCCAAAACACCAAAACCGGGGCCATATATCTAAAGGTGGTAAACACAACCGGCGCTCCGCAACCCGTAACACTGGACATAAAAGGCATGGTTAAATTATCCGGCGAAGGAACTATTGTAGTGTTAAAAAGCGATAAACCCGATGATACCAATACCATTGATAACCCTGAAAAAGTTGTGCCGGTAACTTCAAAAATAAACGGTATCAGCAAAACGTTTACACGCACATTTGATCCTTATTCTGTCAACATTGTGCAGATCAATACGATAAAGGCGAAATAGAGAATGTAATCTACGGCTAACACGTTAAAACTTTCACACAATAGCGATGGGTTTAAACCCATCGCTATTATTCCCATTTGCTCTATTATTTCCCTATATTTAAGCCCTGAAATATAAGTTAGTTATTAAGACCATCCAGGTTGTTAATAGTTGAGTTTTTGAGCGCATTGATGAAAATCATAAAACCTTATCTTGTTTTAATAGCGGCATGTTGCTGCCTTGCATATGGGTGTTCATCCAACAACACACCCTTACCAACCGCTGTAAATGGCGTTATTGACCTGCGCAAACAATCGCTTAACGAAAAAATTCCGCTTAACGGCCAGTGGCAATTTTACTGGCAGCAGTTAATATCTCCAACCCAACCTGCAAACAAACAGGGTATAATTGTAAACTTTCCATTTAAATGGAATGGCTTTATATTAAACGGCAAAGAGCTGCCTGCCTTTGGCTATGCTACGTATAAACTTACCGTATTACTGCCAAAAACCAATGCGCCGGTTAGTATTGCCATGCCCGATGTATATTGCGCCTACAAGTTATTTATAAATGGCCGCCAGGTGGCGGCAGACGGGATAATAAGCACAACCGAAAAGGATTTTGTACCGCATTGGCAATACCGGGCTGTGCACGTACCTGACAATGCCGATACACTAAGAATTATCCTGCAAATTGCCAACTTTGTACACAGTAAAGGCGGTATAAGCAAACAGTTATTTATTGGCAGCAAAGAGGTTATTGACCTAAGCCGGCAACGGGCCGAAGCTATCGACCTGCTGTTGACCGGTTGCCTGTTTATGGGCGGGCTGTTCTTTTTAGGCTTATATTTATTGGGTAACAGGGATAAGGCCACGTTGCTTTTTTCGCTTTATTCGATTGTTTTCAGCTACCGTATAATAGGCACTGATAATTATGTGCTGCATACCATACTGCCGCATATTAGTTGGTATATTACGGTGCGCATTGAGTATGCAAGCCTGTTTTTGGGTATCGGCTTGTTTAACTTGTATACCCGCCGCCTATATCCACTTGATGCTGCTAAAATATTTACAAATACCCTCAGCGCCATTTGTTTTGCGTTTACTGCTGTATCGCTTTGCCTGGCGCCGCAATATTTCAGCCAGCTAATTAACCCATTTTTGTTGATCATGCTTTTTTGCCTGGGTTATGTGCCCTATGTATATGCGCGGGCCTATAAAAACAACCGGCCGGGTTCTATCTACGCGCTAATGAGCGCCGTCGCTTTAATGTCGGTTTTTGCCATTTCGTTGTTCCACTACTGGGGTATGTTGCCGCCGCTGCAACTCATCAGCTTTACCGGTTATATCGCTTTTTTCTTTCTGCAATCGCTGGTATTATCGCACCGGGTTTCATTTGTGCTAAAAAAAGCCCGCGAGGAAGCCGAACAGGGTTTGATAGTAAAAGGTGAATTTTTAAGCACCATGAGCCATGAGATCAGGACGCCGCTTAATTCGGTAATTGGTATAAGTCATTTATTGCTTAAAAATAATCCCCGGGAAGACCAGGTAGAGCAGTTGGATGTAATGCTGTTTTCGGCAAATAACTTGTTAGCCATTGTGAATGATATTTTGGATTATAATAAAATTGAAGCCGGTAAGATCACGTTTGAGCATATTGAAATGGATATCGCTTCTATCGCGAAAAATATTGTTAAAGGCTTGCAAATCTCTGCCGGCGATAAGGGCATCGGCCTTAACTTGCATGTGGATGAGGCATTAAAAAGCAAAGTTTTGGGCGACCCTACCCGGCTATCACAGGTGATAACCAACCTGGTACACAATGCTATAAAATTTACCCAGGCCGGTTATGTAGAAGTAGGCATAGATGTAGTTGGTCAAACAGCAGAAACCGTTACGCTGAATATCCTGGTAAAAGATACCGGCATAGGTATTTCAAAGGAAAAGCAACAACTGATATTTGAACGGTTTACACAGGCCGACTCCTCTACTTCAAGAAGCTTTGGCGGTACGGGTTTGGGCCTGGCTATTTGCAAAAGGATATTAGAGTTGCAGCATTCGTCATTAAACCTGTTAAGCGAAACGGGCAAAGGCTCGACCTTTTACTTTATTCAAACTTTTGAAAAAAGCATAAACGCGCTGGGCAAACAAAATACAGAAAGCATATCGCCCGAAGAATACAAATCGCTTACGGGCGTACATATTTTACTGGTAGAGGATAACCCGATAAATGTGTTGGTGGTACAAAAATTCCTACAGCGATGGGATGCCATAATTGAGGTCGCCGTTAACGGGCAGGAAGCTTTGGACAAACTGGATACCAGCAAACACCAATTGGTATTAATGGACTTGCACATGCCGGTTATGGATGGTTATGAAGCCGCGCGCAAAATGCGGGCAAACGGCGTTACCATTCCCATTATAGCGCTTACCGCTAACCTGCCAAAAGAAATTGAAGAAGAGGTTAAGCAAACCGGCATGAATGATATTGTTGTAAAGCCATTTCTGCCTGATGAATTGTACCGAAAGGTGCTGCACTATGTGTTTAAGAAAAAATAGCTTTTTCTTGAGGGTAAGAAGCAAGAGCCAAGAAGCAAAACATATCTGCATGATAAACACTTCCGTTAAAAACACTTGGTTCTTGAATCTTGGTTCTTGCTTCCTGACCCGCGTTAGTTAAAATTTATGCTATATTTAAAGACATAATGCGAACCAGGAACCAGGACAATCTTTTCTTGACTCTTGGTTCTTGCTTCTTGACTCTTGATACACACATAACTACTTAAACTCAAAAATATGACACCTCAAAAAACATGGCATGAACAACATACAGAAGCGCGGGGATTTGGACAACGCCTTGCTGACACAGTAGCAAACGGGATGGGATCCTGGCGGTTCATCATTATTCAATCAGTTTTTGTTTTGCTTTGGATGGCGCTCAATGTGGTTGCTTTTATAAAAAGCTGGGACCCCTACCCCTATATTTTGTTAAACCTGCTGTTCTCTACCCAGGCCGCCTACGCCGCCCCTATTATTATGATGGCGCAAAACAGGCAAAATGAACGCGACCGTATACAGGCCAACCAGGATTTTAAAACCAACGTTGATGCTAAAAAAGAAATAGAACAATTGCAGTTAATGTTAAGCGCTATTGAAACTGATAAACTGGACAAAATAATTACCCTGTTGGAGCAGATGAATAAAAAGGCCTAATTAACGTGAATTCGGGATAAGAAATATTGACCCGTAGGGTCTATCCCTTTGTAGAATAAATTGTTAAATTTTTATTCATGCCACGTCAGTGGCTACCCAAATTCGTAAAGGGTAGCCACTGACGTGGCATTATTGTTTTTGAAAATACTGTTGCTACTACTACAAAGGGGCAGACCCTACGGGTCATACTATATTGTATCTGTTTCTTATCCCGAAGTCATGTTAATTGTTAAGCTTCGTAAAGCCACCATCTATAACGTAATCACAGCCGGTAATAAATGCTGCTTCATCCGAGCATAGGTATAATATAAGTGTGGCGATTTCGGCAGTGGTGCCCATACGGCCAATGGGTTGTGACCTGGATAGTTTATCAAGCATTTCCTGTTCTTTACCGGGATAATTGTTGGCGACAAAATTTTCAACAAAGGGTGTGTACACCCTTGCCGGGCAAATGCAGTTACAGCGAATGTTATTGGCAATATAATCGCGCGCTACAGAAAATGTCATGGCCTGTATAGCACCCTTGCTCACAGAATAAGCAAACCGGTCTTCAATACCCACAAGCGCCGCTACCGATGAAACATTAAGTATCACCCCGCTATTTTGCTTCACCATTAAAGGCAATACAGCGTGCAGGCAATTGTAAGCGCCCTTTACATTAACTTTATAAACTTTATCAAAATCGTCTTCCGATGTTGTATGAGCTTTGCCTATATGCGCTATCCCGGCGTTATTTATCAGGATATCCACACTACCTATTTCGCCAATAACCTGGCCTACCTGCTGCTGGTTGCTTACGTCGCCTGTAAAAGAACGCGCTTTACCGCCTGCCTCTATAATGACATTAACAGTACCTGTAGCATCCTGCCTGTTCAAATCAATGATGCAAACTTCGGCGCCATGCTTTGCAAAAAGCTGAGCGGCCTCTTTGCCGATACCGCTTCCGCCGCCGGTTATTACGGCTGTCTTTCCTGTCAGATCAAACATATAGCTTTTGCTTTTCCCGGTTTGAAGTTACAATTTTGATTGATAAATATTGCCCGTTCGGATTCGATGCCAACGAAGTCGCCTTAAAACCTGTCACCTGTTTTACCCTATCCTCCTCCTTTCCCTAAATTTAGGGAAAGGTATCGCACAAGGCCAACTCAAATTATCCTATACTCAGTGTATTTGAATATTATAAAATTTGCAGGCATTTCCGCCAAAAAACTTTTCCTTTTCTGTTTTGCTAAAGGCCGAAAAATAAGTGGTTGCAATATTTACCACCTGTTCATAAGCGGCAGCGACATTACAAACAGGCCAGTCCGAACCAAACATTAACCTGTCCGTTCCAAAAGTTTCAATCAGCACGTCAAGATAAGGATAAAAATCAGTTGGGTTCCACTTTTTCCAGTCGGCTTCCGTTACCATACCGGATACCTTGCAGAAAACATTTTCAAATTTCGCAACGGCGGTTATATCTTTTTTCCATTGAGTAATTTCCCTGTTCTTTATACCCGGCTTTGCCAAATGATCTATCACAAAAAGCTGATCGGGGAAACACGACACAAAATCAGCCGTATAACCAAGCTGATCAGAGAAAATTAAAATATCATAGGCATAACCGTATTTTTTCAGCAGGCTAATTCCGTTCAGGAAGGCGGGCCGCAACATAAAGTCGCGCTGGGGTTCGCCTTGTAAAACATGCCTGAAACCTTTCAGTTTATTGAATTGCAGATAATACGCCAGGCGGTCTTCTACCTGTGCCGATTGCAGGTCTACCCAACCCACTACCGCTTTTATAAAGCTGTACTTAGCGGCATTTGCCAGTTGAAACTCGTTTTCCTGTTCCGATTGGTCAGACTGAACAGTAATACAACCATCAAACCCGTTATTTTCCAAAACCGGCCACAGGTCTTCGGGCATAAAATCTTTCTGGATTGCCTGCATACTGTCATCTATCCAGCTATAAGTAACCGGGTCGTATTTCCAGAAGTGCTGGTGCGAATCTATCCGTAACATATTTTAAGTCAGCTCAATTGAAATATTTTATCCATCCGCGCCCATTTTTCGCCGGGCCTGGCGGAAGATAGCGGTTGCTGAAATTTCCACATTAACGCTTCCCATTCCTGCACTTTTGGGTTGGCGGCATCCATCGCGGCTTTTCGTTCAAAATCAAAGGCATCATCCGTATCCATTATCATAAACAAGCGGTTGTCAAACCGGTATATTTCCATGTGGATTATGCCCGCATGGGTTATACTTTTTTTAATTTCGGGCCAGGTATTTTCGCTTTTATGCCAGTATTCATATTCGGTTATAAATGCCGGGTCGTCTACCAGGTCGAGCGTTAAACAATATCTTTTCATAAGTTGCTGTTTGAATATTCAAAGTTTTTTAAAACCGGGTTATAAAATACCCGGCGATTGCAGGTTTTGCGGATCAATTTTAGGTTTGTGCCCGGTTAAACCAAAAACCGCGACAATAATAAAGCAAACCATTGGTACATAATAACCAGCCTGGATATCGTTGGCCGAATCGCTTATCAAAGCAAAAACCCGGGGTAATATAGCTCCGCCAACTATTGACATGATGATCAGGCTGCTGCCAAACTCGGTGTCACCCTTTAAACCATTTATCCCTAATGAAAATATAGTAGGGAACATGATGGACATAAAGAAACATATACCAATTACCGTATACACGGTTATCATTCCATGCGCAAAAATGGCTACCCCGCAAAGCAATACATTAATAATGGCATATAAAGTCAGCAGGTTTGCCGGTTTGAAAAACTGCATAAGGGCTGTACCCGCAAACCTGCCAATTAAAAAAGCCACGCCACACGCGCCTAAATACCAAGATGCATCTACTTCGGTTATACCAGCCGATTTAGTTGCATATAAAATGAAAAGGCTGAACACAGAAACCTGCGCGCCAACATAAAAAAACTGCGCGGCAACGCCCCACGCTAAATGTTTGTATTTAAACGCGTGGAACATATTTTTACCCGCCACATGCTGCCCATTGTTTTGAATTTTAGGCAGATGTGTAAATGCAAATAATACAGCTACTAAAACCAGCACACTCCCCAGTATAAAATAAGGCAGTTTTACTGATGATGCCTCGGTGGCAAGCGCCAGCTTGCGGGCGCTGCCTGTCATCAATTTCAACTGGTTATCGGTATTGCCTATAGTCAGGATAATCCGGCCACCTATTATGGGTGCCAACGTAGCGGCCAGCCCGTTGAATGATTGCGCAAAGTTTAACCGTTGCGGCCCTTTTTCCGGGTCGCCTAAAACGGTAACATAGGGATTCGCAGCGGTTTCTAATATGGTTAACCCGCATGCTATAATAAATAAGGCTACCAAAAAAAAGGTGTATTGTTGTGCATTGGCTGCCGGGATAAATAAAAAACACCCGGCGGCAAATAACAATAACCCGGTAATAATGCCGCTTTTATAACCATACTTTTTCATGATAAGCCCCGCCGGGATTGCCATAATAAAATAAGCGATAAAAACAGCGGAATCAACTAATGTGGCTTGTACAGTTGTTAATGTAAATGACCTTTTTAAATGCGGAATTAAAATTGGGTCGAGGTTATGCGCAAATCCCCATAAAAAAAACAAGCTGGTTACCAGTATAAACG
>Ga0206841_1095_pt1 | contig 19400 bp, 23 predicted proteins | sample Alteio_BWOrgCont_25_FD_152851 | JGI IMG/M metagenome (GOLD analysis project Ga0206841, IMG submission 152851) | Enriched cells from forest soil in Barre Woods Harvard Forest LTER site, Petersham, Massachusetts, United States -... | ecosystem: Environmental > Terrestrial > Soil > Temperate forest >... | reverse complement strand
AAGTATTGCCAACTCTGAACTTAAAAAAAGCAGAAGCCGAGATCCGGAAATTTAATGAAGAATTAGAGCAAAAAGTAATTGAGCGTACTGCCCAGTTAGAAGCTGTTAATAAAGAACTGGAATCATTTTCCTATTCCGTATCACATGACCTGCGCGCACCCATCAGGGCTATTAACGGCTATGCTAAAATATTAGAAGAAGACTATACCGGAAAATTTGACCTGGACGGTGTAAGCGCCCTTCATTCCATCATCCATAATTCAAAAAAAATGGGCATGCTGATCGACGACTTGCTTGCATTTTCAAAATTGGGGAGAAAGCAGGTAACTGTTTCGGATATCAACATGCACGCGCTGGCTAAATCTGTACGGGATGAATTGCTGTTTGAGGACAGGGAAAGAAAAACGGAGTTTATTTTAAATGTACTTCCGCCCGCAAAAGGCGACCAGGCATTAATTAAACAGGTATGGATCAACCTGATTGCAAATGCCATAAAGTATTCAAAATATAAATTTATATCAAAAATTGAAATAGGGGCTTATGAAAAAGATAACATGGTAATTTACTATGTAAAAGACAATGGGGCGGGCTTTGATATGCAATATTATGATAAACTTTTCGGTGTATTCCAGCGATTGCATTCGCAGGATGAATTTGAAGGAACCGGTATCGGACTGGCCATTGTGCAAAGAATTGTACAAAGGCATAATGGAACGGTCTGGGCAGAATCAAAATTGAATGAAGGCACGTGCTTTTATTTTAGCTTACCTAATATTAACTCTTAAATAAAAACTATGGATTACAATGATGTTGAAATTTTATTTGTTGAAGACAGCGCGGATGATGCGATGCTGACTATCCGTGCACTCAGGAAAAGCGGCTTTGCCAACAAACTCTATCATGTTAAAGACGGGGCCGAGGCGATAGATTTCATGTACTGTCGCGGAAAATTTGAAGCAAGGATTAAAGAAAACCCTAAATTGATCCTGCTTGATTTGAAGATGCCCAAGATGTCGGGAACTGAAGTACTGGAAAAATTAAAATCCGATGCTGATTTTAAATGTATCCCGGTTGTAATTCTCACTTCGTCAAAAGAAGACCCCGATGTGCAAAAGTGTTACGCGCTTGGCGCCAACAGTTACATTACCAAACCTGTTGAAAGTGATAATTTTTTTAACGTGATAAAAGAGATCGGGCTGTACTGGATGGTAATAAGCCAGTTGCCTGTTTAATTTATAAAATAAAAATACTTCCTTTGAAGTTAAGGGCCGGGTGATCTTAATTCCCCGGCTCTGAATGCCGATACTTATAACCTAATAATCATGACCGACCACCTCAGAATACTTATTGTTGAAGATAACGACAGTGATGCCGACCTGCTTCAGCGTGAATTGAAAAGAAACGGATTTAATTTTACAGCCCAAATTGTCGAAACACGTGAAGCTTACGAGGCCGCTCTGGAAAAGTTTAACCCGGATATTATACTATCCGACTATTCCCTCCCGGCATTTAACGGAGTGGTAGCTTTTACCATCAAACAAAAAAGTTCGCCGGATACGCCGTTTATAATTGTTTCGGGTACAATAGGGGAGGAAAAATCAATCGAATTAATAAAAAGCGGTATTACTGATTATGCCCTGAAAGAGAACTTATTTTCGTTAACCCCCAAAATTATCCGCGCTTTAAAAGACGCAAGTGAAATAAGGGACAAAAGAATTACCGAAGCCGAATTAAAATCCAAAACGGAAAAACTGCTTCGGATCGCTTTTATGCAATCGCACCAGGTGCGTGTGCCCGTTGCAAATATATTAGGCCTGTTCAACCTGTTTGAATTTGATAACCCTGCGGCCCCAATTAATGGTACTATACTAAATATGTTAAAGGATGCAGCAGATTCTTTGGATAAAACCATATTCGAGATCGTACAGAATACAAAAGAAATAGGGAGCATATTAGACAAACACTCCGCATAATAACCCGGGCTGGCATTTATTTTAGGCCGCATAAACTATCTTATGTTAAGTAATGAGTTTTTTGGGTACATTGGAATAGTAATAGGATAGGGGATATATGAATCGGCTTGTTAAAATCTTGCTTGATAAAAATCGGTGAAATTACCTGACAATCGGTGTAATCTCCCTAAAAAATCGTAAATTCGCACTTCAAAAAATAAAAGATCACTTAGTAGGTGATCAGTAAAAAGTAATTTTATAAACTTTTAAATCATAGTTGTAGATGATCAATATTACACTCCCGGATGGTTCCGTTCGTCAGTATGACAAGGGGATTTCTTCGATGCAGGTCGCGCTGTCGATCTCCGAAGGTTTAGCAAGAAATGTATTAGCGGCCGAAGTTGACGGCCAGGTTTGGGATGCCGAAAGGCCCATTGAACAGGATGCAAAAGTAAAGCTCCTGACATGGAATGATACGCCCGGAAAAGCTACTTTCTGGCATTCATCTGCTCACCTGATGGCTGAGGCTTTGGAGGCGCTTTACCCCGGAACCAAGTTCGGAATAGGCCCGGCCATTGAAACAGGTTTCTATTACGATGTCGATTTTGGCGACGTCGTATTCTCATCTGACGACTTCAAAAAGATAGAGGATAAGATGATCGAGCTGGCTAAAACTAAGGAGGAATTTACCCGCAAACCCGTTAGCAAAGCCGACGCGATAGCCTATTTTACCGAAAAAGGGGATGAGTACAAGCTCGATCTTTTAAAAGATCTGCCGGATGGTTCCATAACTTTTTATACACAAGGAAACTTTACCGATCTATGCCGCGGCCCGCATATACCTAATACCGGCTTTATAAAAGCGGTTAAGTTAATGAGCGTGGCCGGAGCCTATTGGCGTGGTGACGAAAGCCGGAAGCAATTAACACGCATCTACGCGGTAACTTTCCCAAAGGCAAGCGAGTTAACTGATTACCTGCATTTGCTGGAAGAAGCCAAGAAACGCGACCACCGCAAGCTGGGTAAGGAAATGGAACTTTTTGCTTTTTCGGAAAAAGTAGGTATGGGCCTGCCTTTATGGTTGCCCAAAGGCACCGCCTTGCGCGAACGCCTGGTTAACTTTATGCAAAAAGCGCAGGTTAAAGCGGGTTACGAACAGGTGATCACGCCGCATATAGGTCATAAAAACTTATATGTAACATCGGGCCATTATGAAAAATATGGAGCCGATTCATTCCAGCCGATAAAAACACCGCAGGAAGGGGAGGAGTTCTTTTTAAAACCCATGAACTGCCCGCATCATTGTGAAATATATAAAACCAAGCCCCGCTCGTATAAAGACCTGCCGGTGCGTTATGCGGAGTTTGGTACCGTATACCGTTATGAGCAAAGTGGCGAACTGCATGGGTTAACCCGTGTGCGTGGCTTTACCCAGGATGACGCGCACCTGTTTTGCCGCCCCGACCAGGTAAAGGATGAATTTAAAAAGGTGATCTACCTGGTATTGTACACATTTGGGGCTTTAGGGTTCGATGATTATACTGCACAGGTATCGCTTCGCGACCCTAATAACAAAGCTAAATATATCGGTAGCGACGAAAACTGGGCTTTGGCCGAGTCGGCAATTATTGAGGCCGCTGCCGAAAAGGGTTTGAAAACCGTAGAAGTATTAGGTGAAGCCGCGTTTTACGGCCCCAAGCTTGATTTTATGGTAAGGGATGCCCTGGGCCGTAAATGGCAATTAGGCACTATACAGGTTGATTATAACCTGCCCGAACGTTTTGAACTGGAATATACAGGAAGCGATAACCAAAAGCACCGCCCGGTAATGATCCACCGTGCGCCGTTTGGTTCGCTGGAACGGTTTGTGGCTGTTTTAATTGAGCATTGCGCGGGTAATTTCCCACCATGGTTATCGCCCGAGCAATTTATTATTTTGCCTATATCTGAAAAATACGAAGAATATGCAAAAAAACTTTCTGATGTGTTAAAAGATTCCGATATTTGCGGGCTAATTGACTTTAGGGACGAAAAGATAGGGCGGAAGATACGTGATGCTGAGGTCAAAAAAATTCCTTATATGCTGATCGTGGGTGAAAAAGAAGCTGCTGAAAACGTGGTTTCTGTGCGAAAACATGGCCAGGGCGATTTGGGAACAATGAGTATTGAAGATTTTAAAAAACAAATAATTAAAGAAATAACCGTATAACTTGGCATTAAACAAACCTTTCAACAGAGGACCAAGGCTTCCTTTCAAGAAAAAAGAAGCCGAACATAATATCAATCAGTTTATCAGGGCTACAGAAGTACGCCTTGTGGGGGATAATGTAGAACAGGGTATTTATTCGTTAAGGGACGCGTTAGCAATTGCCGACGAGCAGGAATTAGACCTGGTTGAAATTTCTCCGAATGCCGTACCGCCTGTTTGTAAAGTAACCGACTATAATAAGTTTATTTACGAACAAAAAAAGAAGCTAAAGGAAATAAAGAGCAACGCCAAGCAAACGGTTATCAAAGAAATACGCTTCGGGCCGAATACGGATGACCATGATTTTGACTTTAAGTTGAAACATGCCACCAAGTTTTTAGAAGCCGGAGAAAAGGTGAGGGCTTACGTTCATTTTAAGGGACGTGCCATCGTTTACAAGGAGCAGGGCGAAATATTGCTGCTGCGTTTTGCACAGGCTTTAGAGGATGTAGGTAAGGTGGAACAATTACCCAAACTTGAGGGAAAACGGATGTTTTTGACGGTAGCTTCGAAAGGTGCTAAAAAATAGAGTCAAGAACCAAGAGCCAAGAATCAAGACAAATAAATCTTGGCTCCTGATTCTTGCATCTTGATTCTCAACAACGAATTAATTAAATAAATATATACAAACACGGTTATGCCAAAAATGAAAACCAATTCCAGCGCTAAAAAACGTTTTAGCATCACTGGGACCGGTAAAATCACCAGGAAGAATGCCTTTAAAAGCCACATCTTAACCAAGATGTCGACCAAACGTAAGCGCAACCTTACCCACACCAGTTTAGTTTCTGATGCGGATATGGGCAACGTAAAACGTATGCTTTGCATAGGTAAGTAATTAACAAATTTTTTAACCAGGTATTCGAGTCTTAAGTCCGGTTTAAATAGCGGCACTCACTACCAAAAATCAACAACATGCCACGTTCAGTTAACGCAGTCGCGTCGAGAAGACGCCGGAAAAGGATCATGAACCTCGCCAAAGGTTATTGGGGTTCAAGAAGCAAGGTTTATACCGTTGCAAAAAACACAGTAGAAAAAGGCTTACAATACGCGTACCGCGACCGTAAGACCAAGAAAAGAGAATTCAGGGCTTTATGGATCCAGAGGATCAACGCAGGCGCCCGCCAGCACGGAATTTCTTACTCGCAATTAATGGGTAAGCTAACCGCGAAAGAAATTGGCTTAAACCGTAAGGTTTTGGCTGATCTGGCGATGAACCACCCGGATGCTTTTAAAGCGGTTATTGACGCTGTAAAGTAAATCTCACTTAGATATAATGCAAAAGCCCTGTTTATCAGGGCTTTTTTCGTTTATGGTATCTGATCGTCATTGCGACTTTTAGAACGCCGATGGGCTTTGAGTGTGCAGTGACATGGGATTTAAGACTTACGAAGTTTTAAAAACTTCGTAAGTCTGACATTGTACATAATACGTTATGGGACAGTTTTTTCCTGGCAATGACGCTTGGGGGATAGTTGGTTTATTGCGCCTCTGTCGGTTTTATCACCACTTCTTTATGATGTCCATTCAGCTTTTTAGGGCTGGCTATTATCTCCAAATCCATATACTGCTTAAAGTTACGCACATCATTGTCCACTATATTTTTAAATACAGGGTTTAATATGTGGGCTATGCTGGCACCTATACCACCAGCCGGAGGCTGATAAGTAATCACAATATCCACTAACGTACCTTTGCCATTTTCGGCATCCCTGAAGCGCACTTTGCCGGCATTATCAATTATCGAACCGGGTAATGAACTCCAGCCGATCATGGTATCGGTTTCATCTTTTACAATTTCAGCTTCCCAAGTCACTTTTGCTACATTTATAGGCAGCTTCAATATCCAAAACGAACGTTTATTATCCAGTACTTCCACACTTTCTAAATGGTTCATAAATAAAGGCAGGTTATCCAGTTTGCGCCAAAACTGGTAAACCTGGTGCCTGGGCTTATCTATTATAAATGACGAACGGATATTTATATTGATTGGTTCCTGCGTATTTTTCCCTATCTTTTCATAAATAGCGCAATGGCCGGTAACGCCGCGGTTTAACAAATAGCCGCCAGCGCCTAACTTTAAGAAACTTGTAAACGGACGCTTAAACATTCCCTTTAAACCGGAAAATGAAAGTTTTACCCCGGCTGCTATCGAGAGATAGCGCTCCGGCCAGTTTAAGTTTATATTTTCTTCGGCAGTAGCAGGGTGATGGCTGCTTACCTGCTTTAATACTCTTGTTGTCATGATTGTACTTATATATAAATATTAAACGGCATTTTACGCCCGAAAGTTTTAATTAACTGAAATTAAGGCGGGCTCGTCTTAGCATACTCATTTTATTATTATTAATATCGTCGTCGCTTGATTATGCGATGGCGGTTAATATAAACTCTGTATTGTAAATAAAGTCAACAGTAGGCACTCTGTTTTACTAATTAAAAACTTGATGTGGCGATTTAAAAGCCGTTATTAATCGAGATAATATTACAAAGAACAAAAAAGCGTCTTTGTTCTTTCTGTCGTTTTATATAAGTTTGCTATGAAGATAAATCACAGAATGGACGACCCGATAAATAATCGAGATAACTTTAAAGGGGGAATCTTTTACTACAATCCGGATGACGAAAGGGTACTTATAAAGATTCCGGGCACTGCCAATCGTTATGTTTTCAATTATGCCAGTTGGCAGTCTTATGTTTTTGTTTTTGTCGGCATATTGCTATTGGTGTACGCCTTTTTCCGTAGCAGTTAACAGTTGCATAAAACATATTCAGCTGTATTTGTTTATTGATTGTTCCGCCCCATTGTAATTCTAAATTCTTCTACTACATTTGCATCGCTTTAGGTTCCCTTACAATTAATAATTATAAGGGATTAAAAGGGAATACAGTGTAATTCTGTAACTGTCCCGCAGCTGTAAGCTCCATAACCGTAGTCCATTCATTGGTCACTATCTCTTAACCGGGATGGGAAGACAGGGCGAAAGGGGAGTAAGTCAGAAGACCTGCCAAAGCATTATTGTTATTCATAGCTTTCGGGGATTGAAGCTTGGATGTGAATGCCCTACTTTACAGTATCTTCACTTCAAACGTTTCCAATTTTTGTTTGCTGTGGGTTAAAACTCACAACAAAATGAAAAAAAATTATCTATTTGTTGCTGCAAGCCTGGGGCTTGCACAACTGGTGTTGCTGAGTACAGCAGCACATGCCCAGGACACCACCCGGGCCCTCAATGATGTAGTAGTCACCGCAAGCCGGTCGCCAAAAAAACTTTCAGACATTGGCCGCGTAGTTACCGTAATTACCGCTGCCGACATCAGCCATGCGCAGGGTAAGTCGCTGCCCGAATTATTAAACACCGTTCCGGGGATCACTTTTTCGGGCGCTGAAAATGCGCCGGGAATCAGCTCGTCGGTATTTCTTCGCGGCGCATCAACCGGCAATGCGTTGATTTTAATTGATGGTTTCCCCGTAAATAACGCCGCATCAATCGATAATAGCTACGATTTGAATGCTTTTCCGTTGGATCAAATTGACCATATCGAAATTTTAAAAGGAACGGGCTCAACTTTGTATGGGTCTGACGCGGTATCAGGTGTAATTAATATTATTACCAAACATCCGAAAGAAAACGGATTGAAAAGCAATGTACAATTGGCCGGTGGTACCTATAATACTTTTAACGAGGCTTATGGCTTAAACGGCAGGTTAAACAATACCGGGATTGCCGTCAATCTATCCAATTCAGATTCACGAGGATTCCCGGCAGCTACCGACACTACCGGTAAGGCCGGGTTTAAAAATGACGGATTTCACCTGCGTTCGGCAAACGTGAACTTAAACCAGCAGGTTTCGCAGAAATTTACGTTGAACGGCAATTTGCAGACAAGCTATACATCAGGCGATCTGCCATACGGCGCTTTTGCTGATGATAAAAACTATACTTATAATAACACCTTTGTTTTTGGCGGTATTGGCGGTAAATTGTTGTTGCCAAAAGGTACTTTGCTGGTGAATTTAAGCCAAAACAATGTGGACAATAACTTTAATGAATTGCCTTCGACGGAGAATTTCAGCACCACCCAAATTGTTAAAAATTCAGGACGGATAACCAACCTGGAGTCGGTATTTAATTATAACCTGGATAAGTATTTGGATATCACCAGCGGTGCGGGCTATAAATACAGTAATACTACACAATACAGCTTATTTAATGAGCCGGGGTACACACCACCTGCAAGCGTTATAACTCCGGGAACGGCCAATAATAGCGTTGCCAGCGTTTTTACTTCACTATTCTTTAAAGCGGATATTTTCCACATGGAATTGGGCGGCAGGTATAACCACCACAGCAAGTATGGCGACAATTTTACCTATACCATTAACCCGTCTGTGATACTGTTTGATCGGCTTAAAATATTTGGTACTGCGGCCTCTGCTTTTAAGACCCCAACCTTGTATCAACTTTTTTCACAATATGGAAATATCAACCTGAAGCCGGAAACAACTACATCTTATGAAGCAGGGTTTGACTGGCAAATCATCAAAAATGCACTTTCCTTTAATACCGTTTTTTATAGAAACAATACCAATAGCGTGATCTATTTCTTTACCGAAACAACTTCACCATTTGCTTCCCTTTATAAAAACGGCGAATTTCAAAAAGACAGGGGCTATGAAAGCGAGATCAAATACAATGCGGATAAATTGACTGCCACGGCTTATATCGCTTACGTAACTGGTACCCTAACTGACGCGACCGGCATAACCACCAATAACCTGTTCCGAAGGCCCCAGCATACCGCAGGTGCCAATGTTTATTACCAGTTTTGTAAAGGTTTTTCTGCTGGCTTAAATTACAAATATACAGGCGACCGTACGGATGAAAATTTTAACACTTTTCCGACAACCATCGTAACCTTAAAGCATTATAATTTAGTAGATTCACACCTGCAATATGAAGTAAATAAACATATCGGGCTGTTTGCCGACCTAAAGAACATCTTCGATGCAAAATACACGGATTGGCTGGGTTATAATACCCGTGGGTTTAATTTTATGGCGGGTATCAGGTATAAGATAAATTAAGAATTTTTATTTAATAGGATAATGCGTAATTTTACTTTATAAATAAGACCATGACATTAAAAAAGATAAACACACGTAATACCGTACTTGTTTTGATGATAATTGCGGCTGCGGCTTTCAGGTTAGTGAGCTATAGATTTCCCTATGTTTTGAGTAATTTTAATCCCGTTGGTGCTGTTGCGCTTTTTGGCGGGGCCTATTTTACAGATAAATGGAAAGCCTACATCGTACCACTATTTACCCTGTTTGTGAGTGATATATTTCTTAATCGCTTATATAGCGGTCATTGGAAAATTTTAGATAATAGTTCAATTTTGGTCTATGTATTCTTCATAATAGTGGTTTTTATGGGCAGCTTGATAAAAAAGGCAAATGTGCTTAACGTATTTTTAACTTCTTTGATTGCCGTTGTTTTACATTGGCTAATAACTGATATTCCGTTTGGCGCGCTTTATCCGCATACTTTTGCGGGCTATATGCAATCATTAACAGCCGCAATTCCGTTTGAAAAGAACATGCTTTTTGGAGATGTCGTTTTTTGTGCCATCTTATTCGGCGGCTTTGAACTGGCTAAAAGTAAATATACCATACTGCGTACCAACAGGGAACTTGCGGTTTAAATAAAAATATAAATTGAGAAAAGCGATCCGTTTATGTGGGTCGCTTTTTTTATGTAATAGAATTACGTATCGTAGAGACGCGATGCATCGCGTCTCTACGATACGATAGAAAATCAATATGAAAAAGATAGTCATATTAACAGGAGCAGGCATTAGCGCTGAAAGTGGTTTAAGGACATTCAGGGACACAGACGGCTTATGGGAGGGGTTTAATATTGAAGATGTTGCCACGCCCCAAGCCTGGCGGCGTAACCCGCAATTGGTGCAGGACTTTTATAATATGCGACGCAAGGATGTTTTAGCCGCCAAACCCAATGCTGCGCATTATGCGCTTGCCCAATTGGAGGAAAAATACGATGTAACCGTGATCACCCAAAACATCGATGACCTGCATGAAAGGGGAGGCTCGACCAATGTTATCCACCTGCATGGAATAATTACCAGGTCGCAATCAAGTAAAAATTCCGAACTTACTTACCCAATTGACGGTTGGGAAATAAAAATGGATGAGTTATGTGAATTAGGCTCGCCGCTGAGGGCGCATGTAGTATGGTTTGGCGAGGATGTGCCGATGATCGAAACTGCGGCCAGGATATGCAGCAAGGCGGATATATTTATTTTAGTTGGCAGTTCATTAGCCGTTTACCCGGCAGCAGGGTTGGTAAATTATGTGCCACGCAACGTACTAAAATATATTGTTGACCCCAATATCCCTGATGTTAGCGCAGGGTTTATAAAGATCGAGGAAAAGGCGGGTATTGGGGTGCCGGTATTGGTAGGCCAATTGTTGTCTGAACCTTGATTCACACGATTAAAGGATTTTCATGATTATCAGCGTAATCAAAAAATCTGCTTAATCTGTGATTCAGACAAAAATTACTCATTCACTAATTCAACATTAAAATGATCTCATGCATATTTAACTGGAGCGGCGGAAAAGACAGTGCTCTGGCCTTGTACTATTGTCTGCAAAACCCGGATATTGAAATAAGGTATTTGGTTACTACGGTTAATGACGCGGTAAACCGTATTTCCATGCACGGCGTTAGGGAGGAGCTGTTAATTGCACAAGCCGAAAGTATTGGCATTCCTCTTTATCAAATTCGCTTACCCGAAATGCCGGGGATGAAGGAATATGATGATACCATGCGGATGCATTTGGAAAAATTCAGGAGCGAGGGTATTACACATTCCATTTTTGGGGATATATTTTTAGAGGACCTTAAAAAGTACCGCGATGACCGCCTGGCCGAAATTGGAATGACGGGTATTTACCCGCTTTGGAAACGGGATACACACGAGTTGATCAATGAATTTTTAGGGTTAGGGTTTGGTACCGTTATTGCCTGCACCCAGGCCCGGCTGGAGTATTTTGTTGGTAAGGAAATAACAAAGCAACTAATAGGGGAGCTGCCTGCCAATGTTGATGTTTGCGGCGAAAATGGCGAGTTCCATACGTTCGCTTTTAAAGGTCCTATATTTTCAAAGCCCATAAAATATAAAACAGGGGAGAAGGTTTTTAAAGAATACAAAGCGCCAATGGATGCCAATGATAGTTGTGTTACAGGTGACAGGCCAAAAAGAAGCGGTTTTTGGTATTGCGACCTACTTTTGGAACGTTAACTGAATTTGTGTTATATATAAATCTCATAAATATTTGATTTTTAAATAACTATAATGCACACAAATTAATTGCCAAATTATATGCGGCTATATAAACCCGAACATCCAAAACCACCAAATAAAATTTTGTTTTTGAGTTTATGTAAATTCAATTACTTTAAAGCCAATTAGTTATATAAACCATTTATATCAATAGTTGTAGCGATAATAAGTATCCTTAAAATCCTTGTTCATTTCAACAAATCGGGCTGTGACGGTTAGTAAGAACGCTTCATCCAGTAGCTCAAAAACACTGTTAACGCCGTCGGTCAAATCCATTTCGGGTATTTTATAAGCTTGTTCCAATACGCCTTTTTCTATTTTCACAATAAACTTTTGGTTCATGCTAAAGATGGATATCTTAAAATCAGGATGGGGTAGTTCGGCTATTATTCTCATATCGGTAAAATTTATTGTTACGAAATAAAAGATTAAATATGAGATTTGCCTTATTTACTTTCAAGACAGCATACTTACATTTGCTTTATGGCAGAAGATCTAAAAATAACCGCATCATCAGATAAAGAAGAACAATACCAGTCGCTCTTACCTCAAATAGAAGCTTTGCTTTATGGCGAACCCGACCTAATTGCCAACCTTGCCAATATATGCGCGGCGCTAAAGGAACAGTTTAAATGGTTTTGGGTAGGGTTTTACCTGGTAAAGGATGGTGAACTGGTATTAGGCCCGTTCCAGGGGCCTGTGGCCTGTACCCGTATTGCCAAAGGTAGGGGCGTTTGTGGCGTATCATGGGAAAAAGCTGAAACATTGATCGTGGATGATGTGGATCAGTTTCCGGGGCATATTGCCTGTAGTTCATTATCGCGTTCTGAAATTGTTATCCCCCTATTTTATGACAACGAGGTTGTTGGCGTACTGGATGTTGACAGCGAAGACCCGGCAAAGTTTGATGAAGTTGATGCTGAATATTTAGGACAAGTAGTGAAGCTGGTGAACTTTAAATGAACAAAATATATTTAATAGCCGGCATAGGTGCCGATACCCGTGTTTATAACAATATCGACCTGCATGGATATGAGGCTATCCCGGTAGACTGGATAGAGCCCGACAGCCGGGATACTTTAGCAATGTATGCCCAAAAGCTTATTTATCAATATCATATCGCGCCAAACTCAGTTGTGATAGGAAATTCATTGGGCGGCATGATCGCTATTGAAATAGCCAAACAGGTCCCACTTGATAAGGTAATATTAATTTCAAGCATTAAAACCATTGATGAAGCGCCCGGCTACTTTGGCTTTTTCAGGCGCGTACCTGTTTACCGTATTATCCCTAAAAAACTATATTCGTCACTTGGCTTCCTGATCGAATTAGTGTTTGGGGAAATGAATAGCGCAGATAAAGCATTGTTTAAAGATATGCTGGCTAAGTCGTCAGCCCAATTTTTGAGGTGGGCAATGGATGCCGCTTTAAGTTGGGACAATACCACACAAATACCCGATGTATATCATATAACAGGTGACAAACACCTTATATTCAATTACAAAAAGATAAAAAACGTAGCGATAGTTAAAGGCGGTACGCATATCATGATATTTGATAAAGCCAAAGAGATCAACAAATTATTAAGAGATATTTTAAAGAAAAAATGAAGCTGCCCCAATCCTTTTATGACCACTATGATGTGGTTAAGATCAGTAAAGAGCTATTGGGTAAGTATTTATTTACCCATATTGATAGTAAAATTACAGGTGGATATATTGTTGAAACGGAAGCGTACAATGGCATAATTGACAGGGCATCGCATGCTTATGGCAACCGCAAAACTCCACGGACACAAACCATGTTTAAACACGGCGGGATAGCTTATGTATATCTTTGCTATGGTATTCATGAAATGTTTAACATAGTTACTTCTGTAGAGGGTCAGCCTCATGCCATATTGATCAGGGCTATACAACCAACGGATGGATTGGATATGATGCTGCTCCGCAGGAATATGCCTGTACTGAAACCCAACCTTACTATGGGTCCCGGCTCGGTAGCCAAAGCTTTAGGTATTTCTCGTAACATCAACGCTGTCAGCCTGCAAAGTGATGTTTTATGGATAGAGGACAAGGGCTTATCTTTCCCGGATGAAGCAATTGCGGCGGTACCGAGAGTAGGAGTGGATTATGCGGGAACGGACGCTTTACTACCATACCGGTTTTATATTAAGGGTAACCCTTATGTCAGCAAGCCCAACAAATAGCTTAATGCTTTGTGCCTCTTTGTGTAAATCTTTGCGACCTTTGTGGTTCAAAAAATTAACCACAGAGGCCACAAAGAGAAAGGCACAGAGGTCGCAGAGAAAATGAAATATGGATTATCAAAACACTTTAGATTTTGCCGCGCAACTGGATGAACAAGACCAGTTAAAGGATTTTCAATTACAATTTTTAATTCCGCAGCATAAGGGAAAAGACGCTATTTACTTTTGTGGTAACTCTTTAGGCCTGCAACCTAAAGTTGCTAAACAATGTATTAATGATCAATTAAATAATTGGAAAGATTTGGCCATAGAAGGATTTTTCCAGGGTGATGAGCCGTGGCTTGATTATCATAAAAAGCTAATTCCAATACTGGCAGACATTGTCGGCGGTAAAAATGACGAAGTAAGCATAATGAACTCGCTTACAGTAAATCTTCATTTATTGATGGTAAGTTTCTATAAGCCAAGTCAAAAACGGTTTAAAATATTGATGGAAGGCGGCGCTTTTCCGTCAGATCAATATGCTATAGCCAGCCAGGTCGCCTTTCATGGATATGAGTCCAAAGAGGCCATAATTGAAGTATTGCCGCGAACCGGTGAGCATGCATCACGAACAGAAGATATCCTGCAAACAATAAAAGATCATGCTGATGAACTGGCTTTAGTGCTTTTTGGCGGCATCAATTATTTTACCGGGCAGCTTTTTGATATAGAAGCTATAACTAAAACGGGACATAAAGCAGGTGCTATTGTTGGATTTGATTTGGCGCATGCTGCTGGTAATGTGCCGCTTAAACTGCATGATTGGAATGTAGACTTTGCCTGCTGGTGCTCTTATAAATACATGAATTCAGGTCCCGGTGGTATAGGCGGGATATTTGTTAACGAAAGGCACTTTAACAATCAGTCCCTCAACCGCTTTTCCGGTTGGTGGGGCTATAGGCAGGATAAGCGCTTTTTAATGAGTCCCAACTTTCAAGCTGAACAAGGAGCTGCCGGATGGCAATTAAGTACCAGCCCGGTTATATTGCTGGCCCTGCATAAAGCAGCGCTGAATATATTTGAGCAGGCAGGCGGAATGGTGCCGTTACGCGCCAAAAGCGAACTGCTGACAGGCTACCTGGAATTTTTAATACTTGAGATCAATAAAAGCAGGGGCGAGGAAGTATTTAAGATCATCACGCCGGGTGATAAAGCCGCCCGTGGCTGCCAGCTATCTATAGTTTGCAAGCGAAATGCAAAGGCCATCTTCTATTATTTAACCGGTAACGGCGTAATCGGCGACTGGCGGGAACCAAACGTAATAAGGTTAAGCCCTGTACCGCTTTATAATTCGTTTAAACAAATTTTTGAAGCTGGACTCATTCTTGCTGCCTCTATTGCCGAAAATGCCCTTAATAGCACGAATTTCAAGGATTAAGACGGATTTTCACAAAATCTAATTCGTGAAATTCGTGCTAATTCAATTTGTGGCAATTCGATATAATTAGTGCGAATTAGTGTTCATTAGTCTTTTGCAATGATCGGAATCACCTTATACTTATATTTCCTGCTAATAATTTGAAAACGTATAAACAGCATAATCGCAGATGCCATTAGGCCCAGTGTTAATCCATACCATACTCCGGTAACACCCACTTTTAAATAGATACCCAGCCAATAGCCAACAGGTAAACCAATTATCCAATAGGCTATAAAGGTAATTAGGGTGGGTATATTCACATCGCCCATGCCGCGCAAAATACCGAGGCCAACCACCTGCGCGCCGTCAAATAACTGGAAAAAAGCAGCAATTATAAGTAACTGTGCTGCAATGAATATAACTTTATTATCTGATGTATATATCCAGGGTAAAAAGTGGTTGCCAAATGTAAACAGCAAGGCTGTGGCAAACATAAACAGCAATACAATATGATAGCTGGACAGGGCAGAGATCCGTAAATTCTGGTGATCTTTAGCGCCGAAATAATTTCCTGATTTTATCGCGGCGGCCGCCGCTAATCCGCTGGACATCATATAGGTAATAGAGGCAAGGTTAATGGCTACCTGGTGTGCCGCCAGCTCATGATACCCGATAGCGCCTATAATTACCGCCGCGCCGCTGAAAGCTCCTATCTCGAATGTATATTGCAGAGCCACAGGGATGCCGATACGGATGATCTTTAAACTTCTTTGCAAATCAATATTTTTTAAGGAGAAGCTTGCCAAATACTTTTTAAACCGTGCCGATCGAAAAACATATAACGACATCACAATAGCCATGGTACAACGGTCGATTAAAGTGGCATACCCAACGCCGCGAATGCCCATCGGCGTTATACCGAAGAAGCCTTTAACGAAGATGATACCCAGGCAAATATTTAAAATGTTGCCCCATATAGATATCAGCATGGCTTGTTTGGTAAAGCCCAGTCCCTCGGCAAATTGCTTAAAGGTATTGAATACCAGCATTGGGATGATGGATAAGGCCAGCAGCAGTAAAAACGGCTTTGCCTGCGCCGCAACTTGGGGTGCCTGGTGCAAGTGGTTTAACAGGAAGATACATCCAAATGAGACAGTGGCAAAAAGCAATATCCCGGTTATGATATTTATAAATAAACTATTGGACAGGAGTTGCCCGCACTCATTATAATCATTGCGGCCGTTGTTTTGGGCTATTAATGGGGTAGAGCCGTAAGATATACCTATGCCGATCAATAACGGTACAGAAAATATGCTGCTGCCTAATGAAACCCCCGCCAATGCAATTGTACCCACAAAGTGGCCGATGATAATGATATCCGATGTCTGTACCAGTGTGTGGCCCAATTGGGATATTACAACGGGTATAGCCAGCTTTAGGTTATCAAAATAATGCGGTTTATATTTATGGTAGACTTTCATTAAAGGTTGTAAGTTGTTGCAGGTGTTTAGGTTAAATAGTGAAAACTACGCCGCCGTATAATACTCTTCCTTTTCGGTGGTATGTATGCGTATAACACCCGAAAGCGCCAGCGATACCAATATGCGTTGTGCCCGCCTGCGGCTTACTTTTGCCAGGTCGCAATATTCTTTAATGGTAATACGGCTGGTTTTTTCCAGGTACTCCAATAATGACCGTTCTTTTTCCGAGTATTCAATCAACACGCCATCTTTATCGGCCGACCTTTTTAGCACGTCCACTACGATTTTACTGGCCAGTACACTTTTATCCTTTACACGTACATATACCCACCATTTGCCGTCCTCTGCGAGCGCGTAATGCGGTTTTAAGGCGCTTTCGGGCGTGTCGACCACCAACACCAGCTTATTATCAAAATAAACCTCCTCAAATACAGGTTCAAGGGCGGGCCGGGCATATAAGTGGGCGGCCTTGGTGATCATATAACGCTCTTCATCCTCTGATTTTACCCCCAGGATAGTCCCATCGTCGGCTACGCCAATTAAAAGTCGGCCGCCTTTGTTATTGGCGAATGCTACCATCGTCCTTGCTATCTTTTCGCAACTGGTAATGGTTTTTTTAAAATCAAGGGATACACCTTCGCCTTCAAAAATCTGCTTTTTAATATTCATCGTTTCCCTTTCCTGTTAGTTTCCCTTATATATTCCGGGGTTATAAATTTCCATCCACCTGTCAGGGCGGCTGATCTCTGTAAACCCAAATTGTTTGTATAAGCCATGCGCGTCGGCAGTTGCTAACGACCATCGCCTTAAACCCTGCAATTCAGGATAGGCTAATATTGTTTGCATTAGCCATTTTGATAATCCATGACCCCTGTGTTCCGGCAATATAAATACATTCCCAATATAGGCAAAAGTTGCCTTGTCTGTTATTACAGTTGCAAAGCCAACTTGCTGTTTTTGAAAATATACGCCAAAACAGATTGAGTTTTCAATGACTTTTCTTAATGTTTCTACAGGCATACCCTGCGCCCAATAGGAATCCTCGCTTAAATATTTGTGTACCCTGTCAAAGTCAAGCAGGCTTTTATCTGTTGATATTTGATACCCTTTCTTTATAAATGCTTTATCATTCATTACCGACCTCATGTTCTGTATAGTTTAAATTGCGTACATACACCTCGTTCATAACCGACGCGCAGATTTCCCCATGCTTATCATAAATATCAATAGGGTGTACTTTAATGTATTTGCCAATAGTGTTTAACATTTCTTCGGCTTCTGCGATATCAGCATCGGTTAATTGGATATTGAAGAACAAATTAGTATTTCCGGGCTTTAAATATTGAATTTGAGAAGATTTTGACCAGGCAATTACTTTATAGCCTTTATGACTAAGCAACTGGTGAAAAAGTACCGGGTAAAACGGGTCGGCAGCAGCGAAAATGGTGCCGCCAAAAATAGAATTGTTATAGTTTTTGTTCAACAGGCTTTTAGCGATCTTTACCTGTACGCCCCGAAAACCTTTTTCAAACTTAATAACCCAAATGCGTTGTAACAGGAGGGGGGGATAGAACCGCATGGCCCATTTTAATACACTTTCTGATACAACCATAACGGCTAAATATCAGGAATTACATGGACAGAACCAAGAACAAAGAATCAAGAACCAACAATGCATTAAAAATAATTATTCGACTTAAGGAGGCTCCGATGGAGCCCAAAATAGTTTGGTTTGATTTTTTCTATAAACACGGGACTCCGATGGAGTCCAAAAAACATAAAGATACTGGCTACAGCGTAGCCGCGTGTTTATAGCAAGATAAAACAAGCATAACGGGCTCAGGAGGTGCCTCCTTTAATAAATTTGTAAAGGAGAACTGTTTTAATCCTTGACTCTCTCCACAATTACCAAACCAGTTTATAACCCACACCCCGGATATTAATGATCTGTATATTGGCATCGGCCTGTAATAGTTTTCGCAGGCGGGTGATGAACACGTCGAGGCTGCGTGCGTTAAAAAAACTATCATCGCCCCATAGTTTTTGCAGCAATTCCTTTCTTGATATTACCTGGTGCCGGTAGTGGCATAAAAGTTTGAGTAGATCGCTTTCGCGGGCGGTGAGATGAATAATATTTGTTTGATGAAGAATTGAATTTTTTGAAGAATTAAAAAGCAGGCTGCCAATTTGCACCGCTTCATTACCTGGTTTAACAATGGGAGAGGAGGGCAACTGCCGGTTATTGGTCAAAAGCACTTTAACGCGGACGATCAGTTCTTCTACACTGAACGGCTTTTTTAAATAATCATTGGCGCCCAGTTCAAACCCGGTGACTACATCCTTAACCTGCGAGCGGGCGGTGATAAATATAATGGGCGTTTTGGTATCTGTTTCCCGTATCTGCCTGGCCACTTCAAAGCCGTCAATTTTTGGCATCATCACATCAAGTGCCAGTATATCGGGTTTGTGTTTTGCATATTGTTCCAGCGCATGTTTGCCATTGGCGCATAGTATTACCTCAAAATTGCGTTCCTCCAGGCTTTCGCGCACAATATGCGCCAAAGCGGTTTCATCCTCGGCAAGCAGAATTTTAATTTTATCCATCTCCTAAAGGTATCGAAACTATAAACTCGCTGCCCTTATTAATTTCGCTTTTAACAGCAATGGTACCGCCATGCGCTTCCACAATATACTTTACATAACTTAAACCCAGCCCGGTGCCTTTTACCGAATG
>Ga0206841_1063_pt1 | contig 19491 bp, 19 predicted proteins | sample Alteio_BWOrgCont_25_FD_152851 | JGI IMG/M metagenome (GOLD analysis project Ga0206841, IMG submission 152851) | Enriched cells from forest soil in Barre Woods Harvard Forest LTER site, Petersham, Massachusetts, United States -... | ecosystem: Environmental > Terrestrial > Soil > Temperate forest >... | reverse complement strand
ATCTTATAGTTTCTTTTTTGTTATGTTATTGTTATTAACAGATGTTAATAAAGCATTGTATTTATATCATAAATTAACCATTTAGTGTTCCAAATTGTTTGCCGCGTTCCCTATTTTTGCACCATGAAAGTCCACTTTGCTCAATTGTTCGATTACGACCGTTACGCAAACCAACTTATTGCTGAAACAATTTTAACCGCTGAAAACCCGCAAAAGCCGGTGCAATTAATGGCGCATTTATTATCGGCCCAGCAAGTATGGCTTAGCCGCTGCACTACCTCATCGCCCTACAACGGCGCTCTATGGCCCGAGTTTCAAACTGCAGAAACATTTAAACAATGGATAGACGATAACTATAAGGCATGGAAAAGCTACCTGGATACTTTAAACGCGGATGATTTTGATAAAGTAATATCCTATAAAAATTTACAGGGGGTGCCTTTTGAAACTAAACTGGTTGATATACTGGCCCATGTAATAAATCATGGTACGCACCACAGGGCACAGGCAGGGCAACAGTTAAAACTTGTTGGTATTGAGCAATTGCCCGGTACGGATTATATTTTATATGTGCGAAGTTTATCATAATTTCTAACAGGTTATTTGCAATATTTGCAGGAATAAAACTTTGTGCAACTCTGCGATCTTCTTCTTGATCTTTGTGGTTAGATTAACCACAGAGGACATTGAGGCAGGCACAAAGACCACAGAGAAAATTAAATTATAGATATGAAAAACTCAATTTTAGCGGTATTGACTTGTTTGGCACTTTTTGGATGTAACAATAATAAAAAGCAGGAAAAAGCATTATTAGACAGTGTTATTGCCATACACGACAAAATGATGAGCAGGGATGATCAATTAATGCGCAACAAGATGAAGCTGGATACCCTGCTTAAAAGCAAACTAACCGGCGTTGCGGATACAGCGGCAGAGAAAGTGCAGTTAATGGGCCTTAACGTTCAACTGACCAATGCCGAAGATGCGATGGAAAAATGGATGCAAAAATTTGACCCCGATCAGAAAGGGAAAACACACCAGCAGTTTATGGATTATTTGACCATTCAAAAAGCACAGGTAACAGGTATTGATTCCTCTATCAACGAGGCCATAAACGCGTCGACTAATTACCTTAATACGCTGAAAAAATAATGAAGAAAGTAATAATTGTTGTTATGGCAGTTCTGTTATATGCTGCCTGTAAGTTTAATGCTGATAAAAAAACACTACCCATTTATGGCGAGCGGCAACCCGTTACCAAAACGGTTAACGGGCAAACTATAACAGATACTGTCTACCAAACCATCCCCGCCTTTAAGTTTATCAACCAGTATGGCGACAGCATCACCAATAAAAGCCTGGATGGCGATATTTATGTGGCCGACTTCTTTTTCACCACCTGCCCGTCCATTTGCCCTATCATGCACCGTAATATGCTGCAGGTTTATGCTGCTTTCAAAAACAACCCCGGTTTTAAAATTATATCGCATACCATCGACCCAAAACATGATAGCGTAGCCGTATTAAAAAAATATGCCGGTAAGCTGGGTGTTGCCGGCAACGCCTGGTGGTTTTTGCAGGGCAACAAAGAAGATACTTACAAATTAGCTGAAAGTTACTTAGTGCGTAAACCCCAGGAAGATACCAAGCAAGTATTTATACATGATGGCTCTTTTCTGTTGATAGATAAACAAAAACGCGTTCGCGGCGCTTACGATGGCACCGACCCTAAACAGGTAAGCCAGTTAATAGATGATATCAAAACCTTGCAAGCCGAACCAGACGAGACTGCCGTAAAATGAGAACAGGGATTGTTATCGGTTTATTATTATCGGGCATTGTCCTGATTGTAGCCTGCCAGAGTGAAGACCAACTGGAATTTAACCGCTACTATTCAAGCGGACGGGATGTTTATCAAAGCAAATGTCAAAACTGCCACGGTGCCAATGGCGAGGGCCTGCAATCGCTGATACCGCCGCTTACCGATTCTGTCTACCTAAAAGCCAATAAAACCAACTTAGCCTGTTATCTAAAGTATGGCTTAAAAGGCAAAATAAGCGTATCCCAAAAACAATTTGACGGCGAAATGCCCGCTGCTGGCATAGCTGACATTCACCTGGCCGAGGTACTGACTTACATAAACAATTCGTTTGGCAATAAATCCGGTGTGGTAAATACGCAGATGGTGAATGAGGATGTGAGGAAGTGTAATTAAGTCTGGAAGTCCGCATAAGTCCGAAAGTTGAGATATGATTATTGCTTTTCTAAGAACCACTTATATCTTCCTGACTTTCGGACTTCCCGTCTAAAACACCTATCTTTGCGATGCAAAACGTTCTATCGCTGTCCGCTTTCCCGGTGGATGGAGGAAAGTCCGGGCAACACAGAGCATCCTGCTTCCTAACGGGAAGGCACCCGCAGCGGGTGACAGCAAGTGCCACAGAAAATAAACCGCTCGTCCGACATTTATGGCGGACGGGTAAGGGTGAAAACGTGAGGTAAGAGCTCACGGCTTTCCCGGGCGACCGGGATCGCGGTAAACCTCAGGAGTTGAAAAACCAAATAGGTCCCGGATTCGGAGCTGCTCGCTCCTGTCCCGATAGCTATCGGGGTGCCGGGATGGGTAGGTTGTTTAAGATTGCCGGCAACGGCAATATAAGATCAATGATAGGACCAGACAGAACCCGGCTTACAGATTTGCTGCTGATTAAAAATACCTCTTCCTGAAAAGGAAGGGGTATTTTTGTTAGGATTAATTAGGTGAGCTGTTAGTTATTTACAACCATTACAACTTTTATAACCCTAACAACTTTTACAACTAATCCACCACCCATTAAAACAACTAATCACAAATTGTGTTTACTATTCCATACAAATCATATATTAGCACTTAATAACAGCAACCTTTTAAACCTAAAAAATGGCAAGAATTTTAATTATTGACGACGAACGGGCAATCCGTAACACCTTACGCGAGATTTTAGAATACGAAGATTATGAAGTAGAGGACGTAGACAATGGCATTGACGGCATTGAACTGATCCGCAACAATGAATACGACCTTATCCTATGCGACATTAAAATGAACCGCATGGATGGCATGGAGGTTTTAAGCGAGGGCCTCTCTATCCGCCCCGATCTGCCTTTCATTATGATATCCGGCCATGGCACCGTTGAAACCGCTGTTGAGGCCAGTAAAAAGGGCGCATTCGATTTTATATCCAAACCGCCCGATCTGAACCGCCTGCTCATTACCGTACGCAATGCGCTCGACCGTGGTAGCCTGGTTGTTGAAACCAAAGTATTAAAGCGCAAGGTTTCCAAAGTGCGCCCTATTTTGGGTAACTCGCAGGCCATCGCTAAAATAAAAGAAACGATAGACCGCGTTGCCCCTACTGATGCTCGTGTGTTAATAACCGGCGCGAACGGTAGCGGAAAAGAACTGGTTGCCCGATGGCTGCATGAAAAGTCAAACCGCGCCAATGCGCCTTTAATTGAAGTAAACTGCGCCGCCATACCGTCTGAATTAATTGAAAGTGAGTTGTTTGGCCATGAAAAAGGATCATTCACATCCGCAGTAAAACAACGCATAGGTAAGTTTGAGTCCGCTTCGGGCGGCACGCTTTTTTTGGATGAGATAGGCGATATGAGCCAGGCTACACAAGCGAAAGTATTACGCGCCTTGCAGGAAAGCAAGATAACCCGTGTTGGCGGCGAAAAAGAAATTGAGGTGGATGTGCGTGTTGTAGCGGCAACCAATAAAGACCTTTTAAAAGAAATAGAAGCCGGTAATTTCCGCATGGACTTATACCATCGTTTAAGCGTTATTTTAATACACGTTCCCCCATTAACCGAGCGTAAGGATGATATCGGCCTGATAACACAAAGCTTTTTAGAGGAAATCTGCAATGATTACAATATGCCGCTTAAAAAAATATCCGAAGGTGCGCTGGATGCACTGAAAGCTTTGCCGTGGACAGGTAACATCCGCGAATTGAGGAACATGGTAGAGCGTTTGATTATTTTAAGCGATAAAACCATTACCGATGAGGATATACGGGCATTCGCCAATCCGTCGGCCCCTGCGCCTGCAACAAATGGCAATGCCGCGCCGCAAACCGATTTTAACCAGTTCAAAAACTTCCAGGATTATAAAGATTATGCCGAGCGCGAATATATCAAGTTCAAGCTGGAAAAAAACAACTGGAACGTTTCAAAAACTGCCGATGATATTGATATTCAGCGCAGCCATTTATATAGCAAGATCGAAAAGTACGGGTTGAAACGGAATGATTAAACCATTACCCCTGCAAAAGATTTGTCAACTTTTAAAAAGTTGACAAATCTGATTTCTGCTACTATGAATTAGTATCGAGATATAGTAATTTTAGTACATGAAGCGCATTTTATTCCTAAGCCTTGTATTCCTATCGCTTTTTACCACAAAAGCTAAATGCGACCGTTTTATTTTTAACGGGGATACTTCGTATATCGATTCCAAAAGCCCTTTAGAGCAATATCCGCAGATAGCTGCTTTACAGTTAAAACTTGTAGGATTTGGACCAACTTGCTTCGACTGCAATTGCTTTAAATATGATGCCGAGTGGTCAATAATTAATAATGAACTGTATCTCACTAATATTTATGGCTGCCCCGGCGGCAATCAAAATTTAAAAGCTGACATAAATTCTCTTTTTAACGTACCTGATGGGAAAGTAAAAGCTGTTTGGGTTACCGATAGTTTATGGGTCCCAAAAGGCAAACCATTTGCTCATTTTGATATGATGGTTTCGCTTTATAAAACAGAAACCTTTATTTCGGTAATAAACGGAAAAATTGCATTAATAAAGGAATATAACTATCCCGATGCGGAGGAATCTGTTTATGCCAAAAACGATGCGGCCCTACGTAATTTTATTTACTCAAATATTAATTGGGATAAAATTCCCAACTTAAAAGGGGAAATAAAAAAGGTTTTTATCAGCACCTTAACCGGAACTTCGGGCAAACCCGAAAATATAGAAATATTAAGGGGCCCGGATGAAGAAATATACAGGAATGAAGCAATAAGAGTTATAAGTATGATGCCCTGGAGCATATTCTACAGGCATGGAAAAGTTTATAAAGAAAACTGGACATTTGCTGTAGTTTTCAGTGAAGAAAGCAGGAAAAAGTACGCACATTAATACTTTACATCACGAAAGATTTGACAACTTTTTAAAAGTTGTCAAATCTAATTTTGCAAATACTGATTTCTGGTTTTGGCTCGGTAAAGGATTTGACGGAGTTGGATTATACGACAGTATAATTTTCATTTTTTAAGCATTGTGCTTAAATTTATATATTTTCGTATAAATTATACGGAAGTAATGAATTATTCAGATTTTCGCTCACCTGCAAAGAATTTTCTCTTTTCCGGCGTTATTGCCATAACCGCTATTTTGCTTTTAACCAATTATAGCTGCTATAAAAGCAAGTCTGTACTTAAAAGTTCCGAAAATGTTACTTCTGCGAATGATACTACAGGCCAGATCGTGCTAAAAAACATGTTTGGGGTTAATGGTTATGAATGGAATTTTTTAGGCCCTGCTGACGGAACTGTTATTAATGAAACCAATATGGCCTTAATACGATCTTTCTCTTCGTTAAGGCATTATATGGATTGGCAAAAACTGGAATACACGCAGGGTAACTATAGCTTTAACCCCACATTTGACGGTGGCTGGGGCTACGATGTAATGTACACCCGCTGCAAACAGGATGGAATTTTAGTTTTGGCCGATCTGAAAAATTCACCGCCCTGGCTGGTAAGCACCTACCCGGCAGCACAGCAGGCTGTTGACAATGTTCAGATACCTTACGGGGCCAGTAAAAGCGATCCGGCCTCATATCTTTACCTGGCGGAGGTTGCTTTTCAATTTGCAGCCCGGTACGGATATAATACCAATGTTACCCCCGCCTTGGTAAAGGTTAACACGGCCCCCCGGTGGACCGGTGATATACCTAACCAGGTAAAAATAGGCCTGGGTTTAATTAAATATATTGAGTGCAATAACGAGGAAGACAAATGGTGGGAAGGCATACAAACCCAGCAAACCCCCGAAGAATACGCGGCCAACCTGTCGGCATTTTACGATGGCAATATGGGCAAGCTTGGCAATAACGCCGGTGTAAAAACTGCCGACCCCAACATGCTGGTAGTCATAGGCGGGTTAGCGTCGGACGACCCGACATGGGTAACCCGGATAATAGCCTGGTGTAAAACAAACCGGGGGTACAAATCCGATGGAAGCGTAAATTTATGTTTTGACGTAATTAATTATCATTATTACCCAAATTCGGCTACCGGCTTAGGTCCAAATGCAACATCGGGTGCAGGTGTTGCCCCCGAATTATCACAGGCCGGCGCTATTGCCGATAGTTTTGTAAGCCTGGCCAATAGTATGACACCCCATCCCGAGGTATGGATAACAGAAAGTGGTTATGATATTAACCAGGCCAGTTCACAACACGCAATAGCAATTGGTAATAAATCAGTATTAATAACACAAGCCGACTGGATCTTACGGGCGGCCCTGTTATATATGCGGCATGGGCTTACGCGGTCGTTTTTTTACCAGATCTTTGATGATACGCCCAATGGTACGGTAACTTATCAAACATCCGGGCTTTTATCAGGTACTGCACGCCGCCCGGCGGCGGATTATATTGTACAGGCCACGCAATTGATGGGGGGATATACCTTTGTAAAAACTGTAAGCGCCGATCCGCTGGTAGACCAGTATACAAACGGAACCAAAACCATGTTTATATTGATGATACCCGATCAAATTGGCCGCACAGGCACTTATACCATTACTACCACCAATAATAACCCGCTTACGCTTTATACCTTGCAGGTAGGTGCAAATACCATGTCCGGTACATCCGTTACACCGGTAAATAATAAGGTTACTGTTAACGTGGGTGAGACACCCGTTTTTGTGAGTAATTAATGTGTTACGGTTGGTTACACTATCGTAATTTTGTATATTTGTATAAGGCCGTTTGGCCGGCATAATTACGTTTAACTTAAAAACCTCACAACATGAAAAAACTATTTTTTATTGCCGCTTTGTTACTGCTATCATCGCGGTTATTTGCCCAGGCAACCAATACTGCTACTACCCCAACTCGCCAGGTATTTGGCATAATTAAAGACGCTTCGGGTCATGCGCTCGCCGGGGTTAATGTGCTGTTGGTAGTTAAAGGTGAAACTTTAAAAGCAACAACCAATAACGATGGGGTATTCGCATTTAATGAAGTAAAGGAAGCAACATTCCAGGTTAGCGTAACAAATGCAGGCTATGTTCCTTTTGCGGGCTTGTACAAGCTGAATGATATTGCTAAATCTATCACTTTAAATATTATTACGCTTAAAAAGGATTCGGAATAATCAGCGTGAAAAATCTGATTTGATTTAAGTTTTGATATAGAATGGAAGAAGTCCCTTCAACTAAAACTTCCGGGTTAACCTTATGCGATGCTTGCTTTGCACATATAAATGAGGGCGACTTTTATTGTAATAGTTGTGGGTATCCTATAAAAGGTTCTAAGTTTGAACAAAACTCATTTCTCGCAAAGCGTAATGATGCGGAAATTGATCTCATTGCTTTTAAAAAAAAGATAAAAAAGGCTGGTAATACATTATTTTATTTATCAATTTTTTTTATTTTTTGTGCTATAATTGGTTTCTTTTCAAATAAAGATCAGCCAGAGGTATTAGCGGTTGTAGTTCCTTTCATCGTTTTAGGTGTACTTTTCTTAGTATTGGGAGATTATAGTAAAACGAAGCCTTTAGCTTGTATGATCTGTGGCTTATGCTTATTTATAATTGCACAATTATTGGATTTTGTTTATGATCCAGGTTCAATAAACTGGGGCAGTGGAGTAATAATATTTATCGTTTTAGGGTCTTTAGGAAAAGGAATTAAATCTGCCATTGATATTGAAAGAATTAAAAAAGAACATAATATAGCCTAAGCCTTGCCCATAGACGATATCGAAATTCAAGAAAAGAAAAGTTGCGTGCAGTGCGCTGCTTTGATAGACTTGCCTGCTAAATTTTGCTCCAGTTGTGGCGCTCATCAATCAACTGAAGTTGTCACAAAATTATCAACTCTTATTTATGCGGCCACATTTTATCTGATTGATATTTTTATATGCTGTCTAAGCAAATATGTTGAGGTTTTTAAAACGCTTTCATGGTCGCTATTTTTTGATTTAGTACTTGCAGGCACTGCTGTTGGGTTTTTTATAAACAACTGGGCTGGTAATAAAAGCGTCTTAAACTGGAGGAGTTTTTCCTGGCAGAAGTTAGCGGCATATTGCGCGATAGCCATATTGGGGTCATTAGTGGTACACTATTCGGTTGGCTGGTTAAATATTACCATTTATTCAAGTGATGATAATTATTATTCATCATTTAAGGGGAATTTGTTTGCTGAATTATTCCTGGTCTTTTTTATAGCTGTAATGCCTGCAATTTTTGAAGAACTTGGGTATCGTGGATACCTCTTGCAAACCTTATTAAAAGTAGTCGACCGTGAGCAAGCTATTTATATTTCCTCCTTTTTATTCGCCATTCTTCACTTTAGTTTTGTTTCTCTTTTCTGGCTTATTCCATTTGCATTATTTCTCTGCTATACACGCATTAGAGAAAACACCATTTGGTATGGCGTTTTCTTTCATTTTACATTTAACCTGACAGCTTGCATGCTGGGGGCTGTTTAGTGGGATGAATGCGTTTAAACCGATAGACATAAAAAGTTAAACCAAACACATCAATTACACCAAATAAAATAACAGCAGGTAACTATCTTATTACAAGTAAGTAACTATGCTATTACAACTTAGATAGATAAACTTCTAATTTTTACTTTTGGGCATAATCAATCATTTTTTAATTATTTGACTGTAATACCCCTTCGAAATGAAAAAGTTAATTCTTATCGCCGCCATTTTAATAACGTCATGCCGTTTGTTTGCACAAGTGCCACCGCCTGTACGCGATGTCACAGGTATTGTTAAAGATGCCAGCGGCCACAACGTGATAGGCGCTTCCGTTATTTTATTATCAAAAACAGATACTTTAACCGCTACATCAAATGCAGACGGCGTGTTTGTTTTCGCCGGTGTAAAAAGGGCTTCTTTTAAAGTGGCTGTAAAAACCACAGGCTATAAACCGTTTATTGCCAATTTCAAAATGAACGACCTACGCAAAAGACTTGTTTTAGACCCTATAGCTCTTAAAGACGCTGAATAATTTATTAGCCCGAGCAGGAGTTGTTATAAGATTTTGGAGTACAAAATACTTTGCAACGTGAAAAATTTGTTTTTTATAGTCGGTTTTTTGTTGCTCTCGGGCCAACTATTTGCGCAGGCGTCAACAGCGGCCAACGCGGGTTCAACTTCGATTGTACTTCCAACTCCGTTAGCAATAAGGGAAATAAGCGGCGTGGTTAGAAATATCATGGAACAACCTGTAAGCTGTGTCAAACTTGTTTTGACATCAAAGTCGGATACCTTGTCCGTTATGACGAATGCCGACGGTGAATTTATTTTTCGTAATGTAAAACAATATTCCTTTACCCTTCAAATAACAAATGATGAATATAAACCACAGGTTATTCAGTATAGAATGAACAGTGTTAAGCCCAATATTTTATTAGAGACAATAAAGCTTAAGCAAGAGTTAAAAGTGCGTGATATAACCGCTGTGATCAAGGGATATATGGATCAGCGCTTACCGGGGGTAAATGTATTTTTGACATCAAAAACAGATACTTTAAGCGCCGTGACCGATGCCAATGGCGAGTTTACTTTTCATAATGTAGTACAAACCCTTTTTGCCCTTACCATTACAAAAAAGGGATACGAACACGATATTATACCTCATCTGGAAGTAAACAATGATATAAAAACAGTTGTTTTAAACCCAATAATGCTTCAAAAGATTTCCAGGTAACCACCCCTTGCAAATCGGTGTAATCAATATACAAATCAGTGAAATCCCATAAATTAAATCGGTAAAATCCACCCAAAAACGCTACTTTTGCGGCTGAATGAAGCACATACGCAATTTTTGCATTATAGCACATATTGACCACGGCAAAAGCACCCTTGCCGACAGGTTACTTGAATATACCAATACCATTTCCCAGCGCGAATCGCAAGCCCAGTTGCTTGATGATATGGACCTGGAGCGTGAACGCGGCATCACCATAAAAAGCCATGCCATACAAATGGATTATGAATTGGATGGGCAGCAATACACACTCAACCTGATAGATACCCCCGGTCACGTAGATTTTTCCTATGAAGTTTCACGATCGATAGCCGCTTGCGAGGGCGCTTTGCTGATCGTTGATGCAGCACAGGGCATACAGGCGCAAACCATATCCAACCTGTATTTAGCGCTGGAGAATGACCTGGAGATCATCCCGGTATTAAATAAAATGGACCTACCCGGCGCTATGCCCGAAGAGGTTAAAGACCAAATCGTCGAACTGATAGGCTGCAAACGCGAAGAAATATTAGCTGCATCGGGCAAAACGGGTTTGGGTGTGCATGATATTTTACGCGCCATTGTTGAACGTATCCCCCCTCCTGTCGGCGACCCGGGCGCGCCTTTACAGGCCCTGATATTTGACTCGGTTTATAACTCTTTCCGTGGTATTGTGGCCTATTTTAAAGTGGTGAACGGCGAAATACGCAAGGGCGACAGGGTAAAATTCTTCGCAACCGAAAAGCAATATATTGCCGATGAGGTTGGCACCTTAAAATTAAAACAATCGCCTAAAGATGTTATAAAAACCGGCGATGTTGGTTATATCATATCCGGCATAAAAGAAGCGCGCGAAGTTAAAGTGGGCGATACGATAACCCGCATCGACCGACCATGCGAAAGCGGGATACAGGGTTTTGAAGAAGTAAAGCCGATGGTATTCGCTGGTATCTACCCTGTTGATACCGAAGATTACGAAGAGCTGCGCGATTCGATGGGCAAACTGCAATTAAATGATGCCGCGCTGGTATATGAGCCGGAATCGTCGGCGGCTTTGGGCTTTGGTTTCCGTTGCGGATTTTTGGGTATGCTGCATATGGAAATTATCCAGGAGCGGCTGGAACGAGAGTTTGATATGACGGTAATCACTACCGTTCCAAACGTGTCTTATATCGCTTACACCACCAAAGGCGACCCGATAACGGTAAATAACCCGTCAGACTTGCCCGACCCCAGCAAGATAGATTTTGTGGAAGAGCCATACATCAAGGCAACAATTATTACCAAAGCCGAATTTGTTGGCCCGGTAATGTCGCTTTGTATACAAAAGCGCGGCTTTATAAAAAATCAATCCTATCTAACTTCCGACCGTGTTGAACTGATATTTGAAATGCCGATGGGCGAAATAGTTTTTGACTTTTATGATAAGCTGAAAACCATCTCCAAAGGCTATGCATCGTTTGATTACCACCAGATAGGTTACCGGCAGTCGGATTTAGTGCGTTTGGATATTAAATTAAATTCAGAGCCCGTTGATGCCCTATCTTCGCTGATATTCAGGGGCAACTCGTACGATTTTGGTAAAAAGATATGCGAGAAGCTGAAAGAACTTTTACCCCGCCAGCAATTTGAAATTATTATACAGGCATCAATCGGCGCTAAGATTATAGCACGCGAAACTGTAAAAGCCCTGCGTAAAGACGTAACCGCCAAGTGTTATGGCGGTGATATATCGCGTAAACGTAAGTTACTCGAAAAGCAGAAAAAAGGCAAGAAGCGAATGCGCCAGGTTGGTAGTGTGGAGATACCGCAGAGCGCGTTTATGGCTGTGCTAAAATTGGATTAGGTGTAAATCATAGATATTAAATTTAACTGTAGTAACTATTTGGTAAAATGGCTATGACTCCAGATGAAATAAAAAAATATTACTCTGCTATTAAAAATGATCTTAATGATCAAGACGTAATAAATGAGTCTATTGATTTAGCTGCAAAAAAAAATCTCAGTGTAAATGAAATAAATTGTATACCTGAGCTTTTTAGGTTTTTCGGAGGCGAAGAAGATGATTCGTGGAGTGACTTTTTAAGTAGAGGGTTAAGTTCTTTAAGAGTTGGATTTTATAAGATATGCCAAGCACCTTTTTTAAATACTTCCATACATCCAAATACTTTCTCTGCAAGTGTATATTATTTTCATCCGAACAATGAGAATTTAATAAAATATCAGGCTAATATCGGCCCAATGACTAATATACATGCCGGCTATAACGCACTACCTGGCACTGTTAGACACGAGTCGGCAGGTGTTCCATATATTCCAGTTCTTCAAAAATTCGCAAATGAGAAAAATATAATTGGAACAGCTAAGGATCATTATTATGTGCCGAAACTCAATTTTTTCAACTCAATTTATAAGGATGAAAAAGTTTTCTACGTAACCAATTCTATTTATGACCCTGATTTTATCCACTCAAATCCAAGGCCCAAAAAAGTTTCTTGGAGTTTCATTGACTAACTTTTAATATGCAAATTTTAGACGGAAAATACGTATCAGAAAAACTTAAGATTGAAATAGCTGCCGAAGCTGCTCAAATTTTGGTGGATACCGGGCGCAAACCGCATTTGGTTGCCGTATTGGTGGGCCATGATGGCGGGAGCGAAACTTATGTGGCCAGCAAAATTAAAAATTGCGAGGCGGTTGGTTTTAAATCATCCTTAGTGCGTTATGAAGATACTGTTACCGAAGATGAGTTGCTGAAAAAAGTAGAAGAATTAAATGCCGATACGGATATTGACGGCATTATCGTGCAGCTTCCACTTCCCAAACACATCGATCCCGAAAAAGTAACCGAACGAATAGATTACCGCAAGGATGTGGATGGTTTCCACCCCATTAATTTAGGACGGATGCAGCGTAATTTGCCATCTTTTATTCCGGCTACGCCTTACGGCATTACTTTAATGTTAAAGGAATACGGCATTGAAACACAGGGCAAGCATTGCGTGGTTGTTGGCCGCAGCAATATTGTAGGTTCGCCCATGAGCATTTTGATGGCGCGTAATACCTATCCGGGTAATTGTACGGTAACCATGTGCCATAGCCGCACACCGGATATTAAAAACTATACCTTGCAGGCTGATATATTAATTGTCGCCATCGGCAAAAAGAATTTTATCACTGCCGGTATGGTAAAAGATGGCGTGGTGGTTATTGATGTAGGCATGAACCGCGAAACATCAACCTTGACCAAATCGGGCTTTAAATTATACGGTGATGTTGATTTTGAAAATGTGGCGCCAAAGGCTTCATGGATAACTCCCGTTCCCGGCGGCGTTGGTTTGATGACCATTATCGGGTTGCTGAAGAATACGCTGGCATCGGCGAAGAAAGAAGTATATCCATAATATTCTTCGTACCTGTCGCATTGTTAATTAACCACAGAGGGCACTAAGGTTGCACAAAGAAAAACACAGAGATTTTTTAAAAGGGGGTACCTACATAGTCTTAGTGGCCTCTGTGCGACCTCAGTGCCCTCTGTGGTTAAAAAACATCTTCTCAAAAATCTATCTTCAAATTCATTACCGACGGATCTTTTATCACCTCATCCATATCAGCAATTAAAGTTACGCGTTTCCTGTCGGCTGATATAATGGCTTTGGGGTTATTCACCTTTTTTACCGGGGTGGCGAAGTTTAAAACCACCTTATAAGGCATATCTATCAGCATAGCTTTAGCCATAGCAAAGGTTGATGCTGTTTTCTTTAAAAAAGCGTTGAATTTGGCCTTATCAATGATGCGGTAAAACTTATGCGGGGTTACTTCGTATGAATAATAATCCTGCCCTGCTACTAATTGCTGCGCGTCAAAACCGCTTGCCTGTTTGCCAATAACACTTGTTGGCTTGCTACTCTTTGCTACATTATTTAGTTGGTTACCCATAGATATTTTGGATATATGTTGCAGGTAATATTGCAGGTCGGCCGAGTTTTTTGCCAGGTGGTTAATGCTCACCTTCATAATATTTTTTTTGAGGTCCATTTTGATGGCCAGGCTGCTGCTTTGCGCCATTTTTACCTCTTCGGCAGTCATTTTATGCTGGGTGCTGTCGGGCAGGGCGCTGTAAAAATCAAGAGTGGTATCTTTCACCATACCAAACTGCGCGGTTTGCTTTACCGAATCGGTCATCAGGTTCATTAAAACGGATACTGCCCGCCCCATATCAAACCCATACACCACATTGCACGATCCATCCAGTTTAAAATCATAATGCTCCTCTATATCCACACAAGATGTGAAACAGAACATTATGAGCAATATAAACAGGATGTTAAATCTTTTCATTTGATCAAAGCTACTTAATAAAGAGGAAATAAAGTAAAATGTTAAAGGTTTTTAATTTCGGGTTTATGTTTTAAATAATTGACTTTCATACCAATCTCACCTTTTACCTTTCTCCTTTCAGCTTTAACCTCAAAAAACTACCTTTGCTGCATGGCACACCAGGTTCCGGAAGATGGCACGATGCTTCCTTTGATGGAAGAGTTTTATACGATACAGGGCGAGGGATATCATACCGGTAAGGCCGCTTATTTTATCCGCCTGGGCGGATGCGATGTTGGCTGCCATTGGTGCGATGTAAAAGAAAGCTGGGATGCCGAACTGCACCCACTTACCGCTACCGACCGTATCGTCGAAAACGCCGACCTCCATCCTGCAAAAGCTGTTGTTGTCACCGGCGGTGAGCCATTGATCTATAACCTGGATTACCTGACCGCGCAATTACAGCGAAAAGGCATTAAAACATTTATTGAAACATCCGGCGCTTACCCGTTATCAGGCCATTGGGATTGGATATGCCTGTCGCCAAAAAAGTTTAAGGCCCCTACCCCGGCCGTCGCGCAACATGCCAATGAACTTAAGGTGATCATATTTAATAAGTCTGATTTTCTTTTTGCTGAGGAACACGCCAAATTAGTTCCAGCCGGATGCAGGCTTTACCTGCAACCCGAATGGTCAAAATCAAAACAAATGACCCCGCTTATTGTTGAGTATGTGATGAATAACCCGCAATGGGAAATTTCGTTACAAACACATAAATATCTAAATATTCCCTGAAAAGTATTTTAATATCCTTTAATATCCGTAACTTTAAAGTAATGCCAATGTACTAAAGGATGAGGAGAAATATAATCTTCCTGTTTTTATTGCTTTTTTTCAGAATTACTGCTTACGCGCAGCAATTGCCCCTTGCTACTACAAATAAGGATGCTATAAAGTATTTCGCGGCAGCAAACAGGAGCCTGGACGACCGTGTGTATGATGATGCCATCAAACAGTTAGAAAAAGCGATAGCTGCTGATGATAAGTTTACGGAAGCTTATGCAGTGCTGGGCGATGTATACCGTATAAAAAAAGATAACAAGCAGGCTATAGTATCTTACCGTAAAGTTTTAGAGATCAATCCTGATTTTAACCGGGCCATATATATTAAACTGGGCGAAATTGAAGTGAGTGATTCACAATATACCGAGGCGCAACAGCATTTAGAGAAATACCTGACTTACCCGAATATCAGCGATCCAAATTCGGCTTTCGCACAAAAGTTAATTGCTGATTGCAAGTTTGCTATACAGGCCTTACAGCATCCCGTTGCTTTTAAACCCATTAGTATGGGTCCCGAAATTAATACCGATGCCGATGAATATTCGCCTGTGGCTACAGCGGACGAAAAGACCCTGATATTTACGCGCCAGCTAAATGGCAACGAAGATTTTTACCAAAGTACCATGAAAGACGGGAAATGGCAAACCGCTACTTATTTAAGCGATAAGATCAACACACCTAATTTTAACGAAGGTTCAGCGTCTATATCGCAGGATGGTAAATTCCTCTTTTTTACCGGCTGTAACCGCCCTGACGGCTTGGGCCGCTGTGATATTTATGTGGCCGAAAAAAAGGGGGATGACTGGGGTAAGCCTTTTGATCTGAGTCCGCCGGTAAATACTTCAGGCTGGGAGTCGCAGCCCTCGATAAGCGCCGACGGGCGGACGCTTTATTTTGTAAGTAACCGCAAAGGTGGTTATGGCGGTTATGACATATGGAAATCGGTTTTAACACCACGTGGCTGGGGCGAGCCGCAAAACCTGGGGCCTAATATCAATACGGCTTATAATGAGCAATCGCCCTTTATACATGCTGACGACAGTACACTTTATTTTTGTTCGAACGGCTGGCCGGGAATGGGCGGGCAGGACCTGTTTGTGAGTAAGTTGGGAAAAGATGGCGTATGGCAAAAACCGGTGAATTTAGGCTATCCTATTAATACCAATGGCGATGAAAGCGGGCTAACCATCTCGGCAAACGGGTCAACAGCCTATTTTTCTTCAAATAATTTAAATGGAATGGGCGGCTTTGATATTTATACTTTCCAAATGCCTGTAAACATACGCCCGCATTTAGTAACCTACGTAAAGGGGATTGTAAGCGATATGATAACCAAACAGCCGCTTGAAGCCGCGGTAGAAATTATTGACCTGCAAAATAACAAGTCTGTTTACCAGGATTCGAGTACTGTTGAAAAGGGTGATTTCCTGGCAACCCTCACATCGGGCAAAAATTACGGCTTAAATATTTCAAAAGATGGTTACCTGTTTTATTCGGAAAACTTTTCGCTTGCCGGGCATGAACCGGATAAACCCTTTGACATCAAAGTTTTGCTTGAGCCTATTGAGATAGGGAATAAAGTAATATTAAAAAATATTTTTTTCGACAGCAATAAATTTGAAATAAAACCCGATTCAAAGCCGGAACTGGATAAGCTGGTTGAATTTTTAACCCTCAACCCATCCCTGCGTATTGAAATATCGGGTCATACCGATAATGTCGGCAACGACCAGGCCAATCAAATACTATCCGAAAATCGCGCGAAAGCAGTTTTTGCCTACCTGATAAACAATAAGATTAACCCGGCACGATTAATGTACAAGGGTTATGGCAAAATGCAGCCTATCGCTCCCAATGAAACTGAAGAAGACCGGGCTAAAAACCGGAGGACCGAGTTTAAGATAATAGCTAAATAAACAGAAAGTCTAAAGCAAAAAGACCAAAGCTTTTGCCTTGGTCTTTAATTATGATTATGTATGCTTTTAGCTTTCCGCCTTTTGCTTCCGGCTTAATTCCCCATTTCCGAAATAAACTTGATGCGCATTAGCTGCACTTCTTCGCGGGTATAATCATCACTGCCTAATTCAACCAGCGCATCGTCTATCGAATCAATTTCGGCTGTGCGGAAATAATCAAATACCTCATCCTGTTTATCTTCATCAATAACCTCGTCGATATAGTAGTTAAGGTTAAGCTTGGTGCCCGAGTTTACAATTGTTTCCACCTCTTTTAAAACCTCTTCATAAGTCAAGCCTTTCGAAGCGGCAATATCATCCAGGTTTAAATGACGGTCGATATTTTGAATAATAAATACTTTAAGCGCGGATTTATTGGCAGCGCTCTTGATCACCATATCAATAGGGCGGTCAATATCATTATCCTCTACATATTTTTTGATGAGGTCGACAAACGGAGCGCCAAATTTCAGGGCCTTACCGTTGCCTACGCCTGATATTTGCTTCAACTCATCGGTAGTTATAGGATAGTGCGTACACATTTCCTCTAACGATGGGTCCTGGAACAGCACAAACGGAGGCAGGCCTTTTTGCTTGGCCATCTTTTTGCGCAGGTCTTTCAGCATTTGCAATAATTCGGTATCCAATGCCCCGCCGCCTTGTTTCGGGCCGTCTTCAGAATCATCATCATCCGTAGCCTCCATTTCCCTGTTCATAACAAAGCGGATACTATGCGGATTATCTAAAAACGAATTGCCCAGCTTAGTTAAACGCAATAGGCCATATTGGTCAATATCTTTAGAAAGATAATTGTTTAATAACGCCTGCCTTAACAACGAGTTCCATAAATTTTCTCCATCTTCCTTACCCGACCCAAAAAGATCATGTAAATGGTGCTCGTAATTATGTATCTGGGCGTTATCCTCTCCCATCAAAATACTGATGATGTGGTGGTCATCAAATTTTTCACCAATATCTTTGATCAGGCTTAATGCCTTATGCAATTGCTCCTCGGCATCAAAATTTTGTTTTGGCGCACAGCAGTTATCGCACATATTGTTACAGCCCGCCTCGTTAAAGTTTTCGCCAAAATAATGCAGCAATTGCTTACGGCGGCAAACAGACGATTCGGCATAATCAATAACTTCCTTTAATATCTGGGTACCGATCTCGCGTTCAGAAACCGGCTTATCTTTCATAAACTTTTGAAGTTTATCAATATCTTTTTGCGAATAAAAGGCAACGCAAACACCTTCGCCGCCATCGCGCCCTGCGCGGCCGGTTTCCTGGTAATAGCCTTCCATGCTTTTAGGCACATCATGGTGTATCACATAACGGACATCGGGTTTATCAATACCCATCCCAAAGGCAATTGTGGCAACAATAACATCCACATCTTCCATCAGGAATTTGTCCTGCGTATCTGCCCGCAGCTTGGGCTCAAGCCCTGCATGGTAAGGCAATGCTTTAATACCGTTTAAGTTCAGCGCTTCGGCAACTTCTTCAACCTTTTTACGGCTTAAACAGTATATAATGCCTGATTTACCCGCATTTTGTTTTACAAACTTTACGATCTCTTTGATTACGTTGCGTTTTGCACGCACCTCATAAAACAGGTTTGAGCGGTTAAATGATGATTTGTAAATTGTAGCGTTGTTCATTTGCAGGTTTTTTTGAATATCCTGCTGAACTTTTGGCGTAGCGGTGGCTGTTAAAGCGATAATAGGTATATCATCACCGATATTACTGATCACCTGCCTTATCTTACGGTATTCCGGGCGGAAATCATGTCCCCACTCTGATATACAGTGCGCCTCATCCACAGCTACAAACGAAACCTGGTTAAGGCGTAAAAAATCAATATTTTCCTGCTTGGTCAATGATTCGGGCGCCACGTACAGCAGCTTTGTTTTACCTGCCAGTACATCTTCCTTTACCCGGCCTATATCGGTCTTTGTTAAAGATGAATTTAAAAAGTGTGCTATGCTGTCTGACCCGCCAAATGCACGTAGCTGGTCAACCTGGTTCTTCATCAGGGCAATTAAGGGCGAAATTACTATTGCTGTACCCTCGCTCATCAGCGCGGGCAATTGATAGCACATAGATTTACCACCACCGGTGGGCATAATAACAAACGTATCGTTGCCTGCCAGTATATTAGTTATGATCGCTTCCTGCTCTCCTTTAAAATTATCGAACCCGAAAAAATTCTGAAGGTTATCAAAAAGCGACTTTTGAGCTTCTACCATTATGTATATATTCTTTGTATTATTTGAATTAAAAGATTAAAGTAACAAAATTTTATGAATAAACGCAGGATTTTCTTTA
>Ga0206841_1093_pt1 | contig 19713 bp, 13 predicted proteins | sample Alteio_BWOrgCont_25_FD_152851 | JGI IMG/M metagenome (GOLD analysis project Ga0206841, IMG submission 152851) | Enriched cells from forest soil in Barre Woods Harvard Forest LTER site, Petersham, Massachusetts, United States -... | ecosystem: Environmental > Terrestrial > Soil > Temperate forest >... | reverse complement strand
ACCATCGCCGCCGGATTCTGCGAGGCCTATCAGCTCTTCAAGCCAGGTGGTGCCTGCGGTTTTGAGATGCACGCCTGCGTTGAATCTGAGAATGATGTTATGGATTGGCGCGTAGATAGAAAATTTGTCGCTGCCCGAATGTACGCTGAGCTTGAGATTCTTCGGCAGATCATAATGTTTGACGGCGTGAGCGATGGCGGCAACATCAGCCGCGAACTCCTCTTCGAACTTTGCAAGATCGCCGACGTAATCCACGCCCTTGTTGAAGCGGCCATTGAACTTGGGCGCTATGGTTTCGAGCGGAATCCCCTCGTCTGCCGTGGCGGCAAGAATGATGAGCAGTTCGGCGGGTGTTTGCGGAGAGTCAGTCTCATCCATGGAGACTTCGGTGATGAAGTTGCCGCGATCTTTGGTAGATTCAATTTTGCGATAAATGGTGGCTGCATGCTGTATGGCGGCGAGAAATTTGTTTGCCACCCGGCATAGAAAATCCTGAGAGAGAGTAAGCGGCTCGGCAATGCCCTCAATTTCGAGCGTGTGTTGCAGCTCGGGATGACGATGGACAAAGGCATCGACAGAAGATGTGTCCGCTGATTTGCCGATGAAGTCAGCTACGTCGATGGTGTAGAAATCGCAGGCGGGAAGATAGCGGTCGACGGTGGTAAGACCAATATGATCGGCGTCGCAAAAGTAGGGCTTGGTCCAGCCAAGAGCTTTCACCGCAGCGTCAGCCGCCGCGCGTGTGGAAGATGGTTCGGAGCCGATAATCATGTGCTCGCGGTTGGACTTATTCCAAACAGGAGAGACATCGACGCCGGCATTCGCAGCCAGTACGCAGGCCTGAAGCTGCGCCTTGGCCTGATGAGCGAAGCGGTCTCCGACGCCGACCGAGTATTTTGGGAGAGAGAGATGGCTGCTCATGTACGGCGCTCCTTGTCACGAGACGAATCGGCCACGATAAGCCCACAGACCGAGTCCTGGATTTGAGATGAAGAAAATTTCTTCGCCATCTACTGTGTTATATCCATTGGTTAGTTTCATAGGATCGTAGCGCGCGGTCATCGTGTCGAGGTTGGCATAACGGAAGCCGACACCCTCGATTTCCTTCTGTGTAAGTGAGCCTGGACAGTAGGTAATGGTGAAGCGTCCTTCCGATGAACCGTGAATCAGATGCGCGGCTGCGCTCAAGTCCGACGCCAGGTCGGGAGACTTTTCGACGGCGGCGAGTGTGGCTGGGGTACCGAAGTATCCGTACTTGCGGATGAGTGCATCGATGGCGGGATCTTCACCAAATTCCTTGACGCCGGGAGCAAGTACGATCAGCTCGCCGCCATCAGCTAAGGCCATGCGCGTGCGGTAGATGGATTTGTTGCCGAGCCACGTGCTCTTAAACTCATGCGGTTCAAGATAGACGACTGCTTTTTGAATGGGGCGACCCAGCATTTCGAAGTTGGCTTCGAGGCTCAAATCAGCAGCGCGATGGAAGCATTCGACATCGTCGCCGATGAAGAGCCCGCGCACGGCGAGATGGCCTTCTGCGTTGCGTCCGACAACGGTTTGCACGTAGACGATGGGGATGTCTTTCAGGAACTTGTCGGATGCGTAGTTGAGGACCTCGCGCACGGGGTTGCTGGCGCGGCCCATGATGCGCTCCATCCCGTAGACGGCGCCGAGGTAGTGGCTGCGGTTGATGCTTTCGCGGCCACCGGTTCCGATGAGGATGTTCTTGTTGTAGTTGGCCATGCCGATGACTTCGTGGGGCACGACCTGCCCGATCGAAAGCACGAGATCGAAGCCGCCTTGCGCGATGAGCCGATTGACCTGCGCAGGCCACGCATAATTGAGCTTGCCTTCCGACTGCTGTTCGATAAATTCGCCGGGGACTTCGCCGAGTGTTTCGACATCGGTACGCCAATTATGTACGCGGAAGAGTGAGTGCGGCACGTCGCCAAACATGCGCGTGAGACTTGTGTGCGACATGGCGGAATGAGTGCCGAGCGCGGGAAGAATGGCCTGGAGCTTGTCCCCGTAATACTCGTATGCATAGCGGGTGAGGTCTCCGGCGCGGGAGTGAGCGCGGGTCTGATCCGGAGGGACCGCGAGGACACGCTTGCGAACGCCGAGCATATCAAGCGCTTTAAAAAGCAGTTCCCTTAGCTGGTCTGGTGCGAGTTCTGTCGTGCTGCTACCGGTGCTGAGATAAAGACTCATGAATGTGCGTTGTCCGCGTGCCAGGTTTTGCCACTTACCAGTGTAAGCTTAAATCTTGTGGTCTGACCACTTGATTCGGATCATTTATGGTGGCCAGGTTTCTGGTTGGGCTCCTCATGCCGGCACTTCGATTTTTTTTAATCCTGGAGCCAGGGTGCGCAACACGAGCAATGCAATGAGATAAGCGCTGGCTGCGATTCCGAACAGTGACGCATAACTGTGCGTGATCTGCAGCACCCATCCTGTGCTGAGAGAAAAGAGCACTCCGCCGACGGAGCCGGCCATGCCGCCAATGCCGACGACCGCGCCCACAGCGCTTTTGGGGAACATATCGGATGCGGTGGTGAAGAGGTTGGCCGACCACCCTTGATGCGCGGCTGCGGCAAGACTGAGCAACCCGACAGCCACCCATTCCGAATTGGTGCGGCTAGCGAAGAAGATGGGTGTGACCATGCAGGCGAAGAGCAGCATGGTGAGCAGGCGCGCTTTGACCATGGATGTGCCGGTGCGATTGAAGAGTGCGGGCAGCCATCCGCCGCCGATGCTGCCCACTGCCGACGCGTTGTAGACGATGATGAGAGGCAGGCCGAGATGTGAGAGTCCGAGGTGGAAGCGGGAATCAAAAAATTTCGGCAGCCAATAGAGATAGAACCACCATATGGGGTCGGTGAGGAACTTCGCCAGCGAAAATGCCCACGTCTGGCGATAGCCAATGAGTTTGCTCCACGGGATCTTGGCGGTAGGCTGCGGCGGGTCACGATGGATGAGTTCGAGCTCAGCCCGGCTGATTTTGGGGTATTCCGATGGCTTGCGGTAGTGGGTGAGCCACCAGATGATCCATGCGGCGCTGAAGGCTCCGGTGATGAGGAATGAGGCGCGCCATCCATAGCGAATTGTGACCCAGGGAACGATGGCGGGTGCGAGGATGGCGCCGAGATTGGTGCCGGAGTTGAAGATTCCGGTGGCGAGGGAACGCTCGCTTTGCGGGAACCATTCGGCGGTGGTTTTGATGGCGGCGGGGAAGTTGCCGGACTCGCCGAGGCCGAGGAAGAAGCGTGCGATGCCGAAGCCGAGGGCTGAACGCGCGAGCGAATGGCCCATGGCGGAGATGCTCCAGATGCCCATGACGATGGCGTAGCCGATGCGCGTGCCGAAGCGATCGACCATTTGCCCGGCGAGGATGAGGCCGATGGCGTAGGCGAACTGGAAGGCGCTGACGATGTAACCGTACTGCGCTTCGGTCCAGCCGATGCTGTGCTGAAGCACGGGGGCGAGGATGCCGAGCACTTGGCGATCCATGTAGTTGATGGACGTGGCGAAGAAGAGCAGCGCGCATACCGTCCAGCGCGCGCGGCTCGTGGACGGCCGAGAAGAAGACGAATCGTCAGCCAGGGTTTGTTGCTCGATCGAATTGCCGGAGGCCATCATGAGATTGAATTTTCTTCTTCCTGCACGAAAAATGGGTCCCGCTTGGTTATATCTGTGTGCCTGATCGTTGAGCAAGACGGATCGGGCATAAGTCTCTACAGGCGGTATGCCTTTCGCGCAAGATTCACAGTCAAATCCTGGGCAAGCTCGAAAGCTTCCTCTTCATCCATGCGGTGTTCGGCAACCAGGCGTGCGAGGAAAGAGCAGTCGGTGCGACGCGCTACGTCATGACGCGCCGGAATGGACAGGAAGGCTCGGGTGTCGTCGTTGAAGCCGACGGTGTTGTAAAAGCCTGCTGTCTCGGTAGCCAACTCACGGAAGCGGAGCATGCCCTCCGGGCTGTCCAGGAACCACCACGGCGGTCCCAGGCGTAAGCAGGGATAGTGTCCGGCGAGAGGTGCGAGCTCCCGACTGTATGTGGATTCGTCGAGCGTGAAAAGGATAAGAGTGAACCCCGGTTCATTGCCGAAGAGGTCAAGGAGTGGCTTGAGCGCGTGGACGTAGTCGATGGCTATCGGCATATCGGCTCCGGAATCGCGCCCGAAATCTTCAAAGACCCGTTGATTGTGGTTGCGGAAGCTTCCGGGATGAATCTGCATGACAAGACCATCTTCGACGCTCATGCGGGCCATTTCGGTGAGCATTTGCGCGCGGAAAAGCTCTTGCTGCTCAGAGGTGGATTTGCCGGAGAGCACGGTGAGGAAGAGCTCTGCCGCGGCGGAGGTGGGCAAATTTGCTGTCTTTGCCGTTGGGTGGCCATGATCCGTTGCAGTACAGCCGAGAGATTTGAAGCGCTCGCGTGTTTTGCGCAGAGCGTTGAGGTACCCGGACCAGATGCTGGTGTCCTCGCCGGTCAGTTCGCCGAGACGCACGAGATTTTTATGAAAGCCGTTGAAGGCCGGATCGACGACAGAGTCAGGGCGGAAGGTCGGTACGATGCGTGCCTTCCAATTCGATTCGCGGATAGCGCGATGATCTTCGAGCGAGTCGAGCGGCGAATCAGTCGTAGCCAGGACTTCTATCTGGAAACGCTCAAAGAGAGCGCGTGGAAGAAATTCGGGTTGCTGGAGTTTTTCAGCGACGGTGTCAAAGTATAAGTCTGCTGTGGCACCTGAGAGCCGCTGGTCGAGTCCGAAAAGCCTTTCAAATACGTAATCGAGCCAGATGCGCGTGGGGGTGCCGCGGAATAAATAGTAGTGTTCGGCGAAGATGCGCCAGACTTTGCGCGAGTCTGCCGGATTGGACTGACGAATACCCAGGTCGTGCATGGAAACACCCTGGCTGTAGAGCATGCGGTAGACGTAGTGATCGGGCAGAATGAGGAGCTGCGTTGGGTCGGGGAATGGTTCATTCCGGGCGAACCAGGATGCGTCGGTGTGGCCATGCGGGCTGATGATGGGCAGGTCCCGAATCGATGCGTAGAGACGCCGGGCGATGGAACGAGTCGCTGGATCAGCGGGAAAGAGCCGGTCTTCATGAAGGATGGCCACGAGTGAACTCCTGGATGTTCGTTCAATTTCTATGGTTCGGTATTCTTTCGCAGTTCGTGATTTTGTTTGAACTGCGGATTTAACCATACTAAGGCAAGTGAGCAGTTTTGGAGCGTAGATATGTGGTCCGACCACGATGCATCAGTCTATTCCCGTAGACGGGAATTTGGTCAAGAGCAAAAAGTCCCGCGCAAACATCGCTGACCAATGCTAATCTCTGCATGCGGCTATGTTTTGAAAAATGGAGCAGCGGTCAGTGAGTATGGCGAATGGCGCAAATCACAGTAGCGAAACTCATCTGACCATGCAAGTGGTCAACCACGTTCGGTCGCTGATCGAAGACGGAACGCTGCATCCGGGGGACAAGATTCCGCCGGAGCGCGAGTTTGCGAAGAAGCTCAAGATCAGCCGTGCCAGCCTGCGGGCTGGTATTGGCCACCTCGCTGCGATGGGCGTGCTCAATGTGCGCCATGGCGTGGGAACGTTTGTGGCCGAGAGGCCGCCGGCGTTAGGAACTGCTTCGTTGGCGTTGTTAGGCGCTCTGCACGGCTTCAAACCGTGGCAGATGTTTGAAGCGCGTCTGATTCTGGAGAGTCATCTGGCAGCGATGGCCGCGGAGCGTGGCAGGGAAGAGCACTTTACCGCACTGGCTGAAGAAGTGACGGAAATGTATGCGACCTTTCACGAGCCACAGGAGTATCTGATCCATGACATGCGTTTTCATCGTACGATCGCCGAGGCGTCGGGCAATCCGATTCTTGCTGTATTGATGGAGACAATCATGACGGCACTCTACGATGAGCGGCGGAAGACCGTGGAGCGGTCGCGGGATTTAAAGCAGGCGGCTGAAATTCATCGAGAGATCTATCGGGCCATTCGATCGCGCAATGCGATGGAGGCTCGTGCCGTGATGGAAAGACATTTGAAGCTGGCGGAAACCGCGCAGGTGAGCGAGCAGGCGTTGGCAAAGGATGGGACAAAGCGGACCATCGCCAAGAAAAAGAGTACGCGCAAGCAAGCTACCGGCGATTGAGCCGGCTTTCATGTGCGAGTGCATCCAATCTGCATGATTCAAGCAAAAACATATGACGTAATTGTTCTTGGCGCGGGCGTCGCCGGGCTTGCCTCTGCGCGAACGCTGGCTGAAGCGGGGAAGAATGTTCTTCTGCTGGAGGCCCGTGATCGCGTGGGTGGCCGCGTGTGGAGTGTTCCGGTTGAGGGCAGTGAGCTGCCGGTGGAGATGGGGGCCGAGTTCGTGCATGGACTGCCTCCGGAGTTGTTGCGGCTGATCGAAGAGGCAAAACTGCGCGCATATGAGTTGGACGGCAGGCAGATCTGCTTTGAAGACGGTGCGCTGACAGAGTGCTCTCGCGGCGATGCGTTCGCTGTTCTTGAAGAACTGCCAGAAGATGAGCCGGATGCGAGCTTCGCCGAATGGATTGCGGCGAAGAATATCAATGAAGAGACGGCTCAGGCGGCGACTGCGTTTGTGGAAAACTTTAATGCCGCTGATGCTCGCAGGATTGGAACGGCCGCACTGGCGAAACAGCAGAGGGTCGAGGATGCGATTGAAGGTGACCGCAGCTTTCGAGTTGAGGATGGTTACTCGACGCTGGCCGCTTATTTATTGAAGAAATTTGAAGAGGCTGGCGGGAGTCTATGCCTGTCGACTCTCGTCGAAGCTGTAACGTGGCAGAAAGACAATGTTCGCGTAGAAGCTCGGAGTGCCTCGGATGTACAGCAGATGAGCTTTGGGGCGCGACAATGTGTTGTGACGCTGCCGCTCGGCGTATTGCAGGCCGGAAGCGTTCGATTCGATCCGGAGCCAGAGCATGTGATGCAGGCGGCAGCGCTGCTTGCGATGGGAAGCGCGAGGCGGATTACTTATATTTTTCGTGAACGGTTTTGGCAGGGGCACGTGCCGGAGATGAGCTTTCTCTTTGCCGAGGAGGGCCTGCCGCGCGTGTGGTGGACGCCTTCGCCCTCTGCGGTGCCCCAGCTCACTGGCTGGGTGGGCGGTCCGAAGGCGCTTGATGCGACGTCTGCCGGCGATGAGGATTTTGCGCGGACTGGATTGCGTTCGCTTGCGAAGATGTTTCGCATGACAGAGAACGAGCTGCGTGCGTTCTTGATTAGCTGGCATACGTATGACTGGCAGCGTGATCCACTGTCTCTGGGTGCTTACAGCTATGCGCCGAAGGGCGCGCTGCACGCTTCCGATGCGATGGCGGAGCCGGTAGACGGGACATTGTTTTTTGCCGGGGAGCATACGGATACGACCGGGCATTGGGGGACGGTGCATGGAGCGTTGCGCTCGGGGTTGCGGGCGGCTGAGCAGGTCTTAAGAGACTAGGGAAGCCAACTCATGCGCTGGCTACGCGAGAGGCCGGCATGAAGAGTGCTGACTCGCACTCCCTTTGAGAGCCAGTCTCTGTTTTCTCTATGGCACGGCAGTGCTCTTCAAGCTCTTCAGCAGCTACCTGCGCATAGTTGAGAAAGTGGTGCGAAGAAAGCAGCACCATGTATCCGAGCCACAGCTTCGCGGGCTGGCGCGCCCAATGCCGAACGATGAGCCACAGAAATCTCCAAAATGCAGACCGGTAGTTCGAGCGAAACCCCTGCCGCCACATGGATGCGAACAAAACTCGAAGATTGTAGGAAAGAGGCAGCTGCGGAGGCTGCTGTGTCAGGCGCGGATGCCACGATTCGATCGAGCGGAAGGCGCGTCCGAAGTACGCTTCCGGTGTATATAACGCAGTCATGAGGCTGGCCAGTCCGCGGAGAAGAATCAACAGCGGCATGACGGTGCGGAAGTTGGGAGGACTGAAGTTCGTGATCGCCGGGCTATCCTCGATGAGGCGTCCCTCGCTTTTCATCCGGTCGAACAAGGCGGTGGTGGGTGGCGCTTGCAAGACGCCTGCCATAGCCCAGGTGATCCCAGTCTGACGAATAAACTCAAGCTGCCTTTCGAATATGGTCTCGTCGTCCGAGTCGAAGCCAACGATGAATCCGGCCAGTACCCACAATCCGCTCTCTCGAATGATACGGACCTGATCGGCAATGTTGCCGCGCAGGTTCTGGAACTTTCGCGATCCCTTCAGCGCCTCCGCAGACGGCGTCTCGATACCAATGAACACGTACATGAAGTTGGCAGCGACCATGGCTGCCAGCAATTCTGGGCGATCCGCCAGGTCGATGGAAGCCTCCGTATAGAACGAGACGGGGTGCCCGTTGCGTTCCTGCCATGCGCTCAGTTCATGCGTCAGGAGCAGTGCCTGCTTGTGATTGCCGATGAAATTGTCATCGACGATGAAGACCTCATTGCGCCAATTAAGGCGTCGAAGCACATCGAGTTCTGCGATTACCTGGGATGGAGTCTTCGCTCGAGGGCGTCTTCCGTAGATCGTGATGATGTCGCAGAACTCACATTGAAATGGGCACCCGCGCGAGAACTGCACTGGCATCGACGTGTATTTATTCAGTTGGAGCAGATCGAAGCGCGGCACCGGACTGTGCGACATGTCGGGCTTATCGGCGACGCGGTACATCCGGTGTGCCTCGCCTTTTTCCAATGCACTGGCAATGTCTGCGAAGACCTCTTCTGCTTCGCGGACCAGCACATGGTCTGCGTGTGCGAGCAGAAAGTCCGGTTCGCTGCTTGCCCACGGACCGCCGATAAAAGTTCGGCGCTGCAAAGCACGAGCGCGGGCGAGAACGGCCAGGGCATCGGCACGTTGTGCGAGCATCGCGCTTACCATTACCAGGTCGGCCCAGAGCAGGCCTTCGTCGAGCAACTCCTCAAACGCTCTGTCGAGAAGACGGATCTGCCAACTTGCAGGACACAGTGCCGCTACCGTGATCAAGCCCAGTGGCGGGATCACGGACCTCTCCGGGATCATCTCAAGGACTCCCTCAAAGCCCCAGAATGAAGGCGGAAAGCGTGGCCAGACCATCAGTATCTTCAGGTCGGTCCCGAGAGGTGGAAGAGGTTCCGCAGAAATGTTGTAGGGAAGGACCGATACTTGCTGGAACAGTTCGGCGGTCGGACGTGCAGTCATGATGAATCTTTCCAGAACGTACAGCAACCAGCTACTTCCGCTCGGGTGCGGATTCGCACCGGCATTTCATGTGCCAACTTGAACCTTGTTCACGGAGGCCTTGACTCTATCCCGAGCGGCTTCGCCGGTCAATCACCGGCAGGGAAGGACCGCAGCAAACATATTGGTTGGAGTCCGGCTAGAGCCGGAGCGTGGCAATTCTTTAGAGCAGTCAGTGCGTTCAGGAGCGTGAAAATGTGCCGATTCAGCGTTGCACAGCCCATGCGAGTCCGTCTGGTTCGTGGCCTGCGTCGATGTGTCCTGTGACCTGCAATGACTTTAGATCAATGACGGTGACGTAATTGTCGGGCGAGCAGGCAACATACGCACGGGTGCCGTCAGGCTGCATGAGAATGCCCGCTGCTCCGTGGCCTACGGGGATGCGTTTTATCTCTTTACGCGTGGCGGCATCGAGGGCGGTCACGTCAGGTTGACCGAGCGATGAGATGAAGACGAGTTTTCCGTCCAGCGTGAACTTTAGGCGGTTTGCTCCGCGGACATTCGCTTGCAGCGTTTGTGTCACTTTCTTTGCAGCGATGTCGATGATGGAGACCGTGCCGTCTTGCGCGTTGGCTACCCAGAGCTCTTTGCCGTCGGGAGAAATATCGAATCCTTCAGAACCTCCGCCGACGGGAATGACAGTTTCATTCCAGTCGCCTCCGGGAGGGCCCATGCGACCGCCTGGAGGGCCGCCGGTCGTCTTTTCGATGATGCTGACAGTAGCGGAGCTGACGTTGCTGGTGATAATGCGCTGAAGATCGGGCGAGACATAGATCATGTGCGTCCGGTTCTGGCCGGTGCCGAGCACCCAATCAACTTTGTTGGTGGCGGGATCGTATCGGCCGATGACTTTGGCGGCTTCGGCGGTGAACCAGGTCTTGCTGTCTACAAACGTAAGGCCATGCGGGCCGCGCAGAGGGCCGAGATCGATCGAAGGCAACGGCTTTTGTGCGATCAGATCAACAACTGCGAGCGTGTTATAGGCTCCCCCACCATAGTTCGAAACATAGGCCGTTTTGCCATCCGTGGAAGCGATGACCTCGTGCGGATCGTTGCCCACCGGAACACGCTTGAGGACTTTCAGGGTTGCGGGGTCAACGATGGCGAGCGTCTGGTCTTTTTTCGCGAGGATTAACAGGGCTTCCTTCGGGGTACTCTGTGCGCGGAGCACGGGCTGGATAAAGAGGCTGGCCAAAGCCAGAAGTCCGCAAAACTTGACCTGCTTGTTCATAGGAATAAACCTTTATACCAACGGACAGTGCAAGACAAGAGAATTTCTTAACGAATGTTTGCGTTTACATATATGTTTTTACGGCATATCTTGCTGAGTGGAAGGAGAACCACCTGAAAAGCATGTTTAGAAACAGAATCGCTCCCTTGGTATGTTCACTTGGTTTGCTGGCAGCCTCGGTTGCCGGAGTTGCACAGTCGTCTCAACTGGCGGCGACACCGCCTATGGGTTGGAATAGCTGGAACCATTTCGCAAGCAAGGTGACGGATGCCGATGTGCGTGCCGCAGCCGATGCGATGGTGTCGAGCGGTATGCGCGACGCGGGCTACATTTACGTGAATATCGACGACACCTGGGAAGGCGAGCGCGACGCGAGTGGCGTGCTACACACGAACAGTAAATTTCCCGACATGAAGGCGCTGGCCGACTATGTCCATTCAAAGGGCATGAAGCTGGGAATTTATTCGGGACCAGGACCGAAGACCTGCGCCAAATACGAAGGTAGTTATGGGCATGAGGAGCAGGATGCGAAGATGTACGCCGCGTGGGGCATCGATTATCTGAAATACGATCTGTGCAGCTTTAGCCAGTTGATGAAGCAGCAAGCAGGCGATGAGCATAGTGAGAAGGCTTTCGAAATGCAGAAGGCGGCTTACGAGAAGATGCACAAAGCGCTGGTTGCGACCGGGAGACCCATCGTCTATAGCCTTTGCCAGTATGGATGGAACGATGTATGGAAGTGGGGGCCGGAAGTAGGCGGTAATCTGTGGCGCACGACAGGCGACATCAACGACCATTACAACCGCATGGAGCAGATTGGGTTTTCACAGGCTGGGTTGGCGAAATACGCGGGGCCAGGACACTGGAACGATCCGGACATGCTGGAAGTGGGCAACGGCGGCATGACCGACGATGAATACCGACAGCATATGACGCTGTGGGTGATTCTGGCTGCGCCGCTGCTGGCTGGTAACGACCTGAGCAAGATGAGCCCGGAGACGCTGGCGATTCTGACAAACAAAGACGTAGTTGCAGTCGACCAGGACAAGCTGGGGAAGCAGGGCGACCGTGTCTGGGCTGAAGGTCCGACTGAAATCTGGGCGAAGCCGTTGTCAGGGGGAGCCAAGGCGGTAGCCTTGTTCAACCGCGCGCCTGATCCTAAATCCATCACGCTGAAGCTGAGCGAAGTTGGTTTTGGAGCGAATGCGAAAATGCGTGATTTGTGGACTGGCAAGGATGTGACGGCGACGAATGGCAGTTATACTGTGCTGATTCCGAAACATGGCACTGTCCTGCTGAAAGTCAGCAAGTAGCACATTTGAAAAATCAGCAAAAATTGCAGATAAAAATGCTAAAAGGCCTTTGGCGAGGATGCTTTTTCACCCTTTGCTTAAGGCCTTTTTAGCGTGCTGTAGCTATTGTGGGATCATTCCGGTAAGCCAGTATGCCTGGGCAAATGCCAGCAGACCCAGGATCGTGGTGAAGAGGATGCTGTGCCAGAAAGTGGCCCGCAGAATTCTTCCTTCGTGCCCGATCAGCCCGACCGTCGTAACTCCTATGGCAATGTTTTGCGGGGAAATCATCTTGCCCGCAACTGCGCCGGAAGAATTGGTGGCAGCCAGCAGGATGGGGCTCAGATGAAGCTGGTGCGCCGCAGCTACCTGAAGGTTTCCGAAGAGCAGGTTGCTGGCAGTATCACTGCCGCTCAGAAAACAAGCTGCCCAACCGAGATAACTGCTTAACAAGGGGAAGGCCGGTCCAACTCTGGCAACTGCCGCTGCCAGGGTAAAAGCCATACCGGAATAGTTGTAGAGATAGGCCAAGGCAAAAATGACCATGACGGCCAAACCAGGTAGTTGTAACTGGCGTATGGCCTTTACTCCCGATCGGTAGACGACGCCGCCGCTCACGCGAAAGCACAGAGCGGTGAGAATGGTCGCGACCAAAACAGCAGTGCCTGAGCCAAGGACCTGAAAGGTGTAGAGCGCTGGATAGGGCTTGCGATAAAGAGTAATAAAAACGTTGTTGTGGAGGGTGGGAATCGCAAAGATGAATTGACCGGCCTGCGAAAGGTTGAAATAAGCCCACACCACCATCACGAAAGAGAGCATGGCCCATGGCAGCCACGCTGCGACAGACTGCTTCAAGGAGAGGCGAGTCGTCTGCGCTGATTCTATCTTTCGCAATCGTCTTTGCTCGGCATCGTCGGGGGACCACACCTTGAGAAAAACGACCACGGCAAGAATCGAAGCTGAAGCTGCCATCACATCGGTTACCGACGGGCCCACCAGGTTTGAAGCGAGGAATTGCGTTAAGGCATAGCTGCCACCGGCTACAAGTGCTGCCGGCCAGGTTCGCCTCAAGCCCTTGCCGCGAGCCGCCATCCACACCAGATACATCGGAAGAATGAAAGAGAGAAGTGGTACCTGCCTTCCAACCATTGAAGAAAGCTGGGAGAGCCCGAGGCCTGTAACGCCGGCGAGAGCCACGATAGGAATTCCCAGGCCCCCGAACGCGACCGGAGCGGTATTTGCAATCAGTGAGAGTATGACTGCTTGGCTTTTCTCCACGCCAAGACCGGCCAGAAGGCAGGCAGTGACTGCGACCGGTGCGCCGAATCCTGCGGTTCCCTCAATAAGAGCGCCAAAACAGAAAGCCACCAGGATGACCTGTATGCAGAGTTCTCCGGAGGCATTCTCTTCCATCCAGCGTTGAAGCAATTCGAATTTCCCGGTGTCCTGCGTCAGGTTGTAAAGCCAGAGCGCGCTTAGCACAATTCCTAGAATTGGCCAGAGCGCATAAATGATCCCATACACGGTGCTCCATAAAAGAAGAGTGGCTGGCATATGCCAGACCAGAAGGGCTAACAGAGCGGTCGTTGCCAGACCAAAGGAGGATGAAAACAGTCCGCTCTTACGCAGAACCCCCATGAGGACAAGCACAACGATAAGCGGGACCGCTGCCACCAGCGCGGACAGGGCCACCGAATGAAAAGGGTCAAGTGGTTGTGGCCACAGTGTGGCCATGGCAAAACTCATGCAAGAACCCAGGGTCTGGGGTCCCAATGTGGAGTCACAGTACGGCTTCTTACATGGGGCGAAAAGTTCATGAGGGCATTCTAGCCTCATGCAAGCTGCGCAGAGAATTGTTAATAGAAAATTGAAGAGTGCAAATGGTCGCAGGTTGTTATCTGCGTACTCTACGTTGCAGAAAGACCTCGATGACGCGAATCGACCATGTTATCCCATTCAAAAAATAGAAACCGCTCGCACCCCGACCTGGTCAGCGATCACTTGATGCCAGGTCGAAGTTGAGCGGCGTTAGGCTCTAGGGTCTACCTTCCGGGATCACGCAAGGTCGAAACGATCAAGGTTCATCACCTTGTTCCAGACCGCTACAAAGTCATGGACGAACTTCTCCTGCGCGTCCGAACTTCCGTAGACTTCGGCCACGGCCCTGAGCTGAGAATTTGAACCAAAGATGAGATCGACGCGTGTGCCGGTCCACTTGAGTTCACCTGTTTTACGATCACGCCCTTCAAACACGTCCTGGGCATCTGAGAGCGGCTTCCACTCCGTGGCCATATCGAGCAGGTTGAGGAAGAAGTCATTGGTGAGCGCCTCCGGCCGCTTGGTGAAGACGCCATGCTTTGCCTGTCCGACGTTGGCATTCAGAACACGCAGGCCGCCAACGAGCACTGTCAGCTCTGGTGCGGTCAGCGTGAGTAATTGAGCCTTGTCGATCAGCAACGTCTCGGACGATACGCTGTATTTCTTTTTGAGGTAGTTGCGGAAGCCGTCCGCGATCGGCTCAAGTACGTCGAAGGAGTCCACATCGGTCTGTTCCTGTGACGTGTCCGTGCGTCCCGGTGTAAAGGGAACAGTCACACTGTGGCTGGCATTCTTCGCCGCCTGCTCGACAGCTGCGCAACCAGCCAGGACGATCAGATCGGCGAGCGAAACCTTCTTGCCGCCGGACTCACCGCCGTTGAATGCGCTCTGGATACCTTCAAGCGTCTTCAGCACTTTCGCGAGTTGCTCGGGCTGATTGGCTTCCCAGTCCTTCTGCGGTTCAAGACGAATGCGCGCGCCGTTCGCGCCGCCACGCTTGTCAGATCCACGGAAGGTGGATGCTGACGCCCAGGCTGTCGAAACCAGTTGAGAGACAGACAAGCCCGAAGCGAGAATCTTGCCCTTGAGCGCGGCAATGTCTTGCTCATCAATCAGCTTGTGATCGACCGCGGGGATGGGGTCTTGCCAGATGAGATCTTCGGCAGGAACTTCCGGGCCGAGATAGCGCACGCGGGGACCCATGTCTCGATGCGTCAGCTTAAACCACGCACGGGCGAAGGCATCGGCGAATTGATCCGGGTTCTCGTAGAAGCGCCGCGAAATCTTTTCATAGTCAGGATTAACGCGCAGGGCGAGATCGGTGGTCAGCATGGATGGCGTATGACGCTTTGATGGGTCGTGCGGATCCGGCACCGTACCGTTGCCTGCATCACCCTTCGGCTTCCACTGGTTCGCGCCGGCTGGGCTCTTGGTCAGTTCCCATTCGTAGCGAAAGAGGTGGTCAAAGAATTCGTTGCTCCACGTTGTTGGCTTGGTCGTCCAGATGACTTCCAGGCCGCTTGTGATCGCATCGCCGCCCTTGCCGGTGCCAAAGCTGTTCTTCCAGCCGAGGCCCTGCTCCTCGATGCCGGCACCTTCAGGTTCAGGCCCTACATGAGACGAAGGTCCAGCACCGTGCGTCTTGCCGAAGGTGTGGCCACCTGCAATCAGCGCGACGGTTTCCTCGTCGTTCATCGCCATGCGGGCGAAGGTCTCGCGGATATCGTGGGCCGCGGCGATGGGGTCCGGGTTGCCGTCGGGGCCTTCCGGGTTGACGTAGATCAGGCCCATTTGCACTGCTGCCAATGGGTTTTCCAGATTACGCTCATTGGTGCCACCGGCGGTGCGATCATGTTCGCTGCCGTGCATCTCCGCATCGGCCACGAGCACGCCGTCACCGGACTTGCCCTTGCCATAGCGAAGATCGCCGCCCAGCCATGTGGTCTCGGTGCCCCAGTAGACATCCTGGTCCGGCTCCCAGACATCTTCGCGTCCCCCGCCGAAACCGAAGGTCTTAAAGCCCATCGATTCTAGGGCAACGTTGCCGGTGAGGATGATCAGATCGGCCCATGAAATTTTGTTGCCATACTTCTGCTTGATCGGCCAGATCAGGCGACGCGCTTTGTCGAGGCTGACGTTGTCGGGCCAGCTGTTGAGAGGAGCGAAGCGCTGCTGACCGGATCCGGCGCCGCCGCGACCATCGCCGGTGCGATACGTTCCGGCGCTGTGCCACGCCATGCGAATGAACAATGGCCCGTAGTGGCCAAAGTCTGCCGGCCACCAATCCTGCGAGGTCGTCATCACCGCAAGGATGTCTTTTTTCACGGCTGCCAGATCAAGGCTGCTGAACGCTTCGGCATAGTTGAAATCCTTGTCCAAAGGATCGGACAGGGGCGAGTGCTGATGGAGAATCTTCAGGTTCAACTGGTTCGGCCACCAGTCACGGTTCGATGTGCCTTCGCCCGCGGCGTGATGGAACGGGCACTTCGTTTCGGTTGCCATACTTTCTCTCCTTTTGGCTGTTTAAGTCCAACTACTGGGTCTGGAACCCAGGCCCAGGCCTAGGCATTGATTCGTGCATGTACTACCTAATGCCATCTGGTGAAATGTCCGCTATCGATGAGTCGTCTGTGCTCTACAGGCATCCGCAGGCACGCTCTCCAGACTGCGCGACAAAACATACGCAGCGCTGGCTCCATTCGCCGCGACAAAATCCCTGTTCGTCTCGACCCAATGAATGTAGCATCATGGAGATAAATAGTTCCAATAGATGCCTTCCATCCGGAGGATAGGCATAACCTATGGATGGAAAAGTCGAAGACAAGCGAGGGGTGGATACAAAAAGTCACCTCGATATTAGCCGCAAGGCACTCATCTATCGGATCGAGAAATACGGAATCGGGGAACCACTGGACCACTGGACCGTCAGGATTCCAGTGATTGATGGCACGCGGGAAAGGAGCAGTCGCGTAGAGAACGCCAGATAGATCTGGCCATCCCGGTCCCCAGCTTCTTACCGCGTGCACTGTAACGCTAGCGCACTCCTAGTCACTACTGAGGTGTGTATCAAAACGGCGCGCCGTGTCTGGAGAATAGCCAATGTTGAATGACTTCCTTCCTGCAATCACTTCGATCGCCATCCTGGCAGGTGCTTTTCTTTACGCCTGGGTATCTGATGTACGCAGGATTCGGCGCCACAGGACGCCTAGCTCAGTCATTTGGATGTTCAAGCCTCACAATCACTCATTCCGCAAGGCCACAATCGGCTCTACTCCTGCTGCGCGCCGCGCCGGGATCACCGACGCCAGCAGCCCTGCGAGACCGAGCAACAGTGTGGCCGACGTGAGCATAATGGGATCCCATGGCTTTACGCCGAAGAGCTGATCGGTCATCAGCTTTCCAATTCCAATCGCTGCCGGGATGCCAAGCGCCAGTCCAATACCTAACTGTGAGAAAGCTCCGCGCAGAATCATCTTTACCACTCGACCGCGGTCCGCTCCCAGCGCCATGCGCACGCCAATCTCGCTCGTCCGCTGCTCCACCGTGTACGCCATCACGCCGTATAATCCCACGGCTGCCAGTACTAATCCCAGCACACCAAAGAGCGTCGTCAGTGTTGCTATCATGTTTTCCTGCTGAAAATCAGCGCCGAGGATCTTGTTGTAGGCGTCCACTCCGTAGAGCACAAAATTCGGATCGACACTGGCCAGTGCTTTGCGCACACGCTCTTCCATGCCCGGTGGGTTACCCGGAGCCCAGATCACGATGTTGTACAGATAATGCGACCAGATTTCACCGCTCTGCATAGCCGGATCATTGAACTGCACCGTCTGCGTCTCTGGTATCCAGAACATAGGCGGTACTGGTTTCTTGTAATCGTAGGTCATATAGCGAATGTCTTTTACGACCCCGACGATTTCATACGTAGACGAGTATTTGATTTTGTCAGGGCCGAAATGCTGACCGATCGGATTCTGATCCTTGAAGAACCTCTTCGCAAAGGCTTCATTGATGACTGCAATCTTCCGTGTTGCGTCTGTATCCTCATCAGTGATGGGCCTGCCAAGTACCATCTTTGCCCCGATCGTCTCGAAGAATCCCGGCATCACTCTCGCCCATCCTGCGCTTGTATCTTCCTTCGCTCCGGGCTCCGGTCTGCCTTCGATTCGAATGCCATCATTCCAACTGTCGCCAGTCATGGGTGAATAGAGCGACGGAGCTACCATCCGCACTCCAGGAATCTGGCGCAAGCGATCGTCAATCTCGCGAAACATCGGCTCCAGTCGTTCCGGCTTGTAGTTGCCCAGCATTGGATTGATCCAGGCGACATATCGGCCGCGCGTCTCGAATCCGAAATTCTGGTGCTCCAGATTTTGCAGGCTCTTGCCCAGCAGAGCCGCTGCCGAGAGCAACACCAGCGACATTGCAGCCTGCGCAATCACCAGCGACTTTTGCGCCCACGAGCGGCCGCCGCCAACGGAACGATTCGCTCCGCGCAGCGCTTCGATCGGTTCCGCATGCGAGGTCATCCACGCCGGAGCAATTCCGAATATGATTCCGGTCAACAGCGACGTGCCAAGCGTAAAGAGCAACACCGGCCAGGACGGCACGGCATCGATCGGCACATAATTGTTCGATCCGCCGATCCGGAAGGCCAGATACAGAATCAACCGTGTTCCGGCATATGCCACGACGATGCCGATCGTTCCGCCGATCATCGCAAGCAGAACGCTTTCGACGAGCGCCTTACGCACCAGCCTCGACCGTGAAGCGCCCAGAGCCACACGCACTGAGGTCTGCGCGCGATCCTTTAGTCCTCGCGCCAGCATGAGATTCGCCAGATTCGCGCACGCTACCAGCAGCACGCATCCCGCCGCAATGAACAACAGCTTCAGCCCATCCTTATATTGGTCCCTCATCGCTGCCACGCCTGCGCCGCCTGGAACCAGATGCAGCGTCTGCTGTTGCCAGAGCTGTTTCTCACCCGGTTCCATGTCCTGAACGTGGCTGGCCAGCCAATCATGAAATTCGACCCTGAGCTTCGCTTCGAGTGTTTTAGGATTCACATCTGGCCGCACTCTTCCCAGCAGATCCAGAAAATTGCCGTTCGGTCTCTTCAGCCGTGCTGTGTCTCCATCGATCAGCAACTCAGCGGTCAACGGCAGCCAGAAATCGGGCATACCCCATCCGGCCAGTTTCGCTCCGTAGAATCCCGGAGCAGCCACGCCGATCACCGTAAACGGATGCCCATTGATCTGATAACTTGCTCCTACCACCGAAGGATCAGAGCCATACTTCTCGCGCCAGATGTGGTAACTCATGACGGCTACAGAGGGCGCGCCTTCCTGATCATCCTGATCGGTCATCAACCGGCCGATCCATGGCTGCACCCCCAGAGTCCTGAAGAAATTTCCCGATACGTACTCGCCATTCCGTGTATCGACCGCCGCCTGTGATCCGGCTCGACGCACGCCCAGAGGAGCATTGCCGGCCTGCAGTGCCGCAAGGTCGGTGAACTCTGGTGTGTGTGCGCGAAAGTTCTTATATGCCTCCCAGGAGAAAAGCGTGAAATTCCCATCGTCGCCCTGGGTATACCCGCCCCAGTTGCAGCAGCGGTCTTTGTCGCCAATCCTCCACAACTCATCCGGCTTCGCCACCGGCAGCGATTTAAGCAGCACTTGGTGAACGAGCGTAAAGATAGCCGTCGTTGCACCAATTCCCAATGCCAGCGTAATGACAGCTGTTGTTGCGAATCCGGGCGCCTTCCGTAGTTGCCTCAGTGCATCACGCAAATCTGCAAGCATGTTCACTCCCCATTCTGACTGTGACGCTGGTCTGCCTCTCATGTACGAAGCATTTCGTATGCCGTTCGATTATGCCGGGATATTTCTCATAACAAAGGAGATGTGATTTGCGACTGCACAATCGTCTGTCCGGAATTGGCAAATTCCTGTCCGGAATCGAACACGAGCTATCGCCTTAGCACTTGTTCCAGATATGCCAACGCGCGAGGATCGTGGGATTGTCCCAGCCAGAAGAATGCCTCTTTCCGAACCGCGGGATTGGAATTGGTGTCCGCGACGTGAATGAGTTGAGTTACGCTTTCGTCCTTTGGCAATTGGCTGAGCGCAAATACCGCCTTTTTC